>OJFG01000003.1_pt1 | contig 330561 bp, 299 predicted proteins | sample 1594071 | NCBI WGS metagenome assembly OJFG01 (sample SAMN05416818, study PRJEB24817) | seawater metagenome | isolation source: Sea water | place: Canada:Atlantic | collected 2013-07 | reverse complement strand
CATTTGAGTTTTAACCTTGCGGCCGTACTCCCCAGGCGGTCTACTTATCGCGTTAACTTCGTCACCAAGAATACTAAGATTCCCAACGACTAGTAGACATCGTTTACGGCGTGGACTACCAGGGTATCTAATCCTGTTTGCTCCCCACGCTTTCGCACCTCAGCGTCAATGTCAGTCCAGGAGGCCGCCTTCGCCACTGGTGTTCCTTCCGATCTCTACGCATTTCACCGCTACACCGGAAATTCCACCTCCCTCTACTGCATTCTAGCCTGCCAGTTTCAAATGCAGTTCCCAGGTTGAGCCCGGGGCTTTCACATCTGACTTAGCAAACCGCCTACGCGCGCTTTACGCCCAGTAATTCCGATTAACGCTCGCACCTTTCGTATTACCGCGGCTGCTGGCACGAAATTAGCCGGTGCTTCTTCTGTAGGTAACGTCAAGTACTCATCCGTATTAAGGATAAGCCTTCCTCCCTACTGAAAGTGCTTTACAACCCGAAGGCCTTCTTCACACACGCGGCATGGCTGGATCAGGGTTGCCCCCATTGTCCAAGATTCCCCACTGCTGCCTCCCGTAGGAGTCCGGGCCGTGTCTCAGTCCCGGTGTGGCTGATCATCCTCTAAGACCAGCTACGGATCGTCGCCTTGGTGAGCCATTACCTCACCAACAAGCTAATCCGACGCGAGCTCATCCATCAGCACAAGGTCCGAAGATCCCCTGCTTTCCCCCGTAGGGATTATGCGGTATTAGCCTGGGTTTCCCCAGGTTATCCCCCTCTAATGGGCAGATTCTCACGTGTTACTCACCCGTCCGCCGCTCGACGCCTCCTAGCAAGCTAGGATCGTTTCCGCTCGACTTGCATGTGTTAGGCCTGCCGCCAGCGTTCAATCTGAGCCATGATCAAACTCTTCAGTTAAGAAAAGCGTTTAAAGTGCCTACGCACTTAATACATGCTCAGTTCGTCATCTGAATTAACAAAAACTTTGTTGACTCGTTCAGAACTGAAATCTCTTAAAGATCCCATCCCGAACAGGTCCCACACGTTTGCTTGCCTGATTGTTAAAGAGCGTCTCGTCCGTGGCGCCGCGCTGCTCTGCGTTGTTGCCCCGTCGAGGAGTGCGCATTCTAGAGATTTCACTCCGGGAGTCAAATCCTTTTTCTCACTTTTTTTAAAAAACCCGCCAACCGCTCAAATTCCGCTCAGGCCGGTCAAAAAAGGGCCTACACAGATTACTATTTGATCGTCACACGGGCAATCTTCTTCTTTCCTGCCTGAATCACATGACTATCACCGCGGGAAAAAGATGCCTCTTCATTCAGTTGAGCGCCATCCAGATACACCGCACCCCGCCCAAACACATCTTTAGCGGCTTTTCCGTTCTGAACAAGCCCTGCCTCTCGAAGTAACGGGAGAATATGGATACTCTCCTGCTCACCGATATCCACCTCTACCTCAGGCACATTGTCCGGAATATGACCCAGCGCAATCTGATTGCCAGCCGATTTGGGCGCCGCCTGAGCGGCCTCCACACCATGGAAACGTTCTACCATTTCTAGCGCAAAGGCTTTCTTCGCCTCCTGAGGTGACCCCAAAGCAACGGCCTCAGCTTTCAACGCCTCAATGCGCTCATTTGAGCAGGCACTGAGCAACTCATAGTAGCGCCAAGTCAAACTGTCTGGAAGTGAGAGCAACTTACGGTACATTTCACCCGGAGCATCATTAACCCCTACATAGTTACCCAAGGACTTTGACATCTTCTGAACGCCGTCCAACCCTTCCAAAATCGGCATGGTCAGACAGATTTGCGGCGACTGGCCGTAAGTCTTTTGCAGGGTCCGACCCATTAGCAGGTTGAACTTCTGATCCGTACCGCCCAGCTCCACATCCGCCTCCAGCGCCACAGAGTCATATCCTTGGACCAACGGATAGAGAAATTCATGGATAGCAATGGGCTGATTACCTTTATAGCGCTTGTCAAAATCATCACGCTCCAGCATTCGCGCTACAGTATATTGGCCCGCCAGCTTAATCATGCCGGCCGCTCCGATCGTATTCATCCAGCTGGAATTGAATTCAACCCGAGTCTTACTTTCATCAAGAATCTTGAACACCTGCTCTTTGTAGGTGTCAGCGTTACGCAGTACATCCTCGCGACTGAGAGGCGGACGAGTGGCGCTTTTACCTGTAGGATCGCCAATCATTCCGGTAAAATCACCAATCAGAAAAATCACCTCGTGCCCCAACTCCTGGAACTGGCGCAGCTTGTTGATCAATACTGTATGTCCCAGATGCAAGTCCGGGGCGGTGGGGTCAAAGCCCGCTTTCACTCGTAACGGTCGGCCTAATGCCAGTTTTTTCCGCAACTCCTCTTGCTGGATGATCTCATCCGCCCCGCGGGTAATAAGTGCCAGTTGCTGATCCACCGTGGCCATACCTACCTCTAATTTCCAGACCCATTAACGAAAGCGCATCATTGTAGCACTTGAACGCGGCCAGAGAAGGCGGGTATCTTTGCAAGCCAGTTTTCCGCTGCGCTCCACGGAGCGCGCCAGTCTCTATTTACTCAACTCAGGCTTCACAGACTCTCAATGAAACAACTTATCTCTGCTGCCGGCAGGCTGGTGCGCCAGTTCCCACGCACCCATTTACTGCTGAGCATGGTATTGCTGGGCGGCGTCATCCTGATCGCTTTTCGCCCCGACAGTACCGAACCCGCCCCGGAACGCATCCAAAACATAAGTCTGCCGGAACGCGTAACACCGACACCACAACCCACCAACAAGCCCGCCACTATTGCCACAGAATGGCAAACGGTGACGGTAAAAGCTGGCGACAGCCTATCTTCCCTACTCCAGCCTCTAGGTATTGGAGCTCAACAAGTTTACAAGCTGATCGGCAGTGATACACGGCTGGAGCGATTAGCCTCTTTGCGCCCTGGCGACACCCTGCAGGTTGCCATTAGTGACGAACAAACGCTGACCGCAGTACAGTATCACCCCTCCCGGGTGGAAACCCTCACCGCTCGCCTCAAAAATGGCCGCTGGCAGACTCGTATCAGCCAGCGCGAATATCAGAAACAAACCCGTTTTGCCCAGGCTCAAATTACCGACTCATTATTCCTCGCCGGTGCAGCCGCTGGAATCAGTGACAAGCTGACGTTACAACTAGCCAATCTATTCGCCTGGGATGTGGATTTTGTTCTGGATATTCGCAAAGGTGATCGCTTCCGCATCCTTTACGAAGAACTCTACTTGGACGGCGAAAAAGTGGGGGTCGGCGACATATTGATGGCCGAGTTCTGGAATCGGGACCGCCACCTGACAGCCTTTCGCTATAAAACCCTATCCGGGGATGTGGAATACCTAGATATCAAGGGGGGCTCCCTGCGTAAGGAATTCATCCGCACCCCGGTAGCCTTCTCTCGCATCAGTTCACGCTTCAGCCTAGGCCGTAAACACCCCATTCTTAACCGCATTCGCGCTCACAAAGGGATCGACTACGCCGCCCCCTCCGGCACCCCGATCAAGGCGGCCGGGGACGGCAAGGTCATCTTCGCCGGCATAAAAGGTGGCTACGGCAATGTATTAATCATCAAGCATGGTCAGAGCTACACCACCCTCTACGCTCACATGCGGAATTTTGCCAAAGACATGCGCGTAGGCCGCCGAGTGAAGCAGGGCCAAACCATTGGCTACGTGGGCATGTCCGGCCTAGCCACGGGCCCGCACCTGCACTATGAATTCCGCATCAACGGCGTTCACCGCAATCCACTGACCGTACCCCTTCCTAAGGCTCGCGGCATCAACGACAATGAGAGAGCGGAGTTTCTGATCGCCGCCAACCAGCTAAAGGCACAAATGACCCTGTTCTCCGAAGCCTCAACACTGGCCAGCAGCGATGTCTTCTAAGGCCCCACCCGCCCTATTCATAGGGCTGATGACTGGCACCAGTTTGGACGGTATCGACGCTGTCATCGCCAACATTAGTGACAACCATTTCACACTGGTCAGCACCCTGAGCCAACCCATCCCTGAGAGCCTTCGCGGCGAGATTCTCGGCCTCTGCCAGCCGGGCAATAACGAAATTGACCGGGCCGGCGCCGTCAGCCTTCAATTGGCTGAACACTACGCGAACACCTGCCAGACTCTGCTCGACCAGGCGGCCATCGCACCAGAACAAGTTCGCGCCATCGGTTGTCACGGACAGACCGTTCGTCACCGCCCACACGCTGCCGGCTTCAGCGTGCAGCTGGGCTGCCCAGACACCCTCGCTGTGAAAACGGGCATCGCCGTGGTTAGCAACTTCCGCAATAAAGACATCGCTCTGGGTGGACAAGGCGCCCCGCTAGTACCGCCCTTCCACCAACAGCTTTTCGCTCGCCCCGATCAACGCATCGCAGTAGTAAATATTGGCGGCATGGCCAATGTGACGCTACTAGAGAATGGCCAGCTCAGCGGCGGCTTTGATACCGGGCCGGGCAACGTATTGATGGATAGCTGGATTCAGCAACATCACCAGCGGGCCTATGATCGCAACGGCGACTGGGCTGCCAGCGCCCAGCCCGACTTAGCCCTACTCAACACCTTGCTGAGCGACCCCTATTTCCGGCTGCCCCCCCCCAAAAGCACTGGGCGGGAACGTTTCAGCCTTGACTGGCTAAACGAACAACTTGCGAATCATTCACTCACTGCCAGCGTAGTCCAGGCCTCACTAGCAGAACTCACCGCCCACTCAATCAGCGATGCACTCAGTGACTTCCAACCGGACCAAGTGTTGATCTGCGGCGGCGGCGCCCATAACCAACACTTGCTAGAGCGCATCCAAGCGCTACTCAGCACCCCAGTCACCAGTACCGCCAAACAGGGATTGGCCCCAGACTGGGTGGAAGCTGCCGCCTTTGCTTGGCTGGCCTGGGCTCGCATGGAAGAAAAAGCAGGCAATGCGCCAGTGGTTACCGGCGCGTCAAGGCAGACCATATTGGGGCAGGTCACTTTACCGTGATCAAGAAGGCAAGGTGCCAAAGCACAGCTCGGCAACTATCAGTTGGCACTGCCAGCGCTTGGTGTCTTTCAGCTCGAAGCTGGCACCTTAAACCAGCCAGAGACCAATCATGGCACAGCCAAAGCCAAGGGCGGCTCCAGCAAAAATATCCGAAGGATAATGAACCCCAAGCAACACTCGCGACAGCCCTACCATCAGCGCCAAGCCCAACGCAAGAGCTATCACCGGCGGGTAAAACACGCAAAGCAAAGACGCCATCACAAAGGCTGCCGCAGTGTGACCAGACGGAAAGCTGAATCGATCCGCCGGCTGGATAAATGCCGACAGGCTTTCCAGCGCATCCGCCGGTCGAGGCCGCTTGATTAGATGCTTGAGCAATACAAACAACGGCATCTCAAGGGCGTAGGCCACCATCGCAGTGAGAGCAAACTCACTGCCACCCTGGCGATCCATCCCCCATATACATAGCGTCAAAGCCACATAAAACGGGCCATCGCCGAAGCGAGAGACCATCCGCGCCAAACGGGCACGACGGGCTGCCTGTGGCTGCTGTAGCAACCAGCACATGGCCCGGGTGTCTGCGGCGGTCATTCGTTGAAATGTCGGTTTTGTCGTCATCATGGGTTCAGTATCTACCCGAAAAGCGACGAATTGTTGATTGAACGGTGAATTTTTTATGACAGCAGCAGGCGTATCATGCAAAGCGCAAAATCTGAAGGGAACACAGAAAAGTCGGTCGCGGGCCACTGAAAAGTGGTCAAAATGTACTTAGAGCACATCAGTTGCGCTTTATTTAGATGGCTAAAGATGCGCAATCTAAAAGTTGCACCTAGATTGCGAACCGGCCTAAAAAGCTGAGCAGGCAAGAAGGTTTTCAACAGCCGACTAGACCGAGAAAGAAGACCCGCAACCACAAGTAGTAGCCGCATTAGGGTTGCTCACCACAAAACGTGAGCCCATCAGGCCTTTTTCGTAGTCGACCACGGAGCCATCCAGATACTGGATACTCATGGCGTCCACCAGCAAAATGACGCCCTCTTTCTCTACCGAAGTATCGTCCTCGTTCACCGTCTCATCGAAAGTAAAACCATAAGAGAACCCTGCGCACCCACCACCGGTAATATAAACACGCAGCTTGAGGTTCGGATTTCCTTCGTCGTCACGCAGCTCTTTAACTTTGGCGGCGGCGGCATCGGTAAATGAAATCGGTGCTGACTCGATCATACTCTCGCTATCGGCTGACATTTGGGCAGAAGAAAAGCCACTCAGGTACGAACCCTCCTGAACGGACTGATCATGTTCTAGTACCCGACTAAAACAGTCAAGAATTATCCGCACTCCCCTTCCCTACCACATTCTCTTCGGCTGGCGTCTCAGCCGGTTCTGGCTTGGTAACCTTTTTGGCATCCGGCGCAGGCAGACTTCGACGTTCGTCATCCAGACGCACCAACTTGCCATTCACCTGCGCCCCCATGACCATCTCAACCATGCGATAGTATACATTGCCCTCCACTGAGGCCTTTTCTGCCAGCTCAAGATTCTCCGTGGCGTGCACATCGCCTTCTACACGCCCATTAATTACCACCTGAGCAACCCGAATTTCACCTTTAACCACACCGCTTTCACCGATTACCAAGCGGCCACCCTCCTCGCCCACACTGACACTGCCTTCCACGGTACCTTGGATATGCAAACCTCCGGAAAATTCAATATCACCACGGACGGTTGCGCTAGGCGCAATCAATGTGTGGTTACGGTAATCCTGGGACGACGATCCTGTAGTCATCGAGCTTTTTTTGTATCGGCTTAGCACACGATTCTCCTACTGCCACTTTATCGTTTTTTGTGTCTCGTAACGGCTCATGCCGCCGCTCTCAGCATCCACATCCAGCGCCTGCACCGCCACCCCTTCAGGCACCTTAAATCGGCCGTTCAGCTCTTGGAAGTAGCGAAATCTGAATTGGGTCTCGCTGCCCTCTTCAAGCCAATCGCTGCCAGCAACAATAAACGCTTTACCATTCTTTTCACCGCGCAACTGCAAGCTAATATCACCGGACAGATAACCCCGGTTATCCCCAGACTGTACCAGGACGACACGGTACAAATATTCGCCAGTGTCGCTATTGTGCTGCAGCGTCATCTTTTCAATCTGCAAGCCCCCCTCGCTACCGCCCGGTGCCATAACATTTTTATAAAATAGCACCGCCTCTTCGAGTTCCGCGACTTGATCCTGCAATGCCTTTATCTCCTGACGCACCTCTTCACGAGCCTCCAAAGTCAGCTCTGAATCCGCGCGAAAAACTGCCAGCTGGCTACGCGCGGTGTCCAATTCAGCCTGCAGGATCTTGGCTTCCCCACGCAGACGGCGGTTGGAGTCGGAGGCGTCCATGACACCTCCTGCGCCCAACCAACCGCCAATTAAAAACAGCAGCACCCCAGCAAACAGTGCCACTAACACCAAAACCCGACGCCGCTTCTTCTGCTGAGAAGGGCTCACCGGCATCAACACCACATCATCAATGCCCGCGCGGCTTTTTGGCTTCCTTGCCATGATTATGGCGCCAGCGGAACCACTGCCAGCCCCGCCCCCTCATCCAAGCCAAACATAATATTCATGGCCTGCACCGCCTGGCCTGACGCCCCTTTCACCAAGTTATCAATCACGGACAAAACAACAATCACGCTCTCACCCCGAGGCTGATGCAATGCCAGCCGGCACATATTGGCGCCTTTAACGAAGCGCGTCTCCGGGTGGCTACCCAGCGGCATCACGTCTACAAAGGGCTCATCGGCATAACGGGCTTCAAACGCTGCCTGAATTTCTTCCAACGGGGGCGCCGACGCGGTGAGCTGACCGTAAAGGGTGGAATGAATACCACGAATCATGGGAATAAGATGCGGAACAAATGTAGCGCTTACCGGGCCACCAGCGATATCCGCCAGCCCTTGCTCGATCTCTGGCAAATGTCGGTGGCCGCTGGCGCCATAAGCCTTGTAGCTCTCTCCAGCCTCCGCCAGCAACATCGGCACCTTGGCACTTTTGCCGCCACCACTGGCGCCACTGGCCGCATTAGCGATCAGCTGATCGGGTTTGATCCAGCCGTTTTCTAACAACGGCAAATAGCCCAGCTGAATCGAGGTGGGATAACAACCGGCGCAGGCTACCAACCGAGCGTCACGAATCGCTTCGCGGTTCACTTCCGGCAAGCCATAAACCGCATCCGCCAGCAACTCTGGGCAGGCATGGGGCTCCCCGTACCATTCACTCCACAGCTCATGATCCCTCAGCCGGAAATCTGCTGACAGATCCACCACCCGCACACCGGCGTCCATTAGTTCGGGCATCATCCGCATAGCTACATTATGGGGTGTAGCAAAGAACACCACGTCACAGCCTGCCAGCCGCTTTGCGTCCGGCTCACTGAAGACCAGATCAGTTCGTCCTCGCAGGGAGGGAAACAGGTCAGCCACCGCCACACCAGCTTCGCCACGAGAGGTAATCACATCCAATTCTGCATGGGGGTGGTTAACCAACAGGCGCAATAATTCAACCCCGGTATACCCGGTACCGCCAACCACACCCACTTTCAGCGGTGCACTGGCTTGTGCTGGCTGAGAAGACATATCCCACTCCTGAACTGCATCAATAAAAGGAAGCCCTGCATGATAGGGGCGCCATCGATCAGCGGCAAGAAAGCCCCCATAACCGTCTCTCCTTCCAGGTTACGGTCACCCGGGCAGTTGCCGCTCGGGCTCTTTCCCTGCGCCCATCGACCCGGCTTTTTCGTTGCCTCGTTCCGCCGGTTTGTCCTGGGGCTTTTCCAGCGCCATACCCTGACCATCAGAAAGCCGATCAGCCAGAGAGTCATACAGCGGCCGAGGCCAGACAATTTTAGCCACCGCTGCCGACAGTAGCGCCCCCGCCATAAGCGGCAGCAGAATATCGTGGCGGTTGCCCGTCAGCTCCATCACGATCACAAAGGAGGTAATCGGTCGCTGTATCACCCCGGCCAGAAACGCCGCCATCGCCACCAGCGTTACCCCCACCAGCGACGAGCCAGGAAAGAAACCGCCCACCACGTTACCAACACCGGCGCCAGCAGCCAGACTAGGGGAAAACAGACCACCCGGAATCCCGGTAAAATAAGACACCAACGTGGCGGACATTTTCGCCAATGCAAAAGTCCAGTTACCCGGCTGTTCCCCGCTAAGCAAGGTAGAGGCCTGCTCATAGCCACTACCGTAGGTTGCCCCCCCGGTGATCAAGCCGAGAAAGACCACCACTAGCGCACACAGCACCACCACACGATAAGGGTGCTCCTTGGCATAGGGAGAGAGAAACTGGCTTCCCTTTATCAACAACCGGCTGAAGAAACCGCCCAGAAGACCACACACCAGCGCCGTCACGCCAATAGCGGCCCAGTCCCGAGTGATATCCAACGCCCCGTCTGGATGCCCGAAAAAACTGTAGTGGCCCATTATCATGAGCACCACCACACCGGAAAGAATAATCGCCATAATTAGCGTGCCGCTGGTGCGCTGCTCAAAAGAACCAGACAGTTCCTCGATGGCGAACACAATCCCCGCCAGAGGCGCGTTAAACGCCGCCGATACCCCTGCCGCGCCACCCGCCACGATTAAGGAATTATCCACGTATTTCTGATTAAGCTGGCCCACCCGACCCACCGAATACATCATCGCCGCGCCCATGTGCACACTAGGCCCCTCGCGGCCAATACTGGCGCCGCACAGCAGCCCTAGGCAGGTGAGCACGAATTTGCTGAGGATCACGCGTAACGACAGAAAGGCGGGGCGCAACCAATGGTAACGCTGCTTGAGCACCACCAACACTTGAGGAATACCACTACCCTGCGACTCGGTGCCCAGCTGCCTCATTAACCAGACAATAACCACCATGCCCACCGGGGTTATTAACACCGGCAAATATGGAGAACGGGCATGGATTTGGGTGAAAGTGTGGGACGCTAGCTCTGCCACCCAAGCAAACGCCACCACCAGCAAACCGACCATGACAGCGCCGGACCAGAACACCGCACGCAATTTCCAGTCCTGCCAAGAACCCAGCTGGCGGCGACTCAGACGCCGAGTGCGAAATAGGTAGTAACGCATCAGACGACTATGACGTGGCCGCTTATTCACAGCGCTCCTTTACGTAAGACGGCAGCAAGTGGACCGGAAAGAATAGAGTTAAGTCTGTATAGTGTACGCCCACTGGAAACATCTCTCCAATGCCTCCACCCATAAGGGAAATCCCATGCAGTTTGCGCTCGACTACTTTCTCTGGATCAAGGCCTTCCACTTGATTGCTATGATTTGCTGGTTCGCCGGTATTTTCTACCTGCCGCGCCTTTTCGTGTACCACGCCATGGCGGACGACCAGCCGAGCCGCGAACGTTTTAAAATCATGGAACGCAAACTCTATCGGGGCATCATGAACCCCAGCATGATTGTCACTGTGGTTCTTGGGCTATGGATGTTCATGACCAACATTGATGCGTATAAAGGCAGCGGTTGGATGCATGCCAAGCTAGCCCTGGTGTTCCTGCTGATTGGCTATCACCACGTTTGCTTGTCCTACATGAAGAAGTTCGCCGCTGATGCCAACACCAAGAGCGACAAGTTCTACCGCATCTTCAACGAAATTCCGGTTTTTCTGCTCATCGCCATTGTGCTATTAGTGATAGTGAAACCATTCTAAAGCGCACCTCGTACTGGGCGCCCTGCGGTACCTGCGCTAAGCCGCCGCCCAGCATTAAGCACTAGCATCAGGCCTTCCAATGAAACCCAACATTCTTGTTATCGCCGGCCACGATCCCTCCGGGGGGGCAGGCATCCATGCCGACATTGAAGCCATTCAGGCACTAGGCGGCTTCGCGTCTACCCTGATCACCGGGCTCACCGTTCAGAATAGCCAGAATGTGCGAGGCTTCCGGCTCACCGAAATAGACTTACTGCAACAGCAAGCTGACGCACTACTCGACGACATGGACTATCAAGCGATAAAAATCGGCATGACCGGCTCCATCGCCATCGTCGACTTCATCACCCAGCTACTCAAACGGCTGCCCAATGTTCCGGTGATTCTCGATCCGGTACTGGCCGCAGAAGCGGGCGGCAGCCTAGCGCAGGAATCCCTTGCCGAGGTAATGCTCGACACCCTGGCACCACTGTGCGACGTGATGACCCCCAATTTACCGGAAGCGCAGGCATTAAGCGGCCAACAGAGCGTTAGTGGCTGCGGCCAAGTCTTGGTGCAGCGTAGCGGCTGCGCTACGCTAATCACCGGCACCCATGACGATACCGATCAGGTAGTCAACCATCTGTTCACACCCTCCGGTGAAGAGCAATGGCACTGGGACCGATTGCCTCACCGCTATCACGGCTCTGGCTGCACCCTGGCGTCGTCCATTGCCTGTCTGCGTGGCCACGGTCAGTCGCTGCACAGTGCCGTGGCCAATGGCCAGGCTCACGTGGACAAATTCTTGCGCAATGCCTTTCAACCCGGGCAGGGACAATACGTACCCAACCGTCAACCCTGAGCCTGCCATGCCCCTCCATCGCCTCCACGGCCTCTACGCCATCACCGACCCGGCTCTGACTCCGGACGAGCACCTGCTGCCCGCCGCCGAAGCGGCGCTGCGTGGCGGCGCCAAACTGCTGCAGTACCGGGACAAAACCGCCAGCCCCACCCAGCGAGAATACCGAGCCGCCCAGCTGCGCCAGCTGTGCCACCAATACCACGCTCTGTTTATCGTCAACGACGACCCTGCCCTAGCGGCCCAAGTAAACGCTGACGGAGTCCACATCGGCCAGAGTGATGGCGGCATCAAAGCCGCCCGCGATCAACTGGGCGGCTCACGTATTATCGGCGTCACCTGCCACGGCGATTTGACATTGGCCGCCCGCGCCGCTGAAGCCGGCGCCGATTACTTGGCCATGGGCCGCTTCTTTACCTCACACACCAAACCCTTAGCGCCACCGGCCTCGCTGGCCTTACTGCGCCAAGCGTGCCAGCAGTTTCATCAACCCGTGGTAGCCATTGGCGGGGTGAATCCGGATAATGCGCCGCAACTGATCAACGCTGGCGCCGTGTCCGTGGCGGTCATCCACGCCCTCTTCGGACAAACCGACACGGATGCCATCGAAGCCGCAGCACGCCAACTCAGTGCCTGCTTTCAGACCAACCGGTCTGCCCCATAGCGAATTGATTCAAGAGGACACACCATGCCCCGCAAGCACTCTGAACAGCTTTTCCGCCAGGCCCAAAAACATATCCCCGGCGGTGTTAATTCCCCGGTGCGGGCATTCAAAAGCGTAGGCGGCACACCGGTGTTTTTCCATTCCGCCCGTGGCGCACACCTGTTCGATGAAGACGACAACAAATACATTGATTACGTGGGCTCCTGGGGCCCCATGATCCTCGGTCATAATCACCCCCATGTAGTCGCCGCCGTGCAAGCAGCCGTTGAGCAGGGTTTGAGTTTCGGCGCCCCCACCGCCACCGAAGTGGCCATGGCCGACAAGGTCTGCGAGCTCGTACCCTCCATGGATATGGTGCGCATGGTCAATTCCGGCACCGAAGCCACCATGAGCGCCATTAGACTGGCCCGCGGTTATACCGGGCGCAACAAAATCATCAAGTTTGAAGGGTGCTACCACGGCCATGTAGACAGCCTGCTAGTAAAAGCCGGCTCCGGCGCTATCGCTATTCCTGGCTCTCCCGGCGTGCCGGAAGCGGTGACCGCCGACACCCTGGTACTAGACTACAACGATGCCGCCAGCGTCACCCAAGCCTTCAAGGAACACGGCGACGACATCGCCGCCGTAATTGTGGAGCCGGTGGCCGGTAACATGAATTGTGTTCCAGCCACTGAAAATTTCCTGCAGACCCTTCGCCAACAATGTGACGACAACGGCGCGGTGCTGATTTTCGACGAAGTAATGAGTGGTTTCCGGGTTGCCTTGGGCGGTGCCCAGGGCCATTACGGCATCACCCCGGATATGACCACCCTAGGCAAGATTGTCGGCGGCGGCATGCCTGTGGGCGCCTTCGGCGGCAAGCAAGCCATCATGGAGCATCTGGCGCCGCTGGGTCCGGTCTATCAGGCGGGCACCCTGTCCGGCAATCCTGTGGCCATGGCCGCGGGCCTCGCGACTCTCAACCTGATCAGCGAGCCCGGTTTTCATCAAGCTTTGGCCGAAAAAACTACCCGATTGCTGGAAGGGCTGACAGCGGCCGCCCATGCCGAGGGGGTGGCATTCACCACAGCACAAGCCGGTGCTATGTTCGGGCTGTTTTTCACCGATCAAAATCGCATCAGCAGCTTTACAGAAGTCATGGCCTGCGACAGCGAGCGTTTCAACCGTTTCTTCCACGCCATGCTGGACCAAGGTATTTACTTGGCCCCTAGCGCATTCGAAGCCGGTTTTGTCTCTGCTGCGCACAGTAATGACGATATCGACGCAACCATCACCGCCGCTCGCAAGGCCTTCGGGAAAATTTAAACGCACAGCAGGCAGGATCACCTGTAGGAACAACGCTTAGGGTGAGAAACCCGCGGCAGCGCGAACTTGCCTGAAGGCAAGGAAACCTATCCCGTTACTCAGAGAAGCGGGTACGGCTTTCCTCGCCAAGGCGCAGGTTCACGCTTCCAGAGCGCGCCTACAGGCGCCTTTAATAGCGATCGCCTCAGTCGCGCACCAGCGCCACCATTTTCCCACCGGTCAGCGCCAGCAAATCCCGCGGCGCCATGGCGATCTCTAAGCCACGGCGACCGGCGCTCATGAAAATCTCCGCCTGCTCAGCAGCACTACTATCCAGATATAACGGCAAACGCTTCTTCTGCCCCAGTGGGCTAATGCCACCCAGCACATAACCGGTTAGCCGTTGGGCTTTGTCCGCCGGACACATCTGGGCTTTCTTTCCCCCATGGGCGCGGGCCAAACACTTCAGATCCAACTGATGGGCCACCGGCACCATGGCCACCACCGGGGCACCATCCACTAACGCTAGCAGCGTTTTGAATACCCGCTCCACCGGCAAGTTCAATGCTTGCGCCGCTTCCAGCCCGTAACTTGGCGCTTTTGGATCGTGCTCGTAACTATGCAGCCCAAACGCCACCTTGGCGCGTTTAGCGGCGTTTACCGCCGGCGTCATGCCTCAAGCGGTTTCGGTTCGCGCAATACCGCCGCACGCTCCCGAGCCGCTTTCGCTCCGCCCGCATCGCCCTGTCGATCCCGCGCGGTCGCCACCAACTCCCACAACCCGGCTTGATACTCCGGATGCTCCGGCGCTAACCGCAGTGCTTTAAGAGCAAAACCTTCTGCCCCGCGAGCATCACCCTCAGTGAGCCGCAAGTCCGCCAACTCCTTGTATAGCCAAGATGAGTCAGGGGCGATATTCAGCGCTCGCTCCAGATACCGTTCTGCCCGAGAGCTGTTTCCTTGCTGCCTCGCCTGTTCCGCACTGGCTAACAAGCTCAGTGCCGGGGAGCCCTCCAGTTCTTGGCTAGCGCTCATTGGTTGCTGCGGCTCGTGCATAACGGGCTTCACCGCACACCCCGCCATCACCACACTCAGCAGACACAATCGAACAAGCCTGTGAAAAAACAACATTCTGCCCCCTATTGTATTAAACGCGGGTTGAATTGAGAGGGCCATTGGGAAGGCCATTGAGAAAGCCGCCTAAACGGCATCGTGCTGGCCGCTAGCAACCCGCCCAAACCACAGTAATCATGGCCCTTAATCAAACAGCCCCTTAAACCACCCTTTGATGCCCTTACCGGTTTGCTTCACTGTGCCACAACCATCGCTATCTTCGGGAATGGATGCCACCAGCATAGGGTAACGGCGTGCATTGCCACAGCCTTCTGCGCTAACACGGCGGCCGTCCTTGTTCATCCATACCCATTTCACACTGGCAGGGGGCGTTTGCGACAGGCTGCGCTGGGGCAGCTTGCCCATCAATTTGGCCCACACGGGCAGAGCCCCACTGGAACCGGTGATGCCCGCGTTCTTATTGTCATCGCGACCGACCCAAACCACCGCCAAATGATTGGCCGAGAAACCAGCAAACCAGGCATCACGGAAATCGTCACTGGTTCCGGTTTTACCGGCCACTCTCAGGTCCGCTGGCAACGACGCTCTGGCTGCCCGGGCAGTGCCTTGTTCGACTACCTGTTGCATGGCCCACTGGGTCAGAAACGCCGGCCCGGCGTCCACCACTTCATCAGTGCTAACCGGATAACGCGCTAACGGCCGCCCATCCTTATCCAACACATCGGTAATCGAGCGTAATCGAGTGCTAAAGCCGCCTGTGGCCAAGGGTTGATACATCATCGCCACCTCGAACGGCGTTAGCTCCAAACTGCCCAGCAAAATACTCGGGTACAGAGGAATGTTTCGAGTCACCCCCAAGGTCTTCATGGTATCGGCCACTTTATCTAACCCCACATCCAGACCCAGCCGGGCTGTGGCCTGGTTACGGGACAGCGCCAACACATCCACCATGGGCATGGCGCCCTTGGCCTTCTTATCAAAGTTTTGCGGCGACCACACGCTCCCATTGGGCAATTTCACCTGAATGGGGCCGTCTTCCACTAGCGTAGCCAAAGAGTAGGTTTTCGGTTGCTCGACGGCGGATAACACCACCGCCGGTTTGGCCAGCGAGCCCATCGGCCGTTGCGCATCCAGCGCCCGGTTAAAGCCGGCCTGTCGTGAATCGCGATTGCTCACCAACGCCAGTACGTCACCCTGAGCAGGGGCCACTACCACCACGGCACCGTTGAGCTTTTTAGCTTGCTTAGGGTCACGGTGATCCAAATGATCCTTCAGCGAGCCTTCTGCTGCCAGCTGAGCCAACACATCCAGGGTGGAGTGAATATGCAACCCTTCGTCGCTGAGCACTTCCGGCGGGTAGTCCCTCGCCAGCTGGCGGCGAACCAGATCAATAAACGCCGGAAAGGCATACAGTGCAGACGCCCCCCGCGGCACCACTTCCAGAGGCCTAGCGCTGAATTTCTCGTAATCCGCATTAGACAAGGCGCCTTCGTCGCGGGCCACTTTTAATACTGTATTGCGACGCTCCATGGCTCGTTCCGGGCGACGACGCGGGTCGTACCAGCTTGGCCCCTTGAGCAACGCCACCAAGGTTGCCAGCTGATGAGGCTCCAGTTCTGTTAGCGGCCGGCCGAACAGAAACTGAGCACCCAGCCCCATGCCATGAATAGCGCGGGCGCCATCTTGCCCGAGATACACCTCGTTCAGATAAGCCTCGAGAATCTGCTCTTTGCTATAATGCAGCTCCAATAGCAAGGCCATTGGCATTTCCATCAGCTTACGTGACAGGGTCCGGTCGGAGCTGAGCCAGAAATTTTTCACTAGTTGTTGCGTTAAGGTGCTACCGCCCTGCACTAAGCTACCGGCCTTGATGTTAGCCAGCATTGCGCGACTCAATCCGCGCAAAGAAATCCCGTGGTGGTCGTAAAAACTGCGGTCCTCAGTGGCAATCAGCATATCCACCAGCAACGGCGGCGCTTTATCCAGCGGCACCAACACCCGATCTTCCGCGTGCTGGGGGTGGATACTGCCAATTTGCAGCGGCTCCAGCCGGGCCAAGCGGTCACCTCCGGCTTCCAGACTGCGAATTTGGCCACCGGACAAGGACAAACGGATACGCTCTGGCTGCTCGCCGCCATCACTGTCGTTAAAGCCACGGGTATGAATCAGCAGAGAATGGCCTTGTACGGTAAAGCTACCGGGCGTGCTGGCTCGGGCATCACGCCGATAACGCATCAAATCCAGCAACTTGAGCATGTCATCTTTGGACAACACCCGGCCTTCATACAATTCCACCGGGCGAGCATAAACCCGTGCGGGCAATTGCCAAGCATGTGAATCGAACCGTTCGCGCACCAATGCATCCAAGTACGCCAAACCGGCCGCCCCCAGAACCAGACACACCAGGCTCACTTTCGCGATAAATGGCCAACTGAACCAACGCCGGCGCGAGGAGGAAGGTTTCTTTTTTCGACTGGGTTGCCGCCGCGATTTTGCGGGGGACTTTTTCGTTTTTTTCGCCATGGGCCGGAGTATAGAGAAAATTGTGGGTACTTTATGAGTGTGGAGGAACAAATATGTTCCCGGGGGGTAAACGCCTCACGTCTAGCGTACAAATTTTGCATGCTGCGCCCGGCAGCCCATAATAGCCGCCCCTGCAATCCGCTTCGGAGCTTCCATGACAAAGAAATATGACGTTTACGCCCTCGGTAATGCCCTAGTAGACACGGAAATCGAGGTCAGCGACGCCTTCTTACAGCGTATGGAAGTAGACAAAGGCCTAATGACGTTAGTGGATGAAGCCCGCCAGGCAGAACTGCTTGAAGCTCTCACCGATGAAGCCGAACCCCGCAAGCAAACCAGCGGCGGCTCCGCTTGCAACACCGTGGTCGCCACCCGCTATTTCGGCGGTAATAGTTACTACGCCTGCAAAGTGGCCGACGATGCTACCGGCAGCATCTTTGTCGATGACCTAACCACTGCCGGTGTAGACACCAACATGAATGGGCCGCGAGACAGCGGCGTTTCCGGCAAATGCCTGGTGATGTTGACCCCGGACGCCGAGCGCACCATGAACACCCACCTAGGCATTTCAAGCCAAGTGTCCAACGCAGAACTGGACGAGGCGGCCATCGCTGCCAGCCACTATGTGTACCTAGAAGGCTATTTGGTCAGCGGCGACAGCTCCCGGGCTGCTGCCATCAAACTCCGCCAGCTGGCCGAGAAGCACGGGGTTAAAACTTCACTGACCTTCTCCGATCCAGCCATGGTCCAGTTTTTCAAAGACGGCCTGAATGAAATGCTCGGCGAACGCGTAGACTTATTGTTTTGCAACGAAGCCGAAGCCACCAGCTTTACTGGCACCGATAATGTAGACACAGCTTTGGCGGCGCTTAAATCACGCTGCGGCTCCGCCGTGATAACCCTCGGCGCTGAGGGCGCCTTGGCTTGGGATGGTGAACACACACACCGGATTGATCCGGTTCCGGTAAAAGCCATCGATACCAACGGGGCCGGCGACATGTTTGCCGGCGCTTTCCTGTATGCCATTACCCACGGCCATGACTTTGTCGCCGCAGGGAAATTGGCCTCAGCCGCCTCTGCGCGTCTCGTCAGCGAATTTGGCCCGCGCTTGCCGGCTGAGGTTCACCTGCAGCTTCGCAAAGCCACGCTAGGCGAATAGCCCTAAGACGGAAATTGGCGCTCGCCAATCTCCGTCTTTTTTCTACGACAGAGATAGCCTGTAAACATTTCCACCGAACAGCATTACGGAAAGCGCCGAACCATGGAACACATTTGCAACATCAACGACATTGAGCACGAAAGCGCACGGGAATATCAGAAAGATGGCCAACCCGTTTTAGTGGCAAAGTTCGACGGGCAAGTCCATGCCTACCTCAACTGGTGCCCGCATCTGGGCATTGAGCTGAACTTCATGCCCGATGAATTTATGGACAGCGACAGCCAGTTCATCATGTGCGCCAACCACGGCGCCCTGTTCGAAGTGGAAACCGGCAACTGCTTGTCTGGCCCCTGTAGTGGCGACAAACTGATCCCGGTGCCACTGGAAGTGCGGGGCGAGGAAATCTGGCTCGGAGAAGTGCCGCAGCCGGCGTAGTAAGCCGAATGCTCAAACCTGACGCCAGAGGCCAATACCGCAACAGCGTCTTCCTTACTTGTTGATCACATAGGCCGTCCATGTCTCATCCCTTCGATAACCTGACTCCCGATTACATGCTGGATGCCGTAGATGCCGCCGGCTTCCTCAGCGACGGCCGCCTGCTGCAACTGAACAGTTTTGAAAACCGGGTGTATCAGGTGGGACAGGAAGACGGCCCTCCGGTGATTGTAAAGTTTTACCGTCCACAGCGCTGGAGCGATGAACAAATTCTCGAAGAACATGCCTTTAGTTTGTTCTTGGCGGAACGGGATTTGCCAGTGGTAGCCCCCATAGAGAAGGGTGGCACCAGCCTGTTCCACTGCGATGATTTTTCTTTTGCGGTCTTTCGCCGCGCTGGCGGCCACGCACCGGAACTGGCCAACGACGATCACTTGGAGCAACTGGGTCGCACCTTGGCCCGCTGGCATGCCTGCGGCAGTGACCGCCCCTACACGATGCGTCCCACCCTGCAGATCGTCGACGACATCCGTACCGCCAGCACCTTCCTTTGCGACGACGTAGTGGACCTGAACTACCGCGGCCAATATCGGGACGTAACCGGTCAGATACTGGAAAAGGTGGCGCAACAATTAAACGAAAGTGCGTTCCCACTACTGAACGTGCATGGCGACTGCCACACCGGCAACATCCTCTGGCGGCCCAACGCCGACAATCAGGGCGGCCCCCACTTTGTGGATCTGGACGACAGCCTACGAGCCCCTGCCATGCAAGACATCTGGATGCTACTCTCCGGCGATAACGATGAGCAGCAGCACCAGCTTCGGGTCCTTGCTCGCGGCTACGACACTTTCCTGCCGTTCCCCTGGAATCAGACCCGCCTAATCGACCCGCTGCGTCTTCGCCGCATTATCAACTACGACGCTTGGCTGGCCAAACGCTGGGACGACCCGGCCTTCCCCCCCGCCTTCCCGTGGTTCGAATCGATGAACTACTGGGGTAATCAGGTGACCCTGTTGCAGCAGCAACTACAGGACCTCCCCTAATCAACGCCAGCCCTTTACTTGCAGGCCCCATTTCCCCAAGGGCACAGCACCGAGCCACAGAGGCGGCATCCCACATCCGGCGCAATGGGCATTAAATAAGCCCTACAAATCAAGGGGCAACGGCTCTTTTAGCCTGAAGCACTGCGCCGACACCTCGCTCTTCCAGGCCAGCACCTCCACGCCATTCTCTATCGCCTCGCGCAACAACTGTCCATAGCGGGCATCGATCTCATCCGCCGGTCGCGCCGCCGTGGCGCCACTGTGCTGAACGCAAAAGAACAACACCGCGCGTTTTCCCGACGCGACCACATCCATCAGCGTCTGCAAGTGCTTCTGGCCCCGCTCGGTGACCGAATCCGGAAAAGCGATGACGCCGTCATCCTTGTCATCTGGCCCCGGACCCAGGGTGACGTTTTTCACTTCAATAAAGGTATGTGGGTCGGCCCGCTCGCCCAGCGCCAGGTCAAAGCGACTGTCCCCGTATTTCACCTCCCGCTCCACGCCACTGGTTGGATCCAGCATGGGGAACTGTCCGGCCCGCACCGCTTCTTCCACCAACGCATTGGGGCGGGCGGTATTGACCCCGGCCCAGTGGCCGTGAGCCACCTGCAAGGCTTCCAGGGTGTGGCGATATTTGCGTTTCGGATTGCCACTATCCGAAATCAGCGCCTGCTGTGGCCCGCCCAACACACAATTTTTCATGGAGCCGGTGTTCGGGCAGTGCACGGTAATTTCGCTGCCATCGGCGCGAACCACATCTGCCATAAACCGTTTGTAGCGCCGCAATAGCGTTACGGTTTCCAGCGGGGGATCAAACTTCACAGGGACTCCAGATACTGTTCCAGCCGACGCAATGCCTCTGTTAGCCGCGCCTCGCTGCAAGTGTAGGCCAACCGCACAAAATACCGGTGATCATGACCTTGACCAAAATCCAACCCAGGGGTCATAGCCACCTTGGCCTTTTCCAGCAGGTTCGCACAGAAAGCAAAACTGTCGTCGGTGTAATCACTCACATCCACGTACACATAGAAAGCACCATCCGCCCGCGACACCACCGGCAATTTCAAATGTGCCAAACCATTGAGTAGACACTGGCGGCGGCGCGCCAATAATTGATGTCGTTGCTCCAAAATGGTCAGGGTCGGTTCCTGCAGTGCAGCCAACGCCCCATACTGGGCCGGTGTAGATGGTGCAAGAAACAGGTTCTGAGCCAGCCGCTCAATGGCCGGCACCAGCGGCTCCGGGGCCACCAACCAACCTAACCGCCAGCCCGTCATGCAGAAATATTTGCTGAAACTATTGATCACCAACACAGGAGCCGAACCAGCCAGCACCGATGACGCTGGCTGGGTGTAACACAGACCCTGGTAGATTTCGTCCACCAACAAAATGCCGCCTTTTTCTTGCGCGCCCTGCGCCAGCTGCTGCAAAACCTCCGCCGGCACCATATTGCCGGTGGGATTATCAGGGCTAGCCACCATGGCCACTCGAGTATTGGCTTGCCACTGCGCCATAAACGCTTCGGAGTCCACATTGAAATGGTTGCCGGCCTGCAGTACCACCGGCTGCGGTTCGCCACCCACCAGGCGCACGAACTGTCGGTTACAGGGGTAACCAGGATCGGTCAGCAGCACACCGTCCCCCGGATTGAGCAATGCCGCCAGCGCCAACTGTAGAGCCCCCGACGCCCCTGGCGTCACGACCACCTGCGCCGGGCTGACTTGAGCCCCAAAGCGCTTCCGGTAATCGTCCGCAATCGCCTCACGCAGTGCCGGCAGGCCAGCGGCAGGGGTATAGCCGGTGCACCCGTGCGTTACCGCGTCCTGAATGGCTGCCAGCACCGGCTCAGGGGTAGTGAAATCCGGCTCCCCCACTTCCAAGTGAATCACGTCATGTCCTTGAGCCGACAGTGCTTGTGCCCGCTCCAGCAAGGCCATCACATGAAAAGGCGGAACGCGCCGAGCAAATTCAGACAGGCTCGGTGTCATAGTCATACTCCCTGAAAATACGTGACTAACGGTGCCCGATAGCAACACCCTGATACGGCACAACAGGGCAAAAACACAGGAAAGAGGGCTCTGTGACAAGATTCCTCTTTCCTGTTGCGCCCGCATAGCTATAATCGGCTAGATTTTCACCAGCGACGGCTTGAAAATGTTCAGTGGCCCGCAGATTGGTGGCAACCCTTACCCTGACGGGGTAAGGTCGAAGATTACATTATGATCGGCCTTGACGATATCAGGCTGGCACCCAAGGATTGCGGGTTACCGATAGAGAGTCGCGAAGATGCTAAGGGAGTTAATTAAAATGGCCACCGGCAAGAAAAAAGCTTCCTCAAAGGCGGCTAAAAAACAAACCCCCGACTCTGCTTCCAGCAGCAAGAACCCCCCTGCATCGGTAAAAACGGCAAATAAGAAGACCCCAGCCAAAAAAGTGGCTGCGAAGAAGGCGCCAGCAAAAAAGGCAACCGCTAAAGCCGCAACCAAGCCCGCTGCAAAAAAAGCCGCTGCGAAGAAACCTTCCACCACAAAAACGGCGAGTAAGGCAGTCGCAACTTCTAAGAAAGCCACGACTACCTCACCCGTAAAAGCCCCGGCAGTCAAGCGCCAGGCCAAGGCCAAACCGGCCTCCAAGGCCGCCGCAAAAAAGGCCTCCACCAACAAGACAACCCTCGCGACACCGAGAACAAAATTACCCGCATCAGGCAAGGCTACCGCAGCCGCTCGATCTGCTGCTGCGAAAGCCACCGCACACGCGGGTTCTGCACGAACAGCAGCTGCCGGCAAAAAGACTTCGCCGAGCCGCTCCCCCTCTTCTGCTCAGGTAAATTCGAAAGTGAAAAAGAAAACCTCTAGTTCCTCTGCATCACAGGCCCAGGTTCACGGCTTCACGCCTTACCAACCCGGCCCTGATGAGGAATATATGAATGAAAAGCAACGCGAACACTTCCGCAACATCTTGCTGGCCTGGCGCCAGGAACTAATGGAGGAAGCGGACCGCACCATGCATCATCTGCAGGACGAGCAAGCCAACCTGCCCGACCCGGCCGATCGCGCCACGCAGGAAGAAGAATTTGCCCTGGAACTGCGCACCCGTGACCGCGAACGAAAACTGCTTAAGAAAATCGAGAAGACCCTCGATCTGGTTGACAAGGACGACTATGGCTTCTGTGAAGCATGTGGCGTAGAAATCGGTATTCGCCGCTTGGAAGCTCGCCCCACCGCAGAGTTGTGTATCGATTGCAAAGAACTGGCCGAAATCAAAGAACGGCAAGTGGCGGGATAAACCCTCAAGCTCCAAGCGACCACGCGTTATGACTTTCAAGATGAGTCAACTAGGGCCGCGCCCCAACTTGGGATGCGGCTTCCTCGTTTTCAGTCGCTGATGTTTTACTTATAGCTCGTAGCTTGAGGCTACCATGTTGTACCGAGGACGTTTCGCCCCAACCCCCTCTGGCCCACTGCACTTCGGTTCACTGGTAGCCGCACTGGCCAGCTGGCTAGAGGCCCGCTCCTGTGGCGGGACATGGCTGGTGCGCATTGATGATTTGGATCCACCGCGGGAAGTGCCCGGCGCAGCTGATCGAATTTTGAGGCAGTTGGAGGCATTCGGCCTACACTGGGACGAGACCGTTCGTTACCAGAGCCAACGCAGCGATGCCTACCAGGCGGCGGTCACACAATTGGTCGACAGCGGCCATGCCTTTCATTGCCGTCTGACTCGCAAAGAGCTAGCCAGCCTGAACCATTGCCACCCCGGCATCAGCGCCGCTGTGGCCGCTGATGCCGATACTGCCGTACGCCTGCATGTCCCAGACCGCCAACTTTGTTACTCAGATAACATTCAAGGGCACGTCTGCAATAACCTCCACCGTGATGGTGGTGCCTTTGTAATCCGCCGTCGCGATGGCCTGTTTGGCTACCAGCTCGCCTGTGCACTGGACGATGCCGATGAGGCGATTACTCATGTATTACGTGGTGCCGATCTACTTGGCTCAACCCTGCGCCAGCGCTGGCTATTGGAATGTCTTAAACGCCCTATACCCGACTATGCGCATTTGCCAGTGGTCTCCAGCGGTCGCAATGTAAAACTTTCCAAATCTGCAGGCAGTAACGCTCTGGATCCTAATCGGGCCAACCAGCTACTCTCCGCCGCCTTGAGCTGCATGGGCCTGCAACCACCAGCTGATTTGCAAAGCACAAGCCCCGCAGCCTTACTCGCGTGGGCGACAACCCATTACCCTGAACACCAGTGGCCTCCCGGCCACCAACAGCCGTTACCCGACGGGCTCAACGTTGAAGATACCGTTGAGCCCCCTCCCCAGCCAACATAGCCCTTGCCATAAATCGCTGGGGCTGCCTTACAACGCATTCGACTAACCCCGCGTTTCAACTTTCAATCCAAGACGTTCAACCCAGTCCTGCTTTTACACACCTCACCCCCTGACGTATGCTCTTGCACCAGAGGGCCTTAACCACCTATGTATACTGATCGCCTGCTTATTATTTTTATTCTCGGCACCTACCTGCTATCTCCAGCCATCATTGAATGGTGGAGCGAAGGTGGGCGTGCTTGGTATCGCCCCTACCTAATCTGGCTAGGCCTTATTGCCTTGAGTTACTGGATTGCCAAGATTAAGGATGCCGATGGTCTATAGCGTTAGCGACCTCATCCTGATCGCCTGTGGCTACCTTTTTTTCCTTTTTATGGTGGCCTGGATCACCGAGCGCGGCTGGTTACCAGCAAGGTTGGTCCGTCATCCCGCCGTGTACGTTTTTTCTCTGGGCGTATACGCCAGCGCTTGGGCGGTATATGGATCGGTGGGCTATGCTTACCAATACGGCTATAACTTTCTCTCCTACTTTCTCGGCATCTCCGGGATCTTTCTGCTCGCCCCCATATTGCTGGCACCGATACTACGCCTCACGGCCACTTACCAGCTAAGCTCGCTGGCAGACTTGTTTTCCTTCCGCTATCGCAGTCGCCTAGCCGGTGCCACAACTACCGTTATCATGTTGATCGGCGTTTTACCTCTGCTGGCTCTACAACTCAAAGCTGTGGCGGAGTCTATTCAGATCCTCAGCGACACGTCTGATCCCCGTGATCTAGCCGCCGGCTTCTGCTTTATGATGGTGATCTTTGCCATTCTATTCGGCGCCCGCCACGCTACTGCCAGAGAAAAACACGAAGGGCTAGTCGTCGCCATCGCCATGGAATCGCTGATTAAATTGTTAGCCTTTGGCGCAGTTGCATTACTGGGGTTATACGGCGTGTTTGACGGGCCGGAAAGCCTCGGCAATTGGCTGGACGAGCACCCTGAAATGCTGGCCCGGCTCTATTATCCCCTGCAGGATGGTAGTTGGCATTCCATGATCATGGCGTTTTTCGTCTCCGCCGTCGTGCTGCCGCACATGTTTTACATGGCGTTCACCGAAAACTTGAACCCCCGGGCCCTGATCACCGCAAGCTGGGCGCTGCCGTTAATGTTTCTGATCATGGCCCTATGTGTACCTGTAATTCTATGGGCCGCCGCCGCCAGCAATGCCCCCACCTCCCCAGATTACTATGCGCTGGGCATTGGCATGGTGACCGGCGGGCATGGAGCCATTCTCGGTTATATTGCTGGCTTGGCCGGCGCCAGCGGCATGCTGATTGTGGCCACCCTAGCCTTGTCTGGGATGTGCCTGAACCACTTGGTACTGCCGGTCAGCCCGTTGCATCGGGGTCAAAACCTATACCGAAACTTGTTGTGGACCCGGCGCATTCTGATCGCCGCCATTCTCGCCCTAGCCTATCTGTTCTATCGTTTCACCGGCACCGAGCACACCTTGGTTGAGCTGGGCGTGCTGTCGTTCGTTGCCACCCTGCAGTTTGTCCCCGGACTGATCGGTGCTCTGTTCTGGCCTTCGGGCAACCGCAACGGTTTATTTGCCGGTCTCGTTCTTGGCTTCCTGCTATGGCTACTGTTATTGCTGCTGCCCATCACCTACCCACAATGGCAATTTCAAGGGCTCATGGAATTGCTCGGCATGCGCTTCCAAACCGGCGCCAACCAATGGCACCACGTTGCCATTGTTTCGGTCACCGCCAACACATTGCTGTACGCCATCATCTCCATTGTTACCCCGATGTCGCAGGCAGAGCAAAACGCCGCCCAAGCCTGTGCTGTGGGTAGCTTACGCCGCCCCTACCGATGGGAACTGAAAACCAAAAGCGTAGACAACTTCATTGAAGCGCTGACCCAACCGCTGGGTCCGATCACCGCCACACGTGAAGTAGAAATGGCGCTGCGCGACCTGCGCCTGCCGCGCACAGAAACACGCCCCTACGCCTTACGCCGGCTGCGCGATCAGCTAGAAACCAACCTTTCCGGCCTGCTAGGACCATCAGTATCGCACCAGTTGATGGACGACCATTTACCTTACCTGCCCGAAGAGCAGCAACGCTCCAGCGAAGATATCCAGTTTATTGAGTCACGCTTGGAGCAATACCGTGATCGACTCTCCGGGCTAGCGGCAGAGTTAGACAGCCTGCGTCGCTTCCATCGCCAAACACTACTCGAGCTGCCCATGGGGGTTATCTCGCTGGGCGCGGACCGGGAGATCATCGGCTGGAACCGGGCTATGGAAGAATTAACGGGGATTACTGCTGCCGGCACTATCGGCTCCCGATTAGCGGACCTAGCTTCACCGTGGGGCGAATTCCTGACCCAGTTCAGCCGTGATGACAACCCGCACCAACCGCAGCAATCTTTAGAGGTGGACCGACAGACCCGCTGGCTAAGCCTCCATAAATCCGAAGTCCTTGGCACCGGCACCTCGGAACAAGCCGGCGGCCAGGTGGTGGTAATTGAGGACATTACCGAGCTGCGCCAAATGGAAGCCCATCTGACTCATAATGAACGGCTTGCCTCTATCGGCCGACTAGCCGCCGGTATCGCCCACGAAATTGGCAACCCGGTTACCGCCATCGCCTGCCTCGCCCAGAATTTAGACAGTGAAACCGACGCCGAAGAACAACTGGAATCGAGCCAGCAAATCCTTGAACAAACCCGCCGCATTACCCGTATCGTGGAATCACTGGTCACCTTTAGCCATTCAGGGGGCATCAGGCACAGCCAGCATGTGCCAGTAAATATCCGCGACACCGTGGATGAAGCCGTATCTCTGTTACTGCTGGATCCAGACCACCGCCAGCAACCCTTCGACAACCGAAGTAAGCCCGAACACTGGGTTCAAGGCGACCCTCAGCGCCTACTACAGGTGTTCATCAATCTGCTGGGTAACGCCGCCGACGCCAGTATTGATAAACAACCGGTAGTCATTCTCAGCAACGCCACCGATCAAGCAGTGAATGTGATTGTGGAAGATCAAGGCCACGGCATTCCTGAAGAATTGCGCGACGCTCTATTTGAGCCTTTTGTTACCAGTAAGCCCCCTGGTCGCGGAACAGGCCTTGGGTTGGCACTGGTTTACAGTATTATCAAAGAGCACTTGGGCTCGATTCAGGTGGAAAGCCCTGTTGCTGAACAGGGCGGCACACGGTTTATTATTCAACTACCCATGCACACTCCTACCGACGGGGCGTAATACGCCGTTGAAAGACAGGACAGGATCAAGCCATTCATGAGTCACATTCTGATTGTTGAAGATGAGCCCGTTATTCGCGGCGCTCTGCGCAAGCTGCTGGTACGCCATGAACACTCGGTAGAAGAAGCGGAATCCGTTGAGCAAGCCCTCGAGAACAACCTCAATCAGTTCGACCTGATCATCAGCGACCTGCGCCTACCCGGTGAACCCGGCACCAATCTGATCGAGGCGGCTGGCAATACGCCAGTGCTGATCATGACTAGCTATGCCAGCCTACGCTCTGCGGTGGACGCCATGCGACTGGGCGCAGTGGATTACATTCCCAAGCCCTTTGACCACGATGAAATGCTACTCGCCGTGGACCGGGTGCTGAAAGAGGGTCGGCTAAACCGGGGCAACCGTGCCTTACGCCGCGATTTGGAGCGCAGTTTTCCTGTCCGCAATATGGTCGGAGACAGCCCCGCGATGCAGGAACTCAAGCACCGCATCAGCCGAGTAGCGCCCACCAACACACCGGTTCTGATTATGGGCGAGGCAGGCACAGGCAAAGAGCTCACCGCCCGCGCTTTGCACGAACACAGCAAACGAATCAACGGGCCTCTCGTATCAATACAGTGCGCAGCCCTGCCCAAGAACCTGCAACTCACCGAACTCTTCGGCGATGATGAACAGCCCGGGCGAATCGAAGAGGCGGATGGGGGAACCTTGTTTCTTGATGAAGTAGGAGAGCTCGCCAGCGATGTGCAAAGCCGCCTGTTGACCTTGTTAACCCATCATGAAATTCACCGGCAAGGGTCTCTGTCCCCCCGCCGTGTCGACGTGCGCATTCTTGCCAGTAACCAACTGGATTTACCCAACCGGATTACTGACGGCAGCTTCCGTCAAGACCTTTATTACCGACTCAACGTCATGGAACTGACCCTTCCTCCGCTCAGAGACCGACACGAAGACCTAGAGCCTCTAGCTAACGCACTGCTGGCAAGGGGCAGTGAGAAACTCAACCGCCCAAACCTACATTTTACGCCACAAGCCTTGGGAGCCATGCACAGCTACAGCTGGCCCGGCAATGTACGTGAACTGGAAAATGTTATCGAGAGAGCCATTATTCTCACCGAAGAAGACGGTATCGGTCCTGCTCAATTGGGTCTAAACCCTAGCCGCACCCCCCAACGAGTCAGCCGGGCAAGTCTAGACCCCAGCGAAGACCTGTCTCTGGAGGACTATTTCACCCGTTTCGTGATGGAAAATCAGGACAGCATGACCGAAACCGAGCTAGCTCAGAAATTGGGCATAAGCCGGAAAAGCCTATGGGAACGACGCCAACGGCTGGGAATACCGCGCAAGAAGTCCAGTATTCGACGCTAAACCAACCCGAGCTGACCACAAAGCCCAACTCGCCAATTATTAATGGTTAATCCAGAAAAACCTTAATTTAAGACACGAAAAAAGAAATAGAATCAGAAACACGCCCCAAAGCACCTCAAGTGTTACCGCCCTACACAAGCAGGTAACACAAACGTTACCTGACCCTGACCGCATTTAAGATTGGTTCCCAATAAAAATATAAGATCATGATTTTAATCATTTTTTCGATCAGTTGCATTACCAGGGGGGGACGGGCACTATGAATTCCACGCCAGCAAACAACAACAACAAGGGCGTTAAGGCTTAAACAATAACAACAAGAAAGAATAACAATAATTTCACGAGCCGATGCAGCGCAGCTGCAACTGATGATTGCAGCAAAAGGCAGAAAACAACACAAACAATAATAATAAACAGAATCAGCGCAAAATATGGGAGGCACAACTTCGGTTGTGGCTCCTTTTTGCTTTCAGGCCTGCGCTCACTCGCCGCCGGCTTGGCCTACTACACCAAAGACATCTCAACTGGCGAAAAAAAGTGCTACTATCTCCGCCTTATTGCTTAATTTAAAGGCCGAATTTTTCGCATGCCCTGCAAGCTTCTCAAACATATGACACGCTGGTTTACTCCAAGTTCCGCAGATTCTGCCGGCCCGCTGGAACCCCGCGTCATTCCTCGCGATCAACATCCCATTTCCCGCCAGCAAGTTTCCCGCGCCGCCCTTAATGTGCTCTACGGGTTACACAAGGGAGGATTTGAGGCCTATCTGGTCGGGGGCTGCCTGCGCGACATCCTCTGCGGTCGCGAACCCAAGGATTTTGACGTTTCCACCAATGCCACCCCGGAACAGGTACAGCGCCTTTTCAAGCGCAGCCGCATTATTGGTCGACGCTTTCAAATCGTTCATGTTCGCTTTGGTCGCGAAGTCATTGAAGTCTCCACATTTCGAGCCAAGGCCAGTGACGACAACCAGGACCGAAATAAGCACCATGCTCATGAAGAAACCGGCATGGTACTGCGCGATAACACCTGGGGCAGCATAGAAGAAGACGCCCTGCGTCGCGATTTCACCATCAACGCCCTGTACTACAATATTGCTGATTTTTCCCTGCATGATTTTGTCGGCAGCATGGAAGATATTGACCAGGAAACAATCCGCCTGATTGGTGACCCGGAGCAACGCTTTCGCGAAGACCCGGTACGTATGCTGCGCGCGGCCCGTTTCGCCGCCAAACTGGGCTTCGAAATAGAAAAAAGTACCGCCAGTCGCATTCCAGATATGGCTGAATTATTGCTGCAGGTACCTTCCGCACGTCTATTTGACGAGGTACTCAAGCTCTTCCTCAGCGGCCACGCCCGAGCATCGTATGAACAGCTACAAGAACTGGGCCTGTTCCGCTTCCTATTTCCGGAAACCCAGCAAGCACTGGAAGGTGACCAAGGCAAGACGTGGGAGGCCATGCTACTGGCCGCTATGGACAACACCGACCGCCGTCTGCTGATGGATAAGCCCGTTACTCCCGCTTTTATCTATGCAGTATTATTGTGGCCGGTGATCCAGCAGCGTCTTACCGGTTACTTGTCTAGTGGCCTACCCCCGGCACAGGCACTACACAAGTCCGCCACCAGGGCCCTCAACCTGCAAATCAAGCACACCGCTATCCCCCGTCGTTTCTCCACCGTGATGCGAGAAATGTGGGAGCTACAGCTGCGGCTGGACAAACGTGCCGGCCGGCGTGCTGATGCAATGATGGAGCACCCTCGTTTCCGGGCCGCCTACGATTTCCTATTATTGCGCGAGCAATGCGGTGAAATTGAACCAGGATTAGGCGACTGGTGGACCCGCTACCAGGAAGAAGATGAGAGCGGTCGCAGGGAAATGATCAGCGAACTAGGCAACCGCGGAGGCGGCAACAACAAACGTCGTCGCCGCCGGCGCCGGCCAAAGCCTGCTGCAGATAATTGATGCAAGCGTTTATTGGGCTTGGAAGCAACCTGGATCAGCCGGCACAACGGCTGACCTGCGCCTTGCTGGCCATGGCACGCCTGCCTGGCCTTACCTTGCAACACCATTCCCGCCTGTATACTAGCGCCCCCATTGGCCCGCAGGACCAACCCGATTACGTCAACGCCGTCGCCGAAGTGCAAAGCTCATTAACGCCACATGCCTTGCTCAATAGCCTGCAGGCCTTAGAACTGGCCGCCGGCCGTCAACGCTTGCGTCATTGGGGGGAGCGAACCCTCGACCTAGATATTCTATTACTCGGTGATCAACGCATTGACACCGTCGACCTTCAGGTCCCCCATCCGCAAATGACCCAACGCGCTTTTGTGCTTCACCCGCTACTGGAAATCGCACCTCACTGCATCTTGCCCGATGGCGCCGCTCTGAGTAGTTTCCTCGATCAGGTAACCGAACAAACGCTTTCACCGCTATCAGAACTGGATCGCGATGCACTCATCGACTGAATTAACCTTAACTGAACGAATTGAACAGCGCCGGCAAGCAGGCACCCTGCCTCGCTTTATCGCTGTGGAAGGCCCCATTGGGGCAGGGAAAACCAGCCTGGCCAAGCGGCTGGCCATGACCTTTGGCTATGATTTGTTACTAGAGCAAGCCGACGACAACCCCTTTCTGACCCGCTTCTATCAGGACCCGACCCGCTACGCGCTGCAGACCGAACTTTTCTTCTTGTTTCAGCGGGCGGACCAGCTGCGTCAGGTCCAGCAACAGGATCTATTTGCCGGCCCTCGGATTGCGGACTTTCTGATCGACAAAAACCGGCTGTTTGCTCAGGTCACTCTCGATGAAGATGAATTTCAGCTGTATAGCAATGTAGATGACCATCTGACGGTGGACGCTCCCCGCCCGGATCTAGTGATTTACTTGCAAGCCCCCTCTCAGGTGCTGCGCCAACGTATCGGCCACCGGGGCAACAATTTCGAGCAGGGTATTGCCAGCGATTATCTGGATAAACTCAGTAACGCTTATACCGAATTCTTCCATTTTTACGACCGCGCCCCGCTGCTCATCGTCAACGCAGCGGAGATAGACCTGGTCAACCATGATCGAGACTATCAGCAGCTGATCAGCGAGTTACTGGACATCCGCTCCGGTCGCCACTATTTTAACCCCCGGCCACTGGTAGGCTGAAAAACTAGCTTCGAGCTACAAGCTTCAAGCTACAACGCGACATGGCCCTGTGCGTACTATAGCCGGGAAGCCCAAAGGACGTTTGCGCGTGGGCATATTGCTCCGAAGCCTGACAGACTTGACCGTGTTGTAGCTTGAAGCCTGTAGCTCGTCCCTGAATTTCCCTGGGAGGTATCCCATGTCCATTACCATTCGAACCCTGCAAAAGCGCAAACAGGACGGTGGCAAATTTTCCGTGCTAACCGCTTACGACGCCTGTTTTTCCCGACTCATTTCCGAGGCTGGCGTCGAAGCGATTCTGGTCGGCGACTCCCTAGGCAATGTTATCCAGGGCCAGACCAGCACTGTACCGGTGACACTGGAGCAAATGGTCTATCACACCCAATGCGTGGCCCGGGGCAATCAAGGCAGTTTGATCATTGCCGACATCCCTTTTATGGGGGCTGCCACCCTGGAGCGCACGCTGAACGCTGCCACCGCGCTGATGCAAGCCGGCGCAAACATGGTAAAACTAGAAGGCAGCGCCTGGCTGGCTGAAGCCATCGAGGTTCTCAACCGTAACGGCGTTCCGGTCTGCGCGCATATGGGCCTGACCCCGCAAGCGGTGAACTCATTGGGCGGCTACCGGGTGCAAGGTAAGGATGACGACGGTGCCGCAGAGCTGCTCAACGCCGCCAAGATTCTCGATCAAGCAGGCACAGCCCTGTTTGTTCTGGAATGCGTACCGCGAGCGCTGAGCGCAGAGATCACCCGTGAAGTTGCGGCACCGGTCATCGGTATCGGGGCCGCCCCGGAATGCGATGGCCAGGTGCTGGTGATGCATGACATGCTCGGCATCAGCCCCGGCAAACCTGCCCGTTTCGTCCGTAACTTTATGGCCGAAACTGGCGATATGCGCGCAGCGTTCAAGGCCTATGACGACGCGGTGAAAGACGGCAGTTTCCCGGCCGACGAACATTGTTTTTAAAATAGCGACAAGCTATAGCGCGAATCAAGGCACGACATACGAAAGCGCGTCGATGATCAGGGTAAACCCAGCTGAGGATGGGCTGGGCCCTGGCCGGTTGGCATAGTATCTTCCACGTTGTGTAGCTTCTTATACCCTGAGGTTCCTAATGCAAACCGCTCATTCCGTCGCCCAGGTGCGCGAACATGTGCGCGGCTGGCACCGCAAAGGCCAGTCCGTAGGCTTTGTCCCCACTATGGGCAACCTGCACGATGGCCATATCAGCCTGGTTCGAGAAGCCCGAACCCGCTGTGATGTGGTCGTGGTATCGATTTTTGTCAATCCCACCCAGTTCGGGCCTAACGAAGATTTCGACCGCTACCCGCGCACCCTGGATGCGGACGCCGCGGCTCTAGTCGAGGCCGGTGCAGATCTACTGTTCGCTCCGTCAGTGGAGGAGATGTATCCGCTAGGTCAAAACCAGACCTGGGTGGACGTAGATCAGCTGGGCGACCATCTGTGCGGCGCCAGTCGCGAAGGGCACTTCAGAGGTGTCACAACGGTAGTTTCCAAGCTCCTCAACATCGTGCAACCAGACGTGGCCATCTTCGGTGAAAAGGACTTCCAGCAACTAGCTATTCTGCGCCGCATGTGTGAAGAACTGCTGTTCCCAGTGAAGATTGTCGGTGCTGCCACCAGTCGCGAAACCGACGGACTGGCACGCAGCTCCCGCAACGGCTTTCTGAGCGAAAGTGAGCGCACACTCGCGCCCCAGCTCTATGCTCTCCTGCAACAGGTAAAAACGGAGATTATCGGCGGAGAACGAAATTATCGCGCGCTGGAAAGCCGGACTAGCCAATCACTGAATAGCACTGGATTCAGCGTTGACTATATCACCATCGCCAACGCCAGAACCCTTGCTCCGGCTGGGCCAGACGACACTGACCTAATCATCGCGGTAGCTGCTAAACTGGGGTCAACACGATTGATCGACAATATATCGTTGGCCGTTGTGCGTGACCGGTGATTCATGCATACTTCCGGCCCCTTGAAGTGCCTGCATGCCATATAATATGGCGTATACAGCAGGTTTCGGGTCGCTTGAGAGGTAACCAACATGCAGTGCACCATGCTGAAAGCAAAACTCCATCAGGCTCGTGTCACCCACGCGGAACTTGAATACGAAGGCTCCTGCGCCATTGATGGTGATCTGATGGACATGGCGGGTATCCTGGAATACGAACAGATCCAGATCTATAACATCGATAACGGTGAGCGTTTCGAAACCTACGCAATCCGCGGCGAAGCCGGGTCCAAAATCATCTCCGTCAACGGTGCTGCAGCCCATAAGGCCCAGCCTGGCGATCGCGTAATTATTTGTGCCTACGCCAACTACACTAGCGCGGAGCTAATCAACTTCAAACCCAGCCTGATTTACATGGCTGAGGGCAATGAAGTGAAGGGCACCAGCAATGCCATTCCGGTTCAGGTTGCCTGATCCCGGGGTTCGCATGAAGAATTATTGAAACGCCGGCCCAACCGGCGTTTTTTTTTGCCACTTCCTGCCTTCGCTTAAGGACGTGCAAGCCTAAGAGAAAGGGCGTCGATGCCCAACTCCACTTTTACCCGCTCGTTTTTTATCTTTTTAACTGCCGACCTTCTTCTGCACTTGAGCATTGGCCTTCAAGTAACGCTTTGTTTACTCTTGGCATACCATGTCTACCCCCCGCTAGCACCTTTATAAGACCATGGTGGAATACACCCGAGCTAGCGCAACGATAATAATGATGAAAACTGGCTGGCAGTATCCCAAGGAGGCCCCAATGTCCCAAGTACATATTCACCCTGTTCCCGCCGACTATAAAAAGCAAACACTGATGGATCGCGAGACTTACGATCGCTGGTACAGCCAATCCATTAATGATCCGGGCACCTTCTGGGCCGAGCGCGCAGAACAGCTTCTGGACTGGAAAACTCCGTGGGACACGGTAAGCGAATGGGACTTTAACGAAGGCCGGGCCGCTTGGTTCAAAGGCGCCACCCTCAACGCCTGTTACAATTGTGTCGACCGCCACCTGCCGGAACGGGCCAACCAGACCGCCATTATCTGGGAGGGCGACGAGCCAGATCAGGACAAACACATAAGCTATCAACAGCTGTTCGAGGAAGTGAGCAAGTTCGGCAATGTGCTCAAGAATCGAGGTGTTAAGAAAGGCGATCGCGTTGTCATCTATATGCCGATGATTCCGGAAGCGGCCTACGCCATGCTGGCCTGCGCTCGCATTGGCGCCATCCACTCTGTTGTCTTTGGCGGTTTCTCGCCGGAAGCTCTGAAAGACCGCATTCTCAATGCTGAGGCTTGCGCTCTGATTACCGCCGACGAAGGGGTACGCGGTGGCAAAACCATCCCGCTGAAAGTAAATGCAGACAAGGCCCTAGACGGTATCGACTGTGTTCACACCTGCCTGACCGTAAAGCGCACCGGCGGAGATGTGGATTGGCAAGCACCGCGAGATGTCTGGTACCACGAGGCCATGGCGGATGCGTCCAGCGATTGCGAACCGGAGTGGGTCGAGGCTGAAGACCCATTATTCACCCTCTACACCTCTGGCTCCACCGGCAAACCCAAAGGGGTTGTCCACACCACCGCCGGCTATTTGCTCAACACTGCTCTAACCCATAAATACGTGTTCGACTATCAGGACGGGGACATCTACTGGTGCACCGCCGATGTGGGCTGGATCACTGGACACAGCTACATTGTTTACGGCCCGCTGGCTAACGGCGCCACCACGCTGATGTTCGAAGGCGTGCCCACCTACCCGGACGCCTCACGCTGCTGGCAGGTAGTCGACAAGCACAAGGTAAACATTTTCTACACCGCGCCTACCGCTATTCGCGCCCTCATGGGGCTGGGCGATGCCCCTGTGGAACAAACCTCCCGCGCCAGCCTGAAGCTGCTGGGCACCGTGGGCGAACCCATCAACCCGGAAGCCTGGGAGTGGTATTACAGGGTAGTCGGTGACAGCCGCTGCCCGATTGTAGACACCTGGTGGCAAACTGAAACCGGCGCCATCATGATTGCGCCGCTACCCGGCGCAGTGGACCTGAAAGCCGGGTCTGCCACTCTGCCCATGTTCGGGGTGCAACCCGGCCTAATGGACCCTGACGGTAACGAACTGGACGGTGCCGCCTCCGGCAACCTAGTGCTCAAGGCCAGTTGGCCTAGCCAAATTCGCACCGTCTATGGCGATCACCAACGCCTAATCGATACCTACTTCAGTGCCTACAAGGGCTGCTACTTCACTGGCGACGGCGCCCGCCGCGATGAAGATGGCTACTACTGGATTACTGGCCGGGTGGATGACGTGCTCAACGTGTCTGGCCACCGCCTAGGCACAGCTGAAATCGAATCCGCTCTAGTACTACACCCCAGCATCTCTGAAGCGGCCGTGGTGGGCTACCAGCATGACGTAAAAGGGCAAGGGATCTATGCCTACGTATCGTTAATGGCCGGCAAGGAAGGCAGCGAAGAACTGGTCAAGGCTCTCCGCGACCTAGTGACACAGGAAATTGGGCCCATCGCCAAGCCCGACCTGATTCACTTTGCACCGGGCCTGCCGAAAACCCGCTCTGGCAAAATCATGCGCCGTATTTTACGCAAAATCGCCGCGGATGAACTGGATAGCCTGGGCGACACCTCCACCTTAGCTGATCCCAGCGTGGTTGATCAGCTCATCGATAACCGCCAAAACAAGTAAGCCGCAACAGGAAACGGCGCAATTTCTGCGCCGTTTTCATTCCCACTGTGACTAATTGATGACCTACCGCTTCTCTGCATTTTCCATTGCGGGCACCCTAGGCGACTATTTGATATTCGTTGTTTGGGGCACTCACGTTGCTGCGTATAGCTTCAAACACACACTGCCATGCCTCTACGTCTTCAGGGTTCGCTGCCGAGCCTGGCAACGTTGGCACCTAGAACCCTAGCGCAGGCTTTGCCGCTTCCGTCAACTATCGCAAATAGCAGCGACTATCATTCGAATCAGCGTAGTTCGGATGCCACCAAAGGCAGGCATTTCTCAAGTGGAGATTGAGGGCGTGCTGCTCACCAAGACCCTTTGGCCTCTGCGCCCCCCTCCCGCCGTCTGTAGCGCCAAATCACAACCATAGATAACCGGCAAACCAAGCAAGCACCCAGCATAAAAAAAGGCCGGCAAATGCCGACCCTTTTTTGAAACCACAAGGCAGAAATTAATCTTCCTTAGCTTCCTTCATCGACAGTTTGATACGGCCACGCTGGTCCACATCAAGGACTTTCACCTTAATGATCTCACCTTCGTTCACGTAATCAGTCACTTTCTCAACACGCTCTTCAGCGATCTGGGAGATGTGCAGCAGGCCTTCAGTGCCGGGCATGATCGCCACGAACGCACCGAAATCAACAACCCGCGTTACCTTGCCTTCGTAGATTGCACCCACTTCAGCTTCCGCGGTAATCTCTTCTACGCGACGGACCGCTTCATCGGCTTTTTCACGGGTTTCACCGTAGATCTTCACGCTACCATCGTCTTCAATGTCAATGGTACAACCCGTTTCCTCGGTGAGGGCACGAATAGTCGCGCCGCCTTTACCGATCACATCACGGATCTTGTCCGGGTTGATCTTCAAAGTCAGCAGAGTCGGCGCGTTGTCAGATACCTCAGAGCGCGACTCGGCAATCGCCTTATTCATCTCACCCAGGATATGCAGACGACCGGCATTTGCCTGGTTCAGCGCTTTCTCCATGATCTCTTCGGTAATGCCTTCGATCTTGATGTCCATCTGCAAAGCAGTCACACCACGGGCGGTACCAGCCACCTTGAAGTCCATGTCGCCAAGGTGATCTTCATCACCCAGAATATCGGACAGCACTGCATAACGGCCGTCTTCTTCCTTCACCAGGCCCATGGCAATACCGGCCACCGGCGCGGTCAACGGCACACCAGCGTCCATCAACGCCATGGAAGTGCCACACACGGACGCCATGGAAGAAGAACCGTTGGACTCAGTGATCTCTGAGACCACACGAATCGTGTAAGGGAAGTCCTGCACGCTAGGCACAACGGCTTCCACACCACGGCGGGCCAGGCGACCGTGACCGATTTCACGACGCTTGGGAGAGCCGATGAAGCCCGTCTCACCCACACAGTATGGAGGGAAGTTGTACTGCAGCATGAAGTGGTCCTGGTGGGACCCTTCCAGCGCGTCGATGAACTGCGCATCGCGCATACCACCCAATGTGGCAGTGACGATCGCCTGGGTCTCACCACGGGTGAATAACGCAGAGCCATGAGTTTTCGCCAAAGTGCCCACTTGGCAATCAATAGCACGCACCGCATCCAAAGCACGACCATCAATACGCGGCTTGCCGGATACCACGGCTTCACGCACCACGCTCTTTTCGATCTTGCCGAACAGGTCTTTCACTTCGTCGGCTTCCGGCGCACCGTCTTCACCGGTGGCAAACTCAGCCACACAAGCATCACGCAGCTCGCCCACTTTGGCGTAACGGGCCATCTTCTCGGTAATGGTGTAAGCCTCGCCCAACGCCGCCGCGAACTTATCTTTGATCGCCGCTTTCAGGGTCTCGTTCTGCTCAGCCGGTTTCCAGTCCCACGTTTCAGTGCCCACTTCGGCAGCGAACTCCTTGATGCCCTGGATCAGCGGCTGCATTTCCATATGGCCGAACAATACCGCGCCCAGCATTTGGTCTTCAGACAGCTCCTGCGCTTCGGATTCCACCATCAATACAGCAGGTTCGGTACCTGCAACAACTAAGTCCAGTGCAGACTCAGCCAACTCGGAATAGCTAGGGTTGAGGATGTACATTCCATCCTTGTAGCCCACCCGTGCAGCACCAATCGGGCCACTAAAAGGAATTCCGGAAATAGATAAGGCAGCGGACGTACCGATCAAGGCTGCAATATCCGGATCGCGGTTTTTGTCGGAAGACATCACCGTAGCCACAACCTGCACTTCATTCATGAAGCCCTTTGGGAACAGCGGGCGAATCGGGCGGTCGATGAGTCGGCAGGTCAGCGTTTCTTTTTCGCTAGGACGGCCTTCACGCTTGAGGAAGCCACCGGGTATACGGCCGGTTGCATAGGTCTTTTCCTGATAGTTAACGGTCAGGGGAAAGAAGTTCTGCCCTGGATTGGCTTCTTTTCTACCCACTACGGTGACCAACACTTGGGTGTCACCGATACGGACCATGACAGCGGCGGTTGCCTGGCGAGCAATTTGCCCGGTTTCCAAGGTTACCGTGTCACGGCCAAACTGAATTTGCTTGGTAATTTTATTGAACATATCTCGTCTCTTCTCTCTTCTTCACGACAATCTTCAAGGCCCATGCCTCTGACATACACTCTTCTTTCGTTCACGCATGATATCGAGAAACGCACCACGCATCACTCAGTATCATGGCTAAGGCTGCGCGGCCTTTTCCCCGCACCCTAAAACAACAAAAGCCCGGCTATGCCGAGCTTCTGTTGTTGTAACTTTGATCAATGCCTTAGCGGCGCAGACCCAGCTTTTCGATCAGCTGCAAGTAACGGGTGCGGTCTTTCTTGGCCAGGTAGTCCAGCAGCTTACGACGCTGGTTTACCATGCGGATCAGGCCACGACGGCTGTGGTGATCCTTCTTGTGGCCTTTAAAGTGATCCTGAAGACCATTGATATTGGCGCTCAGCAAAGCGACTTGAACTTCCGGGGACCCGGTATCATTCTCTTTGCGGCCATGCTCTTTCAGAATTTCAGCTTTTTGTTCAACGGTTAACGCCATGATGCTTCTCCAATATGCTCAATTAAGGTCACGGCCAGCCATGCATATTTATAGCTGCCGTCATTATCGGGCGAATCTCCTCAAGAGGCTCCGCCTGCAACCAGACGACGGGGAGCAATCCGCCCGTCTTCCAATATTTCTCCGACACCCAGAAATTCACCACTGGACGCCTGATAAACGCTAACCCAGCCGTCCAGAGGGCGGTCTGAGGCCATCACCGGCTGCCCTTGCTGCAAGTAGTAAGCAGCATTGTCACCCAACTCAACGCGCGGCCAGTCTGCCACGCTGGTGGATAAAGGCAAGAGCAGCTCATCGATTGCCTCAAAACCACCGGTTTCCTTGATTTTACCCAGCTGCTCTAAGGTCAGCATTCGCTCTGCCGGGTAAGGTCCCGCAGACAGGCGATGTAGAGCGGTCACATGCCCGCCGCACCCTAACAGAGCCCCTGTATCTTCCACCAGTGAGCGCACATAGGTGCCTTTAGAGCAGTCCACCTCGAACTCCAGCTCATCGCCGTCGATACGTAGAATTCGCAAATCATAAATCGTCACCGGCCGAGGCTTACGCTCTACGGTGATACCCTCACGGGCCAGCTTATAGAGCGGCACACCTTCATGCTTAATCGCCGAATACATGCTTGGAATTTGCTCGATATCGCCCTTAAATGACAACAACGCCGCTTCAATCTGGGCGGCAGAGGCGGACACTTCCGTAGTGTTCACCACATTGCCGTCCGCATCGCCAGTTTCTGTAGTCACTCCCAGCTTGGCGGTTACTCGGTAGCTCTTGTCCGACTCCAACAGAAACTGGCTGAACTTAGTCGCCTCGCCGAAACAGATGGGTAGCATGCCCGTGGCCAACGGATCCAAGCTGCCAGTATGGCCCGCTTTAGCGGCAGCAAACATTTTTTTTGCCATTTGCAGCGCGCCATTACTGCTCACGCCGGAGGATTTATCCAATAACAGGATGCCGTTGAGATCACGGCCTCTAGGACGACGCTTTGCCACCTGACAGCTCCGAGTTACTCGTTGTTTCCGGTTTCGTCGTCTTCCGGACGCAGCTCCCGGTCTTCTGCCCGGGCCTCATCAATCAATTGCGATAGATGAGCAGCCCGCTCCGGGGTCATATCGTAATGGAAACGTAATTTGGGGGTAGTGCGGGTATTCAAGCCCTGGGCCAGGCTGCTGCGCAGAAAACCGCTGGCCTTGGTGAGCACCTCTTCGGCTTCTGCGCCGGCCTCCTCGCCCTGTCCCAGCAAGGTGAAATACACCTCAGCATAGGACAGATCACGGGAAACCGTTACATCCTGAATCGTCGCCAGATTGACTCGAGGGTCCTTCATTTCGAACTGCAACAACCGGGACAACTCGCGCTGAATCTGATCAGCGACTCGGTCAGTGCGGTTAAAGCCTTGGGGGCGGCGATGACGGCTCATAGCAAGGTTCGGGCACGCTTTCCCTTACAGGAAGCGAGCCACCTCCTTCACTTCGAAGACTTCGATCTTATCGCCTTCTTTCACGTCATTATAGCTTTTCACTGCGATGCCACACTCCATGCCGTTACGCACTTCCGGTACATCGTCCTTAAAGCGACGCAGAGACTCCAACTCGCCCTCGAAGACCACCACATCATCGCGCAGAACGCGGATCGGACGGTTCCGGTACAACGTACCTTCCACCACCATACAACCGGCAACAGCACCAAACTTGGAAGAGCGGAACACATCGCGCACCTGAGCCACACCAAGAATTTCTTCGCGTTTTTCCGGAGCCAGCAAACCGCTCATGGCTTGCTTCACGTCATCGATCAGTTCGTAAATTACGCTGTAATAGCGCAGATCGATGCCTTCCTGTTCGCACACTCGCTTAGCTTTGGAATCAGCACGAACGTTAAAGCCCAGCAAGACACCTTCACTGGTCATCGCCAAGTTAACGTCGGATTCGTTGATCGCCCCCACGCCACTGGACACCAGGTTCACTTTCACTTCGTCTGTACCCAGGTCATTCAGGGCGCTGGTCAGCGCTTCCAGAGAACCGCGCACATCGGTCTTCAACACGATGTTGACGGTTTTGGTCTCTGCACTGCCCATATTTTCAAACAGGTTTTCCAGTTTGGACGCCTGCTGACGCTTAAGCTTAAGCTCACGGTCACGTTCCTGACGGAACTCAGCCACTTCCCGCGCCTTACGCTCATCTGTCACAACCTGGATCTGCTCACCGGCTTCTGGTGCGCCATTTAGGCCAAGCACTTCTACAGGAATAGATGGGCCAGCCTTCTTGATGGCTTTACCGTTTTCGTCAACCATCGCACGCACACGGCCAAAATGAGCACCGGCCAGTAGCATATCGCCTATCTGAAGCTCGCCACCCTGCACCAAGATAGACGCTACCGTTCCGCGGCCTTTCTCAATGCGAGATTCAATCACAACGCCGGTCGCGGAACCGGAGGCCTGAGCTTGCAGCTCTAGCAATTCTGATTGCAGAAGGATCGCATCCAGCAGGTCATCAACGCCCTCGCCAGAGTGAGCAGAAACGTTAATGAACTGGTATTCACCGCCCCACTCTTCCGGGATTACATCCTTGGTGGCCAATTCGTTACGCACCCGGTCCGGGTCTGCCTGTTCTTTATCAATCTTGTTGACCGCAATTATAATCGGCGCACCCGACGCTTTCGCGTGGTTGATCGCTTCTTCGGTCTGCGGCATTACACCATCATCGGCGGCAACAACAATCACCACGATATCAGTGGCTTTAGCTCCACGGGCACGCATGGCAGTAAAGGCAGCGTGACCAGGCGTGTCGAGGAAGGTAATCATGCCTTTCTCGTGCTCAACGTGATACGCACCAATGTGCTGGGTAATACCGCCCGCTTCGCCGCTTGCCACCTTGGCTTTACGAATATAATCGAGCAGAGAGGTCTTACCGTGGTCCACGTGACCCATAATGGTCACAACGGGAGCTCGGTGCTCTGAATCCACACTGTCACGGGTTACCAAATCAGCAGCCAGATGATCTTCCAGCAACTCTTCTTGCCCTTTACTGGCAACGGGCTTATGGCCCATCTCTTCTACCAGCAAGAACGCGGTTTCCTGATCAATCGGCTGGTTAACCGTGGCCATTTCGCCCATTTTCATCAAGGACTTAATTAAAGACTTGGCCTTGATGTTCATGCGTTGGGCCAGATCACCCACGGTAATTGTTTCTGGAACTTCGACTTCGTAGATTTTCTTCTCCGTCGGTGTTTTAAAGCCATGCTGCTTATTCATGGAGCTTTTCATCTTACCGTGCACAACGCCTGCCACCTTGGGCTTGCGGCGACGACGGCGAGACTGGCGCTCCTCACGCTGATAGCTGGCTTCCTGCGCGGCATTAACAATGGATGAGCCCTTGTCATCTTCCACCGCAGGTTTTTTCTCTTCCTGCTCGCCACGCTGCTCCAGCTCAGCCGCAATACGGGCGGCCTCTTCAGCGGTACGGCGAGCGGCTTCTTCTTCCGCTTTCTTGCGAGCTTCTGCTTCCTGCTTACGCTTGGCCTCATCCGCTTCACGCTGTTTGCGCTCGGCTTCTTCTCGCTTGGCCTTTTCTTCCGGCGTTTCTTCCTTCGCAGGTTTCTTGGTTGCAGAAACTTTTGGCACAGAAACACGCTTACTTTTTTCTTCCGCTGCTTTTTCGCCGGCCGCTTTGCGTTCTTGCTCAGCCTTAGCGCGAGCTTCATCTTCCTTCAGACGTGCAGCTTCATCATCCGCAGCACGCTTAGCCGCCTCTTGCGCTGCACGCTTCTCTTCTTCCGCGATCCGCGCAGCTTCTTCTGCCGCCAGGCGTTCCGCTTCTTCACGCTCTTCAGCTTCTACCACATCACGCTTCATGTAGGTGCGCTTCTTACGCACTTCCACATTCACGGTCTTAGACTTACCGGCAGCACCGGTGGTCTTAATGGTACTGGTGGACTTACGCTTCAGCGTAATTTTCTTACCACTACCTTCATCCTCGGCACCATGAGACTTGCGCAGATGCGCCAGTAGCTGCTGCTTCTGTTCATCTGAGACCACTTCGCTGGCATCGCCATGGGGCAACCCTGCGTCTTTCATCTGCGTAAGCAGCTTCTCGACGGGCGTCCCTACGATGTCGGCCAGTTTCTTTACGGTCGTTTCTGCCATGTCAGCAACACTCTCCTGTCCATCTCTGATGGTGCCTGCTTGTTCAGCCTGGAAATGGGCGTTACGCCCCGGCTTCGTCTTCACCTTCAAACCAAGGCGCGCGCGCAGTCATAATCAACTCGGCTGCACGCTCTTCGCTCAGGCCTTCAATTTCCAGCAGGTCATCCACTGCCTGTTCGGCGAGGTCTTCCATCGTAACAATGTCACGGGAAGCCAATTCAACAGCCAACTCGCGATCCATACCTTCCATGTTGAGAAGGTCTTCCGCGGGCTCGGCTTGATCAAACTTCTCTTCAGATACCAGGGCTTTAGTCAACAGCGCATCTTTGGCACGCTGGCGTAAAAGCTCTACGATCTCCTCATCAAAGCCGTCGATAGCCAGCATCTCTTCCTCTGGCACATAGGCCACTTCTTCAAGGGTAGAGAAACCTTCATCCACTAGCACACCCGCCACATCTTCATCTACTTCTAACTCGTTGATGAATGTTTGCAGGGCTTGCTCGGCTTCTTGTTCCTGTTTGCTCTCAGCGTCATCAATGGTCATGACGTTGAGTTCCCAGCCGGTTAACTCAGACGCTAGGCGAATGTTCTGCCCACTACGGCCGATAGCCTGGGCCAATGCAGACTCATCTTCCACGGCAATATCCATGGAATGGCTTTCTTCATCCATAACAATGGAAGCCACTTCCGCCGGCTGCATTGCATTAATCACTAGCTGTGCGGGGTTGTCGTCCCACAGGACAATATCGATACGCTCACCAGCCAGCTCATTGGAAACGGCCTGAACCCGCGCACCACGCATGCCTACGCAAGCGCCAACCGGATCAATACGCTGATCATTGGTCTTTACGGCAATTTTGGCTCGGGAGCCTGGATCACGAGCAGCGCCTTTAATTTCGATCAGCTCTTCACCGATCTCTGGCACTTCAATTTTAAACAGCTCCACCAACATGTCCGGGCAAGCACGGCTGGCAAACAGCTGCGGACCACGGTTTTCTTCATTTACGCCCAGCAGATAGGCACGGACACGGTCGTTTTGGCGAACGGCCTCACGGGGAATCATGTGTTCACGAGTAATCAGTGCTTCGGCGTTGCCGCCCAAGTCCAGCACGATAGAATCACGGCTGGCTTTCTTTACCGTGCCACTGACCAAGTCGCCAATGCGATCACGATATTCCTCAACAATTTGACGACGCTCCGCTTCACGTACTTTCTGTACAATGACCTGCTTAGCAGTTTGCGCAGCAATACGACCAAAGGCTTCGGATTCAACTTCCTCTTCCCAGATGTCCCCGATCTGCAGAGACGTATCCTGCTCGTGGGCTTCATCCAATGTCAGTTGCTTACCGAATTCAAAGAGTTCTTCATCAGGCACTACGTGCCATACACGAAAGCTGCGGGCATTACCGGACTCACGGTCAATATCCACACGAATTTCCACGTCTTCTTGCTTGAACCGCTTCTTGGTAGCTGCCGCGAGAGCCAGTTCAATGGCCTCAAAAATTACGTCGCGGCTTACACCCTTCTCGTTTGATACGGTTTCCGCTACCAGCAGGATCTCTTTGTTCATGGCCAGGCCTTTACAAAGACTAAAGTTCTTCAGGGCGTACTCAATTGAAGCGGGGCTGCAACCGAGCACGATCTACCTGACTGTAAGGAACACGCAAGGTTTCGCCATCCAGCTCCACCACCAGCGTATCGCCATCCACGGCCACAATGGCCGCCGTCATTTTACGCTTGCCGCTTACCGGTGCCAGAAGCTTAAGTTGCACATCTTCACCGATATAATCGACATACTGCGTAATGTCGAACATGGGCCGGTCCATCCCTGGCGAGGACACTTCAAGGTTAAACTCACCGGGAATTGGATCTTCCACATCCAGCACGCCGCTCACTTCATGACTCACGGCCGCGCAATCATCTACCGAAATACCATCTGCATGGTCAATAAACACACGCAGAACAGCCCCGCGCCCCTGGATGTATTCCACACCCCAAAGCACGAAACCCAGATCTTCCACTACCGGAGCCAGCAGCTCGGTTAATTGTTCTGTGCGTTTTGACATAAATCTTTCCGCCGGTACAAACAAAAAATGGGCCCGAGGATGAACAGTAATTGCAGCATTCCCTGCAACGACCGCGGATCCACCGCCCATTTCCACCAACCGGGTCGGTTTGCAGATAACAAAAAGCCCCTACAAGAGGGGCTTTTTGTCCGCTTTGGACCAGAGATGTTTTTCTAGTCCGTCTAAGTGGTAGCGGGGGCAGGATTTGAACCTACGACCTTCGGGTTATGAGCCCGACGAGCTACCAGACTGCTCCACCCCGCATCAAAATCGAGCGCAAATAATACTCAGAGGCGCCTACTCTGTCAAGGCATTATCGAAAAAAGTATTTATTTTTCGAAGCCTTAGTATCAGGAAAAGCCACAGAACCTGATACTGACCAGGTTTCAAGCTGATCTTGGAAAAACCGATAATGCACATCGGTCTTTTTCCTTACGCTTCACTGACAACACTCGCCAGCAAAACGCTCCCTAATTGGTGCCGAAGGCCGGACTTGAACCGGCACGAGCGAAGCTCACTACCCCCTCAAGATAGCGTGTCTACCAATTCCACCACTTCGGCAAAGAACGCTTAACTTACTGCTCCGACTGAGGCACTTCAGTCGGGGCCGGGGATTCTACCTCAGCTTGAGGCACATCCGAAACTTCTTTTTGCTCTTCATTCGCATCCGGGGCCACTGGCACTTCAGTCATGCCCGCCGGAACCTCAGACGGAGACTCGTCAACAACAGGCACATCCTGGTGCTCAACGGTTTCCAGCTCCGGCAGAAAACTACGACTACTGTCCGCTTCCTGACGCGCCATCCAAGCCAAAACCAAACTGGTCACAAAGAATAGTGCCGCCAGTACAGCTGTGGCACGAGTAAGAAAGTTCGCCGACCCAGCACTACCAAAAACGGTTTGAGAACCGCCGCCGCCAAAGGAAGCACCCGCATCAGCGCCTTTACCGTGCTGAATTAGCACCAGACCAATCAGCCCAAGGGCTGCCAATACGTGTACTACATGAACAACAATATCCATAATGTCTCTAATTATTCCGCCGCCTGACAGATCGCAATAAAGCTGTCGGCTGTTAACGATGCCCCACCGATCAGACCCCCATCGATGTCTGACTGGGCAAATAGAAGGGCGGCATTATCCGCCTTTACGCTGCCGCCGTAAAGCAACCGCAGCGATTGAGCGATATCCGGGTCGTCTTTCGCTAAAAATTGACGCAAACAAGCGTGAACAGCTTGAGCCTGCTCGGGGCTAGCCGTCTTCCCAGTGCCGATCGCCCAGACCGGCTCATAGGCCACTATCGCATTAGCAAAAGCCGCAACGCCAACCGCATCCACAACCGCGCGTAATTGCCCACAGACGATGGTGTCAGTATTGCCAGAGTCACGCTCTTCCAGCGTTTCACCCACGCAAAGAATCGGCACCAGACCCGCAGCCTGAGCGTGGGCGAACTTGCTGGCAATCTGCGCATCCGTTTCACCGTATAACGCACGGCGCTCGGAATGCCCAATAATCACGTAACCACAGCCCACCTCGGCTAGCATCGGCGCAGATACCTCTCCGGTAAAAGCGCCATCCTCTTGCTCACTCACGTTCTGGCTACCGATACCAACGGCCCCCGGCATCGCAGATCTGGCCGCAGCCAAATACGGAAAAGGTGGACAGATGACCACCTCAGCAGCACCAGCATAACCCGCCAGAGCGTCTGCCATTTCGGTAAGCAAGTCCTTGCGCCCGTTCATTTTCCAGTTGCCCGCAACCAGAGGGGTTCTATTCATTATTGTCTCTCTTATCTGTAACTCGCTCACACACAATAGATATTCACGCTATGTATTGCGTGAAGCCTGCTGAGTGCCGCTTAATTGATTGCCTTTTCCACCACTTCGGCCAGCTCACGGCACAGGCTTTCCACCCGATCCACATCCTTGCCTTCAATCATCACCCGCACCAAAGGCTCAGTGCCGGAGGGTCGCAACAGGATACGGCCATTACCGGCCAGCCTATCTTCTACATCTGCCATGGCCGCCTGCACATCCCCATTTTCCATAAATCCATCACGATTTGGGCCACGTACATTGATCATCTTCTGGGGGAGCATGGACACGTCTGCGACAGACTCGGCCAAGCCTTGCTTACGACGGGACAAGGCCGCCAACACCTGCAATGCAGAGACGGTTCCATCCCCCGTGGTGGTGCAATCCAGGCACACCAGGTGCCCGGAGGATTCGCCACCGATGTTCCAGCCACGCTTATCCAACTGCTCCATGACATAACGATCACCGACCTTGGCGCGTACAAATTCAATGCCTTCAGCCTGCAGCGCCAGCTCCAACCCGAAGTTGGACATTAGCGTTCCTACGACCCCATCCATTTTCGCGCCGTTTTCTTTGCGATCGCGGGCCACCACAAACAACAGCTGGTCACCATCAACTAGGTTACCAGCATGATCGACCATCAATAATCGATCCGCATCGCCATCCAGCGCCACACCGAGATCAGCTTTTTCTTCCACAACCTTGCGCTGCAACGCCTCGGGATGAGTAGAGCCACAATCGCGATTAATATTGAAGCCGTCAGGCTGATTAGCCAGCGGCACCACAGTGGCGCCTAGCTCTTCGAACACATCCGGGGCAATGTGGTAAGCCGCACCGTTGGCGGTATCCACCACAATTTTCATTCCATTAAGGTCTAGGCCTGGCGCCGTGCTTTTGCAAAATTCAATATAACGACCGCGGGCATCATCTATACGTCGCACCTTACCGATCTGATCCGTGGACACCACCGACATTTGCTCATCCAGCAAGCGCTCAATTTCGAGCTCAATTTCATCATTGAGCTTTCGACCATCCGCCCCGAAAAACTTAATGCCGTTATCCGTATAAGGGTTATGAGACGCAGAAATCACAATGCCGGCTTGAGCCGAAAGTGTGCGCGTCAAATAGGCAATTCCCGGCGTGGGCAACGGCCCCAACAAGCGCACATCCACTCCAGCTGCAGAGATCCCCGCTTCTAAGGCTGACTCAAACATATAGCCGGAAATACGGGTATCTTTACCAATCAATATCTTGCTGCCACCACGAGCCCCCAGTACCTTGCCGGCAGCCCAGCCCAGCTTGAGCACAAAATCAGGCGTAATGGGAAACTCCCCCACCGTACCTCGCACCCCGTCGGTGCCGAAATATTTGCGCGTCATGACAGCTCCTTTTGCGATTCTCTTTGTGATTCCATAACCGCATGGGCGAAACGCACCACGTCCACGGTTTCTTTAACATCGTGAGCGCGCACAATGCTGGCACCGCGCTCCACACACATTACGGCCGCCGCTAGACTGCCTGGCAATCGTTCGCTCACATCGCGCCCCAACACTTTGCCGAATAAAGATTTCCGCGACACCCCAATCAGAATAGGCAACGCCAGAGTCTGAAGCGCATCCATCTCATGCATCAGCTGCAAATTGTGCTGTACCGTCTTGGCAAATCCGAACCCCGGATCCACCAACAGCCGCTCCCGCGAAATACCTGCCCGCTCACACGCGCCGATACGCTCACGGAGCAAGGCGACCACCTCGGCAGTAACATCATCGTAACGGGGGTTATCTTGCATGTTGCCGGGCTCACCCCGCATATGCATCAAACAGACCGGGAGCTGACTGGCCGCTGCTGCCTGAATGGCACCGGGGCGACGCAAAGAGCGGACATCATTAATCATGCCTGCGCCAGCCGCCGCACTCGCGCGCATCACTGCCGCGGTGCTGGTATCCACAGACACTAGCGCATTCAGCTCATAGCTTAGCGCCTCAACAATAGGGACAACCCGGTCAAGCTCATATTGCTCAGACACCGGCGAAGCACCAGGCCGGGTAGACTCTCCCCCCACATCAATAATCGCCGCTCCGTCACGCAACATCTGCTCTGCCTGACGCAGCGCGGCATCGCGCTCGGTAAACCGGCCACCATCGGAAAAGGAGTCGGGGGTCACATTAAGGACCCCCATAACGACAGGCGCGGACAGGTTCAGTGTCCGCGCCCCACAGCTAAGTGTCTTTTGATGCATCATCAATCAGTGCGTGTTAGCAGGCCCACCGATCGGGTCATCACCGGAGGCACTATCACCAGAAGCGGCAGCGCCATTACCCGGCCCCTGATCCCGCCAATCTTTCGGCGGTCTCGGCTTGTGACCACTCATTATGTCTTCGATCTGATCGGCATCAATGGTTTCATACTGCATCAATGCATCCGCCATCAGCTCCAACTTATCGCGATTACGCTCTAGGATTTCTTTGGCGCGACCGTAACAATCATCAATGATGGCCCGCACTTCACGGTCAATTTCTTCCGCGGTTTGTTCAGACATATGCTTGCGCTGCCCCACCTGCTTGCCAAGGAAGACTTCACCTTCTTCTTCCTCATAGGCCAGCGGGCCCATTTTTTCACTCAGGCCCCATTTGGTCACCATGGCACGAGCCAGCTTGGTAGCGCGTTCGATATCATTAGAGGCGCCAGTGGTAACACCATCAAAGCCCAACGTCATCTCTTCCGCGATACGCCCACCAAACAACGAGCAGATGGACGACTCCAAACCACGCTTGGATTGTGAGTACTTGTCTTCTTCAGGCAGATACATTGTCACACCCAGCGCACGGCCTCGCGGAATAATGCTCACCTTATAAACCGGGTCATGCTCTGGCACCAACCGCCCAACGATAGCGTGGCCGGCTTCGTGAAACGCAGTGTTCAGTTTTTCTTTCTCGTTCATCACCATGGAGCGACGTTCCGCCCCCATCAGGATCTTGTCCTTAGCTTTCTCAAATTCTTCCATGGAAACCATGCGCTTGTTGGCACGGGCAGCAAACAGCGCAGCTTCATTCACCAAGTTGGCTAAATCAGCACCGGAGAAGCCGGGGGTACCACGGGCAATCAACGCTGGCTCCACATCATCGGCAATTGGCACCTGACGCATGTGCACTTTCAATACCTGTTCGCGACCGCGAATATCCGGCAACGGCACGGTTACCTGCCGGTCGAAACGACCGGGGCGCAACAGCGCCGGGTCCAGTACGTCAGGGCGGTTGGTCGCGGCAATAACGATGATCCCTTCATTGCCATCAAAACCGTCCATTTCTACCAGCAACTGGTTCAATGTCTGCTCGCGCTCATCATGACCACCTCCGACACCGGCGCCCCGGGAACGCCCCACCGCATCAATTTCGTCAATAAAGATAATGCAAGGGGAGTGCTTTTTGGCTTGCTCGAACATATCGCGAACACGGCTAGCACCAACCCCCACAAACATCTCCACAAAATCAGAACCAGAGATACTAAAGAAAGGCACCTTGGCTTCCCCTGCAATAGCCTTGGCCAACAGGGTCTTACCGGTACCAGGAGAGCCCACCATCAGCACACCGCGGGGGATCTTGCCACCCAAGCGCTGGAATTTGGCTGGGTCACGCAGAAACTCCACTAGCTCCTGCACTTCTTCCTTGGCTTCTTCTACGCCTGCCACATCGGCGAATGTGGTTTTGATTTGGTCTTCGCCCAACAACTTGGCTTTGGATTTACCAAACGTCATGGGGCCACCGCCGCCACGGCCACCACCCTGCATCTGGCGCATAAAGAAGATAAAGATGGCTAAGATCAACAGGATCGGTAACACAGACAGGAACAGCTGCGTCAGAAAACTCTGACGCTGAGGCTCCAAGCCCACCACATTCACATCATTCTGAATCAGCGTGGGCATCAGATTAGTATCCAGGGTCGGCGGCTTAACCGTGCGGAACTGGCCACCATCCGTGTAGGTCCCGGTAATCGTACTTTCGCCAATCTTGGCCTCCTGCACCTTGCCGGCTTCTACCCGCGAAATGAAGGTGGAATAGGGCACATCTGCGGTGGCAGGTTGAGTACTGAGACTAGATGCCACCACGTACAGGACGCCGGCAATTACCAGCCAGAGCACAACATTCTTGGTCATATCGTTCAAGGGAGACCTCGATTAATTCGGGCGCTCGCGCGCACACTAACGAATTTACACCTTACACCATTTACCGGAATCAGCGTAATGCCGGTTCGGACAACAAAATAGCGTATTTGCAGCTTATTTCAGCCCAAAACCCAGCTGATAAACTTCAGTAGAGCGGGCACGACTGGCTGCCGGTTTACGACTGACAACGCGTTTGAAGCGGCTTTGTAGCGCTTTGCGATAATCTTCAAACCCCTCGCCCTGGAACACCTTGACCAGAAACACACCATCAGGCTCCAACACCCGCTCAGCCATATCCAACGCCAACTCTGCCAGATACATAGCCCGCGGCTGATCCACCGCGCTATTACCACTCATATTGGGGGCCATGTCCGACATTACAAGGTCTACCCGCTGATCCCCCAGCGCCATAAGGATTTGCTCATAGATCACCTCCTCACGAAAATCCCCTTCGATGAAGGTCACATCCGGTAAAGCATCCATGGCAAGAATATCACTGGCTATCACCGTGCCCCTGCCGCCAATCAGCTGACCCGCCACCTGGCTCCAGCCCCCGGGGGCCGCCCCCAAATCCAGCACCGTCATGCCCGGCCTGAACAAACGGTCCTTTTCATTCATCTCCAGCAGCTTGAAACTGGCCCTGGAGCGATAACCCTGCTCCTGGGCCTTAGCTACCCACGGATCGTTAAAATGCTCTTTTAACCAAGCTTTGCTGGTTTTGGAACGGCTGGACTTCGCCATGAACCACTCTCTCCTGAATTTTCTACATCCTCATGTTCTTAGCCAATGCACAGGATGGCTGCTTTTCCCGCGGCTAATCCGTAGAATACGCGCACAGCAACCCTTTCTGGAGTCACACCGTGCCGCTATCTACCCAGGACATCAAACGGTTACGCCGTATTGGTCACCACCTGAAACCCGTTCTCATCTTTGGCGACAAGGGACTCAGCGACAATTTCGTAGAAGAGCTTAATTTGCGCCTTGAGGATCACGAACTTATCAAGGTAAAGGTCAACGCGGAAACCCGCGACGAGCGAGCCGCGATTGTGCAGGCGCTGACTGAAAAAGGCAGCGCCGAGCTAATCCAGCGCATCGGCAACATCGCCCTACTCTACCGCCCAGCCCAACAACCCAACGCGAAACTATCGAATATTTTGCGATACCAGAACGCTTGAGCACTACCCACCTAGTAGGCTACCCGCGGCAGCCATTAAAAAGGCGACGTTTTAACGTCGCCTTTTTTTACGTGCTGTCCGCAAGCGTGACGCACAGAAAACCTAGATATGCTCCACTTGATCAACTTCATACTCACGAGTACCTCCGGGAGTATCGATCTGCACCACATCCCCTTCCTCACGGCCAATCAGGCCACGGGCAATGGGTGAGTTCACACTCAGCTTGCCTTCTTTGATATTAGCTTCGTCGTCACCGACGATCTGATACACCTTGGTTTCATCAGTATCCACATCAAGGATAGTCACGGTAACACCAAAAATAACCTTACCGGTATTCTCAATATCCTGAATATCAATGATCTGCGCATTGGAAAGTTTCCCTTCAATATCAGCAATGCGCCCCTCACAAAAACCCTGCTGCTCGCGGGCCGCGTGATATTCTGCATTCTCTTTCAAGTCGCCGTGCTCACGAGCCTCTGCAATCGCAGCAGAAATACGCGGACGATCTTCTTTTTTCAGTTTTTCCAGTTCCTCGCGCAAGGCTTTAGCGCCCTTGGCGGTCATCGGTACGCGTTGCATAATTATCCTCGTGTCTTTTAACAGGCCGTTGAACATGCCCTGTTAACGGAACCGCCCGGAGCACTCTGCTCCGAGCGCTCCCGACGACGATTTATTTCATTTCTGCGTGCAGGTCCTGCAAGCGACGAACAGTAGGCTCACCACTAATACCCAGCGCCTGGCAAACCGCATGGGCCGCGGCAATGGTCGTGGTATAGAACACTTTGTGCTGCAGCGCCGAGCGACGAATCGCAAAAGAATCACGGGTCGCCTGCTTGCCTTCCGTGGTGTTCACAATCAGAGCAATCTGATCATTCTTGATCATGTCCACAATATGCGGACGCCCTTCCAGCACCTTGTTCACAACCTTCACTTCAAGGCCCGCCTCACCCAGCACCTTGGCGGTACCTTTTGTGGCAACCAGGCTGAAGCCACGTTCAATCAACATGCGAGCCACTTCCACAGAGGCAGGCTTGTCGACTTCGCGCACAGAAATAAAGGCCGTTCCAGTTTCCGGCAGTTTTTCTCCGGCCCCCAGGGATGCCTTACCAAAAGCTTCAGCAAAGGTCTCGCCAACGCCCATCACTTCCCCGGTAGATTTCATTTCCGGGCCTAAGATCGGATCAACCTTCGGGAACTTGGCGAACGGGAACACCGCCTCTTTCACGAAATAGTGCTGAGGTTTGACCTCTTCGGTGAAACCTTGTTCCTTAAGACTGGTGCCTGCCATGCACCGAGCAGCCACCTTCGCCAGAGACACGCCGATGCACTTGGACACATACGGCACCGTCCGTGAAGCACGCGGGTTCACTTCCAGCACATACACCTCGCCGTTTTTCACCGCGAACTGCACATTCATCAAACCCACCACGCCCAGCTCCAATGCCATATCTGCAGCCTGCTGACGCATGACGTCCTGAACATCGTCGTCCAGCGAATACGGAGGCAGAGAGCATGCGGAATCACCGGAGTGAACACCCGCCTGCTCAATGTGCTGCATGATGCCACCGATAACCACATCCGTTCCGTCACACACTGCATCCACGTCCACCTCAATGGCGTCGTCGAGGAAGCGATCCAGCAATACAGGGGAGTCATTGGAAACCGATACCGCGTTCATCATGTAGTTACGCAGTTCTGCTTCACCGTAAACGATTTCCATGGCACGCCCCCCCAACACATAGGAAGGACGAACCACCAACGGATAACCGATTTCTTCTGCTAGGCGCACACCATCTTCCATGGAACGAGCGGTGCGGTTGGGCGGCTGCTTCAGGCCAAGCTTATTAACCATCTGCTGGAAACGTTCACGGTCTTCCGCTTCATCGATGGCATCCGGCGGCGTTCCAATAATCGGCACACCGGCCGCCTGCAGGGCACGAGCCAGCTTCAGCGGTGTTTGACCGCCGTATTGAACAATCACACCCTTAGGTTTTTCTTTTGCCACGATAGCCAACACGTCTTCCAACGTAATAGGCTCGAAGTAGAGACGATCGGAGGTATCGTAATCGGTAGACACGGTCTCTGGGTTACAGTTGACCATGATGGCCTCGTAGCCGTCGTCCTTCATGGCAAACGCCGCATGCACACAGCAATAATCGAACTCGATACCCTGACCAATCCGGTTGGGGCCACCACCGATGACCATGATCTTGTCACGGTCGGAAGGGTTAGCCTCGCACTCTTCGTCGTAGCTCGAATACATGTAGGCGGTATCGGTGGCGAATTCCGCCGCACAGGTATCCACCCGCTTATAGATCGGCAGCACATTCAGCTCTTCACGCTTGCCGCGCACATCCGCTTCCTTCACGCCCAGCAACTGAGCCAGGCGGGCATCGGAGAAGCCTTTGCGCTTGAGCGCATAGAGGCTGTCGCGAGTCAGGCTGCTAAAGGTGCTGTCGACCAGCTGCTGCTCGGCACGAATCAAGTCCTCAATCTGCACCAAATACCAACGATCAATCTTGGTGATATTGAACACATCATCCACGGTCATGCCGACCCGGAAGGCATCGCCAACGATCCAGATACGCTCAGGGCCCGGCGTAGCGAGTAACTGCGCCACCTGCTCACGGGCGTCCGGCGCGGCCGGGTCCACATGCGGGTCAAAGCCGATGGATTCCGTTTCCAGACCACGCAACGCCTTCTGCACAGATTCTTGGAAATTACGGCCAATGGCCATCACTTCACCAACGGATTTCATCTGGGTGGTCAGCACGGCGTCAGCTTCAGCGAACTTCTCGAAGTTGAAGCGCGGAATCTTGGTTACCACATAATCGATGGACGGCTCGAACGAGGCAGGGGTTTTGCCGCCGGTAATTTCGTTCTGCAGTTCATCCAGGGTGTAACCCACCGCCAGCTTTGCCGCCACCTTGGCGATCGGAAAACCGGTGGCTTTGGAGGCCAACGCCGAAGAGCGACTGACCCGCGGGTTCATTTCAATCACCACCATGCGCCCGTTGTCCGGATTAATGCCGAACTGGACGTTGGAGCCACCCGTCTCTACACCGATTTCACGCAGCACTGCCAAGGAGGCATCACGCATGATCTGCAGTTCTTTATCGGTGAGCGTCTGGGCCGGCGCCACAGTAATAGAGTCACCGGTGTGCACCCCCATGGGGTCAAAGTTTTCGATAGAACAAACGATGATGCAGTTATCCTTTTTATCGCGGACAACTTCCATCTCATATTCTTTCCAACCCAGTAAAGACTCGTCGATCAACAACTCATTAGTGGGCGACAGGTCCAAGCCACGCTGGCAGATTTCTTCGAACTCTTCACGGTTATAGGCGACGCCCCCACCGGACCCCCCCATAGTAAAGCTGGGTCGGATGATGCAGGGAAAACCCAACGACTCAAGAGCGGCGCTGGCTTCTTCCATGTTGTGGGCAATGGCAGAGCGCGGACACTCTAGCCCTATGGACTTCATCGCCTTGTCAAAACGGGAGCGATCTTCCGCTTTGTCGATGGCATCCTCTGTGGCGCCAATCATTTCCACGCCAAATTCTTTGAGCACCCCGTTATGATCCAAGTCCAGGGCACAGTTCAGCGCAGTCTGCCCGCCCATGGTGGGTAGCAGCGCATCCGGGCGCTCTTTTTCAATGATCTTGGCCACGGTCTGCCAGGTAATCGGCTCAATATAGGTCGCATCCGCCATGGCCGGGTCGGTCATGATGGTCGCAGGGTTGGAGTTAACCAGAATCACCCGGTAACCCTCTTCGCGCAGCGCTTTACAAGCCTGGGCGCCGGAATAGTCAAACTCACAGGCCTGGCCGATCACAATCGGGCCAGCACCAATAATGAGGATGCTTTTTAAATCACTTCTTTTTGGCATAGTCACTAACCGTCAAACGTTAATTTCAGTTGCCAGCGCGTCAGACGTCGAGCGTCGGACGTCGGACGCTTATTTCGCTTCCATCAGCTCGATGAAATGATCGAACAATGGCGCACAGTCGCGCGGCCCCGGGCTCGCTTCCGGGTGCCCCTGGAAACTGAAGGCGGGCACATCAGTGCGCTCAATACCTTGCAAGGTGCCGTCGAACAGCGACACATGGGTCACCTTTAGGTTGGCTGGCAAGGTATCTATATCCACCGCAAAACCATGGTTCTGACTGGTAATCATCACCGTGTCATCGGCCAGAGTTTTTACCGGGTGGTTAGCACCATGATGGCCGGTAGCCATTTTCATGGATTTGGCACCGCTGGCCAGCGCCAGCAACTGATGTCCCAAGCAGATGCCGAACACAGGCAAACCGGTGCCAACAATTTCCTGAATCGCGGAAATCGCGTAGTCGCAGGGCTCCGGATCACCGGGTCCGTTAGACAGGAAGACACCATCCGGCTTCATCGCCAGCACTTCGGATGCAGGCGTTTGCGCCGGCACCACGGTGAGCTTGCAGCCGCGCTCGGCCAACATACGCAGAATGTTGCGCTTAACACCGTAGTCATAAGCCACCACATGGAAGCGGGTCTCACCCTGCTCGGTGTGGCCCTGCTCCAGATCCCAGGTGGACTCTGTCCAGCTATAAGGCTCGGCAACACTCACCACCTTGGCCAGGTCCATGCCTTTCAGGCCAGGAAACCCCTTGGCCGCAGCAAGCGCCTGCGCTTCATCCACACTTTCGCCGGCCAAAATGCAGCCATTTAGGGCGCCTTTGTCACGCAAAATGCGCGTCAAGCGGCGCGTGTCGATATCGGCGATGGCAACGATGTTGCGATCACGCAGGTAGTCCGAAAGAGATTGCTCACTACGCCAGTTGCTCACTGTCATGGCCAGATCACGAATCACCAGGCCGGAGGCCCAGATTCGAGAGGACTCTTCATCCTCGGCAGTGACGCCAGTGTTACCAATATGCGGATAGGTAAGGGTTACAATCTGCTTGGCATAGGAAGGATCCGTCAGGATCTCCTGATAGCCAGTCATGGCGGTGTTAAACACCACCTCACCCACGGTTTCACCCGTGGCACCGATTGCAACACCCCGAAAGATGCTTCCGTCTTCAAGAGCGAGAATGGCGGGAACCGTCAACGCAACCTCCAGGCTGATAGGGAATAGGGAGATCTGCGGCGGGTGCGCTCGCAAAAAAGCGAGATGGATTCCTCCACCTCGCTTTTTCTAAATTCTTAATTCGGCGCCCCGCACGCCCATCACGGGCTGCGCGCTATTTTAGGGCTTTGTGGCCCCGCTGTCACGCAGCAATCCCGTTGATAGACCAGTGGCACACTCAGGCCTTGCCCCAACCGGCGCTTTCACCAGCCAGACCAAGCACATCCTGCATGTCGAACAACCCCTTGTCGTGACGGCCCAACCAAGCAGCCGCACGCACAGCACCGCGACCGAACGACATACGACTGGAGGCCTTGTGGGTAATTTCCACCCGCTCACCCTCTGCGGCAAACATCACAGTGTGGTCGCCGACAATATCGCCGGCCCGAATCGTCTCAAAACCAATGGTATGGCGCTCGCGCTCGCCGGTGCGGCCTTCACGACCGTACACCGCACACTCGCTCAGATCGCGCCCCAAGGTCTGAGCCACCACCTCACCCATGCGCAACGCCGTACCAGACGGCGCATCGATTTTATGCCGATGGTGGGCCTCAATCACTTCGATATCCACCTCATCGCCCATAATCTGCGCCGCCGTTTCCAGCAATTTGAAGCACAAGTTCACCCCAATGGAGTAATTGGGCGCAAAACAGATAGCGATATCATCACCGGCGGCACGCACGGCCGCTTTCTGCTCATCATCCAAACCGGTAGTGCCGATCACCAACCGCGTGCCCGCCGCGCGGCACACCTCAAGATTCTTCACCGTGGCTTCCGGCACAGTGAAGTCGATGAACACATCTGCCTCATTTACCACCTTGGCCAAATCGTCCACCAGCAACACACCACTGGCTCCTTGCCCCACCAACTCACCGGCATCCGCGCCGATCAAACTGGAACCAGGGACATCCACCGCCGCCGCCAGCGTGGTATCCGGGTTAGCCAGCGTCGCCTCAATCAGAATACGCCCCATGCGACCCGCCGCACCGATAATACCTACTTTCATGGTGTCTCCTTGATTAAAAACCGGACGTCGGACACCAGAAACCTCGCGCGCCTGTCAACCCAAACGGGAAAACGAAGCGAAGAGAGCCTGGTATCAAGCTGCTTATTCTAGCAGAAAGGGCGATAGGGTCATCGCGCAACAACGAACACCTTCCTAGCAGCAATGAGCAAAACCTCCAGCACACGGACAAGGCCCACAAAAAAGCCCGGAGCGGAAACCACGCCGGGCTTTTTTATTACGCCAACCCTTACTTGGTATCGAAAAAACGCTTAACGCCTTCGAACCAGTTATTCTTGCGTGGGTTGTGACGATTGCCGCCGCTCTCCAGAGATTCCTGGAATTTACGCAACAACTCTTTCTGCTCGCTAGACAACTTCACTGGCGTTTCAATCACCACCTTGCACAACAAATCTCCCGGGGCGCCACCACGTACCGGCGCCACACCCTTGCCGCGCAAACGGAACAGCTTACCGCTCTGGGTTTCCGCCGGGACTTTCAGCTTAACCTTGCCATTCAGCGTGGGCACATCCAGCTCACCACCCAAAGTGGCATCAACAAAACTGATCGGCACTTCACAATACAAATTGTCGCCGTCACGCTGGAAGATATCGTGTTCACGTACAGCCACCTGAACGTACAAGTCACCAGACGGCGCACCGTGCACGCCGGCCTCGCCTTCACCAGCAAGACGAATGCGGTCACCGGTATCCACTCCGGCAGGAATCTTCACCGACAGGGTCTTGGTGTTCTGTACACGGCCTTGCCCCCCACAGTTACCGCAAGGGTCTTTAATAATCTTGCCTTCACCCTTACAGGTTGGGCACGCTTGCTGCACGGTGAAGAAGCCCTGCTGCATACGCACTTGACCGACGCCGCCACAAGTGGTGCACGTTACTGGCTGGCTACCTTCCTTCGCGCCACTACCATGGCAAACATCACAACTATCCCAGGTGGGAATGCGAATTTTTTCATCGCAACCGCGCACAGCCTGCTCTAGGCTCAGCTCCAACGTATAACGCAGATCCGCACCCCGGGACGGGCCGCGACGTCCGCCGCCGCCGCCAGCGCCACCAAATATGTCGCCGAAGATGTCACCAAAAATATCACCGAAGCCGCCAGCACCCGCGCCAGCACCTGGCCCACCGCCCTGACCATTAACGCCGGCATGGCCGAACTGGTCATAGGCCGCGCGCTTCTGCTCGTCGGCGAGGACTTCGTAGGCTTCTTTCGCTTCCTTAAATTTGGCCAACGCCTCTTTATCATCCGGGTTACGGTCCGGATGGTATTTCATCGCCAGCCGGCGATAAGCCTTTTTTAGGTCTTGGGCACTGGCATCTTTCGCCGCACCCAACACTTCATAATAATCACGCTTGGACATAGATAAGCCTTTGGCTTAGCCAGACGCCCGACGCCGGAGGCCAGACACAGAAGCCAAAGAGCATCCGCATCCAACGTCCGGCGTCAGGCGTCAGGCGTTACTTACTTCTTCTTGTCGTCGTCGACTTCTTCAAACTCTGCGTCGACTACGTCATCACCCGCTTGCGGCTGCTCACCTTCAGCACCGGCAGCGCCTTGGGCCTGCTGAGCTTGCTCGGCGTACATTTTCTCGGCCAGCGGTGCGGACACTTCAGACAGCGCCTTGATTTTGGCTTCGATGTCATCCTTGTCGCTGCCCTTGGCGGCTTCTTCCAGCTCGTCCACGGCTTTGGTGATGGCTTCTTTCTCTTCATCGGTGGCCTTGTCACCCGCTTCTTCAAGCGTTTTGCGGGTAGCATGCACCAAGTGATCCGCCTGGTTGCGAGTCTGCACCAGCTCTTCGAACTTTTTATCTTCGTCCGCGTGAGCTTCGGCGTCCTGCACCATTTGATCAATTTCTTCATCAGACAGACCAGAAGAAGCCTTGATCTGAATGGTTTGCTCTTTACCGGTAGCCTTGTCTTTCGCACCCACGTGCAAAATACCGTTGGCATCAATGTCGAAGGTCACTTCGATCTGCGGCATACCGCGCGGCGCCGGCGGGATATCTTCCAGATTGAACTGGCCCAACGACTTGTTCTGGCTCGCTTGCTTACGCTCACCCTGCAACACGTGCACGGTCACGGCCGTCTGGTTGTCATCCGCCGTGGAGAACACCTGCGACGCATTGGTCGGAATAGTGGTGTTTTTCTCGATCAGCGGAGTCATCACGCCACCCATGGTTTCAATACCCAAGGTCAGCGGAGTCACGTCCAGCAACAGCACGTCGGTTACGTCACCGCTCAGTACCGCACCCTGAATCGCAGCACCCATGGCAACTGCTTCGTCCGGGTTAACGTCTTTGCGCGGCTCTTTGCCGAAGAACTCAGTAACGCTCTTCTGCACCATTGGCATACGGGTCTGACCACCCACCAAAATCACATCCGTGATATCGGCCGTTTTCACCCCAGCATCCGCCAATGCGGTTTTACACGGCTCAAGTGAACGGGTCACCAGATCACCCACCAAAGACTCCAGCTTGGCGCGCGTCACCTTCACCACCAAGTGCTTGGGCCCAGTGCTGTCGGCAGTAATGTACGGCAGATTAACTTCCGTCTGTTCGGCGGAAGACAGCTCGATTTTAGCTTTTTCAGCCGCCTCTTTCAGACGCTGCATAGCCAGCGGGTCGCCGCCCAGATCGATCCCGGAATCCGCCTTGAACTGATCAGCTAAGAAGTTGATCAATGCCAAGTCGAAATCTTCACCACCCAAGAAGGTGTCACCATTTGTGGCCAACACTTCAAACTGATGCTCGCCATCCACTTCGGCGATTTCGATAATTGAGATATCGAAAGTACCACCACCCAAGTCATACACAGCGATGGTGCGATCACCACCTTTCTTATCTAGGCCATAAGCTAGAGCAGCCGCAGTGGGCTCGTTGATAATACGCTTCACATCCAAGCCAGCGATGCGACCGGCATCTTTGGTGGCTTGGCGCTGGGAATCGTTGAAGTAAGCCGGCACGGTGATAACGGCCTCAGTGACAGCCTCACCCAAGTAGTCTTCCGCGGTCTTCTTCATTTTCTTCAGCACTTGCGCAGAAATCTGCGGCGGCGCCATTTTCTCGCCCTTCACTTCTACCCAGGCGTCACCATTGTCAGCCTTGGTGATCTTGTAGGGCACCATCTTGATGTCCTTCTGAACCACCTTGTCGTCAAAACGACGGCCGATGAGACGCTTCACCGCATACAGAGTGTTTTCCGGGTTCGTCACCGCCTGACGCTTGGCAGCCTGGCCAACCAAAGTTTCTTTATCGTCGGTGTAGGCGATAATGGACGGCGTTGTGCGAGCGCCCTCTGCGTTTTCGATAACCTTAGCTTTGTCACCTTCCAGCACGGCCACGCAGCTATTGGTCGTACCTAGGTCGATACCGATAATCTTACCCATAGTCGTTCTATCTCCTTCACACTAGCCGGAACCCTTTCGGCGCCCCAGGCAGTTGAATTATTAACTCGTCTGGCTCCTATATGGCGTTCGTTGCCATCATTTCAAGGGAGCTTGTCGATTTTCAGTGCTTCAACTTCTGTAATCACTTTGAGGCCAAAGCCCGCAGCCGGCGCCACTTTCACACCTAATATCAAGCTCAAGCGGCGGGTCAAACACCTATCAAGGAGCCTTACTAACCACCACCCGAGCCGGGCGAATCAGACGACCATTCAGCTGGTAGCCTTTTTCTAGCACTTCAATCACGCTATTGGGGTCCACATTGGGCACCGGCACCATGGTCATCGCTTCATGCAATTCGGGGTTAAACGGCTCGTCTGCGGGATTAATCTGTTCGATGTTATAACGGGTAAACGCGTCCAACAGAGACTTCAGCGTCAACTCGATACCTTCACGGGCGCCCTTTAGTGCATCGTCTTCGGCATCCAGCGCCGCTAGACCACGCTCCAAGTTGTCCGCCACACTTAGCAGATCACCGGCAAACTTCTCCAAAGCGAACTTGCGGGCATGCTGCACGTCACGCTCGGCGCGCTTACGCACATTCTGCACTTCCGCCTGTGCACGGACATCCGCTTCAGCCAATGCCTTCTTAACCTTGGCCAGCTCCACTTCTACTTCAGCCAGCTTCTCTTCAGCGGTGGGCTCAACCGCCTCTGCAGCGGCCGCAGCTTGCTGTTCTTCAACCGTTTCTACCTGTGGTTCGGCATTGTTCTGATCTTTTTCCTGCTCACTCATTGGTCACTCCACATCCCTATCCGGGCTTTTCCAGGAAAGCGGGCAAAGATATGGGAACTATCGGGCAGGATTCAAGGGGGGAAATGACAAGCCTCAAGCTTCAAATCGCAACACGGGCCAAGCGGCAGCCATTCATCACAGCATAATAACCCGCGATCCAACCAAGGAAACACGCCGCTCGCCGATTAATTGCCGCGAGAAAGACCGCAACACAGGGCACGCCGATTTGCGTTGTAGCTTGTGGGTTATTTTAAAGCTGGGTAAGCGCCGCTGAGAGGATCTTAGCGGTGATGTCCACAGTGGGGATAACTTTCTCATAATCCATGCGGGTGGGACCAACCACTGCCAACACCCCCATCGGACCATCATCCGTCGTGTAAGGAGCGGAAATCAGCGAATAATCCTCAAACGGCTGAAACCCTGATTCTCGGCCGATAAAGATCTGCACCCCATCGGCTTTCATGGAGCGTTCAAGCAAATGCAAAATGTCACGCTTATGATTAAAGGCATCAAACAAGTTACGTAGCTGCCCCAAATTTTCCGCCTCAGCGGTCTGAATCAGGTTGGATTCCCCGGATACCACATAATCAGAGTCGGGACGCTCAGTACGCAGCGCCTTATCCGCCACAGCCACCGCCGTCTGCATCAGCGCATCCATCTGCTGGCGATCCGTATTCATGGTATCGAGCAAACCATCGCAAATGCTGTTCAAGTCCCAGCCTGCATAGGTATGGTTGATGTAGTTAGCCGCCTGGCGCAATTCCACTCCATCGTAATCCCGGTCGGTATGAATAATCCGGTTCTGCACTTCGGAGCGATTGACCACCAGCACCACCAGCACCCGCTTGCCCGACAATGGCAGAAATTCCACCTGGCGCAGAGTAGACACCTCGCGACGGGGCACCGCCACCAGCCCGGCCATGCGCGTCAATTCCGCCAGGGTTTTCGATGCCTGGGCGATCAACTCCTGGGAAGACTGCTCCGGCGCCAGCAACTGACGCAGCTCTTTTTTCAAATGCCGATGATCCGGGCGCTCCATCACGCTGGTCGCCAATAGCGAATCCACGTACAGCCGGTAACCCAGCTCTGTGGGAACTCGCCCCGCCGAAGTGTGCGGGCTACTCAACACCCCCAACTCTTCAAGCTCCGACATGATATTGCGCACAGTGGCAGGACTCACTGCCAAGCCGCTACCGCTGGCCAGCGTTTTCGAGCCCACCGGCTGGCCGTCACGGATATGCCGCTCGACCAGTGTCATCAGCAGGCGCTGCTTGCGTTCGTTGAGATCCAGCTTTGTCATAGGTGTATATGTACCAGAAAATCGCCGCACTATTATATAGAGAACCGTAGCCGGATTTCATTGAGCAGGGGCTTACACTCCCAGCGCGAATCCCCTACCATTAACCGGCACTGACCATAAGAACAGTCATCATTGCAAGGATGTCATCATGACCGGCGAAACCCCAAGCAATCCTTACCAGACTCCGGACAGCATAACCCAGAAGCCAAACAACCCCGGAGCCCCTGAACTGGCCAGCCGACTGTATCGCTTTCTCGGCGCAATCATTGATGGCCTAGTGCAAATGGTCATTATCGGCCCAATCATCTATTTCAGCGGGATCTGGGACGCCATGATGCAAAGCAGCGGCACTATCAGCTTGACCACCAGCATCGGCCTGTTCATCGCCGGGGAGCTGATCTTCCTAGCCCTGCAAGGCTGGCTACTCTTTAACCGCCAGCAAACCATTGGCAAAGCCCTTCTCGACATGCGTATCGTCGGCATGGAACAGGACAGCGTTCCCGCCGGCAAACTCTACGGGCTACGTTATTTTGTTTTCCACGTGCTCGCCCAGCTGCCCGGCATCAACCTGATCATGCTTATCGACCCGTTATTGATTTTCCGCTCAGACCGCCGCTGCCTGCACGACCACCTCGCCGGCACCCAAGTGATTCAAACCCAAAGAACGACCACCTAATCACGATTTCGCCTGTTGCAGAGGAACACCATGCTGACCCACTTAAGCGTTCGCCACTTTGCCACCGTTGACCAGCTGGAGCTAGAGCCCGAAAATGGGCTCACCGCCATCAGCGGCGAAACCGGGGCAGGCAAATCTGTCATCATCGATGCCCTAGGGCTCACCCTAGGGAACAGGGCCGACTCATCGATTGTTCGCCACGGCCACGACCGCGCCGAAGTGCTGGCCACCTTCGACCTGCGCAACAACGCTGCCGCACAGCAATGGCTGATCGAACGGGAGCTGGATGATGAAGAACAATGCCTGCTTCGCCGTACCGTGCGTGCCGACGGCCGCTCCCGGGCTTATGTGAACGGCACCCCCACCCCGCTGTCGGAGGTACGAGAGCTGGGTGAACGTCTGATCAGCATTCACAGCCAGCACGAGCACCAAGCACTACTAAAAAAGGATGCCCACCGGCAGTTGCTGGACAATTTCGCCCATGCTCGCGACTTGGCCAACAGCGTGCGCGAGCACTGGCGCCACTGGCAGAGAGCCCGCCGTGCCCACGATGACGCCCTGAACCAAGCCCGTGAGCAAAATGAGAAAGAAGAACTGTTACGCTTCCAACTAGAAGAGCTGGACGCCCTCGCCCTGCAGGACGGCGAGCTGGAGCAACTGGAGCTGGAGCAACAACGACTGGGCAATGCAGAAAACTTGATCCGGCTTTGCCAGCAGTCCCTTGACGCACTTTATGAAGGCGAGGACGGCACCTGCAACGACCACCTTAGCCAAGTTAGCCACTGGTTAGACGATGCGCGCAATAACGACGGCGACTTGGGCAGCATTGCCGACACCGTGGAATCCGCCCGCCTGCAAGTGGAAGCTGCCGCCGACGACCTGCGTCATTACTTGGAAAAATTGGATCTGGACCCGGCGCGCCTCAGCCAGGTGGAAGAACGCCTGAGCCAAAGCTACACCCTGGCCCGCAAGCACCGCGTTCGCCCGCAAGAGCTGGTAGAACATCATCGCAGCCTGCTGGCCGAATCCGATACCCTGGGCAATGTGGATGCCCAGCTGCATGCTCTGGCGGAACAAGAAACGACCGCCCAGCAGCACTACATGGACAGCGCCCGCAAGCTAACCAAGGCTCGCCGCAGCGCCGCCAAGACTCTCAGCCAGCAAGTGCAAAAGCAACTCACGGCTCTGGGCATGAAAGCCGCGCAACTGGATGCCTGCCTGAGCGAGTGCCCCCCGAGCTTGGAGGGCTTGGAAGAAGTGGAGTTTTTGTTTACAGCCAACCCAGGGCAGCCACTCAAACCACTGGGCAAAGTCGCTTCCGGTGGCGAATTATCGCGGGTCAGCCTGGCCATCCAGGTGATCTGTGCGCGCAACCTGACCGTGCCCAGCCTGGTGTTCGATGAAGTGGACGTGGGCGTTGGCGGCGGCGTAGCCGAGATTGTGGGCCGATTACTGCGCGAACTGGGGCAGCATGCTCAAGTGCTGTGCATTACCCACCAGCCACAGGTGGCCAGTCAAGGGCATCAGCATTGGCAGGTGCACAAAATTCAAGAGGATGAGACCACCCACACCCGCATCCAAGAGCTAGATGACGCCGCCAGAGTGGAAGAATTGGCGCGAATGCTAGGAGGAGTAGAAATTACCGAGTCCACCCGTAACCATGCCAAAGAAATGCTGAGCAAGGCGCAGGCGGCGTGACAGAAAACGCAACCTACACGCCACGCCAAACCTCCACCCTAAAGCGCCTACGTGTCGCCTACTTCTTGGGTTTGACGTACAGCACCAGTGAGTGATCCACAATCTCGTAACCATACTCCTCGGCAATAGCATGCTGGCGCGACTCAATCACGTCATCCATAAATTCGACCACCGCGCCGGTTTCCATGCACACCATATGATCATGGTGCTCTTCATCAGCCAGCTCGAATACAGCAGAGCCACCTTCAAAGTTGTGGCGCAACACCATGCCAGCCTGCTCGAACTGCGTCAGCACGCGATATACCGTCGCCAAGCCCACGTCTTCGCCGGAATCCATCAACGACTTGTAGATATCTTCCGCGCTCAAGTGGCGCTCTGCGGACTTCTCCAGCTGCTGAAGGATTTTCACCCGCGGCAGGGTCACTTTAAGGCCCGCTTTTCTAAGATCCTGATTATCCAATGCGTATGCTCCATCTGCCAATCAATGGCGGTTTTGAAAAAGGCGGGAAATTTGTACCACCAAGAGTACCAAGGCGAACTCATCGCGCCGCGAGCTGTCAATAAAATATGACCCTATCGTCAGACCGGAGTTTGTCATAGGTTCCCAAGTCTGTATTATCGCCCGAACACTTAGCGAAGTCGAAAATCATGTCCCGCATTCTAGTTACACTATTACTAGTATCACTTCTAGCCTCTGCCGGATGCAGCACGCTGCGCTTTCCTGGCGTCTACAGAATTGATATTCCGCAAGGTAACTTTGTCACCGAAGATATGCTCAGCAAGCTGCAGCCGGGCATGACTCCGGAGCAAGTACGCTACGTCCTCGGCGCACCCACCTTGGTGGACCCGTTCACTCCGGATCTGTGGCTCTACCCAATGACCTATCGGCCCGGCAAAGGTGACAAGGTTAGCCAGAACATCGCTGTTTACTTTGAGGATGGCGCTTACAGGCGCTATGAGGGCGAGGTTATAGAAGACATCAAGTCCAAAACCTCCGGTCGCAGCGACATCGAATTACAACGTAAAGCCGCAGACCGCAGGAATGACGCTCAATAGCCTTCGGTCTTGCGCTGCCCCCTCACGCTTAGTTCGATGCTTTACCTGCTGATGCCTTTTCTTTTGCGCGCCTCTTACGGTTAAGTTTGGGGTCGGCCGTCAGCGGACGGTAGATTTCCACCCGCTCGCCAGGCTTCAATATATGCCCAGCCGGGTTTGCCACCACTTTACCGAACACCCCCATGGGCGCCTTATCTAGATCGAGATCGGCAAATTGCTCGCCGATACCCGACAGCTTAGCGGCGTCCAGCATAGAGGTACCATCAGGCACATCAAGACCTATCAGCCGCTGCTTTTGCGGTAACGCGTAGACCACCTCCACATGAATCATTGTTTCGCTCACCGTACAGGCACCTGCTCAGCCGGGGCAGAAGGCACCCCATCCACGTCACCGGGCTCAATCGGTTCCGTCACCGGAGCCGGGGTCGGAGTATCGGCTTCGGCGGCACCATGCATCTCGAACACCTGAGCATCAGGCTCCGTCATCTCTGCGGGCAACGCCCGTTGCACAGACCCAACCTCATCAGCGGGCGCCACCGCACTCCAGATGGAATACACAAATAAGGCTATCACTGCCGCCGGAGAGAAAATCCGCACCAGCGCACGCCACACCAGATACAACTTGAAGTTCTTGATGCCCAATTCCTTACGCGCCTGGGTTTCCTTCATCACCCAGCCGGCAAAGATAGCGATTAACAAGCCACCCAGCGGCAACATCACCGTGGTGGACAGAAATTCCATGTTGTCGAAGAAAGTGCCAGCCAGGAAGGTATTATCCTCCCACACATTGAACGACAGCACCGAACCGACACCCAATAGCCAAGCGCCCAAACCGACCAGGATGGCGGCTTTCACCCGGGTCAGACCTTTTTCCACCAACCAGGCCACCACCGGCTCACCCAAGCTAATGGACGAGCTCCACGCCGCGCACACTACCAACAGAAAGAACAAAGAACCGAACAACACGCCACCGGGAATATTCCCGAACGCCAGAGGCAGAGTAACAAACATCATTCCCGGCCCCTGGCCCACTTCCAACCCGCCAGAAAACAACAACGGGAACATGGCCATGCCAGCACCCAGTGCCACCAGAGTATCCAGTATGGCAACGATGGCCACCGTAGAAAGAATTGATATCGGCTTCTTTTTGCCCGTCTTCTGGTCGGTCACCTCGCGCGGCATATAAGCCCCATAGGCCATGATCGCGCCCATGCCCAGGCTCAGCGTAAAGAATGCTTGCCCAACCGCCACCAGTACCGCTTTGCCAGTGAGCTTGGAGAAATCAAACGCAAACAGGAAATTCATGGCGTCGCTAAAGCCGGGCGTCGTCGTCGCGTAACCCACCAGCACCAGCAGCAGCACGAACAACAGCGGCATCAGCACCTGTACGGCTTTTTCCAGCCCACCTTTCACGCCACGAGCAACCACCACCATAGTGAGCAGCATGAACAACGAATGGAAACCTAGCATCAACCAAGGGTTGGCCAACATGGTGTCAAAATGCGCCTCGGACTGGGTGGCCGTAATGCCGTCAAACGCCCCACGAGCCGCTTCCCAAGTGTAATATAATGCCCAGCTGGCCACCGCGGAATAAAACGACAGAATCAGGAATGCCGACAGCGCGCCCAGCATCCCAATACCAGCCCAACGCTGGGTGACTTTGCTCTCACTGGCAAGCTTGCGCATGGTGTTGATCGGACTCAAACCGCCTTTGCGACCTAGCATGACTTCTGCGGTCATAATGGGAATCCCCACCACCGCAATACACAATAGATACAACAACACAAAGGCCCCGCCACCGTTTTCCCCGGTGATATACGGAAAGCGCCAAATATTACCCAACCCCACTGCCGACCCAGTTGCCGCCAAAATAAAGACCCAACGGCTGCCCCACACTCCATGGACCGACTTGTTTTCTTGCTTCATAACACCATTACTCTTATTCGCGTGGCGGTATTGTCTTTTTTTTGGCAGGGCGGCTCAAGTGACAGCCAGTAACATCGTAAACATTGGCACATAGTCACCTACCCGACACCAGCCCCCGACAGACAAACCGCTATCAGCCAGTCACCCCTTGCTCTATAATTGCCGCCCTATGGGAAAAGCCAACAAAAAAGCCAAAGCACCGTCGGCCACCATTGCGCAAAACCGCAAGGCACGCCACGAATATCATCTGGAAGAGCACTTCGAAGCCGGCCTAGCACTGGAAGGCTGGGAGGTGAAATCTCTGCGTGCCGGCAAAGGCAATCTTACAGAAGCCTATGTCTTGCTAAAAAACGGCGAAGCTTTTCTGTTCGGTGCCCGCTTCGAGCCACTCAACACCGCCAGCACCCACGTCAACCCTGATCCGACACGCACACGCAAATTGCTACTGCATCGTCGTGAGCTAGGCCGAGTATTTGGGGGGGTACAGAAAGACGGCTTCACCTGCGTACCGGTGAGCCTATATTGGAAGAAAGGATTCGCCAAATGCGACATCGCATTGGCCAAGGGCAAGCAGAAATTTGACAAGCGCGCCACAGAGAAAGAGCGCGACTGGAACCGTCAGAAACAGCGCGTACTGCGGCAGAGATAACGCGGTTAAGGCGCTACCTCTGCTCGCTGGGCACTGTCTGAAACTGGGTCATTACGCCGTGTGATGGGTGTCCACATCCTGCGCACGGCTATCGCCACGTAACTGCCAGTAAAATTGCAGCCAAGCGCGCAGCACCGCAGGCATGAAGTAGACAGCGAACAGAATCACAGGAATCCGTACTTCCGGGGTCGCCATATCCACCAAATAAATGCCCGCTGCATACGCAACCAGCGCAAATATCAGCTGCAAAGCCCTGTAAAGCAGCGGCTGAGCCTTCAAAGGCGACAGTGCCTTCTCGGAAACTTGCCCTGCTGACCGAAAGATCGTGTTCATCATCCTTCTCCTTCAATGAACGACAACGCTTTGATCAGCGGCCTTCTTGAAATCTCAATCTCAAGGCTCGCTGTAAAGCCATTGTGTGGTACACAATTTTTGAGCCAGATGTTTTGGGCGCTCATAGCTTCCCGTTCATCTTTTGCCCAACCCCACCACCGAACGATGTAACAATTAGTGGTGACACCGCTATAATGCGCCCGAAGAATGGTAGAACAAGCCCGCACTGTAGGACTGTTAGACAAAAATCGTGTAGAGAGGTAACACTTTTCACAATTTAAAGCACAACCCGCGCGGCCATCATATTGCAAGCCACAAAACCAGGGGCCGCATCCCCGCCCTCTCTCTCAATACTCTCCCTAACATTGAAAATCGACTTCCCTGCCCCCATCCCTTAGAATGAACCCATCACAGGGGCCGACCTGGATTCGACGCCGGTACTGAATTCTGTGGTGCATGCCGAGAAGGTCACGAGTCTCGTAAATCATTTGTGGCATATTAAAGCAATCGCAAACGACGATTCTTACGCACTAGCAGCTTAAACCCTGCTTATCGCCAATCGACCCTGCCTGTGGGGAAGAGCGGCGAGCATCGCAACACAGGCTCGCAGCAAAGTCCGCCCCGGATGGCGCTGTTAAAACTCTTAGGGGCCCGGCTTTCACGTCCTGCCAGTTGGGCTGTGAAGGCTTAAATCAATAAACATGGCTAAGCATGTAGATCTGCAGATGGATTGCTGACGGACGCGGGTTCGATTCCCGCCGGCTCCACCAAACAAAGAAGGCGCAAGCCATTGATAGCATCATATTCTCGCTATCTTTGACTTGCGCTTTTTTTATGGCACCGGAAAAGCCTCGCAAAGCAGAAGAAGCCATCACGTATTTCAGCTCATTAGCCGTCCGCCAACGATGTGTAGTGGCGTTGTGAGCACAAGCTTATGGCGCAAGGCGTTCACGCTGCCAGCAGCCATCTCCTTGCTTCACGTACCGAAAACGGTCATGCAAACGACTGGGGCGGCCATGCCAAAACTGGATTTCGGTGGGGATGATCCGGTAGCCCCCCCACTGCTCCGGGCGAGGCACCGGCGCCGAAGGAAATTCCTGCTCCAGCCTCGACACCTCTGCCTCCAACCATTCCCGGCTAGCGGGTCGGCTCTGGGGGGAAATGGCTGCACTCACCTGGCTGGCATAGGGGCGGGAGGCGAAGTAACTGTCTGATTCTTCCTGATCCACTTTTTGCGCCTCGCCAATCACTATCATTTGGCGATCAAATGGCTGCCAGAACATGGTGAAGGACACCTTGGGGTTGGCCGCGATCTCTTCACCCTTGCGGCTGTCGTAGTGGGTAAAAAAGGTAAACCCCTGATTCTCGATTCCCTTGAGCAGGACCACTCGCGAAGAAGGCTGGCCATTGGCGCTCACCGTGGCAAGCGTGATGGCATTGGGCAGCGGCAATTCAGCTTCAATCGCTTCATCTACCCAACAACGGGCCTGCTCCAGCGGATCATCATGGAGGGTGGCTTCGGTCAGGCCGTCAGCGTGATATTCTTCGCGCACGTCTTTCATGGTTTCCCCGGCTGGCTGTCATTCTGAGCGGGCAGTATAACGCCCGAGGAGGCCATGGCAGAAGGCTCTCTACACTTCTCTGGCAACACCGCCGGGCTGGCGCGCGGCTAAACGAGGCAACAAATGCCCTGGTGCTACATCGCCTAGGGCGACCAAAGCATCCAACCGTTACGCCAGGATTTGATTGCGTTATTTGATTGTTTTTCTGGAGCTAAAAATGTCCGCCTGCCCATGCCAATCCGGCCTGGATTACCGCCAATGCTGTCAGCCTCTGCATGAGGGCAAACCCGCACCATCCCCGCAAGCGTTGATGCGTTCACGGTTCTGCGCCTTTGCCCTAAACAATACCGCCTACCTGACCAGCAGCTGGCACCATAGCCAGCGTCCCGCCACCCTGACGCTGGATAGTGACGAACAGTGGCTGGCATTGGAGATTCTTCACTGCGATACCGATGGTGACACCGGCACCGTCCATTTCCGCGCGACCAGCAAACATCGCCAAGGCCTCAGCGTCCTGGAAGAAAACTCCCGTTTTGTTAAGGAAAATGGCCACTGGTTTTACCTGGACGGCACACCCAAATCGAGCGTGTTAAAGCTTGGGAGAAATGATCCCTGCCCTTGCGGTAGTAGCAGGAAGTTCAAGAAATGTTGCGGATAAAGAACATTATACGGCCTTACATCCTTTGCAAACTGGATGGCCCGCGCCGACACCAGTAATTCAGCAGAAGACGCGCGCGCCCAACGGGAGAGCAGCAACTGCCAGCGCTCCCACGGCCGTCGAAATAGGCCTTGCCAGAGCCTGAATGGAGCCTTCTGCCCTGCCCGTGCGTGATCTCACTGGTTACGCATTGGCGCCTCAATGGCTTAGGATAGCCTCAAAGCCAGACGTTCTAGTTACGCTGATGTTATTGATCCATTTCGCTGATTCTTTAAGGTGTCCCCATGAGCGATTCACAATTTGATGTGGTGGTCTTCGGTGCTTCCAGCTTCGTTGGCCAGATTCTCTGCCAATACCTCTTTGACACCTACGGGGCCAATGGTGAACTGAAGTGGGCAGCCGCCGGGCGCTCGCAGAACAAGCTGAAACGAGTAAAAGCCTCTCTCGGCGACGGCGCCAGCACCCTCCCCTTGATCATCGCCAATGCCAACGACGCCGACAGCCTAGACGCCCTCTGCGCGCAAACTCGCGTAGTGGTTTCAACGGTGGGGCCCTACGCCTTGTATGGCGAGCCCATGATCAAGGCCTGTGTCAACAGCGGTACAGATTACTGCGACCTCACAGGGGAAGCCCAGTGGATAGCGGAAATGCTAGAAAAATACGAAACCACCGCCAAGAAAAATGGCGCACGTATCGTGCACTGCTGCGGATTCGATTCCATTCCCTCTGACATGGGGGTCTACTTTCTCCAACAGCAATCTCAAGCGCGCTTTAACGCCCCCGCCAGCACTGTGCACATGCGGGTAAAGGTCGCCAAGGGTGGCGTATCCGGCGGCACCGTCGCTAGCATGATGAATATTGCAGAAGAAGCAGGCAAAGACCCGGCTCTGCGCAAGAAATTGGCCGACCCGTACCTGCTCTGCCCTCCGGACCACGGCTTCAAGAGCCGCCAGAACAGCATCGGACTGGCCAGTTACGATGACGATTTCAACGCCTGGGTTGGCCCTTTTGTGATGGATGCCATTAACAGCCGCGTGGTGCATCGCTCCAACGCCTTGAGTGGCAAGGCCTACTCCGATCACTTCATCTATAGCGAGGCCATGCTCACTGGCAATGACATGGGCGGGCGCATGAAAGCACTGGGTATCGGCGTCGGCACCGGCCTGTTCTTTGTCGCCGCCGCGGTCAAGCCCACCCGCTGGGTGCTAAACACATTTGTAATGCCGCAACCCGGCGAGGGGCCCAGCCCAGAAGCACAAAAAGCCGGCTTCTATGACATCCGTTTTGTTGGCCACACCGACAACAGCGAAACCCTGAAAGTAAAAGTCACCGGCGATGCGGACCCCGGTTACGGCTCCACGGCCAAACTGCTTGGGCAAGCCGCCGCCTGCCTGGCACAAGACGTGGCAGAAGACGCCCCCGGCGGCTTCTGGACAACAGCCACTCTGCTTGGCGAGCCCTTACTGAAACGACTACAGGATAATGCCGGCATGACCTTCACCGTCATCGACTGAAAAACTCGGCCTGCGAGCCTTGCTCGCGGGCTGGAGCTTGCTAAAAACACCCAGTGATCACGACCCTACAAGGCGAGGGCACGGACCACCGCACTGGCCCCGTGATGCTAACCGAGCTGCCGCACACTATTGAGACAGTGAATTCCGCCTACGAAAAACCACACCAATACACAAAACGAGCTCGAGTAATTGCCGTTCTGCACTGCTGACTTCACACCAAAACCAAAATGTTCTCGTTTCCTATTAACCCAACTTACTGGAGCTGAAAGTTCTTTACCGGTAAGGGCGCGGGTGCAACATCCCCCAACGCGTCCGCAACGGAAATCTCATGGATACGACACAAGGCATCCAACGGCAGGTCATTAGGGGCACGCCCGAACGGGGTTTCTAGGTGCTCAGAAAGGCGATCAATACCGAAGAAGGTATAGGCTACGACGGCGGTGAGAATGGGTGACACCCATCCCATGCTTCCAGTCAATACGAAAGGCAACAGGTAGCAATAGACATAGGCTGTACGGTGAACCAACAAGGTATAGGCAAACGGCAGAGGCGTAGTCGCAATTCGTTCGCTGGCAGCCTGAACCTTACTCAGCGCGGCCAAACGCTCATCAAGCATCCTCAAACCCATACTATCCAACGAGCCCTGACGATACTGCTCACCCAGCAGGCTGCCAGCCTGTGCGATAAAGGCATCGGCGGGATTCGCGGTTGCCAATGCTAGATCACAGTCTTCACGCGACACCCAGGCCAACAAATCCTCGCCAACATTTTCTTCCCGTAGCTGCCCTTTCAGGGCGTGGGCATAGGCAAGGGCCCTCATCAGTATAGCTCGCCGGGCAGGCGCATCTTCCCCTAGCAGCGCACCGCTAACCCGAGCCAGGCTGCGTATTTCATTAACCATCTGCCCCCACTGCTTCCTGGCTTCCCACCACCGGTCATAAGAGGCATTGTTGCGAAAACCAAGCAGAATCGACAAAACGATTCCAAGCAGGGTCACCGGCATGATAGTCAGACTTTGCAAACCAATCAGCTGATAGTGGCTAAGCGCTGCAACCGCCACGGAAAACAACGCAACAAAGGCAATATGCGGCAAAATTTCCGGCACTACCGAGCCTCGCAGGGCAAGCAATAGGGCAATAGCGTTAGGACGCTCTCGAACGATCATGGTAGTAATCCGCAGAAATGTCGGGGCTGGCGCCAAACGGCGCCGCTAGCCAATCGGTAGCGCGAGCACCCCCACTAGCAACCGCGCTTACTCACTCACTTAGCTCTTCAATTTATAACCGGTTTTGAAAATCCACCACACCAGCCCCATGCACAGGGTCAGGAAAAACAACGTCATACCCAAGCTAACACCAATGTGTACATCGGCGACGCCGAAAAAGCTGTAACGGAATCCACTAATCAAATAGACAACCGGATTGAACAAAGTCACCGTCTGCCAGACCGGCGGCAACATATCGATGGAATAGAAACTGCCCCCCAGGAAGGTCAGCGGTGTAATAATCATCAAAGGAATGATCTGCAACTTCTCAAACGTATCTGCCCACACCCCGATAACAAAGCCAAACAAGCTGAACGTCACTGCCGTAAGCAACAGAAAACTGATCATTAAAAGTGGATGTTGCACGTCATAATCCACAAATAATCGAGCGGTAAGAAGAATAAGCAACCCCAGAATCGTCGACTTGGTAGCCGCAGCCCCCACATAGCCGATCACAATCTCCACATAGGACACAGGAGCAGATAACACTTCATAAATGGTGCCGGAAAAGGTGGGCATGTATATACCAAAAGACGCGTTGGAAATACTCTGCGTCATCAGAGACAACATGATCAGCCCAGGAATAATAAACGCGCCATAACTAACACCATCAATCTCGACCATACGTGAACCGATGGCGGACCCGAACACCACAAAATACAACGATGTGGAGATCACTGGTGATGCAACACTCTGCATCAGAGTACGCCAGGTTCGCGCCATCTCGAATTTGTAAATCGCGCGAATGGAGTGAATATTCATTTTTCATCCCCCGGTACATTGGGTTTTTCACTGGTGGCTCCATTCGAAACCGGGCTAGCGCCAGGCTTACCGTTATGAACTAGATCCACAAAAATATCTTCCAGCGAACTTTGTCGTGAGTGCAGGTCTTTGAAATCGATACCCTGCTCGTTCAGGTGACGTAGCAGTTCGGCAATGCCGGTGTTTTCCTGGTTGGCATCGTAGCTATACACCAGTGAGAAGCCTTCATCGGCCAACGCCAGTTCCTGCCCTGCCAACACATCCGGCACTGCCGTCAATGGCTCAGACAGATGCACGATCAGCTGTTTGCGGCCTAGCTTCTCCATCAGGCGCGATTTTTCATCCACTAGAATAATTTCACCCTTGCTGATAATCCCCACTCGGTCGGCCATTTCCTCGGCCTCTTCAATGTAGTGGGTAGTCAGGATGATAGTGACTCCTTGCTCACGAAGCTGACGTACCATTTCCCACATTTCACGTCGCAACTCCACGTCCACGCCCGCGGTGGGCTCATCAAGAAACAAAATTCTGGGTTCATGGGACAGCGCCTTGGCTATCATCACCCGACGTTTCATGCCACCGGACAACGTGATGATCTTGCTGTCTTTCTTGTCCCACAGAGACAATGCCTTTAACACTTTTTCGATATGGGCATCATTGCGCGGTTTTCCAAAAAGGCCACGACTAAAACTCACCGTTGCCCAAACTGTTTCGAAGGCATCCGTGGAAATTTCCTGAGGCACCAACCCAATGGCACTTCTTGCGGCACGAAATTCGGAAATGATGTCATGGCCTGCGGCCCGCACCGTACCCGAAGAAGGATTAACAATACCGCAAATAATACTGATCAGCGTGGTTTTGCCCGCACCATTGGGCCCCAGCAAGGCAAAGATCTCGCCAGCGCGAATATCCAGATCCACGCCTTTGAGCGCCTGAAACCCGGATTGATAAGTCTTGTGCAGGTTCTTGATCGAAACCACTGCATCCACACGCATTCTCCCTCAATGGCAGCACATCAGGGCTGCCCACTTGCATTAATTCAGGCGCCTATTATGCACACCCGGCAGGCCCTTGGCGCATCGTTCTGGAGCCCCTAGTCCCTTCGCATCAAACCCCAGACAACGTCATTACCGCTACGGCCCCGCGCAGACCGCTGATGTGCTAATATAGCGAACCACAATCAGGTCCGGCGCAGCACGATACAGCGCGACCTCCTGCGCCCGCCCACCCGGGCAACAGCGCAGGATCTCCACGCCAGCGCTGTTGCCAGCCTGAACACGAGAGCCGAGCTCACACCGCGAGCATCACGACTTAGGTCGGACTTCATCTTGCCCGCCAGCGTGCCAGAATAGGGACCACCCCTCAGTCCGGCACAAACTCGGACACTACGGTTTCACCCTCACCAACCGCAATCAGGAGGCAATATGAACGAGAACACCGTAACCGTTATTCCCGGGGACGGAATCGGGCCGGATATCGTGGATTCCACAGTGCGAGTTCTGGACGCACTGGATTGCGGGCTCAAGTTTGAATATGCCATCGCAGGACAGACCGCTCTTGATAAAGGGCTGGAACTGGTACCCGAAGAGACTCTCACCATACTACGTCGCAATCGCCTAGCCCTAAAAGGCCCCATCACCACGCCAGTGGGCGGCGGCTTTACTTCCGTTAACGTCACCCTTCGCAAGACCTTTGACCTGTTCGCCAATGTGCGCCCCGCCCTCTCCATTCCCGGCGTGAAGTCCCGCTATGACAATGTGGACATCATGACCATCCGAGAAAATATCGAAGGCATCTATTCTGGTTTGGGGCAAACCGTCAGCGACGACGGCGAAACCGCCGAGCTGCGTAGCCGTATCACCCGTACTGAGTCCGAACGCTTACTGCGCTTTGCTTATGAAACGGCGACCAAACAAGGCCGAAAAAAGGTCACGGTGGTACATAAAGCAAACATCATGAAATCCACCTCTGGGCTATTTCTAGATGTGGCACGCAAGGTGCGTAAGGATTACCCAAACCTGGAACACGAAGAAATGATTGTGGACGCCTGCGCCATGCAGCTAGCCATGAACCCACACCGTTTCGACGTGCTGGTCACCACCAATCTTTTTGGCGATATTCTCTCCGACCTGTGTGCCGGGCTGATCGGTGGGTTGGGCGTGGCCCCAGGGGCCAACATCGGGGAACATGGCGGCCTATTTGAAGCGGTGCATGGTAGCGCCCCAGACATCGCCGGCAAAGGCATCGCCAACCCCACTGCCATCTTACTGGCCGGGGCGATGATGCTTGATTACATGGAGCAACACGACAAGGCAAAGAAACTGCGCCGTACGGTACGCCATGTGGTCGGCCAAGGTGAAGTAGTGACTCCAGATCTAGGGGGCCGCGCCAGCACTAGCGAGTTTACCGACGAGCTAATTCGCCACCTCACTAACCAATAGCCGCCACCAAAGTAAGTACCCGCCCGGTGGCCCGACATCGTCGGCAACCGGGCTATTGCTCAAACGTTACCTGTAACCTTTTCGAGCGTGCGCAGGCCTGCAGATCTTCAATACCCGGCTTATCAATACGTCCATTTGGCTGAACACGCCCATACGCCTGATAAGCCATGGGCCATTCTCTAGCAGCTTCCGCCGGCGTGTTAGCACGCATCAACGTAACGTAACCATTGCTTCCGGTAGTATTGAATCGTTCCCCGAGACAACTAGCCACTCGATCTAGGCCTGATCCACGGTCAGCCTTGAATTTGTACTTTCCAGAAAACCAGACAATCCGCTGAGCATCTGAATAATAATTCGTTTGCAAATCAGCATTACATTTTGAGCACACATAGTAATACTGAACCAGGCCATCGTATTTACCGTTGAAAACAAGAGCCTCGGATTCCTCATTCGTTAGCACCATAGATTTAGATAACGTTTTCGACCCTCTTATGTTCGTTATATCGACCCTTAACTTAGCGCCCGAGTCCAATCGAGAGAAATCGAACCAGTCATTCACCGTCCAAACGTATGCGACACGCATTTCTTTTCCGCTAAACCCAGACAGCCCCTGTCGGTTAACCTGCTTTCCATCGGCATAAATCTTAAGGTAGAGCCCCCCCTGAGAATCAGTGTAATTCCTCTCTACTATCTCCACCTCCTCGGTTCCCAAACGCCCCGCCGGTAAATCGTTATGAAAGCAATGGATTTAAACATCATTTACCCCGACAACAGACACAATAGAGGTCCCGTACTAAGGCACGGAACCTCTATTACAAAATAGCAAAAGGAGAGGAGACGGCCTATCGCATACCCCAATTTGGGTATCAACCCCATTGCTAGTCCTGTTAGGGTGGACTGTCAGGGCAGAAAGCCCTGCAGGTTATCTTCAACAAGTTGGGCCAGAGCATCCAGGTGGGCAGGTTCAGCATTAAGTGCGGAGATATAAGCAAAAGACTCACCGCCAGCTTCTTCAAAATACTCACGGTTTTCTTGGTCAATTTCTTCCACGGTTTCCAGGCAATCCGCAGAAAAGCCTGGGCAGAATACCTGTACTGATTTCACGCCTTCACCGGGGAGGGATTTCATGGTGGCATCAGTATAGGGCTGCAGCCACTCTTCTGCGCCAAAGCGGGACTGGAACGTGGTCATCCACTGGCCATCACTCAGCCCAAGCGCCTTGGCCAACAACTGTGATGTTTGGTGGCACTCATGGAAATATGGATCGCCCTTGAGCAAAAAGCGTTTCGGCACACCGTGAAAGCTAAATACTAACTTGTCCGCACTACCGTTCTTTTCTCGGTAGGCACGAATATGCTCAGCCATGGCTTGAATATAGGGCGGGTAATCCGGGTAATGGCTAATAAAGCGTAGATCAGGCAGCAAGCGTCGGCCCATAAAATCCTGGGCCACGGCATCAAAGGTAGAGCCATTGGTGGAACCGGAATATTGCGGATACAACGGCAACACAACCAGCTTACGAATGCCCTCGTCCTCAAACGCCTGCAACTGGCTGGCAATGGACGGATTGCCGTAACGCATGGCCACACGCACCACCACATCATCGCCATATTTACTCTGCAAGCGCTGACGAATACCTTCCCCTTGGGCAAGGCTGTACACCAACAACGGCGAGCCCTCTTCCGTCCACACGCTTTTGTAGGCTTCCGCAGACTTACGAGGGCGAATGACCAGAATCACCAGATTAAGGATGAAAAACCAGATAAAGCGGGGAATCTCCACCACTCGGGGATCAGAAAGAAACTCCCGCAGATAACGGCGCAGGGCGCCTGTTTCCGGCGCATCTGGGGTTCCCAGGTTTGTAATGAGCACACCAACCTTGCGGGGGTTGAGGTGCTCTAGGTTTTCCTGTCCCTTGTAGGCCATCCTGATTCTCGCTCAGCAATACATGTTGATTCGTTAGTGTAGCGCTAGCACCTCAAAGCGCCATGAAGCCCTATCTATTGCAACGATTAGCTTTCTGGTAGCTCGCCTTCGTGCTGGGCTAAAGCGTCACGGAGATCATCGGGCAGCGGCGCTGAGGCCTGCGTCTTGTGGTCAAAATACACCTGAACGGCCCGCCCTCTGGCCACCAGAGCCCCGTTCTGCCATGCCTGCTGAATCACCACAAAGGAGCTGTTGCCAATGCGCTCAATAGCTGCACGCAGGATCACGTCACTGCCATAGTAAATCTGAGCGACAAAATCGACCTCCACTCGGGCGAGAATCAACGGCATTGATGCTGGATTTTCCGCGTCACCGAAAAGCCGAAACAACGGCGCACGACCGGTTTCAAACCAACCAGTGACAACCGTATTATTCACATGGCCAAAAGCATCGGTCTCGTAAAAGCGGGGGGTAATGGTTTGTTCAAACATGGCTGAATCCAATACAGGAAAGAAGCCGCCATGATACCCATAGCCTCCCATAAATCGAAGCCTTGATGATCACGAGCCGGGGCTTAGGGAACGCCTTGCAGATGATCCAAGTCCGCTCGCAATTTCTCGACGGCCTCTTCCTGGGAATACTGCTCCACCTGCAACTGATCCACCCGCGCCATTAAGGCCTCGATGCCCTCACTGGCCCGCTCCATGGGCTCTCCCATTTCGCTGGATTGCTGCGCGCGTTCTTCCAATTCCCGCAACTCCTCATCCTGCACCGAGAGCTGCTGGCGCGCACGGCGCAACCGATCAGAGACATCGATCAAGGCTCGCTGCTCATCCAGCAGCAAGCGTCGCAGCCGATTGAGCAAGGACTGGTAAGCATCGCTACCCACGGTTATTTGCTGCCAATCGGCGAAGCGCTGCCGCAACAGGGAGGCCGGCAGGCCAGCAGGAAGGTCCGTAAGCGGCAGGCTAATCCGCGCCTGGATCACATCGTCCTTATCGAACAGTCCGGTCTGTTCGCCTTCAATTTTCGCCACACCGGGCAACACTGCTCGCTCCCCGGCCCGAGCCCCCGCCGTCACCACCAGTTCCCGAGTATCTGCATCTGCATAACGCACCCGCTGCAGATCCTCCTGCAGCAGCAGAGCCACATCAAACAGGTAATGGGTAGCAGAATGGTCCTCATGCCCCTCTTCATTGCGCCCCGTCACGGTCAGAGTATCCACCCGCCAAACGCTCAGGTTGTTATCCTGCAAGGTCTGCCGTACCTGCTGCTGCAGATACGCTTGCTTGCCATCATTGCTACAAGAACCAACAGCCAAAAGCGCCAGCAACCCCGTGGCGAGCCCGATCAGGGTGGATTTTATAGTCATGGCCCCTCGCTTTCCTGGTTTGTCTGCTTAATACGCGCCTTCTTGCTTAATTCTTCACCCCACCCATACCGCCCGGCGGGACTGTGTTTTGCCTGACAAGCCGGTACAATGCCGCCTCTTTCTCCCCGCCGGTTGCTGAGAGTACTCCGCAGCCGTCGATGGCGTGCCCCCGCCGCTCTCTCGTTACAGGATAGTCCTTTGATTTCTACCGCGAACATCACTATGCAGTTCGGCGCCAAGCCACTGTTTGAAAACGTTTCCGTCAAATTCGGCAACGGCAACCGTTACGGCCTAATCGGCGCCAACGGCTGCGGCAAATCCACCTTCATGAAGATTCTCGGTGGCGAACTGCAGCCCAGCAATGGTCAGGTCATGCTGGATTCCAATGATCGCCTTGGTAAATTGCGCCAGGACCAGTTCGCCTTCGAAGAATACACGGTTCTGGACACCGTGATCATGGGGCATACCGAGCTGGCCACGGTAAAAGCCGAACGCGACCGTATCTACAGCCTGCCGGAAATGAGCGAAGAAGACGGCATGCGCGTGGCGGAGCTGGAGATGCAGTTCGCAGAAATGGACGGTTACACCGCCGAAGCCCGTGCCGGGGATCTGCTGTTGGGCCTTGGCATTCCCGAGGAGCAACACGCGGGCCCGATGACAGCAGTGGCTCCCGGCTGGAAACTGCGCGTGCTGCTCGCCCAAGCGCTGTTCTCCGATCCGGACGTATTGCTGCTTGATGAGCCCACTAACCACTTGGACATCCATACTATTCGCTGGCTGGAAGATATTTTGGTGGCCCGTTCTAGCACCATGATTATTATCTCCCACGATCGCCACTTCCTGAACAGTGTATGCACCCACATGGCGGATCTCGATTACGGTGAACTCCGCTTGTTCCCCGGTAACTACGACGAGTATATGACCGCCGCCACCGCCGCCCGTGATCGGCTGTATGCAGATAACGCCAAGAAGAAAAAAGAAATTGCTGACCTACAAAGCTTTGTTAGCCGCTTCTCGGCTAATGCCTCCAAGGCCAAACAGGCCACCAGCCGGGCCAAGCAAATCGACAAGATCCAGCTGGAAGAGGTAAAACCCTCCAGCCGCATTAGCCCCTACATTCGTTTTGAACAAAGCAAAAAACTACACCGCCAAGCGGTAACCCTAGAAGGGCTCGGCAAGCATTACGATGACCTGACCCTGTTCCAGGACCTGAGTCTGCAAGTAGAGGCCGGCGAACGGGTAGCCATTATCGGCCCTAACGGCATCGGTAAGACCACCCTGCTGCGCTGCCTGGCCGGCGACCTGACCGCAGATACCGGCACCGTAAAATGGGCGGAAGCCGCCGACCTCGGTTACTTCGCTCAAGACCACAGCCATGACTTTGAACAGGACATGATCCTGTTCGACTGGATGGCCCAATGGACCAGCGATGGCGAGCAGGCAGTCCGTGCAGCGCTTGGCCGCATGCTGTTTTCCAACGACGAAGTAATGAAATCCGTGAAGGTGATTTCCGGGGGAGAACAAGGCCGCATGCTGTTCGGCAAGCTGACGCTGACTCAGCCCAATGTATTGTTACTGGACGAACCCACCAACCATCTGGACATGGAATCCATCGAAGCGCTCAACCTAGCGCTGGAGAACTACCCAGGCACACTGTTCTTTGTCAGCCACGACCGGGAATTCGTCAGTTCCTTGGCCACCCGCATTCTGGAAATCACCCCGGACGGAGTGCGTGATTTCACCGGCAGTTACGATGATTATCTGAAGAGCATTGAGGCCTGAAGGCACGTAAAGAACAGCAAAGCGGAAATGCCGGCAAGGCGTTTCCGCCGTTTTATGCCCCCCCTTCTATAAGGGCCTCACCAGATAGGGATTTCAGAACCGGGAGAATCCAATGGCCGATATTGATCAAGCCAGCAAAACCGAGATGGAAGCCGCCGCGTTTCGCCACCTGCTGCGGCATCTGGATGAACACAAAGACGTGCAAAATATCGACCTGATGATTCAGGCAGATTTCTGCCGTAATTGTTTGGCTAAGTGGCTAATGGAAGCGGCGACGGAGCAAGGCGTGGAACTGGATTATGACGGCGCACGGGAATACGTCTACGGCATGCCCTTCGCTGAATGGAAAACGCTCTACCAGAAACCCGCCAGCGAGGCACAACTGGCAGCCTTTGAGGCCAAACAAGCCGCCCGTAAAAGCTAAGCTGCTTTAGCAAAACGAATTTCCCCGGCCCCAAAAAGGCGGCCCGCAGGCCGCCTGACAACACATAGGGCTTGTATTTTATTGCCGTGATTTATTCGCTGAAGACACTTTGCACTTCATAGATGGCGGTGGAGCCACTGACTTCGTTCCCCACCACCAGCAGCGCCTTGCCGTTGGCAGAATCCGCAGCCGAAATAAACACCAACCCTTCCGGACCCAGATCCCCATACCCATCCAGGTTGCCCGCTTCCGGAGCCACATCCCAGGTTTCACGGCTGTTCAAATAATCCTGATAGACCGGCGCCGCCGGATCCGTAATGTCATACACCAGCACGCCCCCCATGCGCTCCAGCCCCAAGAACAAGAAATGCTTGTCGCCAATCTGACCGATGGTCAGCCCTTCCGGCTCAGGCCCCTTGGCATCACTGCGGCTGTCTATGGCATTGCCTTCATCGTGGCCGCTGTTGAAATAGTCGGCACAATCGATTGATCGCTCGGAGCCCAACTTGCAGGTATCACTGGCCAGAAACTGCTCAATGGCATCGCCGCTATCAAACACCAGATCACCACTGTCATCGCGAATGGAGAACGAACGACCACCATAGCTGTAGAGCGTGTCGTACATGATATGCGTACCCACCTCGTCTCCTTCAGGCTGCGAACCATTGGCCATGAATTTCAGCGGTTGGCCATCGACGTCCGTCTTGTAGCCCATCGTCCAGGTGATGTTCAGGCGCCCCAGCACATCGTCTTCACGGCAATCGCCGGAATCGCCCGCTGTGGCACCGCAATAGCCGAAGACCGCAGGATCCAACAGGGCTCCCTCTGCCAACGCGCTCAGCTGCGGCGGCAAATCATCGCCACAACGACGGGCAAACCCGCTGTTATGCACCAGATGCTTCACGCGGAATTCTTCAACAAAGCCCTGGCTAGCATCCGGCTCACAAGCGACCGGCGGCACCACCTTTGCATCCGCTTCTTCGCCCCAGTAGTCGTCATTGTCTTCGCCCCAGGCCCGAGCATCCCCTTCGTTGGCGGTCACCAGGTAGGTCTTGCCGTTCACGGTATAGCCATGAATCGAGTCCGGCAGGTACAGCCCCACTACACCGGCAAAAGTCCTGATATTGATAACTTCATCGTCATCGCTGGCATCAATCCCGTTACCTTCTACGCTGCGATCAATTTCTCCCAGAGAAACGATGTCGGTTATCGTCGCTGTGGCGATATCCACTTTCGCCAGCGCATTATTTTCCTGCAGGGTCACCCAGGCTGTGTTGCCATCAGCTGAAACCGCAATGTACTCCGGCTCCAGATCCTGCGCGGCGGATGCCCCCGGACCATAAATGCGAACCCCTTGGTTACGCAGGCTCTCTTCCTGGCCGTTATACGCTGTGAAGTCTGCAGTACTAACCACCGGGTTGGACGGATCACTGAAATCCACAATGCTGATAGAGCCCTCAGGGTCTGTTTGATAATCATCACTGGGCTCGCCTTCGTTGGCGGTGAGCACGCGGGTTCCATCCGGGGTAAACGCCACCATGTCTGGCTGGGCGCCAACCCGCTGGCTGCCCAGCAAGGTCAAATCACTGGCCTGATACAACGCCACAAAGCCATTATCAGTTTTCGGCTCCGCCTCAATGGCCACCGCCACCAAACCATGGCTGGCAGCGACGCTATTCACTTCCGCGCCCGGCGCAATGCCTGCGACACTAATCGCATCGATCTTGACCGGGTTCTCAGGGTCACTCAGGTCCAGCACATCCAGTTCGCCCTGCTCCGCATTCACTACGAACAAACGCTGGCTTGCCGCATCATAAGCCGGGATTTCTGCGGCGGAGGCATCAAAACTGCCTGTGGAATAGCGACTGACATAGGAGAGCTTGATACTGTCCGGTGTGCGCACCGCCTCATCCACAACCGCGTCAGGCTGATTGCTGTCGCCACCACAGGCCGTCAGCGTTGCCGCCAGAATGACACCAGCTCCCAGATACAAATTCTTCATCGGTTTCCCCTGTTATCTGCAGATCCCCCAAACGGATTGCTCACAGGGTTTTACAGGGCAGGAATGAAGCCAGCACGACAGTGAAATGACGACTTGATGACAGCTACCGGGCGGCCACGGACAGAGCACCGTTCCACAGAGGGAATTGACCCAAGGGTACAGAGAGCCTGGAAGGGGTAATCCAACAACTTTCAATGCGGCATAAAAAACGCGGCACCTGCCAGGCAGGGCCGCGTTTACCGAGCGAAACCAAGCTGATTCACATCAGACGGTTTCGTAATCGTTCTCTTCAAAAGCGGCCATCTGTGCCGCGTACTGAGTGGCAAACCCTGGGTACATGGTGGCATTGAAGCCGTCTTCGGTGAGATACCAGCTCTTGCAACCTGAATTCCAGTTAGTTTTTGCCAGCCGTTTCTGCATGGCCTGGTTGTGCTTACGCTGAACATCTTTTTTCACATCCAGCATCTTCAGGTCTTCCTGAAGAATTTTCTGCACCCCTTTCACCGCGTAATCAAGCTGGGACTCCATATACACCAGGGCGGAATTATGACCGGGCCCAGAATTAGGCCCAAAGGTCATATAGAGATTGGGATAACCGGACACATTAATGCTCTTGTAGGCCTGGGCACCGCCTTGCCACTCGTCACCCAACACCCGACCCTTACGCCCTTTAACGGGGAAAGGCGTGCCGGAATGGCTGACATCGAAGCCCGTAGCAAACACGATGCAGTCGGCCTGATGCTCAATACCTTCTACCGTACGAATCCCTTTTTCACTAAGGCGAGCAATGGGCCAGGTAATCAGTTTGGCATTGTCTTTTTGCAACGCAGGGTAATAATCATTGGAGACCAACACCCGCTTGCAGCCGATGGTGAAATCCGGGGTCAACTGACGACGCAACCAGCGGTCTTTCACTTGCCGGCGTAGATGCATCTTCGCTACCCGTTCAGCAACGCGGGTCAGCGGCGAGTTCCATATTACCGCCAGCGCCATGCTTTCATGGGTCCAGAAGAGAAGATTACGCATGGCCTGCTGGCTGGCCGGCAACTTGCGAAAAAGGGCTTTGTTCCAGGCCGGAGTGACAAAATCAGGACGCGGCAGAACCCAGCCCGGAGTGCGCTGAAACACCTTCACGTGGGCCGCCTGTTTGACCAGTTCGGGAATGATTTGGATACCGCTGGCACCGGTACCAATGACAGCCACTTTCTTGCCGGTAAAATCGTACTCATGATCCCAGCGGGCGCTGTGAATCTTGTGGCCCTTGAAATCCTCAATACCAGTAATCGCCGGGAAACTGCAGTTCGACAAGGGCCCCTGAGCCATCACTGCGGCCCGCCCAGCAAACTGCTCCCCCTTATCCGTCGTGGCGGTCCAGGTGCCTTTCTTTTCATCAAAAGACAGCTCTTGCACGTTTTTCTCGAAACGAATGTACGACTCCAACTCGAACTCAGCCACCAGATGCTGGATATAACCCAGGATTTCTTCGCTGCCCGAGAAGCTCCGTGACCAGTTCGGGTTGGGCGCAAAAGAATACGAATAGAGATTGGAGGGAACGTCGCAAGCGGCCCCAGGGTATTGATTGTCTCGCCAGGTGCCGCCCACCGCGTTGGCTCGTTCCAGAATCACGATATCCTCAATACCGGCCTGCTTGAGACGAATGGCCATCCCTAGGCCGGCAAACCCCGCGCCCACAATCAGGACCGAGGCCGGTTTTATCACTGGTGTTTTTGTTACCGCCGGCTCTTTCGTTGAGGAAGAACGCTGACGGGAAGCCGATTTGCGAACGGCCTTTTTAGGGGAAGTAGGGGATGCAGTCATAACAAAATCTCATCAAAAAGCAGGAGACCACCATCATCTGCCAGGCACATGATGGTGGTCTTCGGTAACATCAAGCAGTGGGGTGATAAGTCAGCTCATTCACCCAGGAAGGCACAGCAGGCAGCATCCGGGGCGGTATCATTCCGGTCAACTTGACTAGACCATCCACGGGTACGTGATAAACACGTTTATTGCGATCTACCATAAGTTTGGCGTGGTGACGGACCAACTGATACCAAGGGTTACGACGGCCATCTTCGGTACGCCCACCAATTGTTTCGAATTTGGCCATCGCGGCATACAGGCGCTCTTCCGGCAGCCCCATACCAATAATGTTGTCGCGCATCTTGTTGAGCAAAGGCAGATAGGAGGCCATGCCTAACAACAGGCGAGGATTCAGCAAGGGGGCCAGCATTTTGGCGGCACCAATAAAGGTCTTCCCGCGCCCCTGCATTTCCATCACGCTAAAGCCGACGCCCAAATGACGGGATTCGTCGTCATTGATTTTTTCAAAGGCCTGATGACAAATCGGGTCTTTTACGGTCTCCAGCAGGAAGGTACACAAGGCACCATCCAGAGCAATTTCTAGCATCGGCACCATTGTGCCCAACACATAAATCGGCATCTCATCGCTGTAACGATCCAGCCACTCAATCGCCAATCGTAAGTTGATATTAGGTTCGGGAATACCTTCTCCCTCGAGCATCCCCCAACGTTTCATCAGTGCCATTTCGACATTGGCATGGCGCTGCTCTTCCGCGTGAAAGTAGGTATAGATTTGACGCAAGGTTTCTGTGGGCGCTTTCTTAGCCATGGCGGCAAAGGCCCTGGCGCCCACGTGCTCAATCCACATCACATCAGCCATGAAAGCTTTCAGCTTGGGCCATTGTTCTTCGGTAATCAGCTCCGCGCCGGGAGCATCCCAGTCGATATCTGACAGGGCCCACTGGGTGGATTGAATCTTTGCCAACATTTTTTCCAAATCGATAGAAGCCATGATGCTCTCCTGTTATTGCGATACGGCTTTGAAGCCGTTTAACGGCATTCGGTTTATGCTTTTGCGGACGCCAAGCGGCTGAGCAGCCCGGCACCACGGGTATAGACGGAGGGCAGATAACGCTTCGCCCGCCAGATCATTCGTGCATCCATTTGCGGCAGCACATAAAGCTGCCCGCGATCTAAAGCCTTGAGAGTGGTGAGCGCGACACCTTCGGCGGGCACGCCAGTAAGCTCCACAAGTCTGTTCATCAGCGGCGTGATCCCGGCATCGATCCGGCCAGTGGTGAAAATATTGGTGTTTACCACTGTAGGACATAGCACCGTTACGTTAACGCCGGTGCCGGAAGTTTCGGCTGCCAGTGTCTCTGACAGCGCCAACACCCCTGCCTTGGTCACGTTGTAGGGCCCCATCAACGGGGCCGCCGCAAAACTGGCCGTAGAGGCCACATTGATAATCCCACCGTACCCTTGCGCCTTGAGTCTCGGTGCAAAAACGTGGCAACCATGGATCACACCCCATAGGTTAATGCCCATGGTCCAGTGCCAATCGTCCATGGAAGTCTCGCCTACCGGTTTGCCGCCCACGCCTACGCCCGCGTTATTGATCACCAGATTCACCGGCTCTGGGAGCAGCGCATCTGCTTGTTCGGCCAGCGCTTCTACCTCTGCTTGGACACTGACGTCGCACTGCACCGCCCACGCCCTCCCGCCCGTGCTGACAATGCGGTCAGCCGTTTCCTGGGCGGTCCCCAGATTGATATCCGCACAGACCACCGCCCCATTGCGCCGAGCCAGCTCTTCGGCAAACGCACGGCCTATGCCGCTTCCTGCCCCGGTGACAACAGCGGAGGCATTCGCGCTAATGGTTTTATTACGACCAAACATGCCGTCTGCTCCATCAAGTCAAAATAGCCATTGCATCAAGGCAACGGTTTATTGTTACATCCTCTAATGTGACAGTAGATCGAATGCTTGTTCGGATTCAACTCGGAAATCATTATGGCTCGCAAACCCAAACAACAGCGCTCCAAAGCCACCGTCGATGCTATCGTCGAGGCCGCCCTAATCTCGATTGCCCAGCAGGGGCCATCGGCCACCACAACACGCCAAGTTGCCGACATCGCCGGCATCGGCGTGGGCTCTTTATATGAGTATTTCGAGGACAAGGACGCCATACTGAAAGCCGCCGGCGCCCGTTTCGTGGACGATACCGTGGCCATGATTAAGCCGCTGACTCCGGAACTGGTACGGATGAATATCCGCGATGCAGTGAGTAAGCTGCTGTTTACCTTTCGCGATTTTCTTGAAGAAAATCGCCAGCTGTATCTGAACTGTGCACGCCACGCTTTCAGCCAAGACATGGTGATGCATCTGGAGCCCATCAATCGCGCCCTGTTGGACCTGTTTACTCAATACCTGATGCACCACCCGGAGCTGTTGCGTATGCCTAATATTCCGGCGGTGTCCTATTTTTATATCAACGGCGGGGTTTTCACCGTGGTACGCCATCTCTCGGAAGAAAAACCAACCCAGAGTTTCGAGGAACTGACCACGGTGTTCGGAGACTTTCTTGCCAGTTATGCGGAACACAAACTGGGCGCCAGCAACGCCACGCAATAGCGCCGCACGACTCAAAAACGAACACCATAAATAATAATAAAATCAGGAGGCACCATGCAGACACCCAAGTCGGAAACGCCACCACCTGGGCCGCCCCCTCGTATTCCCAACCTGGCGGATTGGCGTTTCAACCGCTATCTGACCATGCAGCTGATGCCGCTGTTCTATCTTCTGCTGATTGCTGGCGCACTGATTGTGGTCGTTAGCGTAGTTGGCTTGTGCTTTTGGTTCTCTACGCTGGCCGGCATTATTGCCGCCGTTATTGCACCACTTGCCTTTGTGGTAATGGTGGCGGTGATCCGCGCGGCACTGGAATACATGATTATGGCCCACCGCATCATGCGCATCATCGAACGCATGGACGCCCTCCCCGGCCAGGTAGCAGACTTATCAGTACGTGTTGACGGCATTACCAATCATGTAGACGAATTGAGCGGGCATGTAACCGATATCCATGAAACACTGATGCACGCCCGCCCGTTGCTACGCTCCGCGGGCTTACCCAGCCGCCTGCTCAATGCATTGCGGCGTCGAACGCCTGACGCCTGACGTTCGCAAGCCGCATCCGCCCTCATTCACGTCCACATCAACCCACAGATTGTCGTTTTCGGTGCTGACATCGCCACATGTATACCGCACTATTATGCTCCTGAAAGCGTCCCACTTTTTTCGGTGGCGCTCACCTTGTGAGATGAGGAGTTCCCATGGCCCTACCTGCCTCCCTGCAAAACAGCCTGCAGCTACCCGTTGTGGCATCCCCCATGTTCATTGTGTCCAACCCGGAGCTGGTGATCGCCCAGTGCAAAGCCGGCATTGTCGGCTCTTTTCCCGCCCTGAACGCTCGTCCCGCAGAAGAGCTGGAAGTATGGCTCAAGCGCATTACCGAAGAGCTCGATGCCTGGAACCAGGCCAACCCTGACAAGCCTGCGGCCCCATTCGCGGTAAACCAGATTGTGCACAGATCCAACAATCGGCTGGAGCATGATCTGGAGCTATGTGTGAAGTACAAGGTGCCTATCGTAATAACCTCACTGGGCGCACGAGTGGATGTGAACGAAGCCATTCATAGTTATGGCGGACTGGTATTCCACGACATCATCAATAACTTCTTCGCCAAAAAAGCCATAGAGAAAGGTGCTGATGGCCTGATCGCTGTGGCCGCTGGCGCGGGCGGCCATGCAGGCACCCTCTCCCCGCTGGCCCTGGTGCAGGAAATTCGTGAGTGGTTCGACGGGCCACTGCTGCTCTCCGGTGCGATCGCCACCGGGGACGCCGTTCTCGCTGCTCAAGCCATGGGCGCAGACTTGGGCTATATCGGCTCCGCCTTTATTGCCACCGATGAAGCGAATGCGGATGAGCGCTACAAACAAGCCATTGTGGACAGCGGCGCCAGCGACATTGTTTATTCCAACCTGTTCACTGGCGTGCACGGTAACTACCTGCGCGGGTCCATCGAAGCCGCGGGTCTGGATCCGGAGAACCTACCGGAAAGCGATCCGTCAAAAATGGACTTCGGCGATGGCAGCTCCAAAGCCTGGAAAGACATCTGGGGTAGCGGTCAGGGTATCGGTGCGGTGAAGAAAATAGGCCCAGCAGCAGATCTGGTCGACCGCCTGAAGCGAGAATACTCAGCCGCACGCCAACGGATTAATGCTTTACCTTGGAAATAGTTAAACGTTAAAAGAGGCGCTAAAGCTTGGCGATTATTCGCCATAAGCTCTGCCCTCATTAACAGATAGCAGCACTAAAAAGGCCGCACCCTTTTCAGGATGCGGCCTTTTTAGTGCTGGCCCTAGCTAGGCCCGCTGTCCATGCCTACTAGGGTAACAGCACCGTAAATGGCGCTTTTTTTCAGCTTTCAGCTCAAGCACCCAACAACGACGCCACCAGCCCTTTCTTTTTCACCGGCTGATAGTTATCGAACTCAAGGAACCCGTCATCAATGGCGCCCAAACGCAGCTTGGGCAAATCAACCATATAATTCTGCACCACCTTCCACGGCTCCTTTGAACCCTGGCGCGGCAGCCGATCATTGGCACGCTGAATGTAACCCGATTGCATGCCGAGGAAGTTATCGTCGGTAATGCAATTATCCTTGTCACGGGGAATCACTGTCTGGGCACCGGTTTTTTCCATATGGTTTAGCAAGCGGCAAACATACTCGCAGACCAAGTCGGCTTTCAGAGTCCAAGACGAGTTAGTGTAACCAAACACTAGCGCCATATTCGGCACGTCCCGCAACATCATGCCCTTGTAAACCAGCGATTCGCGTGGCTCCACCGGCTTACCATCAATGGTGCTTTTTACCCCCCCAAGCATCTGAAGGTTCAGCCCCGTCGCAGTAATAATGATATCCGCATCCAACTCCTTGCCAGACTTGAGCAAGATCCCTGTTTCAGTGAAACGTTCGATGTGATCGGTCACAATCTCAGCATCGCCATTGCGCACGGTCTTGAACAAATCGCCGTTGGGCACTGCACACAGACGCTCGTCCCAAGGGTTATAATGGGGCCGGAAATGCGCCATATCCACGTCATCACCTAGCTGTCGTTTGGCCGCAGCCAACAGCGCACGGCGGACCAGCTTGGGGCGCTGTGTGGACAATTTAAACACCATACGCTGAAGGCCAATATTACGCGCACGGGTTAACCGGTAAACCATCATCTCCGGCATAAACCGGCGCATGCCCACCGAGATTTGATCCACTTCCGGTACGGTGGCGATATAGGTTGGCGAGCGCTGCAACATGGTGACTTTTGCACCTTCTTTAGCCATTGCAGGCACCAGCGTTACGGCGGTAGCGCCGGAACCAATCACCACCACTTTCTTGCCTTTATAGTCCAAATTCTCCGGCCAGTGCTGAGGATGAATGACTTGGCCTTTAAAGTCTTTCTCACCGGGGAAGTCCGGCTTATAGCCTTCGTCATAGTTATAGTAACCACCGCATGAGAACAGGAAGTTAGCGGTAAAGGTTTCTTGCTCACCGGTTTTCTCGTTGGTGGTTTCCACCGCCCAGTGGTTATCGGCACTGGACCAATTCGCCTTGATCACCTTGCGACCAAAGCGTATATGTTTTTTCACATCGTACTCTTCCGCAGTGTCTTCCACGTACTGGCGAATAGAGTTGCCGTCCGCCAGCACCTTGGGTTCGGTCCAAGGGCGAAAGTTGTAGCCTAGTGTGAACATATCGGAATCAGAACGGATGCCGGGATACTTGAACAGGTCCCAGGTGCCACCGATGCGTTCGCGGCGCTCCAGGATCGCATAGGTGCGATTCGGCGCCTTGCGAGTCAAATGGCAAGCGGCACCAATGCCGGAAAGGCCGGCGCCAACGATCAATACATCAACGTGTTTATTAGACATATACTTTACCTCCAGCCTCTCAGGCTGCCCGATTCTCTCAGCGCAAACATTGACATCGATCAATGGCACGTTTTAATGGCGGACAGAATAGCCGCACTAGAGGGTATGAGAAAAGGCCCAAACGGGCCGTTAATTGGCTTTAGCGCCGAAGGAAAGTGCCGCTAAAGACGGCCATCTCGCTGTAACCGTTATAAACATTGGGCTTGAGTCACCATTCAGCCCGATACCAGGGCCTAGGTTTTAATCGCGCCCGGCCGCCTCATTCTAGGTCATTCTGCTTGCAGGACTAAATCAGGTTGCCCTTAGCCGCGTATTCCGGGCACCCCACCACGCCTAGCATTCACAACCCGGCGCAGCTAATAGCTCACGCTCAAGACCTAAGGGCTTTCAGACGGCGCCATAGATTAGCTCCAGATTCCCGTTTCCTGTTCAGCACTGATCGGCTTGAGCCGTGAGGGTCCGGCCTCCGCCAACTGGGGTCTGCTCGGAGGGTCACCCGCGCGAGCATGTATGCCAATCCGCTGTCACTGGATCAGACAACGGTTCTGCTTTCATTGAGCCGCCCGTTACAACGCCATTTTAACTTTTAGCTTTCAACATCCCGCAAAAACGCCAACTGATCCGCCAGGCTGATCTCCCGGGCCTCGCCTTGGTAGACATCAAAATGTCCCACCGGATAACGTTTCACGCTGGCTCGAGCCATCGCTGCAGCCGCTTTTTCTGCCGCCGATGCCGGCGCCACCGTATCGGTTTCGCAAATAAGGATCAGCGCCGGGCAAGTGACCTTACTGGCCTGGGCCACAGGCCGAAATAGCGGCAGCGCCAGCGCAACCCGCCCGGCCACCTCGTTAGGCACGTGGGCCGGCATCAACGCGGTGTACCCATCATAGGCGTCGTCGCTGGACATAGCCGCCAGCTCACCGGGGCGCCCTGCCGAGGGCAACATTTTAGGCCCCAGCCCCAATGCACTGCTGGCCAGGTCCCACAGACCAATACCGGTCATCTTCAACGCCTGCCCCACACCCGCATAACGAATCACCTCCAACACTGACGCCATGCCGTCCATCATCGGACACTGCGCAATAATACCCGCCACCGGCTCCCGGGCCGCCACCACAGTGACCAAACCACCACCAAAGGAGGTACCCCACAAAACGATGCGCTGGTTATCCACTTCATCTAGCTTGCGCACACAGGCCAGCGCCGCCTGCCAATCAGCCACTTCACGATAGGGCAACAACACCTGGCGGGGCATTCCTTCGCTTTCACCAAAATGGCGGTAATCGAATAGGAACACGGCATAACCGGCCTGCACAAAAGCATCGCGAAACGGCGCCAACCCGCATTCCTTGGTAAGCCCAAAACCGTGGCCCATGACCACTGTCAGAAAAGGCCCCTCGCCTTCAGGCAAATACAGATCGCCCCGGCAGGATTGCCCGTCACTAACGAAACGTAATTCACGCATTGCACTCATGGGAAACTCCTTGTTTGGCCTGCTAACACTAATAATGAAAGCGCAGGACACTCTGAACCCCGTGCCGGAGAGGGGCTCACTCCCATGTCCTGCCTAGGGCGAACGTTAGGCATCGCCCATCAACCGTTCAAGGCCGGAGCGATAAAGCGCCATTGTTCAATACTTTGCCCCAACACCAGAAAGAACGGATTAAGAATGTCCTCTTTGTTGTACTGCAAGGGCGCAAAGTCGGTGTTCACTACCACCCCCCCGGCGGCGGCAACCACCGCGTGGGCCGCAGCCGTATCCCACTCGCTGGTAGGCGCAAGGCGCGGGTAAATATCCGCACTGCCTTCCGCCACCAGACACAGTTTGAGAGAGGATCCCATGGAAGCGCGCTCCACTTCCCCGATCTCTTCTCGTATAAAAGCTTCCAGTTTTTCCACAGCCTCACCACCATGGCTACGGCTGGCCACCATCACCACCGGCGTGGTGCGCGCACGGCACTCAATGGCTTGGCGCTCACCGTTATGTTCTTTAAAGGCGCCCACGCCCTTTCCGCCCATATAGGTCACAGCCGTTACCGGCACGTGCACCACCCCCAGCACCGGAGTATCGCCCTCCACCAGCGCAATATTGACGGTGAACTCACCGTTACGCTTAATGAATTCCTTGGTGCCATCCAGCGGATCTACCAGCCAGAAACGCGGCCAGTCCTTACGGTCCGCATAGGCAATACCCCCTGACTCTTCAGAGAAAACCGGAATATCCGGCGTCAGCGCCTGCAACCGAGCTTCAATAATTTTGTGGGCTGCCAAATCTGCCTCGGTAATCGGCGACTTGTCATCCTTAGTTTCCACACCCAGATCATCGCGCTCGTAAACCTCAAGAATCGCCTGTCCCGCGGCACGGGCAATCTCACCAAGCGGACCCAGCAGGGCATTTAAATCCGTCATTTCCATTTTCCTGTGATTAATTCAGAGACGTGTTGAACTATCTTTTCTCCAACAACCGCTTGGTCATCAACAACGCAGCGATCACTCTCGCCTCGGTCACATCATCGCGCTCAATCAAGCGATCCAGTTCCGATAATTTCCAGGTCACCACTTCTAGCTCTTCCGGCTCATCACCGGGAAGCGATTCCTCATAAAGGTCTTCAGCCAACACGACTTTAATGCGGTGCCCCATGTACCCGGGGGACAAGGTCAGCTCCTTCATCAGGCTCATACGCCGCGCGCCGTAACCCGCCTCTTCCTTTAATTCCCGGTTAGCCGCATCGCGCCAATCTTCACCGTGTTCATAGGCACCCTTAGGCAGAGTCAACTCATAGCTTTCCGTACCGGCGCCATATTCACGGATCATCACCACGGTATCGTCATCCAGTAACGGCACCATCATCACCCCCGCGATCGGCGGCGTGCGCAAGCGCTCGTAGGTGCGTTCCACTCCGTTGGTAAACCGCAGGTGTAACTCTTCAATTCCGAACAGGCGGCTCTTTGCTATCAGCCGGGTGTCGAGAATCTCCGGTTTCTCATCCATAATTACCTCTGAGCCTACTCACCAAGGCAAGACTAACCCGAACACGCAGGAAATTCATGATTGACTGGCAATCCGTGGACACCGTGCTGCTGGATATGGACGGCACACTGCTGGACCTGCAGTTTGATAACTGGTTCTGGCAACAACATGTGCCCAACTGCTACGCCCAGCAACGGGGCTTAGAGCAGGTCGAGGCCAACCGCATCATCCACGACTGGATCACCAGCCACCAAGGCACCCTGAACTGGTACTGCCTGGATTTCTGGACCGCCGAGCTGGGGCTGGAAATTGCCCACTTGAAAAGGGCGGCTGGCGACCGCATTTCCGTGCGGCCTGGCGCGGAAACGTTTCTACAGAAGCTTAAGGCATCAGACAAGCAAGTCATCATGGTGACCAATGCTCACCGCGATGCCTTGCACCTGAAAATTGCGCGCACCGGCATTGATCAATATTTTGACGAATTGGTCTCCAGCCATGATTACGGTCACCCCAAAGAAGCCCAGTCATTTTGGCAGCACCTGCAACGACACCTCCCTTTCGAGCGAGCCCGCGCCCTGCTGGTGGACGACTCCTTGCCGGTCCTACACAGCGCTCGGCAATACGGTATTGGGCAGCCGGTGAGCATCCTCCACCCGGATTCCAGTCTGCCAAAACGTTCGGATACGGCCCCGTTCCCGGCCATTGATGATTTCCTGACCGTGCTGCCCTAACGGCCAACTATGGAGAAAGCGATGGAAAGCGTACGTATAGACTCCTGGCTCTGGGCCGCACGGTTCTTCAAGACCCGCACCTTGGCCAAAAACGCCATTGAAGGCGGCAAGATCCATATCGACGGCAACCGGACCAAAGCCAGCAAGGCAGTGCAACCCGGCCAGACAGTGACCATCAGCAAAGGCACTGAGCATTTCGAGGTGGTCGTCCGCGGTCTGAGCAACAAACGTGGCCCGGCAAAGGTGGCCCAGACACTTTATGAAGAAACCTCCGAAAGCGTGGCCAAACGGGAAATGAACAGTGAACAGCGCAAATTGGCCCGAGCCGCAGCCGCTGCACCGGACCACAAACCCAGCAAAAAGGAACGTCGGGATATCCAGCGCTTCAAACGAGACAATCTGGAATAACTGCTTTTTCGCGCTGAATTTACCGCAACAGCCCAACCTCAGGACCTCATAATGCAAGACCACAAACAGCGCTTTCTTTTCCCCGACTCCGACATTCGTGGTGAGCTGGTTCAACTGGAAAGTAGCATTAGCCGTATTATAGAAGGGCAAAACTACCCACTGCCGGTGCAGGGGTTGATCGGCGAAGCCGTGGCCGCTGTGGCGTTGCTGGCCAGCACTCTCAAATTTAAGGGCCGGCTCGCCCTGCAAGCCCAAGGCAAGGGGCCGGTGTCTCTGCTACTGGCCGAATGCAGCCATGATGGCGAGCTGCGTGCCCTAGCCCGCCACAGCGACGGTCAAGACTGGAGCCACGGCGACATTCAAACCTTGATCGGTGAAGGCACCATGGTAATCACCATCACCCCCGATCAGGGGCGCCAGTATCAAGGCATCGTACCGCTCAGCGGCGACACTCTTGCCCAATGCCTGCAGGGATACTTCCAACAATCCGAACAACTGCCCACCCGGCTGTGGCTGGCCAGCGGCAACAATCGCGCGGCGGGCCTGCTGCTGCAGCGCCTGCCCAACCAGCTGTCCACCACCGACGGCAACACCCAGATGTGGGAACACTTAGAGGCGCTGGCGAGCACCCTGCAAATGGAAGAGCTACTAAACCTGGATGACCAAACCATCCTGCGCCGGCTGTTTCACGACACCCCACCCCAGTTGCCCGACGCCCAACCTCTGCGCTTTGGCTGCACCTGCTCCCGGGAACGCAACCGAAATGCACTCATTTCCCTTGGCAATCAGGAATTACAGCAATTACTGGAGGAAGACGGGGAAGTCACGCTGACCTGCGACTTCTGTCGCCATCAGGAACATTTTGATGCCGTGGACCTGGCGGAAATGCTCCGAGAAAGCCGATAGGAATACCAAGAATAGCTAACCCGCGATTCCTGGCCTCGACAGCCAGAGGCAAATAGCAGGCGACACCGCATTTGCCTCCCATCTTTTCCTGCGCCCTTTCCCTGCGTCGCGTGCCTTGACGCATTAAAAGGGTGGCCCTGCAGCCGTGACCGCACAGTCCGAAGGGGAATCGCCACTGATTCCCTTTTCTGGCATAATCGCGCGCCTGTGCTGATCAGTGGCGCCACTACTGGTCCCTTATTGGTCTTGTCCGGTCTTTGATCCGGGCACGAGACCGGCACTGTGTATCCGCAATGCGAACTTAAAGGTTGCGCGGCCATACCCGTTGCAACCGCACGGCCACAAGCCCAGGAATAACCATGACAGATCCAATTGTTTATAACGATCTCAGCCCGGCCCAGCTGGTAGAGCTGGCTGTTCAGCGTAACGAAGGCCGCCTGGCCGACAACGGCGCCCTGGTAGTGGAAACCGGTCATCGCACCGGCCGCTCACCGATGGACCGTTACATCGTTGACGAGCCAAGCACCAGCGAACACATCCACTGGGGCGCCATTAACCGTCCCATCGACAGTGATAAATTCGACGCCTTGTGGGACCGTGTGACCGCGGCCGTTGCAGAAAGCGACGCTTTTGTTTCCCACCTGCACGTCGGCGCTGACGCTGATCATTACCTGGCCGTGAAAGTGACCGCGCAAACCGCGTGGCACAACCTGTTCGCCAACACTATGTTCATCCGCCCGGAGAAGTACAACGCCCGCAACAAGGAAGAATGGCAGATCCTGCATGCCTCGCACTTCCAGTGTGACCCGGAGCGTGACGGTACCAACTCCGACGGCTGCGTTATTCTTAACTTCGCCCAGCGCAAAATTCTGATTGCCGGCATGCGCTACGCCGGTGAAATGAAAAAAGCCATGTTCTCCGTGCAGAACTTCCTACTGCCGGAAAAAGACGTGCTGCCCATGCACTGCTCTGCCAACGTCGGCGAAGACGGCGATGTGGCTCTGTTCTTCGGCCTGTCTGGCACAGGCAAAACCACCCTGTCCGCAGACCCTGCCCGTTATCTGATTGGTGACGACGAGCACGGCTGGGGCAAAGATGTGGTCTTCAACATCGAAGGCGGCTGCTACGCCAAGTGTATTGATTTGAGCCAAAAGAACGAGCCGGTGATCTGGGACGCCATCAAGTTCGGCGCGGTACTGGAGAACGTCATCATCAATGACGAAACCCGCACCGCTGATTACGCCGATGTGTCCCTGACCCAGAATACCCGTGCTGCCTATCCGCTGGAAAACATCGACAAGAAAGTCGAAGAAAACCGCGCGGGCGAACCCAAGCACATCATCTTCCTGACCTGCGACCTGACTGGCGTCCTGCCGCCCGTATCAAAACTGTCCAAAGAAGCCGCAGCCTACCACTTCCTGAGCGGCTACACCGCCCTGGTCGGCTCCACAGAAATGGGGTCCGGCGGCGGCATCAAAAGCACCTTCTCCACGTGCTTCGGCGCCCCCTTCTTCCCACGTCGTGCCGGCGAATACGCCGAGCTGCTGATCAAACGCATGGAAGAATTCGGCTCCCAGGTATACCTGGTGAACACCGGCTGGACCGGCGGCCCTTACGGCGAAGGCGAGCGTTTTAGCATCCCCACGACCCGTGGCGTGGTTAACGCAATCCTGTCCGGCGAACTGGACACCGCCGAAACTGAGCACTTGGACATCATCAACCTGGACGTGCCCAAAGCCGTTACCGGTGTCGACAGCAATCTGCTGCAGCCCAAGAATACCTGGGCTAATCCGGAGAACTACGAAGCACGCGCCCGCGACCTGGCAGAACAGTTCCAGAAGAACTTCGCTGACAAGTACGCAGATGTGTCCGACGAAATTCGCGCGGCCGGCCCCAAGGCCTAAGCCGCGAGCATCCACGAAAAAGCCCGCCACCGGCGGGCTTTTTCGTTGTCGCCCGACGAGCAGACCCGCACGTATGGGAAGACGCAAGGAAAGCCTCCGGTTCAGAAGCGGCCTACCACCCAGCCTGAACTCAGCATCCGTTCTGCCGCGCAAGGCAGAATGACGCCCCACAAGGGCCCGTCTCATTAACCCTGTTCCCGCACCCATGAATATGATTGACTGACGGCCTCTCCCCCAAAGGTCGACAGCCTGACAGGAGCCCCAATGAGCAAACCCAAAATTGTTGTTGTCGGCGGTGGTGCCGGCGGTCTTCCGCTGGCAACCAAACTCGGCGCAAAGCTCGGCAAATATGGCAATGCCGATATCACCCTAGTGGACTCGTCCAGCATCCACGTTTGGAAGCCCCGTTTTCACGAAGTGGCCACTGGCGCCATTGATGCCGATCTGGACGCCGTGGATTACCGCGCCCACGCTCAACTCAACCACTACCGGTTTGAACCCGGCACCATGACTCAGATGGACACCACCGGCCAGACCCTGACCCTGGCACCACTGTACGATGCCCACGGCAGCGAAGTCCTACCGGAACGCCAACTGAGTTACGACTATCTGGTGCTGGCCACCGGCAGCCAGAGCAACGATTTCGGCACCCCCGGCGTTCGTGACAACTGCCTGTTCATGGACAGCCGGGGCCAAGCAGAGCGCTTTCGCGAACGGTTCCTTAACGCTTGCCTGCATGCCAACTATGAAAACAAACCGATTTCTGTAGCAATTGTCGGCGGCGGAGCCACCGGGGTGGAACTGGCCGCAGAACTTCATCATGCCGTGAGCATGCTCAACTTCTACGGCCACGAGCACCTAGATCGAAAACACTTGCAAGTGGATATCATCGAAGCCGCACCGCGCATTCTGCCGGTGCTTAGCGAGCGAGTGTCCGCCACCGCCACCAAACGATTGGAAGGCCTGGGAGTAAAGGTGCGCACTGGCGTCATGATCGCCGAAGCAACCCCCGAAGCCTTGGTGCCTAAAGACGGCGATCCAATCAAGGCAGACCTACTGGTCTGGGCTGCCGGGGTAAAATGTCCAAAATGGCTGAGCCAAATCGACGGCCTCAGCACCAACCGTATTAATCAGGTAGAAGTCGAGCCGACGCTGCAAGCCAAGGGCCAAAAAAATATTTTCGTCATCGGTGATGCGGCATTCTTGATCCCAGAAGGCTCGGAACGCCCGATCCCGCCACGGGCCCAATCCGCCCAGCAAATGGCGCAGCACACTGCCCGCAGCCTGCAACGGCTGCTAATGGACCGCGACCCGAAGCCCTTCGAGTACAAGGACCACGGCTCCCTAGTATCGCTGTCCAATTACAGCTCGGTGGGCATGCTGATGGGCAACCTGAAGGGCGGTAACTTCTTTGTGGAAGGCTGGCTCGCCCGAATGATGTATATCAGTCTGTATCGCATGCACCAAGCCGCGCTTTACGGCTGGCCACGTACCATCATGCTGTTAATTGCCGGGCGCTTTAACAAGCTGGTACGCCCTAGGCTAAAGCTGCATTAAAGGACCCCGCAAGCAATACGCTCACTCCATTACGGAGTCTAAGCGTGATCGCTTCAACAGCCATGTAGTCGCCGTGTCTAAAACAGTGGGACGGCGACTCATGCTTCTCGCAGCATCCATCACCAACCCACTTGGAGGAACCCCATTCCCGCGCTATTGAATCCAAGACTTTCAACGTCTAAGCCTCCCCCGCTACACTAGCACTGCTAGCAACTTCATGGACGATAGTAGCCCGATGAAAGACTCTTTCCTGTATTGGTTCAGTATTCTCAAACGCAGTGTAACCCTGTGGCTGGAGGGTAACGCCGTAAGCTATGCCGGCTCATTGGCTTTCTTTACCCTGTTTTCTCTCGCCCCAGTAATCATTCTGGCGGTAAAAGTCATCTCCTTGGTGATGACCAGCGATGCCGCAATGGCAGAAATTCTCGGTCAATTGGAAGCCACCATCGGCCCGGAAGCGGCCAACGAAGTGCGCAACGCCATCGCCAACACTCAAACGCCCCGCCAAGGTTTGCTCGCCGGCTTGCTCAGCTTACTAGTAATGGTCATTGGTGCCACCACAGTCTTTGCCCAGATGCAGCGCTCCATGAATGCCATCTGGGAGGTAATGCCGCGACCGTCACGCAACACCATTGCGGCCTTGATCAAAAGTCGGCTTTTGTCTCTCACCGTGGTCGTTTCTCTGGGTTTTGTACTGCTGGTTTCGCTCCTTCTGAACGTAGTGGTGCAGGCGATCATCGTCTACGCGGAGGGCTGGCTACCGATTCATAGTAGTGTGGTGGTGATCTTTGAAATGACGGTTTCACTGGTGGTCATCGGTCTGCTGTTTGGCACCATGTTCAGAGTACTGCCCGATGTAGTGCTAAATTGGAAAGCAGTAATGCCAGCGGCCCTGATCACCGCCATTCTGTTTTCTGTGGGCCGCGCGCTAATCGGCTTGTACCTAGCCCACACCGCCACGGCGTCTACTTACGGCGCTGCCGGCTCTCTGGTGGTACTGCTGATGTGGGTATATTTCTCCTCCATGATCCTGCTGTTCGGGGCCGCTTTCACCCGCGCCCATTGCGAGGCACGGAGCATGGAAATCATAGCGCGAAGCAGCGCTATTCGGGTAAAACGTCAGCAGATTGATCTACCCGCCCAATAAAGCGTCGGAATACATTTGTAGACGCGCGCTAACCAATGTACACCTCGCCCTCCGGATAACGCACCACCGGTTGGCGGGGGCGCGTCAACAGAAATGACAGGGTCAACGGACCGATCCGCCCCACAAACATCACCAGCATAATCACCCACTGGCCAGCGGAAGACAGCTCATCGGTAATACCCCGTGATAACCCCACTGTGCCAAAGGCAGACACCACTTCGAACACAAGATTCTCGAATCCCAATTGCGCATCGGTGACCGACAACGCCATCAAGGCCGCGAACAATACCCCGCAGCCAATAAAGGTAATCGCCAGGGATTTATACACCAAGGTAGAGGAAATCTGCCGGCCAAAAATCACTGGCAGGGGGCGGCCACGCAAAAAAGCACGGGTAGCCAACAACAAGACCATAAAGGTAGTGACCTTGATCCCGCTACCAGTGGAATTGGTGCCCGCACCGATAAACATCAGCAGCAGATAAAGCAAACTGGTCGGCAATAACAACGCACGCACATCCACCACATTAAACCCGGCAGTACGAGGTGTTACCGCATGAAACCAAGAGGCTGCCAGTTTGTCGCTGAGGCTCATGCCCCCCAGGGTGCCTGGGTTATTCCACTCGGCCAGCATGAAAAACACTAACGTTACCGACAACAGCACCGCTGTACCCACCAACATCAGCTTGCTGTGCAACGATAACCCTCGCCAGCGCCAGCCTTTGCCGAAATCCGCCAGCACCGTAAAGCCCAGCCCCCCGACAATAATCATGGCGGTAATGACCAGCACAATACCCCAGTGGCCGCCCCAGCTGGTGAGGCTATCGGCACTAAGGCCAAAGCCGGCATTATTGAAGGCCGACACCGTATAGAAAAGGCTGTGAAAGGTCCCTTCCCCCCAGCCCAGCGCAGGCACCCAGATGCACATCAGCAACGCCATGCCCACCGCCTGCACCACCACAACCACGACCAGAATCCGGCGGATTAGCCAAGCAATATCACTGACCCGGCTATAATTCATGCAATCACGAATGAGCTGCTGCTCGCCAATACCTAAGCGGTGCCCAATGGCCAACAAAGTGGCCGCCGCGAAGGTCATAATGCCAATGCCACCCGCCTCGATCAGCAGTAACAACACCCACTTCCCGAACAGAGTGAATTGTCCGCCCACCTCCACCACCGACAGGCCGGTTACCGTCACCGCCGAAGTAGCCGTGAACATCGCCTGCAACCAACTAATCGGGGAATGGGTCGCCATGGGCAACTTAAGCAACAAAGAGCCCAGCACAATCAACAGAAGAAAACTGCCGGCCAGCGCCGCTGGCGGTGACACTAGAGGCTTGTGGGTATGGGAACGGGGCGCCCCGAGCCGGCGAGCGAACCAGGGCCTCATTGCGCTTTAGAAAACCGCAGCAGGTCGTTCAATGTGCCCATCAGCACCAACTGATCCCTCTCTTGCAACAGTAAGTCTTCAAAGGGCGACTGCCAGACCTGGGTCCCTCGCTTGACTAGCGCCAAGCGCAGCTCATCATCGCCCAAAGGCAATTCAGACGCGGCCTTGCCCGCAAATCGCTTATCCACCTTGACCTCAACCACCAACCAGTCATTCCCTAAGGAGATATAGTCGAGCATTTCCGGGTGAACGATAGTCTGGGCAACCCGAATACCCATTTCATGCTCAGGATGAATGATCCGGTTGGCGCCCAGCCGCGACAAGATCCGGTGGTGAGGCTCGCTGATCGCTTTCACCCACACCTGCTCCACCTCCGCACTTTTTAACGCTAAAGTAGTAAGAATGCTGGCCTCCAGGTTCTCACCAATGGCCACCACAACCGCATCAAAAGCCGTCATCTCCAGCTCGGCAATCACCTTGTCATTGGTACCGTCGGCAATCAGAGTCTGCGACAATTTGTCGGCATAGCACTCCACCCGTTCCCCATCGATATCCACCCCCATCACATCATGGCCCAAGCGGGTAAGCTCCTGCGCAATGGTCGAACCAAAACTGCCCAAACCGATCACAGCATACTGATGCTTCACAGGCCCTCCTTGCTTGAAGCCGTGGCGAAAACAAAAGTCTGCACCTTTTATTTGCCGCTGTCATTGCGGCGAGAGCGCACCGTCAAGAAACCGTTTTTCCTCTTTTTTCAGTTTTGTTGCCACAACTGAGCAGCAACAGCGTTATGCTTTGTGACGCATTATCCTGACCGATTCCCTATGACGGTGGAGACCTCATGCCCTCGATTCGCGCCACCCTGTTTGCCGGTAGCACTCTGCTCGCCAGCCATGCCAGCTATGCCCTGGATAAGGCCGAGTTTGAACAATGCATGGCCCAATTACGCGCCCAGGCCCATGAGGAAGGCATCCCCGCCCAGGTGATAAGCCGTAGCTTAAATACCGTAAAGCTGAACGAGCGGGTCATTGAACTGGACCGCAGCCAGCCGGAATTCACCAGCAGTTTTTCCGATTATTACACCCGCCGGGTGAGCGAAACGCGCATTGAAACCGGCCGCAAGAAATACCGGGAGCAACAACCCCTACTGCAAGAGCTGGCCCGTGAATACGGTGTTCCCGGCCATTACTTGGTGGCTTTTTGGGGCTTGGAAACCAACTATGGCGGATTCCTTGGCAGCATTCCGGTGCTGGATTCCCTGAGCACCCTGGCCTGCGAAGGCCGGCGTGGAGAGTATTTCTCCGGCGAGCTATTCAATGCCCTGCGTATCATTCAGGCCGGCGACGCTGAAGCCAAGCAAATGGAAGGCTCCTGGGCAGGCGCCATGGGCCAGACCCAATTCATGCCCGCGGTATTCCTACGCTACGCGGTGGACCATGATGGTGACGGAAAACGCAATTTGTGGAAGTCCACCGATGACGCGCTGGCTTCAGCCGCCAATTTTCTGCAAGGACTCGGCTGGGAACGCGAACAACGCTGGGGGCGTGAAGTGCGCCTACCTAAATCCTTCGACTACCAACTCACCGGGTTCAGCCACCAGCGCTCTCTGAGCGACTGGGCTGACATGGGCATCACCATGCCCAATGGCCAACCGTTGCCACAGGCAGACATGCAGGCCGCTGTGATTGTGCCCTCCGGCCATAATGGCCCGGCTTTCCTTGCCTACCAGAATTTCCGCGTGATCATGGGCTGGAACCGCTCAGAGTCTTACGCCATTGCCGTGGGGCGGCTAGCTGACCGCATCGCCGGTGGCGGCGAGCTGGCCCAAGCACCGGTACCTGCCCCACGCCTAACCCGAGAACAAGTTACCCGAGTACAGCACACCCTGAACGAAAAAGGCTTCGATGCGGGTGAAGAAGATGGCCTGATGGGCCCAAGCACCCGCAAGGCCATCGGCCGTTTCCAGCAAGCCAACGGCATGGTCGCCGACGGCTTCCCAGACCAAGAGGTACTAACCCTGCTTAGTGCATTCAGCGAGAAAGACTAATCGAGGCTGGCTCAACCATAACGCGTCCGATGCGCTAGGCACCTAGGTGTAGGTAAGAATAGCTTTGGCCATCGGCCAGCGACTGTATTTCTGGCAGGAGGGTCCCTGAAGGAAGGTCATCATCACTGCTCTCAGCGCCAAGCCGAGCTCCCCGCACCTTTGATGACTCAATCAATAAAGGCATCTGTGGTTAGCAGGTAACAAGGCTCCTTATCTCACGCCCGCAGACAAGGGTTCCGGTTGCACAAACTTTCCGGTTACCGGAAAGCGCACTTCAACCAATAGTCCACCATGAGGATGGTTGGCTAAACGGATTTCACCGTGGTGCATATCCACAATCCGTTTCACGATGGCAAGGCCCAAACCACTGCCACTCAAGGTGCGAGCCTTTTCACCTCGGGAAAATGGTTGCAGCAGCAACGGGATATCCTCTTCGCGGACACCGCGGCCATGATCACGCACCGTTAATAGCACCTTGTTCTCGGCAACAGCGGTGCGCACCTCTACTGGTGAGGCGCCGTACTTAAACGCATTGCCCACCAGATTAGCCAGCATCCGCTTTATGGTTAGGCGCTTGAGCATAAGCCGGGGTAAGTCTTCTAGTTCAAACCGCAATTGTTCCGGCGAATACTTACCGGCCACTTCCTGAATCAAGTCATTCAAATTCTCAAAATCCGGCTGCTCATCGGCACCGTCACGGATAAAGGAAATAAACTGATCCAGGATCGCGTCCATATCCTCAATGTCCTCGATAATGCCTTTTGCCAACTCTTCGTCCTGCATGAATTCTGCGGATAAACGCAGGCGCGTGAGTGGCGTACGCAAATCATGGGACACCCCGGCCAACAACAATGCTCGATCTCGCTGGGCATGCTGTAAATCACGGGCCATTCGGTTAAAGGCGCTATTTACCGCCTGAATCTCTTCCGTCCCAGTGGTGGTATCCAATACTGGCACCGCTTCTCCACGCCCCACTTTCAGAGCCACTTTGGCCAGCCGGCGCAACGGTAAATTCAGCCCCCTGGCAATCAGCAAGCCACCGATAATCGCGAGTAACGGCACCGTCACCCCCCAGCCCAACAACAGGTAGCGATCGTAATCCCGGAAGAACGCCATAGGCACGCGCACCCACTGCTTGCCAAACGACGGCGCATTGACCCACAGAACAGGTTGGCGGCTGTCCCCCAGTCGCACCGTCACAGGCTCTTCGAGCATACTTTCCAGCTCTTCCTGAAAACGCCCCACCACCGGACGCGACAGCAGCATGATGCCATCGTGCAGTTCTTCTGGAATGGCCACCGTAATACCAGAGGCACGGCCCAGCCGATCGGCCAGGTCCTGATCCGCTAATGCCCGCGGGGTATCAAAGGTCAACTCTGCCTGCAAAACTGTCAGGCGAGCATATTCACGAATGCCAGGCAGGTAGGCATTACGGGCGAAGAACAACAGCGTCAACGCCTGACTAATACCAATTACCAGCCCCACCACAACAGCGGAGCGGACAAAGGCAGTACGGGGATAGAGTGTCATTGATAAACCGCCAGAAGCTAGACGCTGAACGCCAGACAAAAAAAGACCCTCCGACTTTAAGCGTCAGGCCTCCGGCGTCAAGGTCCGGCACGTTCAATCAGGTACAAATACATACCCCACACCCCATACGGTCTGGATGTAGCGGGGCTTAGAAGGATCGTCTTCCAGTAGGCGGCGCAAGCGTGATACCTGCACGTCAATGGAGCGCTCCATAGCAGACCACTCACGGCCACGGGCCAAGCTCATCAGTTTGTCCCGAGTCAGCGGCTCACGAGGGTTCTGCAACAGCGCCTTAAGCACGGCGAATTCACCCGTGGTCAAGCTCTGTGGGTCACCGTCACGGGTTAGCGTGCGGTTGCCCAGATCAAGCAGCCAAGGGCCAAACGTCACCGACCCTTCTTCCTTACTCGGTGCACCGGGCAACTCTCGCACATGCCGACGCAAAACCGCACGGATACGGGCATCCAACTCCTTGGGGTTGAACGGCTTAGGCAGATAGTCATCGGCCCCGGCATCGAGCCCCTCAATGCGCTCTGCATCATCGCCCTTGGCGGTGAGCATAATGATCGGCATGATATTTTCAGCTTCGCGCAGACGCCGGCATATGGACAATCCGTCCTCTCCCGGTAGCATTAAATCCAAGACCATTAGAGAATACAGCTCACGAGACAAGGCTCGGTCCATCTGCTCGGCATCCCCCACGGCCTTCACCGTATAGCCCGCCTCTTCAAGAAAACGTTGCAACAGGCTGCGCAGTCGCGCATCGTCATCCACGACTAGAATCTTGTCTTGTTGTTCGCTCACGGCGCCTCCGAAGGTTTCACTGCCCCTGATTTACGCTTTGTGGCCCGAACGTGCAAGAAAATGACACGAAGAGATTGTATAAAAACATTGCCAACGATGAAGGTAGAGGCCGCGAATTAGGAACTCTTATAAGAAAACGCTAAAATACCTGGCTGAGAATTATTATCGATAAAGGAATTCCCTTGCGAGACCGCCTGAAACGAACTCCCCCGGTTGCCCGCGTTATTCTGGGCACCGTTCTAGCGATTATTTTACTTGCCGTACTCAAGCCCTCGGCCCCCACTCGCGACGTGGCCGACAACAATGTCAGGGTACGCTTTGAGCTAGCCGATCCGCAGGCACGTTCTCCGCAAATTCAATTGTTAGGACGGGTTCAATCCCCCCGAGCCGCCAGCCTGACCGCTGTGGTCACCGCTAATGTAGACAGTATCCCCGTACGTGCCGGCCATCGAGTCTCGAAGGGTCAAGTACTGATCCAACTGGACGATACCGAGGCAGCCCTAGCCCGAGATCGCGCCAAGGCTGCCCGCGACGAAGCCGCAGCCCAGCTAGAAACCTCTCGACTGCGCCACCAAAGTGACAAAAATAATCTGGAGCTGGAAAAGAAACTGGCCAAGTTGGCCGCCGACAATCTGGAGCGTATCCGAACCTTACGTGAGCGTAAGCTGGTAGCCCAGACCCAGTTAGACCAAGCCGAAGAAGCGCAAGCACGGGCAGACCTGTCACTCAGCTTGCGCCAGCTCAGTGTCAGCGATTTTGGTAATGAGCTCGCTCGCATGAAGGCCCGGCTGGCCAGCGCCGAAGCTCAATTTAAGCAGGCACAAATTGATCTGGCCCGCACCACCGTCAATGCCCCTTTCGATGGCACCGTGACTCAGGTAAGTGTGGCCCCCGGCGAGCGGGTTCGCCCTGGCGAGCCCCTTATCAAACTGTTTGCAGACACCGAACTGGAAGTCCGCGCGCAGATTCCCGATCGCTATTTGCCCGCAGTCCGTAAAGGTTTGATCGACGGAGACCTATCCGCCAGCACCCAGCTGGAAGGCTATACCTTGCCCCTCAAACTGAAACGGCTGGCCGGGGATGCCGCCGACGCTCGCGGTGGTATCGATGGCCTTTTTGCCTTCAGCGGCGACGGAGCCAAAGGTGCACCCACCGCGGCCCTGGGCCGTCCATTGACCATTACCCTGACACTCCCCGCGCAGCCGCAGCTGCTGGCCCTGCCTGCCACTGCTCTGCACGGGCTTGATCGACTCTATCGTATCGACAGTAATAACCGCCTGCAGCGAGTGTCCGCTGAAATCGTCGGTGAAGCAATTGATAGTGAAGAGCCCCGTTTATTGCTGCGTGCCGATGCTTTGCAAGGCGGCGAACGCATTATGACAACCCAATTGCCCCAGGCCATCGTCGGCCTAGCAGTGGACGCACAGCCTGTACCCGGCAGTAATGCCGATACCAGTACCCAAAACAGTCTAGATACAGGTGGCGAGAGCCCCCCACCCCCAGTGAACGCAACAGAGCAGAACAGCGAGGGCAGCGACAGTGAATGAGTCGCGAGGCCTGATTGCCAGCTTTACCGAACACAAAGTTGCCTCCAATCTGCTGATGGTGCTGATGATCATGCTCGGGGTGCTAGGCCTAACCCGGCTTAACACCCAGCTATTCCCCGACTTCGACTTTGAATATGTCACCGTGACCATCCCCTGGCGCGGTGCCAGCCCGGAAGATGTGCAGCGCTCCATCACCATCCCCGTTGAGCAGGCCCTAAAAACCTTACCCAACACCCGTAAATTTATCGCCCGCTCCCAGCAAGGCGCCAGCGCTATCTTTATCGAACTGGAAGACGGCAGCGACCTGGGCCTAGCCCTAGACGAAGTACGTCAACGCATCGACTCCATCCGCAACCTGCCACAAGATGCGGAACGCCCGGTAATCCAGAAAATCACCCGTTATTCACCGGTCACCTCGATTCTAGTCTCCACAGAAAACGGCAGCCGAGAAGAACTCCGCCCACTGGTGCGGGAAATGGAAGACGAACTGCTGGCGCTAGGCGTCGGCAAAGTTGAATTCATCGGCCTTCCCGAAGAAGAAATGGCCATCCAGGTACCCACCAGCACCCTCCATGACTTGGGCATGACCCTCGGGCAAATCGGCGATAAAGTACGTAGCTTCAGCCAAGACACCCCCGCCGGCACAGTGGGCCGTGACGACGCCGCCAAGCAGCTGCGTGCTCTGGGCCAACGCCGTGATGAAAAGACGTTTGCCGAACTCCCTCTGATTACCACCGCCGACGGCCAGCAGCTAACCTTAGGCGACGTAGCCATCATCGAACGACGTCCCCGGGATGACCAAGCAACGCTCACCTTCGAAGGCAACCCCGCCATTGAGCTACAAGTGATGCGCGGCGAAGACGACGACATGCTCGACCTGGCAGAAAAGGTCCGCACCTGGGGAGCAGAGCACAAACACTCGCTGCCCCAGGGCGTCAAAATGACGTTCTACTTCGAAGCCTGGAAACACGTACAAGAGCGCATATCCACCCTGTTATGGAATGGCATCTCCGGACTAATACTGGTCATTCTCACCCTCTATTTCTTCCTCAACGCCCGGGTGGCCTGGTGGGTCACCGTGGGCATTCCTGTGTCGTTCATGGCCACCCTGGGCATCCTTTGGGTGTTCGGCGGCACCATCAACATGATCAGCCTATTCGGCCTGATTTTGGCTCTTGGCTTGATTGTGGATGACGCCATTGTGGTGGGCGAAGACACGCTCACCCATCTGCAGCAAGGGGAATCCGCCCAGCGCGCGGCCCTGGGGGGCGCACGGCGCATGTTCTGGCCCGTGGTGGCCTCGTCGACGACCACCATTGCCGCCTTCCTGCCGCTGGGCATGATGGGCGGCGCCATGGGCAAAATTGCCTTCGACATCCCCTTCGTCATGATTTGTGTGATCCTTGCCTCACTGATGGAATGCTTCCTGGTTCTGCCCGGGCACTTACACCACAGCTTCCGCGGTATAGAGGTAAAGGCTAGCGGCCTGCGCGAACGTATCGACGTCGGCTTCAACCGCTTCCGTGATGAGCGCTTCCGCCCCTTGGTAGAATGGTCGATCAAACACCGCAAACTGGTCAGCGTGTCCGCCATATGTGCCTTTATCATGGCACTGTCTCTGGTGGCTACCGGTTGGCTCAAATTCACTTTTTTCCCGCCGGTGGACGGCGACCAGTTGCGTGCCGTAGTGGAATTTTCCTCCGGTACCGACAAGCAACAGGTGAACACCTTCCTTGCCGAGCTGGAACACACCCTGGAAGAGACCAACGAAGAACTGGGTGGGCATCTGGTCCACACTATTATCAGACACCATGGCGCCGCCGCAGGCTTCGCCAATATCGGTGGCCGACAGGACCAATTCGGTGATGAATACGGCACTCTGGTCGCCGAGGTTTATACCGGCTCGGATCGAGAAATCTCCAACGACGAACTGATGCAGGCCTGGCGTGAAAAACTTTCCATGCCCGCGGGCTTGGATCGTCTTACTATCTCCCAGCCACAAGCGGGCCCTCCAGGCAAACCCATTGAGGTGAAACTCACCGGCAGTGATGCCGCCACCCTGAAAGCAGCATCCCTCACCTTGCAGGAACGCCTAGACGAATTCTCTGGCGTCAGCAACGTGGATGACGACTTGCCCTACGGTAAGGAACAACTGACATTCGAACTGACCGCCCAGGGCCGCGCCCTAGGACTAACTCTCAGTGAGGTAGCCACCCAGCTACGGGCGGCCTTCGACGGCAGCTTGGCTCAACTTTACAACGAAGACGATGACGAAGTAGAAGTGCGGGTGATGCTGCCCGACAGCGAACGTCGCCGCTTCAGCGCCATTGAACGCCTACCGATCATCACCAGTCAGGGTGAAGCCATTCCTCTGCGCGACGTTGTCACTTTTGACGCCCGCAAGGGGGTCGATCTGCTACGCCGGGTTAACGGCGAGCTGGCAGTGACCGTATACGCAGACCTAGACCCGGAACAGGGCAACGCCAACGAAATCATCGCCATACTCAACGACGGCATTCTCCCGGAGCTGAAGAGCCGATATGGCATCGGCGTTGGCTACGAAGGCAAACTGCAAGAACAAGCCGAAAACCTGCAAGATCTGGCCACCGGCGCCCTGGTTGGCCTAGCCATTATCTATATCGTGCTGGCCTGGGTGTTCAGCTCCTATTCCTGGCCGCTAGCGATCATGACAGCGATCTTCTTCGGCCTCACCGGTGCGGTCATCGGGCATATTTTCACCGCCCCGTTTGGAATCAAATTTTCCATGTTCTCGGCCATGGGACTATTTGGTCTGTCCGGCATTATCGTTAACGACTCCATTGTTCTGGTGAGCTTTTACCAACAACTGGTGGCGGAAGGCATGGAACGTTTCCAAGCAATCACCGAAGCCTGTGTGCGCCGTTTACGTGCAGTGTTGCTCACCTCCATTACCACCGTGGCCGGGCTCACCCCGATTCTGTTCGAAAGCTCCTTGCAAGCCCAGTTTCTCAAACCCATGGCGGTGAGCCTGGTGTTCGGGCTACTGTTCGGCACCGGGCTGATTCTGCTAGTCGTGCCCGCCATGCTTATGCTGATCGAAGAACAGCGCGATCGTTTCCAAGGGCTCAGCCAACATCTAGCACCACGCCATTGGCCCAACCTGCTACAGCGCGCTTGGCGCTTTGATCCTATCCATTATCGCCAACAACCCGGCCCGCAAGGCCTAGGCGGCAACCTATGGTGGGCGATGCTACTAGGGCCCACCCTGCTACTAAAAGTGTTTGCCTGTCTGCCACTGCTCAAATCAGTGGCCAGCGAACAGGCTAACCTGCAGCTGATCGCCCCCGCCGGCGTGCTCTGGTTGCTAATGCTTGGCTTGGGTCTGGCCTTCCTGTGGAGCCTATTCCGTCGTCGCCAACAGACCCAGGCATTGGCGCTGTACTGGCTACTAATAACGGGGCTGGGCAGCCTTACCATTGCCTCATTCGCCCCACTGGTGGGGCATCACGGCGAAGCCCTGGCCAACAGCTTCTGGTCCCTGTCCCGCTGGACCCTGGTGACGGGCCTGATTGTGCTACCGATCCTGCTATGGGGACGGCGCAGCGCTCACACGCTGACGAGATGACAACGCAAGCACAAGTCACACCCGAGTATACTGGGCGCACAGCGGCGAACTGTTACCGCTTGCTGCCCCCTCGCGACGCTAAGCGGCACACATGTGCCATAATTCGACAGCTTACCTTTTAAGCCGCCACTGGTATGATTCGCGATTGGGTCGAGACATATATAAAAAACAGCCGATGGGATCAATACCGGCTTGAGGAGAGCAGCATGGCCAAAATTCTTGTGGTGGACGATTCCCCAACCCAGCGGAGCAATCTGGTTAAGATTGTCCAAGGCCAGGGCCATGATGTCGTTACTGCCAGCAACGGCATGGAAGGAATTGAAAAAGCCAAACAGGAACACCCCGATTTGATCCTTATGGATGTGGTTATGCCGGAGCTAAACGGCTTCCAGGCAACCCGAAAGATAACCCGCGACCCTGTCACCGAGAGCATCCCGATAATTCTGGTAACCACTAAAGATCAGGAAACGGACAAGGTTTGGGGCGAACGGCAAGGCGCCTTCGGTTATGTGGTGAAGCCGCCGCAGGAAGCGGAACTGGTCGCCAAAATCAATGAAGCTCTGGCCTAAGTGATCGTCTGCGGGCCATAACCCGCACTGACCAAGTGTCCATGACCTTCACCGCAGCCACAGCCGCTTTTACAAGTCAATCTATCAACGACCGGATTCATTCCCTATGATTCCGGTCGTTTTGTATTTAAAGAGCGCTTGCACGCAGCACGCTTGCAGACCGTACGCCGTCAGGATATATCATGCGTAGTATCGAACAGATTATTGCCGAAGAAATCGGTTGCCAGGAACGCCAGGTCAACGCTGCCGTTGCCCTGCTCGACGAAGGTTCCACCGTCCCCTTTATCGCCCGTTACCGCAAAGAGGTGACCGGCGGGCTGGACGACACCCAGCTGCGCAACTTGGAAGAACGGCTGCGTTATCTGCGCGAGATGGAAGAACGCCGCGAGACCATCCTGAAGAGCATCACCGAACAGGAAAAGCTTACCCCTGAACTGGAAAAAGCCATCAAGGCTGCCGACACCAAGACCCGGCTGGAAGATCTCTACCTGCCCTACAAGCCCAAGCGCCGTACCCGCGCCCAGATTGCCCGCGAAGCTGGCCTGGAACCGCTGGCTAACAGCCTAATAGATGATCCCACCCAGGACCCGGAAGCACTAGCCGCCGGTTACTTGAACGAGGAACACAAGATTGCCACCGCCAAGGACGCCTTGGACGGTGCCAAACAGATCCTCATGGAGCGTTTCGCTGAAGATGCCGAGCTGCTCACCCGCCTGCGCACCTTCCTCTGGGACAAAGGCCAAATTCAGGCCAAAGTGGTGGAAGGCAAGGAAAAAGACGGCGCCAAGTTCAGTGACTATTTTGATCACAGCGAAACCCTCAAAGGGATCCCCAGCCACCGCGCACTGGCCCTGTTTCGGGGCCGTAATGAGGGCATTTTGCATGTCTCAATGGTGCTGCCGGAAGAGTTGGAAAATGCTCAACCGCATCCCTGCGAAGCCATGGTCACTGCCGTAGCGGACTGGCAGCACGCCGGCCGGGCCGCCGATGATTGGCTCAAAGAAGTGATGCGCTGGACCTGGAAGATCAAACTCAACACTCATCTGGAAACCGAATTACTGGGCCGAGTGCGTGAAATGGGTGAAGAGGAAGCCATTCAGGTTTTCGCTCGTAACCTGAAAAGCTTGTTGATGGCCTCCCCCGCCGGCCCTAAATGCACCATGGGCCTGGACCCTGGCCTGCGTACCGGCGTGAAAGTGGTTGTCGTGGATGCCACCGGAAAGCTGCTGGAACACACCACCATCTTCCCTCACCAGCCAAAGAAGCAGTGGGATCAGTCCCTCAGTAAGCTGACTGCGCTGAGCAAACAGCATGGCGTGGAATTGATCGCCATCGGCAACGGCACTGCTAGCCGGGAAACCGACAAGCTGGCCGGCGAAGTGGTGAAATTGCTCAAGGATCAGCCGATCCAAAAAATTATCGTTTCTGAAGCCGGCGCCTCGGTCTACTCTGCCTCGGAAATGGCGGCCCTGGAATTCCCAGAACTAGACGTGTCTTTCCGTGGCGCGGTATCCATTGCCCGCCGCCTGCAAGACCCACTAGCCGAGTTGGTAAAAATCGATCCGAAAGCCATCGGTGTTGGCCAGTACCAGCATGACGTAAGCCAGGTAAAATTGTCCCGCTCACTGGATACCGTGGTGGAAGACTGCGTGAACTCGGTGGGCGTGGATGTGAACACCGCCAGCGCCCCCTTGCTGGCCCGTATTGCCGGCCTTAACAGCACCATCGCCGGCAACATCGTTTCGTTTCGAGAGAAGAACGGCGCCTTTGCCAGCCGCGCCAACCTGAAACTGGTGCCGCGCCTAGGCGACAAGACCTTTGAGCAAGCCGCTGGTTTCTTGCGCATCATGAACGGCGAAAACCCGCTGGACCGCTCCTCGGTTCACCCAGAAGCCTACCCGGTGGTGGAAAGAATTGCCGAGCAGCATGGCCGCCCCCTAAAGGATCTAGTGGGTGATGTGCCGTTCCTGAAGAAGGTCAACGCTGCCGACTTCACCGACGATAACTTCGGCTTACCCACCGTCACCGACATTCTCAGTGAATTAGAAAAACCCGGCCGCGATCCGCGCCCGGAATTCAAAGCCGCGGTTCTCAAGGAAGGGGTGGAAACCCTCAAGGATCTCAAGCAAAACATGATCCTCGAAGGCACCGTCACCAACGTGACCAACTTCGGCGCCTTTGTAGATGTGGGTGTTCATCAGGACGGACTGGTGCACGTATCCGCACTGGCCGACAAATTCGTGGAAGATCCGCACCAAGTGGTCGCCCCCGGCGATATCGTTAAAGTGAAAGTGCTGGACGTGGATCTAGACCGCAAACGCATCAGCCTGACCATGCGCATGGGCGATCAACCCACGGAGAAACCCAGCGGCCAACGCCCCACCAGCAACCGCGCCAACCAAGCAAACAAAGGCAATAACCCACGCCGTGGCGGTGGTAATGGTGGAGCTCAACGCGCTGGCGGCCAGCCCCAGGGCGGCGGCGGCACCTTCGCCGACCTATTTGCCAAAGCTAAGGAAGAGAAGCAGAAGAAAGACAGCAAGAAGCGCTCCTGAGTGGAGCGACTTCTCAGCGTCATTCTATTGCCCCATGATTGTCGGAATTCCGTCACACCCGCGGCCGGTCCCTTATCTGACTGGTCGCACGACAGGTCCCAACCATGAAGCATCTTGAACAGCGAATTCATGCCCTGCTGAATGCAGATGCCGCAGCCACCTTGGCCGGCATCCGTCGTGGCATCGAAAAAGAAAGCCTGCGCATCACCACCGATGGCACCCTGGCGCAAACGCCACATCCTCGTGCCTTGGGCTCTGCGCTAACGCATCCGTACATCACCACGGATTATTCTGAAGCCCTGCTGGAATTTATTACGCCCCCGAGTACCGAGCTGCACAAGCCCATTGAATTTCTCGAGCAACTGCACCGCTATGTGTACAGCCATATCGGCGATGAAGTGCTGTGGGTGAATTCCATGCCCTGCATGATCGGCAAAGACAGCGACGTACCCGTAGCGCAATATGGAAGCTCCAACGTGGGCCGTATGAAAACGGTGTACAGAGAAGGGCTCGGCCACCGCTACGGTCGCAAGATGCAAACCATTGCCGGAATTCATTACAACTTTTCCTACCCGGACGCATTTTGGAAACTGAACCAGCAACTGGAAGGTGATAACGCCCCATTACAGGATTACATTTCCCGTCGCTATTTCGACCTAACACGCAACTTCCAGCGCTATTCCTGGTTGCTGGTCTATCTGTTCGGGGCCTCACCCGCGCTGTGTGCTTCTTTCCTGGCCGGGCGCGAGCACGACTTGCTGGAGCGCTTCGATCACTCCCTGTATCGCCCCCAGGCCACCAGCCTGCGTATGAGCGACCTGGGCTACCAGAACAACGCCCAATCATCGCTGGCGATTAGCTACAACAATCTGGATGAATACGTCAGCACACTCACTCATGCCATCAACACCCCGGAGCCGGCCTACGAAAAAATGGGCGTTAAAGTCACCGACGCCGATGGCAACGTGAAGTATCAGCAACTCAACGCCAATATTCTGCAAATCGAAAACGAGTACTACTCGTCGATCCGCCCGAAACGCACCATCAAACCAGGCGAGCGCCCCACTACAGCGCTGCAAGAACGCGGCGTGGAGTACATTGAAATCCGTGCGTTGGATTTAAACCCGTTCGAGCCGGTGGGCATCAACCAACAAGAAATCCGGTTCTTGGATCTGTTTGCCACCTATTGCCTGCTGCGCGAATCACCGCAACTGGAAAAATGCGACCTGCATGCCAGCAAGGAAAACCTGCGCAAGGTGGTTTACGACGGTCGAAATACCGACATCCAGCTATACAACTGGGGCAAGTCGGTGAGCCTAAAAAACTGGGCATCAGAAAAACTGACGCAAATGCAGCCCATCGCCGAGTTGTTTGATCGCGCCCACGGCGGCAACAACTATGCCGAGGCGCTGGCGCACCAACAGGAAAAAGTCGACAACCCCAGTGCCACTCCGTCTGCACAGATTTTGGAACAACTGGAGAGCCGTAATCAGGGCTTTTTCCAGTTCGCCATGGAGCAGGCCTTGGCCCACCGCGATCATTTCCTGTCCGGTCCGCGTTGCGACGCCACCAACCAGCAGCTGGAAGCGCTGGCCGCCGACAGCTTGGCCGAACAAGCCGCAGGCGAAGCCGCCGATCAGCAATCCTTCGAGGAATATCTAGCGGATTACTTCCACGATTAGCTCCCTCGAGATCCGAATCCGCCCTATGTATCAACCGTAGGGCGGAAGTCGGCCGCCGGCCACCTCACCCGCCGCCAGCAATCAACATGACATTGCATTGCGACCCACTCCGCTGTACAGCCCACCGTTAATACCTCAGTAGAATCGCGCCTGCTGCTTTTGCACAACAAGAATGCGGACTCGCGCGCTATGTAAACCGTGCAACAGCGGCATGTCTCTAAACCGGAAGTGATGCCTGGTGTGGCTGAAACCTGCAGGCAAGAAAGCACCAAGCAAGCCTGACGCCGCTCCCGCAAAAGAGTCCAGACTCACTCTGACCTCTTGCGTGGAAAACAATGCTTGCAGGCGAAGACCGCAGCCGTGGAGCGCAAGCATCTCTTCATGCACCGGGCACCCTGCGTTAACGGGCTATCGAAAAGCCCCTTGCTGCCACCGCCGCTTTTGCCTACCCTTCGCCGATCCCTCGACGAAAAGAGCCGCCCATGTCGTCCATTATTCCTGCTCCACGCCCGCTTAATGCTCTCGCTTTTCTGGCCTGTCTCGCGGCCATTGTCGGGGCGCTTTATCTGCAGCATGTAGATGGGCTCGAGCCCTGCCCGCTGTGTATTTTTCAACGCGTCGGCGTGATCGCCGGGGCCGTGATTCTGCTCATCGCCAGCCTGCATGGCCCGAAGAACATTGGCGTGCGCATCTATGGTGCCCTGACCACCCTAGCGGCCCTTGGCGGCGGTGCAGTCGCCGCTCGTCACATTTGGCTGCAGAATCTGCCCGCCGATCAGGTGCCTGCCTGCGGCCCCGGCCTGGATTACATGCTAGAGGTTTTCCCTCTGCAGAATGTGCTTCAGCAAGTGCTGGCCGGCTCCGGCGAATGCGCCGAAATGGATTGGTCCTTTCTGGGGCTGAGCTTGCCAGGCTGGTCCATGGTGGTGTTTGCTGGGCTGCTGCTCGTCGGCCTGATTCAGATGTTCCGCCCCCTGACCCGCTGAGCCCGCCATGATTGATGGCTTGCTGATTCTCTTACTGTTCCAGTTTTTCGGTGAGGTCATTATTCGCCTCACCGGCATCCCCTTGCCTGCCTCTGTGGTCGGCATGGTACTGCTACTGTTGGCATTGCTGTTGAACGCCCCCTATACCCAGCGGGTAGCGCCTGCCGCCGGTGGCCTGATCAAACACATCAGCCTGCTGATTTTTCCGCTCGGAGTAGGTATCGTGCTGCAATGGCACCGCTATGAAGACTATGCGCTGGCGCTAGGCGTTGCCGTAGTGTTGGGGACCATTCTCAGCATGATTGTGATCACATTCATGTTGAAAAAACTGCTCGGCGGCAAACACCAGGAAGCCAGTAACAAGCCCCATGGAGACGACCATGCTGGCTAATTTAGATAACCTGGCCGAACTGGTACATACGCCGTTGTTTGGCCTGCTATTAACCTTGGCCAGCTACCGTTTTGCACTGTGGGTATACGGGCGCAGCAACAGCCTGCCCATTTTTCACCCGTTTCTTGTGGCATCCATTCCAGTAATTATTGTGCTGCCGTTGGTCAACGTAGACTACGAGGAATACCGCGAACAAACCCAGATGATTTCTTTCTTGCTAGGCCCAGCCACTGTCGCCCTGGCCTGGCCGCTATACCGGCAGTTACACACCGTGCGCAGCGTGCTCAAGCCCATTCTAGTAGCCACGGTCTTCGGCGCCACTCTCTCTGCCGCCATTGCCGTAGGCTTGGCCTGGTGGCTGGGTGCACCACCTGAAGTTGTGGGCTCGCTGGCACCTAAATCCATCACCACTCCGATTGCTGTTGAAGTGGTGAAGTCCACGGGAGGGTATGTGTCGCTAGCAGCTGGCGCTGTGGCCATTACCGGCATCGTCGGCGCACTCAGCGCCGGCCCCATCTTTCGATTGCTCAGGGTCACGGACCATCGGGTGAAGGGGTTTGCGCTAGGGCTAGTTGCCCACGCCATCGGCACCGCCCGCGCCTTCGAATACGGTGAGAAAGCCGGGGCCTTCGCGGGCCTGGCGCTGGGCTTGTGTGGGCTAGTGACGGCCATCGCCCTCCCCTGGCTTTGGCCCTGGGTGGCGCAATACTTGTAAACAACCCCACAGCCTGCACGCGCGCTTTACGTTACATACCGCTGTTACAAAGCACTAAAAATACCCGCCTTATAAGAAATCCGTCTTTGCCCGCAAGTGGCTGACGTTAGGCTGTTTTTTCGCCAATTTGAGCTCACCCATCAAAAAGGTCACTTTCTGCCCATTGCCCCACCATCTCACCCCGTCCTAGTCTCAATAGCCCTGCTGAAGAATCAAAACCATCGGCCGCCGAGCTATTCACTGCTTACCGGCCTAAGGCAGTCTCAGCCATTCACTAAGGAGGGAATACAATGGCGAGTTCAACATCTGCAGCACTGGCTCAATGGCAACGTATCGAAGCACTGGTTCAGGCTTGGCTGGATGAACGCCAGCAGCTGATTGTGCTGCTCTGCACTATGCAGGGCTTGAAAGGGCTTTCTGCAGTCCAACCCAACGATAACCCACAACCCATACACCGTCAGGTTCAACGCTTTTGCCAACTGTTGATGGATTACATCAGCGCAGGTTACTTCGAGGTATACCGAGAGCTAGTCAATGAAGCCCGGCATTTCCAGCGAGACAACCCGACACTGACCCGGCAGATTTTGGCCAAGCTGGACCGCTCCACTGATGCAGCTCTTGCCTTCAACGAAGATTTTGAGCACCCAGACCAGTGTTTGGCGCAACGAGATGTGCTACCAGAACGCATCAGTGCGCTGATGGAAACCCTAGAAGAACGCTTTGCACTGGAAGACCAGCTGATCCTCAGCATCCATCAGCAAGATCCCCCTTACCAACAGGCCACACATTAATAAAGGATATATTGCGAGTTGAACGTTGAACCGCGGGGTGGAGATGTTGCAACACGACTTTGTTTAGGGCTTCGCCCGTAACCTTCAGACACGCCGCGGATTTATAAAAAATCGCGCGCCGTTTGAATTCAACGGTGTAGGTTCTCTTCACCTATTCGTCGCATTTTAACGTTGAATGTTCCTCGGCATTTCATCAAAAAGGGCGCCCGAAGGCGCCCTTTTTGATGAAGCGTGAAACGGCGGGGTTTATTCCGCGTCATCACCACTGCCTTTCACATCCAGAAGCTCGATTTCGAAAATCAGCACCTGGTTAGGGCCAATGTCGCCACCGGCGCCTTGCTCACCATAGCCCAAAGACGGCGGCAGGACGACTTTCCACTTGTCGCCTTCCTTCATCATGGGTAATGCTTCTTGCCAACCTGGGATGATCTGCTGCAGACCGAATGTGGCCGGCTTGTCGCGCTCGATAGAGCTGTCAAACACCGTGCCATCGGGCAGAGTTCCGTGATAGTGGACTTCCACGGTGTCTTCCAGGGTCGGAGACGGCGCACCCTCTTCACCCGAAGCCAACACTTCGTATTGCAGGCCGCTCTCGGTGACGGTAACACCTTCACGCTCGGCATTGTCAGCCAGGAATTTTTCGCTGGCTTCCATGTTCTCGCCAGCCTTTTCTTCCAGTTTTTCCTGCTGAGCCGCGATCATGCGCCCCTGAAAATCGCGGATCAGTTGATCCAGATCTTCGTCACCGAGACGGGATTCACCCTTCTCGTCAATACCATCACGTAGGCCAGCGACCATGGCATCCAGATCCAGGCTCTCTAGGCTGCGCATTTGCTCTGCACTGCGAAAACCCAGTGCGTAGGACGCCTTTTGGTCATCCGTTTTTACTTCTGCATTGTCCTGACCACAGGCTGCCAGCAAGACGGTACCCGCCAGCACGATTCCCAATTTCTTCATTCTGCCTCCAATTGGCCTACGATTATTGTTTCTGTTGTGTCTCAAGCCCCTTGCCACCGCGCATCTCTTCCGCGCTGATCGTGCTTGGAGCCTTCACTGTAATGGGGTCCACCGACACTCCCGGCGGTGGAATTTGGCCATACTGCCAGTTTCCACCCGGGTCACGCCAGCGATACAGCTCAGTCTCGTCCTTTTTTCCCAGCCAAGGCGACACTTTGCCATCGAACAGTTTTTCCGGCTGTTGCCAATTCCGCTCAACATGTTGCCAGTCCAGTAGAGGTTTGCCTCCACCTAACGGCACAGTAAACAGTGCCGTAAGCACCGCTACCAACAGCACGGTAATAATGAGCCCGAAGCGCATAATGCCGAATTCCCCCTATATTGAGCCTCTTCACAGGATCGAGTTCCCGATGAGAGCAAAATACGATCACAATTTACATGACTTTTGCCACTTTTGCGGTAATGCCAAGTTCGAGAGCACAGCTCACTTTCGTTCGACCATGCTCCAGCCGGCATTCCGGGTGAGCTAGAATCATGCGAAATAACCATACAGAAACTGTATAAACAGCGCACAGAGTCGCCTATCGGAGGGGCAGCGACTCCCTGAATAAACCCCACATATCGCGCTTAGTGATTCTGGTCGCAAACAGAAAAGAGGCTTACTGCAAGACCAGCATTGATATCCGCGCCACCGCCCCCACCACCCGCATCCTGCAAAGTGTGGCGCTAACACCCGGCTACCGCCGTCGTCGCCAACCAGGCCCGTACCCGCACGAAAATCTACGAAGCGCAGCGTCAATTTCTGTTCAGCCTGAAAATCCCCTTCCTGGTAACCCTGCACGATACTCAACGGTATGTGCCGGCCAGACTCGCTGTCTGCGCGATCACCACACGGCCCGCCAGATTCATTTGAACCTTCAACGTGAAAGGTTCAAAAGAAAAAAACCTGGAATGTTTCCGATTCCTTCATCCAAGCTTGCCGTTATTTCTGTTCAGCCAAATCCCGCATCGCGCCAGTTAGCTTGCTCAAGTCATCCGCTTCAATGACGAATGGCGGCATGATGTAGACCAGCTTGCCGAATGGACGAATCCACACACCCAACTCAACAAAACGCGCCTGCACCTGCTCCATGGCGACAGGCTCCTTCATTTCCATCACGCCAATGGCACCCAGCACCCGGGTATCGGCCACCGTAGGCAACGCCTTCAACGGCATCAGTTCGTCTTTGAGCTGAGCTTCGATAGCGGCCACTTTTTGCTGCCAGCCGGAATCCAGCAACAGCTGAATGCTGGCATTCGCCACGGCGCAGGCCAACGGATTGCCCATAAAAGTGGGGCCGTGCATCAATACGCCCGCCTCACCTTCACAAATGCCTGCGGCCACCTGGCGGGTGCATAACGTGGCTGCCAAGGTCATGTAGCCGCCGGTAATCGCCTTGCCCAAACAAAGGATATCCGGGCATACATCCGCATGCTCCAGAGCAAAAAGCTTGCCTGTGCGGCCGAAACCGGTGGCGATTTCATCAAAGATCAGCAGCACACCGTACTCATCACACAGCGCGCGCACCGCTTTCAAATAAGTCGGATGGTAGATACGCATACCGCCGGCGCCCTGCACGACAGGCTCCAGAATCACCGCGGCAATTTCCTGGTGATGCTCCGCCAACATGTGCTGAATGGAATCCAAGTCCGCCGTATTAAAATCACTGTCGTAGGGGCACTGCGGCGCCTCCGCAAAATAGTGCTTGGCCAGCACACCACTGAATAGCGAGTGCATGCCGTTGACCGGATCACAGGCAGCCATGGCGCCAAAGGTATCGCCGTGATAACCGTTACGCAGGGCCAGCAATTTGTCCTTCCCGGCATACCCCTGACTCAACCAATACTGCAGCGCCATCTTAATCGCCACTTCCACAGACACCGAACCGCTATCGGCAAGAAACACTTTTTCCAACGGCTCGGGCGTTAGATCAACCAGTTTTTTCCCCAGTTCCACCGCCGGTTCGTGGGTCAATCCGCCAAACATCACATGGGCCATGCGGTCGATTTGATCCTTGGCTGCCTGATTCAGCACGGGATGGTTATAGCCATGCACCGCCGCCCACCAAGACGACATACCGTCCACCAGCTCGCGGCCATCCTCCAGCATTAACCGTACCCCTTTGGCACTAGCCACGGGAAAGGTGGGCAGCGGTTTGGAGGTGGAGGTATAGGGGTGCCAGAGATGGTCACGGTCGAAGTCAAGATCGGTGGTCATGGGGCGATATCCGGATAAAACGAGGGAAGACAGAATGGCAGCGGAGGGGGGAAAGTTCAAAGTTGAACGTTCAAAAGAGCGTCTGAAATGTGTGCCAAATCGTTAACGTTCCCGCCACACCACCACTCCTCATTGCTGGCGGAACCAATGTCTTTGAACATATTGCGGTGCGGCTATAATCCGGTTCGGATGGCGCCTGCCCAACGCCCGCCATTGAATCCAGGGCTTTAAACTTTCAACTCAACCAATTGGGAAAGTGCGCTCTGCAATCCTTCGCACTGAGCCATTTCCGGAGCCAACACCAATAACCAGCTCAGCGGGTCTACCGATTTGCCTGCCGGTAGCAGGTTATCGCACAAAGCGGGCAAGGTAGTCAGCAACCAACGCTCTCCCTCCAGCTCCACTTGCTGGAGTTGGCGCTTGAACTCGGGCAACCGGTCATCCTGCCCGGCCTTGCGACGCACCGCGCGCAGAGGGCGCAGGTAATCCGCTTCGAATTGCTCGGCCAACTCTGCCAGCCGCCGGCCGGTTCGGGCATCTGGCAGCTTTCCCGCCTCCGCTAGCCATAATCCGCACAGCAGTAATGACACCGGGACTTGATATTCATCCTGCAAATGCAGGCAGCCATTCTCAAACGCCTTGTCTTGCCAGCGCCCCAACGCAAAACGCCACAGATCCGTTTTTATTTTATTACTCACCGGCATCCCCTGATTTACCGCCCTCGGGCAGGTTGGTGCTTAAACAGGCCATCGCTTACACTGCGCCGGTTTCCTGCGTGTCTTTCACTGCGCGCAGGCCACCGTTTTCAGGCACAAAAAGGCTTACCATGCTGTCTCTTGAACATATCAACCTTCGCCGCGGCCCCGACTTGCTGCTGGAAGACGCCAACCTGGTCCTGCACAAGGGCTGGCGCGTAGGCTTGGTGGGCCGCAATGGCAGCGGCAAGAGCTCGTTATTTAAGCTTATCATGGGCGAGCTAGAGAGCGATGGCGGCAACATTAATTGCCCAGCCGACTGGCGTTTGGCCATGATGGCCCAAGAAGTGCCGGCACTGGACCAGCCCGCCATCGACTATGTTCTCGACGGCCACCATGGCCTGCGCACCGCGGAACGCAAACTGGCCAAAGCGGAACAGGCCGGCGATAACCATGCCATCGCTCTGGCCCACGGCGAGCTGGATGCCTTGCATGCCTGGCAACAACCAGCCAACGCGGCCATCCTGCTAGCCGGCCTCGGCTTTAATGAAGCCCAACAGCAACAACCGGTCTCCAGTTTTTCCGGCGGCTGGCGCATGCGCCTTAACCTAGCCCAGGTACTGATAAGCGATGCCGACCTGTTGCTTCTCGATGAGCCCACTAACCACCTGGATCTGGATGCCATCCTCTGGCTGCAGAGCTATCTGGTGCAACAGCCCGGAGCACTACTCGTTATCTCCCACGACCGCGCCTTTCTGGATGCCATCGTCACCCAGATTCTGCACATCGAGCACAATAGCCTGAAGCAATACACCGGCGGCTATTCTGACTTCGAGCGTGAACGTGCCGAGAAACTGGCGCTGCAGCAAAAAATGCACGACAAGCAACAAACCCAAGTAGCCCACTTGCAGAAATTCATTACCCGCTTCAAGGCAAAAGCCAGCAAAGCCAAGCAGGCCCAGAGCCGCGTAAAGGCGCTGGAAAAGCTAGAACTGATCGCCCCCGCCCATGTGGATTCCGGCTTCAGTTTTGATTTCCACCAGCCAGAAAAACTGCCCAACCCTATGGAAAACCTGGACGCGGTGCAGTGCGGCTATCGCAATGACGGCATAGATACCGTGATTCTCGATCAGGTCACCCTGAGCCTGCGGCCGGAAAGCCGCATCGGCCTGCTGGGCCCCAATGGGGCGGGCAAATCAACGCTGGTACGCACCTTGGTCGGCGAACTGCCCGCCTTGGGCGGGCATTTTGAAAAAAACGACGACCTGAAAATTGGTTACTTCCACCAACAACAGGTGGATCGTTTGGATGCTAACGATACCCCATACCAGATGCTGTCGCGCTTCTACCCCCAGTGGAGCGAATCAGAATTACGCAGTGAGCTGGGCCGCTTCGGGTTTCAGGGCAATGACGTATTCGCGTCCATCGGGCGCTTTTCCGGAGGTGAAAAAGCGCGCCTGGCCCTGGCCATGATCGTTCAACAAAAACCCGCCTTACTGCTGCTGGATGAACCGGCCAACCACCTGGATCTGGACATGCGCGAAGCGCTGACGCTGGCCCTGCAAGCTTTCGAAGGCGCGGTAGTGATGGTCTCCCACGATCGCCACTTGCTGGAAACCACCGTGGACGACTTCTTCCTTGTGGCCAACGGCAGTGTCAGCCATTTCGATGGTGATCTGGACGATTACGCTCGCTGGCTGCAACAACACCGCCGCGACGGTAAACCAGTGAAAGAAGAAAAACCCAGCGATGGGCAAGACCCCAAGGCCCGTCGCCAGCAAGCCGCCCAGCTACGCCAGCAGCTACGCCCGCTGAAAAAGCAGGTGGAAGCACTGGAGAAAAAACTGACCCAATGCAGTGACAAACTGGCCACCGTGGAAGACGGACTGGGCGATGACGCGCTATACACCGACGCCAGCCGCAAGGACGAGATGAACGGCCTGCTGGGTGATCAGGCACGTCTGAAGAAACAACACAACTATCTGGAAGGGGAACTACTGGACGCCATGGAAGCGCTGGAAACCGCCGAAAGCGAACTAACCAGCGAGTGAGCCTACAAATCCACTAGCTTGGTCTGATACACCACCGGCCCGGTAGGCTGCCCCGTCGCCGAACCGCCATGGGGTTCCAGGCTGATCGCCAGGGAGCGGGATTGCAGCAATTGCCTTACCTGTTCATTGCTCAGTGTGACCCGCAACTCTGCCCCCTGGGTCGGTAACACCGACAGCGACACCGGCACTCCGGATTCCGGTAACAACCACAGTTCGAAATCCTGATCATGGCTTGCCGGCAACGTGGGCGGCAACGAGCGTAACATGAGACTATGATCTCCCCGGGACGCGTTCAGCACCCACAAAGGCTGAGCCTGCGCCCCCTGCACCACGCCGATCAGACCACTCACCGTGGCCTCCGGCGGCACCGGCGTCCAGATCAACAACGCCATCAAGCCCAGCACGGCAATGCCCGTGGTCCACCGCCAAGGCAGTGCCGGCTGCCACCACGGATCCGTTTTGGCATTGGCCGCAGGCGCGGCAACAGAAGACGGAAACAAACGGCGCTCCACTGCATGCCAGGCATCTGCCGGCGGCTGCATGCTGGGCACCGATTTATTGAACGGCTGCAAACGTCGCTCCCATAGCCAAACCTGTCGACGCAATTTCGGCGACACCATCATCCAACGCTCGAAACGCCTGCGCGCGGCACCGTGCAAGGTCCCCACCACATACTCTGCCGCCAGCGCATGGTTACGCTCGTGATTATCCGGCTTCATGGTCCCAGACACCGGCGCAATACACTGAGCCCGCGGCGCACCCAGCTTTTCGTGGTGCCCAGAGGCTGGCCCATGGCAACTGCCAACTCTTGGTGGGTAAACCCCCGGAAGTAGGCCATCTCAATACTGTTACGGTAGCGCTCATCCAGATCGCGCAAACAATGACTCAAACGCTGTCGATCCACCATGTCACTCGCATTCTGCATGGGCCCCGGCTTGTCGCAAGCATGATTCTGCGCCACCGAATCGAATTCCACATCGATACGCCGCCGACGCAGTGCATCCAGCCCCCGGTAGCGACAAATGGACATCACCCAAGTGAGCACCGAGCCCCGGTCCGCATGGTATTCACCGGCGTGATGCCACACCTGTATATAGGTTTCCTGCAGCACGTCATTGGCCTCGTCGTTATCACGCAGCAGTTGCATGCATTGCCCGTACACCGCACGGCTAGTTTGTTGATACAGGCCTGCAAAGGCAGCGCGATCTCCCTGCGCCACTTTTGCCAGCTGATCCACCAGCATGCCTTCCCTTGCTGCCATAACGAGGTTCTCCGGACGCGCCGTTGAGTAGACCTCCTTAATGACAGCTTACCTGTTAGTAATACGTGAAAAATCGCATAACGGATGTAGAAAAAATTTTTTGCATCCAATAAGCGCTCTGCTACGTACCGTAGAGGACACAAATAAAAGGAGTGTTCGTATGTTACGCCGCCCGGTTCTCTTACCCGCGGTCTGCACCGCAGCCGCGCTACTCGCCAGCAGCACTGCGCTGGCGTCCAGCCACCGCGAAGCCCCGTTCATTACCGGCATGCCCAAAGTCGATGGCACGGACTTCTACATGTTCAACAGCTATGAGTCCGGCCGTGATGGGTATGTGACCCTGATCGCCAACTACCTACCGCTACAGGATGCCTACGGCGGTCCCAATTATTTCTCCCTGGACGATGATGCCATTTACGAAATTCATATCGATAATGACGGCAACGCCATGGAAGACATTACCTTCCAATTCCAATTCAACACCGAACGCAAAAACGCCACGGTCAATGTGGGGGGCACTGACGTACCGGTACCACTGATCAACATTGGCGCCATCACCGCCAACGACACCAGCGCCCAGAACGTGCTGGAAAGTTACACCGTAAAAATGATCACCGGCGATCGCCGTACCGGTAACATGCAAAGCATCACCAATGCCGGCAGCGGCGAAGACACCTTTGCAAAACCAGTGGACAACATCGGCACCAAATCCATCGCCGATTATGCCACCTATGCCGATAACTTTATTTACGATGTCACCCTTCCGGACTGCCCCATGCCCGGCAAGGTATTCGTTGGCCAACGCCAAGAAGGCTTTGTGGTGAATCTGGGCGAAGTGTTTGACCTGATTTCCCTTGATCCACTGGGCGCCCGTGATTCGCGCAGCAACACCATCGGCGACAAGAACGTCACCAGCTTGGCACTGGAAGTGCCAGCCGACTGCCTGACCGGAGACAATACGGTAATCGGTGGTTGGACCACCGCCAGCATCCGCCAGGCTAGCGTAATCAACCCAGCGCCGCAGGGCTCCAGCACCACCGCCAGCGAGGAAGCCAAAGGTCCGGCGGTGAAAGGCGGCGCCTATACCCAGGTATCGCGCCTCGGCTCGCCGCTGGTCAACGAGGTGGTGATCGGTCTGCCCGACAAAGATCGTTTCAACGCCAGTGAACCCAAGGACGATGGCCAGTTCGCCACCTATGTGACCAACCCGAGCCTGCCCGCCCTGGTGAATGTGCTGTTCAGCGTACCCGCCCCGGAAACCCCGCGTAACGATCTGGTCACTGTGTTCCTCACAGGTGTCCCCGGTGTCACCCAGCTGCCCACCGTAACCGCCAGTGAAATGCTGCGCCTGAATACCGGCATCCCGGCCACCGCCGCTGGTGCCCAAGTCGACCTCGGTGTTGCTGGGGGGGACTTTGCCGGCTTCCCCAATGGCCGCCGCCCTGTGGATGACGTGGTCGACATTGCCCTTACCGCCGCCGAAGGCTTCCTCTGCGGGGCCGATGTGAACGGCGCCGATCCCGGTGGAGAAATCGGTAATTGCGGTACCCAAGACAGTCAGGTCAATGGCGGTGCCATCGTCAATGACGGCGCCCTGCCCGACCCCGCCGCTTACCTGACCATGTTCCCGTACCTGAACACACCGCTGCCCGGTGCCGATAACGTGGCCGCCGCGCCGTAACCGCGCGCCATCACAGGAGGACATCATGCGTTTATTACTGGCAACCACGGTTTCACTGGCCACCCTCGGGCTTGTTGCCTGCGGCGGTGACCATGACAACGATTCGCCGCCACCCAGAGCGAAAGCCACGGTGGACTACACAGCCTTTGTGAAAACCCAGCTGGCCGCCACCAGCGATACCACCGACCCGGTTAGCGTGAACAACCTGCGTTTCCGGAACCAGACCGGTAGCAACCAGGATGCCTATAATAGTGTCCTGGACTAACCCCCAAACAGGCCGCCGGTTTCCGGCGGCCTTACTCATTCTCTGCGGGGGGCTGCTGGCCGGAACGGCACAGGCAGCCCCCTACACCCCTGACACTAACGCCACGGTGTTGGCCACCCTGTCAGATTCGCAACAGGCACTGACACCCGCCAACCCACCACAAAACGAGGCCGATGCGCTACGCTTGGCCCGCACCCAAATTGATTACGGCCGCCAGCAGGGCGACCCACGCTTTCTTGGCTACGCACAACGCACCCTGGCCCCGTTCTCCCAACCACCGTCACCAGCGGTGAACCTGCTGTGGGCGGACATTGAGCAACAACGCCACCAGTTCACCCAGGCCCGAATTCGCCTGACCGCCTTACTGGAACAGCACCCGAATCAGGGCCAGGGCTGGCTGATGCTGGCCAACATTGAGCGGGTGCAAGGTCAGTTCGATGCTGCCCAGCAAGCCTGCCGTCAGGGCGCCAACAGCCTGCCGCCCACAACCGTGGTGTTATGCCAGGCCAGTGTGCAGGCCATGACAGGCCAACATCAGCAGGCCTACGCCATACTGCAGTCACTGGCCGACAGCCGTCTGGTCAGCGACACAACCCAGACCGTCTGGCTACAGACACTGATCGCCGAAATGGCCATTCAACAGGGCGAACCGGAACGCGCACAGCAGGCGTTGGATACGGCGCTGGCCCTCGCTCCACAGGATGCCTATGCGCGATATCTACAAAGCGACCTGTGGCTTCAGGCAGGCAACCCCGACGCCGCGATTGAGGACCTGAAAAACTGGCAAGATCGTGACAATGCCTTGCTGCGCCTGGCCATTGCCGGCCAGCGTAGTCAGCACCCCCACGCCAACCAGTGGCAACAGGCCTACCAACAACGTTTGGAAGCGGCTGAAAAAGCCGGCCGCAGCGTGCATCAGCGCGAACTGGCCCGCTACCTGCTCCAGGTCACCTCCTCGCCCGACGAAGCCCTCGCGGTGGCCCAGAAAAACTGGGAACAGCAAAAGGAACTGGCCGATTTGCGCCTATTGCTCGCGGCGGCCACGGCCGCCAACAACACCGATGTCCGGGCCACCGTCCGGGATTTCATCGATAGCCACGGCGTCCATGACGCGGCTCTCCAAGCGCAATGGTCGGAGGCTCAACCATGAAGCATGGCTTGATACTGATGCTACTTCTCGCCTGCGCCCCAGCGTTTGCCCACAAGCCCAGCGACAGCTACCTGACCCTGAACAGCACCTCCGACAGCCCGCAAATTGACGGCCGCTGGGACATTGCCTTGCGCGACCTGCAACTGGTAGTCGATCTGGACAACAACAACGATGGCAACATCACTTGGGGCGAACTGCGCAGCCGTCAGCCCGAACTAGCACAGCAAGTCCTGCCGATGCTCACCGTTCAAGCCGGGCAAGGCGGCGCCCGCCAATCCTGCCCGCTCACGCTCACCGGCCTACAAGCCAATGACCATGTGGACGGCACCTACGCCGCCCTGCATTTCCAAGGCGACTGCGCCGTGGCGACAACACAGCGGGCTGTTCACTACCGTTTCCTGTTCGACCGGGACCCCAGCCATCATGGCCTGCTCAAGGCGAACCACGACGGCACCGAACTGGCGGTCACCTTCAGTGACAACCAGCGTAGACACCTGCTCGATACCAGCCGCACTGGACAGTGGCACGCCTTTCAGGGCTTTGTGCATCAGGGTATCCACCACATCCTGATCGGTTACGATCACATCCTGTTCCTGCTCACCCTGTTGTTCCCCGCCGTGCTCGTCTGGCAACGGGGCCGCTGGCAGCCGGCGTCCACCATGCGCGGCGCGTTGACCCAGACCCTGGCCATCGTCACCGCCTTTACCGTCACCCATTCGCTAACCCTAGCACTAGCCACACTGGGCATCATCACACTGCCCGCCTGGCTGGTGGAATCCGCCATCGCCTTCACCGTCGCTCTCGGCGCCGCCGCCAATTTGCTGCCCGGGCTGTTCCCGAAACGCTGGATCATGGCCTTCGTGTTCGGCCTGGTTCACGGGCTAGGATTTGCATCGGTACTGGCGGACTTGGGGCTCATGGGCGACGGCATTTTATTGCCGTTGTTGGGTTTCAATATCGGCGTGGAACTGGGTCAGATCGCCATCGTGCTGCTATTTGTGCCGCTGGCCTATCTGTTACGGGATACGAAGCTCTACAAGCGTGTCTTTGTGCCGGTGGGTTCGGTGGCCATCATGGTGCTGGCCGGGGTCTGGCTGGTGGAAAGGCTTAGCTGATTTGCTGGCAATAATATCCTCCTGCGCACCATAGAGGACTATCTAAAAGCGCTCCCGCCTCTGGCAAGGAAACGGTTTCGAGATACGAGAGGCTCGTCACTGAGAAGCCCTTCGCCATGTAGGCATGAGCTCTACAGATAGAACCGCGCGCACAAAAAAGCCGCCTTGGGAAACCAGGGCGGCTTTTTGAAGCTGAAAAACGCGAAGGCACGGAGCTGAATGTCAGATGGCCGACTACACGCCCGTCCGCGTTTTCACTTTCAACTACAACGTTTACAGCACTTCAATAATGGTAGCGTTTGCCGTCCCTAAGCCTTCACAGATAGTCAGCAGGCCGTACTTGCCACCACGGCGCTTGAGCTCATAGACCAGCGTACCCATCAACTTGGAGCCAGTGGCCCCCAGTGGGTGGCCTAACGCCTGGGCACCACCGTTCACGTTCATTTTTTCGTAATCCGCACCCAGCGCCTTCATCCAGGCCAATGGCACCGAGCCAAACGCTTCGTTCACTTCATACAGATCAATATCCGCCATACTCATGCCGGCCTGCTTAAGCACTTTCTCAGTGGCCGGGATCGGGCCTTCCAATACCATGGTCGGGTCAGAGCCCACCACCGCCATGGCATGAATACGCGCCAGCGGTGTCAAACCCAGTTCTTTAACCGCAGCCTCGCTGGCGATCATAACGGCGGAAGCCCCGTCCGTTATCTGGCTCGCGTTGGCGGCACTGATATGTCCCCCTTCCTGCAGAGGTTCTAGCGCTTTGATCGCGTCCAGCTCTGCTTCCCAGCGAATCCCTTCATCGACCACATGGTCTTCCTGAGAGCCGTCTTCCAGGGTCACCGGTACCGGGATGATCTCATCGCTGAAACGACCCGCTTGCGTCGCTGCAGCACCACGCTTGTGGGAGTCATAGGCGAACTGGTCTAGCTCTGCCTTGCTCACTCCGTATTTTTCCGCCATACGCTCAGCCCCATGGAATTGGCTGAATGTTGCACTGGGATATCGCTTGCTGATTTCACCGGTAAACGGGTTGCCCAGTTCTTTCGCCGCAAGCACCGGGGAACCGATCGGCAGCTGGCTCATGGATTCCACACCACCCGCAATTACCAAATCCTGAGTGCCACTCATCACTGCTTGGGCTGCAAAGTGGATGGCCTGCTGGGAAGACCCACACTGGCGGTCAATCGTAACCCCCGGCACAGATTCCGGTAGGCAGGAGCTCATAATGGAAGTGCGCGCCACGTTAAAGGCCTGTGGGCCAATCTGGCTCACGCAACCAAAAATCACGTCGTCGACTTTCTCTGGAGCCACACCCGTGCGCTCTACCACTGCATCAATAACACGGCCACCCATGTCCGCCGGGTGTACCTTGCTCAACCGACCGTTCTTTTTACCACCCGCGGTACGCACCGCCGCTACGATATATGCTTCTGCCACCGTACTCTCCTCGTCATCACACGCTGTTGACTATCAGGTCATAAAGATGGCATCGAGGCTACGCCCTCTCCACAAGGAACCTCAATGACCAAAATAGACCACCGGGCGTGGATCTAGTCATTTCCAGGTCAACACAAGTGCGAGGGAATACGAAATCGATTACATAGCCAATGCTATAGCGAGCACTATGTACCTCCCTGCCCCCTGTTAGGCTTGCTCACCAACATGTTGCAAAATTAACGAGGTCAGCCCGTGGGCATTACCGAAATATTCCAGTAGCTCAATCGACAAATCCGGGAAGCGCTGGCGGGCATCCTCCACTTGAGCGGGGATATCCCTGCCTACATGCTTTCCCTTATTAAAGAATAAAGGATACAGCTGCACTGTTTTCACTGGTTGGTGTTCAAGCTGTTGAATCGCTTCGATCAATGAGGGGTTGGCGAGCTCAAGAAAACAGGGCAACACGGCCACATATTCCTGCCCGGCACCGGGGCCAGACTCTGCCACCGTATTCACCAACACACGAAACTCATCATTCGCCGTTTCACTGCGGCTGCCATGGGCCATGATCAATAAAGCTTTGGACATGATCGCTCCTTCGGAGCAGCGGGAAATTGGAAGCTCCACATTGCAAGAATTTCACTGACCTCGGGTATTACCCGCGCTTGATCTTTCAACTTGCAACGCAAAGGCTTGCTCTATAACGATTGCATGGCGGCGGGCCAGCGCCTCACGATCGTCATCGTAGCCGCCACCAATCACCGTTGCTATAGGAATATTCCGGCTTCGGCAACGGACGATGACACCCCGGTCTCGATCGGCGATGCCTTGCTCAGAAATATGCAGCCGCCCTAACGGATCATCCTGGAAAATATCCACCCCGGCATCGTAAAGCACCAGATCCGGCTGCTCTGATTTCAGCAATGATTCCAACGTGGAAAATACCGTATCCAGATAATCCTGATCCGTCATCCCCAGCGGCAACTCCACATCCAGATCACTACGCATTTTGCGAACAGGAAAGTTTTTCTCGCAGTGAATGGAACACGTGAAAGCCCGAGGCTCATCTGCCAGCATGGCAGCCGTGCCATCGCCCTGATGCACATCGCAGTCAAACATCAACACCTTATTGACCACGCCCCGATCCAACAATTGGCGGACCGCAAACACCTGATCATTGAAAATACAGAAACCGGAACCGAAATCGTAATGGGCATGATGGGTGCCACCGGCTAGATGGCAGGCAATACCATTTTCTAGTGCCAACTGAGTTGTCATTAGCGTTCCCATAGGCGCAATACAGGATCGCTTCAATAAGGCTTCACTCCAGGGCAACCCCATGCGCCGCAACGCCTTGGCATCCAGCGTACCGTTCACCATGGCCGATACGTACTGCGGGCAGTGAGCCTGACTTAATAATGCGGCCTTAGCCCGGCCAGGACGGAATTCGTTGTCGACACACGCAATTCTGCGGCGCCGCAAATGAGTATGTAATAGAGAGAATTTCTCCATGGGGAAGCGGTGCTTCCCAGGAAAAGGAAAACTGTATTCGGGGTGATACACAAGCGGCAGCACGGGCAACCTGGCAGGCAGTGGTAGGTCGCCGTATTGTGTCGTTTGAAAGATAAACCGGCAAATAACTCAGGATTCAGCGGAGGCCTTGCCCCCTTCACCCAACACCCGGTACAGAGTGACGCGAGACTGATACTGATTATAAATCAGGTCGAGACTGTTCTGGCGGGCACTGTTAAAGCTGCTTTGTGCACTGAGCACATCGGTAAGTTCAGTTTCTCCTTCCCGATAACGCACCTGCGCCACCCGGTAGGCTTCCTCGGCTTGCCGATATGCCTCTTCACGATACTGTTGTTGCTCAGCCAAGCCCTGCACATTACTCAATGATTGCTCCACTTCCTGCAAGGCCACCAACAGAGTACCGGTATAGCTGGCCACCTGTTCTTCCCAGGCGGCCTTGCTTTGCTCAATCCGAGCATCACGTGCACCACCATCAAACAGCGTTTGCGCCAGTGACACTCCGAGGCTGTACACCGCGTCGCCATTGAATAATGAAGACAATGCACTGCTGGCATAACCACCATTGCCGGTGAGCGAAATAGAGGGCCAGTAGTCCGCCCGGGCGGCGGCCACGGAATAGTCCGCCGCCATCAAGCTGGCCTGAGCCTGAGCAACATCCGGGCGCTGGGCCAGCACCTGATCCGGTAGCCCGGCCTGAATTTCCGGTAATTGCAGGCTACTCAGGGCGCCACCGCCCACCTGGAATGCCTGCGGCATTTCGCCCACTAATACCGCCAGGGCATAGCGGCTCTGGCGAAGTTGATGACGCAGGGAGGGCAGCTGCGCCTCCACATTGGCGACCACCGTTTTCTGCTGAGCCAGATCCTGGGGAGAAACGGCACCGTTCTCTACCTTGGCTTGCACCACATCCAATACTTGCTGGGCCAGCGCCAGATTTTCTTCTGACAGCGCCAGATTATCCTGCAGATACAACACCTGCAGATACATATTCACCACACTGGCAATGACCGTGAGCTGCACGGTATCACGGCTGAACTGACTCGCCAGCAGGGAAGCCCGCGCCACATCACGGCTATTGCGAAGCTGCCCCCACAGGTCCAGCTCGTAACTGGCACTCAGTGAGGCATTGTAGCTATCGGTGCTTCCGCCTTCGCCAAATACACCACTACGACTGCCTCCTGCTCCCAGCCCTATGGTGGGAAACAGTGCTGAACCGACCTGACTCAATTGCGCATCGGCCTGCTCAACTCGCGCCGCCGCCACCAGCAAATCCGTATTGGCCGCCAGCGCCTTTTCCACCAGCTGATCCAGCTCCGCGCTGTTAAATTGTTGCCACCATTGCGGGTGGTTCACCATGGCCTCACTGGCCTGCTGCTGGTTGAGCCATTGCGTTGGCATTCCCTGTTCCGGAGCTTGCAGGCCGGACTGCATGGCACAGCCGGAAAGCAAAACAAATACCATCACCCACAACTGTTTATTGATTGCCTTAATCATTACTGAGCGCCTCCACTGGGTTTAGGCGCGCGGCCTTCAACGCAGGTGCAAAACCAAATAACAAACCGATTCCCGCAGCGCAGACAAAAGACACCACCATGACCGGCACGGAGAACACAATCGCCATGCCAAACAGCACCAATAACCAACCCACCAATACCCCTATCACTACGCCAACAATGCCGCCCAAGGCCGATACCACCACCGACTCGGTAAGAAATTGCTGAAGAATATTGCGCTGTCTTGCCCCGGTAGCCATACGGATACCAATTTCATGGATACGTTCGGTCACACTCACCAACATGATATTCATCACTCCGATTCCGCCGACTAACAAGGAAATGGCGGCAATAGAACCGAGCAGAGCCGTTAAGGTGTTTTGGGTTTCCGACACCATTTCCAGCAGCGAGGCCATGTTGAAAACGCGCACATCCTGCTTGCCATGACGCTGGGTTAGCAGCGCCACCGCAGCCGCTTCCGTGGCATCAATTTGCGTCACATCATCCACCGCCACCGTAATAGAGTTAAGATAGTTTTGTCCGAATAAACGCAGGGTTCCGGTGGACAGTGGAACAATGACCACATCATCCTGATCCTCCCCCCGATCACTGGCGCCCTGAGCGCTCATCACACCAATTACTTGAAAAGGAATACTGTCGAGTAACAGGAACTGCCCCAATGGATCACCCTCCGGAAACAGATTCTCTTTTACTGTCTGGCCAATCACAGCCACCGGAGAATAGCTCTTGAGATCCTCCTCCCCGAAAAATATTCCCTGCACAGGCTGCCAATCACGTAGCGATGGAAAATCTTCGCTCACCGCCTGCACACTGGTCGAGATATCCATACCATTGGCCCGGGCAGTCACATTCCCAGAAATTTCCGGTACCGCGATGCTTATATTAGGAAAAGACTCTAACGCTTGCGCATCTGATGGCACCAAGGTGGCAATCACGCCATCCGCCACTCGTTGCATGCCCCGGTCCGGGCGAACGACTAGAAGATTGGTGCCACGCTCATTGATCTGTGCCACCACATCCTGTTTTGCGCCCTCACCAATCGCTAACATCACCACTACCGCACCAACGCCAATAACAATGCCAAGTAATGTCAGCAGGGTGCGCATCCAATTAGCACGCAAAGAACGCAAAGCCATAACAACCGCTTCCATCACCTCACCAGGATCCGGCATCACGGATTCTTTTGGCGGCGCTGACACTGGTTTGGCGCGCTCATGGAGATGATCATGATGTCGCGTATCGCTAATCAGGTTGCCATCATGAATCTCCACTACCCGGTCCGCATGGGCGGCCACCTTGGCGTCATGGGTAATCACAATAACGGTGTGGCCTTGCTCCGCCAGGTTGCGCAGCTTATCCATTACCGCTTCCCCACTGGCGCTGTCCAGCGCACCCGTGGGCTCGTCGGCAAGAATCACCTTGCCGCCATTCATCAAGGCCCGAGCAATAGATACCCGCTGCTGCTGTCCCCCGGAAAGTTGGCTCGGGCGATTTTCCAGGCGATCTTCAAGACCAAGATCTGTCAGTAACTGCTGCGCTCGCTGTTTGCGCTCTTCTCGGGGCACGCCTGCATAAATAGCCGGTAACGCTACGTTTTCCCAAGCACTGGCGGTGCCAATCAAGTGATAACTCTGGAATACGAACCCAAACATTTCCCGACGCAACCAGGCCAGCTGGTCATGATCCATGGCCGTCACCGGTTGGTCGGAAAAGCGATATTCTCCGTCACTGGGTTGATCCAGGCAGCCAAGAATATGCATCAGGGTAGACTTCCCCGAGCCGGAACTGCCCATAATGGCAAGAAACTCCCCCGCCTCAATGGACAAATCAATGCCGTGCAAGACTTCTACATCTTGATCCCCGGCAGGATAACGCTTGCGAATGTTACACAGTTCAATCAACGGCATTAGAACCGTCCTTGACGTGGCAGACTATCCTTGTTTTTTTTCAACGCAACATTGCTGCTCGCTTGGCTCAGCGTCACAACATCGCCCTCTTCAAGCCCCTCATCAATCACGATACGAACGCGATTGTCGATACCTATTTTCACTGGTTGATCCTGTGGTTCCCCCTTGCTATCCAGCACCTGAACTTTCCACGCCCCTCGCCCCGCTCGCTTTACGGCAGCCATCGGCAAGCTCAGCACATCGCGGGCGGAATTAACCACGAAGAAAACCTGCGCGGTCATCCCCGACATTAACTGACCATTATCGTTAGCCACATCGAACTCAGCGGTGTACAGGACCACATTGTTCACCACTTCCGGCGTAGGCAGCACTTGCCGTAGCTCACTGTCGTAGCGCACCGTCTCATTGCCAAGGGTGTTGAAATAAACCGGCATGCCTGCGCTTAGTCGATGAACGTCTGCCTCGGACACTTCCGTGGAAATCGTCATCACGGACAGGTCAGCAATGCGCATCAGTGTCGGGGTAGTCTGGTTAGCGTTAAGCGTCTGGCCTTCACGGGCGTCCAAGCTCACAACCGTGCCGCTGCGTGGAGCATAAATTTTCGCATAGCCAAGGGTCGCCTGATCGCCCTCCACACTGGCTTGTTTTTGACGAATCTGTGCTTGCAATACTTTGATCTGGGCACCGGTAATCGCCAAGTTTGACTCGGCACTTTGAAAAGCATCTTCACTGGTAGCATTCGCGTCACGCAAACGCTGCTGACGCTGATATTGAAGCTCAGCCAGATTCAACTCGGCCTGCCGCTGCTCTAACTGAGCACGTAACGCTTCCAGCTCAGCAAGGCCCGCATCTACTTGCGTTTGCTGCACGGAGGCGTCAATTTCAGCCAGCAGCTGCCCCTCCTCCACCGAGTCCCCTACATCCACATACAAATGCGTCAACTGCCCTGAGACCTGCGCACCCACATCCACATAATCTCCCGGCTCCAGGGTGCCCAGCGCGGTGACCAGTTCCTCCACATCACCACGCTCCACCGTGGCTGTTTCCCACTGCGTGGCCGGCGCCGACGAAAAGCCCCAGCGCCAACCGGCGAACAACAGGCATACGATTAAAACAACAAAGAAAAGAACCGTTTTCGGGAAACGACGAATCCAGCGAGGCATGGGCAATTCCACAGACCAGTAATGATGGTGAGGAATATAACGGGAAATGTTGCAAGAAATGTGGAGAGAGGAAATTGCGAGTTCAAAGTTAAAAGCGCGAACAGCGCTGTGCCACGCAGCCAGAACAACCCCGTGGCCCCGGGAAAAAGAATCGCGGCACTACCGTTTCTAATGTGGCACTGCCACCGAGCCACGCTTTTCAAGTTTCAACGTGGAACGTTGAACTAGAGCAACCACTCCATCCCATGGCGGACCTGGTTACGGGCGTTTTCAGTGATGACCTCGCCGTGGGCCAGGCTGAGTTTTTCAAAGGGCCACTCGAGGATTCGGGTCACGCTGGCGCGGGCTTTGCGCCGGTTCAGATACACCAGCCGTAAAACCGGATGCCAGCCCGGTGATTTCCACAGGCCTCCCAGTTTCAAATACCAGCGAGTGAAGCCATGGTCGCATTGATGGAAGTTTTCAATCAGATCGGCGGCAATTAGCGTTTTACTGGAACAATGATAGAACACCGTCTCGTGCAACATGGATCCTTCGATAAACACCAACTCGAAATCATCCCCCCAGTCTGGATGCGGGGTTTGCGAGAGCACCGCATCCAGTGCCAGATCCTTGCGCTTGCTCGCCAGTTTTGCCGGGCCGTGCAGCACGGCCTGGGGGTAACGCTGTTTCACTTCGCCGGCAAACACATGGTGAAAAAGGTTCGGGCAAACGATATGCGCCACTTCACCTAACGCCGCCAGTTCCCCGGCCAACGCATCGTCCACCGGAACCGGGGAGTGCAGCAACAAACCACCCGAAGACAATTTGACCACAGTCATCCGAGCGCCCACATGCAGCCCCATAAAGTGATGGGGAATGGCATAGGCCCAGACATTATTGGCAACCACTTCAAGTAACGGCACAGCTGACTCCTGAACGGGATATGCACTCAGGATACCTGCTTGACCCCGGTGATACAGCCTATTTGCGTAACGGTTCCAGCAAACCTTCCGTGCCGTCCATTTTCAGCATCAGCGCCAGTGCCATCAGCCGGCCTAGCTCACCTTTCGGGAAACCCTTCTTGGTAAACCACAACAGGTATGGCTCGGGCAGATCGATCAATACCCGGCCGGCATATTTCCCGAAGGGCATGGTACGTTCAATCAGGGCAGTCAGATCTTCCTGTTTAAATTCCATAGAGCTCATCTTGATCACAGTGGAGAGGCAGAAAACATAAGCTGCCCAACTCGGTGCAGCCTACCGCCCCACCTTCTCATCGCCAACAATAATAACCATTTGCTCACGACGTACCGCACCCGTGCTCTGCGGCGGACTCGTTCTGCGCCTGACGCAAAATCGACACGGCGCTGTGGGTAAACAGGCCCGCAATGGCCACTGCCACCAGCAGGTCTGGCCAGCGGCTATCTAGCCATACCACTAGGGTGCCGGAGATCAGCACTGTCAGGTTGGCCAACGCATCATTGCGCGAGCACAGCCAGGCGGATCGAATATTGGCGTCCCCCTGCCGGTGGCGCAGCAATAACAGCGCACTAATCACATTGGCCGACAGCGCCAAACTGGCTACACCCATCATCAGCTCGCCCTGCGGCGCACTGCCCTTCACCAGCGCCCAAATGCTGTTCGCCAGCACGATCACGCCCATCAACAATAACGACACCCCCTTGATACGGGCTGCGCGTACCCGCCAGGCCACCGACTGTCCCAACGCCCACAAGGTTAAACCGTAGGTAGCGGTATCGCCCAGAAAGTCCAGCGCATCGGCCTGCAATGCCCGCGAATCCGCCAGCACTCCAGAGGCCGCTTCCACCACAAACATCACCGCATTAATCGCCAACACGATCCATAGCACTCGTTGGTAATCTGGTGCCGGGTTTCCCACTATCTCGTGATCACAACAACCCATATTGTTTCTCCACTCTCTTTGGGCCCGACATGGCAGTGGCAAACGTCTATTGCTGCCGGTAGCGCCTGCTTGGGCTCCTTGATTTCACTGATTCAGGTTCCATTTAAAAAGCTATAGTAACTACAGGTTCAAGCCCAGTTATCGGCCCATGAGGTAATAATCATGCCAACCCTGTTCTCTATCGGCGCGCTCAGTAACGCCACCGGCTGCAAAGTGGAGACGATTCGCTACTACGAAAAAATCGGATTGATGCCGGAACCGGCACGCAGTGAAGGGGGACAGCGACGCTACCATCAGCGCCACCGGGAACGATTGGCCTTTATTCGTCACAGCCGCGAATTGGGCTTCACCCTGGAAGATATTCGCGAGCTGCTCACCATGAGTGAACAGCATGGCTGTGCCGATGATATTGCCCGCCGCCACCTTGAGACCGTCGAGCAACGAATTCGATCACTCAGCGCCTTGCGCGATGAACTGGGCCGAATGATTAACGAGTGCGAACAAGGGAGGCCTGGCGAATGCCGGGTTATAGAAGTGTTAAGCGATCACCGCAAATGCACCACCGAGCATGGCCACTAGACCCAGTGGCCACCTCCTGGCCCTTCCTGTCTCTTCCCGTTACAAGCGCCTTGGCTGACATTTATACAACACGTTATGCACCCGTTTACCCCATATGGGTGAGGCATATTCCCGGCAGCTTTCTACAATAAACATAGCCGGCTCTTTTGGGGAGCCAACTAGGTCAACAAAGAAGGGAACAAGGGGAAGATAATGAAATGGACCATTGGCATTGCCATATTACTGGCTTCACAGTTTGCTGCCGCAGACTATTACTCCAGCCTGGACGATGACACCTGCTGGGATGCTCGCAACAGTGGTGGCGCCCGCTGCATGGTGGTGCACAACACCAAATGGAGCCAGTACAGCAAAGGGAATTTTATCGTTACCTACCGCAATTCCTGCAACAATCGTATCTACGCCCGTTTCTGCAATGAACGCAAAGACGGCTCTGAAGATTGCGGCGCCTCCGGCATCGGGGCCGGTAAAACCAAGAGTTGGTCTACATCCAACGCCAATGGCCGCTACAGTTACAGATCCATTGGGGTCGAACGGGGCTCCAAGGACTGGGTGTGCAGCGGCAAGGTATCCGGCTGGCACGATTAACATTCAGTGGCTTGTTTTTGGCGCCCGCTATCACGGGCGCCTAACCTAACCAGAGATGGTTATCCCAGCCGCCCCCCGGCAATGCCAGCCACTGCCCCTGCACATCCGCAGTACGGCTATCGAAGTAACGGCATTTGCCCTGCCCCGAGGTCACCGCAAACCCGCCCGGCACTGCCCCCACACCGGCACAATCTGACATCGGCGTATCTAGCAAGGTCTCCCCGCTATCCAGGTCCCAGATAAAGAACCGGTTGCCCCGTGGCGCCGTCATGGCCACTTGCCGTTGCTGGCGATGAATGGCGATGCTGGCGGTGTACTGATCCATCATTGCCAGCTGTGTCTGGCTGACAGGAAACGGTTGATAGGCCTCACCGGGGCGCTTGATGGCCAGCAACGGCACACGGTTATAGGCGGGGCCATGATATTGCTGCCCGGTCACCACCGTGCCGTCGCCAGCCACATCCAGGTGACGAATACTGCTTTGCGTATCCGTGAGAATTTCCTTGCTGATTAGCGCACCGTGACGATCCATGATTACTAGGCTGGAGGTCATGGTCTCCAGGTTCATTTGTTGGCGGCTGAGCCCGTCAGTGCGGATACCGCCGTTACCAATCGCTAGGGATTCGCCATCTGGCATCCAGGCCAGTTCGTGGGGGCCAACACCATGGGTGGACGCTTCGCCGTCATGGACTAGCTGCAAAGCAGCGTGATCCAACCGGTAGCGCCCCAACACGCCACGGCCGGGCTCATTGAGATCGTTTTCGGTGGTGTACAACCATTGGCCCTGCGCATGGAAAACGGCATGCCCATAGAAGTGGCGATACGGCTGGCTATGCAGGGTTTGCAGCAAAGAGCCATCGCGCAGATCCAACAGATAACTTTCCCTTGCTGGCCGGCGCCCCACAAACAAAGCAACAGGCAGGAAAGGATGGCGAGCCACCGCATGGCAGCGTTCGCGCACCGGCGTCGCGAAGGCCCGCTGGCCATTCAAATAATAGCCCATGGCATAGTGCTGGCCGGCATCATCGTTGCGCGCGGAAAGCAGCAGGGGCGATTTGCCCGCCGTACGGGTCCACAGTGACCCGCCACCCAGAGCGGCCACACCGGCCATCGCCGCACCAGCACCCAGCAACTTACGTCGTGTTAGTGGCATAACGCTCCCCGCAAGCTTGCACCGCCCACTGCGACCAAACTTTTAACTATTAACGCGCAACGGACTCTAGTCTCCGTCGTTGGCGTTAAAACCAATCTGGATATTCAGTGCCCGAGCCAGCTCTATCTGCTGCCGATTTTCCAATTGATCCAGCGCGGTATAAAGCGCCGCCAACGTATCCCTGTGGGAGGGGGCCTGCACCAATTCCACCAGCGGCCCAGGCAACGCCTCCATCCGGCTATTCACATCCGCATAGGCCTGATCAATATCACTCACCAAGCCTTCATCGCTCACCAGAGAACGTACCCGCTGCCATACCGCCCACGCGCCTTTTAGTGACGCTTGCAGGTTTTCAATAGATTGCTGGCTACGCCAAGCTTCCGCTTGATAGGGCTGCGCCACGCCTTTATTCAGCCGGCCCATGGGCACACCCAATTTTTTCTTCAGCACGTCCACACCGGTAATCTGCACCCGCAGAATCGCCGCCAGACCATCATCCGCAGTGGCATAGCGCTCGTTGGGAAAATCGCTTAACTGCAACAACATTCCCTCAGGCCCACGCCACAGTTTCAACACCTCTTCAGACAACGCCCATTGGTGGTTCGCAATACCCTTCAGTAACGGACAATAGCGATCACGGCTGGAAGCCAGTGCTATCGATTCATCAAACAGCACAAATTCAAAAGCGGTTAGCCCCTGCACTACCACACTGGCCTTCTCCAGCTGCTCACCGGTGAGTGGGCCGGCCTCGTCTAACAACGCTTCAGTCTGGCGAACCACCAGGTTGCGTTTGTCCGGCCAGAACTGAACCTGCCAGCTACGATTGCCTTCCGACAACGGGCCGATCATCAACGGCTGCAAGTAAGACCACTGTGACTGGGCGTGAAAAAATGCGGCCTTCATCTTTTCCACCGAGGCCTGCGGGTCCGCGCAGTACGCCTCCACACTGTCCATCAGCGCGGCATTGCTGTCGTGCCATTGTTGGTGAGCCGGCAATAACACCTCAGTGGCCAGCTGAACAGTGACCTCCTGCCGTGGGTTGCTACACGCTGCCAGCATCAACACGGACAACGCGACCGCCCCCTGCATAATCAAAGCACGCATGGTGAATCCTCGACCTTAATCGTCGTTATAAAGAGTTCAAGAAAGCCAACAACGCCGCGCGCTGACTAGCATCAAACGCCAACACCGCATCCCGAGACTGAGCCGCCTCACCTTCGTGCCAGAGAATCGCTTCCATTAGATTGCGGGCGCGGCCATCGTGGAGAAACTGAGTATGGCCATTCACTGCCTCCGTGAGGCCGATACCCCACAGCGGCGGGGTACGCCACTCCTGGCCATTAGCCAAAAACTCCGGGCGACCGTCCGCTAAACCCGGCCCCATGTCATGGAGCAACAAATCGGTGTAGGGACGAATCGTCTGGTTGGCCAGCTCCGGCTCCGCGGCTTCGGCTCCGGTGGTGAACACGGCCACATGGCAGCCTTGGCAATTCGCTTGGAAGAACAGGCTTTTACCCGCCAGCACCTGTTTATCGTCTACATTACGGCGGGCCGGCACGGCCAGGTTGCGGGTATAAAACGTGACGTTATCGAGGATGGAATCACTCACCTCCGCGTCGCCGCCGTTGGGCATGGCCAGGCAATCGTGCTGGGCCGGGGAGCAGGAATCGGTGGGCACCAAATGGCTGGTAAGGCCCATGTCATTAGCGAAGGCTTCCGCATTTTGCTGGCGCAAGCTGGGCTGCCCTGCCTTCCAGCCAAAACGTCCCATGGCCGTGGTGTCATTACGGCGATCCCAAACGCGATTTGCCCGGCCACTGATACCGTCACCGTCCGCATCCTGCGGGTCAGCATGGGCTAACAGGTCTGCTTCCGGAATGGCTTCCAGTAACCCCAAACCAATCACCGGCGGGGCAATACGCGCGGAAAACAGCGTGGCAGGATGCATGTCTCCGTACGCCAAGTTACTGAAACTCAGTCGAGGCACACGCAGAGCAACTTGGTAGCCATCTTTAAAAGTGACAATCCGGGTGCGGTAATCCACCCGCACCCGGCCTTCCGGCTCAACCCCGGGAATGGCCGCATCCTGAAATTGCCCGCCATAGGTTGGCTCGGGCATTAACCCACCTTGGGTCAAATCATCTTCTGCTTTAGCAGGCACCGACAACCGCACCAACATGGAAACCGCTTGTTTGGCATCAGGGCCAGGCGGGTGACCTCGGCCATCCTTGATATGACAGTTCTGACAAGCGTTGGTATTGAATAATGGGCCAAGGCCGTCACGAGCATCCGTGGAGGCCGGAGCAATAACCCAAGGGTTCCGGAAAAAGCTGTTGCCCACACTGAAATCCAGCCGCCGAGACGGTGGCAGATTCGCTAGCGGCAGCGAAAACGCATTCTGGTCTGTTTTAGTCACTGTGGCCTTACCCGCAGAAAGCTGCTCACCGGGCTCGGCTTCGGTAAAAGTGGGACCTTGATCACAAGCCGCCAACAGGGCCGCCAAAGACAGCAAGAAATATCGCAAGGGTGGGTATCCTTCTCTCTTGAGAGCCTAGCTGTGCAGACTCAATACTTGAGTCACGAAGACAATGAGCAAGCTTTCCGCTTTTCGCTGGAATGTACGGCTCCAGCACAGCGCCCGAGATAACGGGCCGGCGGCCGGTTGCTTTCAACCCACCGCGGGCCTCATGTCAGAAGCTGTGGTTGGCGGTATCCGGATTCAGTGCCTGAATATTTAGCACCGCTGCGGCCGCCTCAATACTGGTAGTCTGCGCGACCAAGGTATCGATGGCCGCATTCACCGTGGCCGCCCCCTCGCTATTCCCTGGCGCAATCAACTGATCAAAATGAATGCCTTTGTTGGCACTGTCCACCAGCCCCTGCAGCGCCGCGCGGCTAGCCTCCAAGTCGGCTTTCAATTGGTTGTCGATGGCCGGCTTATTGGCGGCCACCAAGTCACTCAAGGAAGGGCCGGTCAAGGTTTCACCGTTCACTCGCCGATACTCGCCCAGATACACATTGCGAATGCCCTTACCATTATAAAAATGCGACGCATGCGTATTGTCACTAAAACAGTCGTGCTCGTCTTCTGGGGAATGGGCCGCAAGTGCCACCTTCATCCGCTCTCCAGCCAACTCGCCCAATGACAGGCTTCCCATGCCAAACAACATCTTGCGAAGGCCGTTCTCCACTGAGTCGGCTTCCAGCTCAGCCCGGTAGTTCTCTTCACCCGGACGCCATTCGTCTACCATCACTTCCAGATCGTTAATCAGCAGATCGGTAACCACCGACAGGTACTCGCGGCGGCGGGCATTATGCCCCCCAGTGGCTTGCGGGCCGGTGGCAAAATCCGTTGCCGGGCGCTCACCGGCACCAGCGTCGGTTCCATTCAAGTCCTGCCCCCACAACAAAAATTCAATAGCATGATAGCCGGTGGCCACATTCACCTCGGAGCCCCCTAGCTCATTCAAACTGGCTAACAACTCTGCGCTCAGGTCCGTCAAATCCAGAGCCTGCTCACCAATCTTCAAGGATTCGCTGGCAATAATATTGGCGCGGGCGCCGGGGTTGCCCATCACCGCGTGATAATCCTCATCCACGTAATCAATCAGGCCCTCATCCAGCGGCCAGGCATTCACCTGTCCTTCCCATTCGTCCACCACCACATTGCCGAACCGAAATACTTCACTCTGCATGTAGGGCACCCGGGCCGCACGCCAAGCATCCCGGGCCGCAGTTAGGCTATCTTCCGTAGGTGCTGCCAGTAACGCATCAATTTGAGTTTTCAACTTGCGAGCTTCGGCAAGCGCATCGGTATAGGTCGCCAACGCCACGTCAGCATAGTGGCTGACCACCTTCTTGCCCTGCGTCTGATCATAGGCCTGCGCAACAACGGCCCCGCTGGACTGCGGTTCATCGCTACAGGCAGAAAAAAACAGGGTGGCCAGTAAAAGGCCGCCGGTGGACAGGCGAGTCAGCATGAAAATTCCCCGATCAGATCGAATATCACAAGCAAACGCGCCGAGCAGATCGACGCGGAAACAGTCTAGGCATACATAATGCGAATTATTCGCATCTTTTAAAAGGGCTGCGTCCAAAATCTGCACATATCCAGCATTTTTTCGCCACAATTCGTCGAATGCCCCCCAATAAACAAATTGTTTACGGTGAACCCAGTTCACAAAAAGTCTAAAATAGCGCCGCTCTCCGCTCTCTTTTTTAGCTACAGTGCGAGTCGCCCGCCATGACCACCGTTCTACTAATCCTGGTGGCGCTGGGCTTTTTGTCCATCGTCGTCGAAGATATCGTCCATATTGATAAGGCAAAAACCACGCTGTTTTTCGGGTCCTTCGCCTGGCTACTGTTTTTTATTGCCCCCCCGGCTCATCTCAGTCACGACGCGCTGATGAAAAGCCTTAATGACAACCTGCTGGATATTGCCACCCTGTGGTTGTTTCTGATGGCCGCCATGACCTTCGTGGCTTATCTATCCGGCAAGGGCATTATCGACAGCCTGGTCAACAAACTGCTACCCGAGCGCATTAGCGAGCGCAAACTCATGTTGCTCACCGGCGTGTTTGCCTTCCTGTTCTCTTCCATGGCCGACAACATCACCGCCACCCTGGTGTGTATCGCCGTGTTGATGAACCTGAACCTGCCGGTCAAAAAACTAATGCGCTACGTGGTGCTGGTGATATTTTCGGTTAACGCTGGGGGCACCGCGCTGATTACCGGCGATGTCACTACACTGATGATTTTCCTGGCAGGCAAAGTGGAAATTCCGGACCTTCTATTGCTTAGCCTGCCCGCCGCCGGAGCAGTTGCTGCACTAGCATTAATGCTCTCATTAGGGCTCAGTGAAGAAGTGCACATCAAGAAACAAAACAACGTCATCGAACGCGGAGACAAGGTTATCGCGCTGCTGTTCTTCGGCACCATTGTCGGCACCATCGCCGCCAACGTAGCATTCGGAATTCCGCCGGTGCTGTGCTTCCTGTTCGGTCTATCGTTGATGTTCATGGTGGTGCAGTTCCTAAACAAGGACGAGCCAATTCTGGAATATATCCGCAAGATTGAATTCGACACCCTGCTGTTTTTCCTGGGCGTATTGCTGTTGGTAGGTATGCTCAAGGAGCTGGGTATGCTGGCCTACTTCCCCGCGCTTTATGATGTTATGCCACCCGTGGCCGCTAATTTCCTGGTGGGCTTGGCCTCGGCACTATTCGATAACGTGCCGCTGACCGCCGCGCTGCTCAATTCCGGGATAGAAATGAACTTATCCCAATGGCTGTCACTAACCTATTCGGTCGGTGTGGGCGGGTCGCTACTGGTCATTGGCTCCGCCGCCGGGGTGATCGCCATGAGCAAGATCGAAGTGCTCACCTTCGGCAGCTACCTGCGTTACTTCGGCTACCTGTTGGTGGCCTACAGTATCGGCTTTGTCGCGGTGCTGGGGTTGGGGCTGCTGGTTTAGCCACCGCCGGCATGCCGACTATCGTCCTCGCCGAGCATAGCGAGGGCGATTACCGCAACAAATCAGTTCGCGCCGTAAAAATCATCATCCAATTCTTTCAAATCATTATCGAGCTGTTGCCAATTAGCCAGGCCATCTACGCTACCTGCCCCGGTCAACTCACGGTATTCATCAATACGCTGTTGCAATTCAGTCAACACATCCTCTAGTGCCAGCTGGTGTCGCTCCGCCTCCGTGCTACGATCTGCTTCACCTTGCTTCTCCAATTGATCCAGCTCGCTCTCCAACTCGTCCAGCTTACTTTTAATATCAGCAATCATTTGTTTACCGGCTTCCATAATCAAAACTCCTTTTCAATCGGGGACTTCAAACAAAGCCCGTTTCAGAGTGAGCCCATTTGCCGAGCAGGGTCAAGGCTGCCACCAGCCACGGTTCTTACCGCCAGAAAATCTGGCCAACAATGCACGCCTCCTCCGCCACTAAATGGTTATGGTCGCCGTTACCCAACGCTCAACCGACCAGCGCATTATCATCGCCGGCCTTTCCCTATTAGAATGGACGGCTGGCCTATCCGCACGACACTGGGCGGCACTCACAGCCTATGGCTGCGGTCGCCGGGTAGGCCCGTTTCGTTCACCGCCGCCATGGACAACAGTATGTACAGGACGCAAACACCCGCGCATACCGGCCCCGCCGGCAGCCGGCTGGTACAGCTGCTTGCTAGCCTGGACCCAAAAGCAGCCTCGTCCTCCCATGCGTGTTTCGCTGAGCGGCTAGGCCGGCTGTTTGACCTGTCCGACACGATTGCCCTGGATACCGCCACCCAGCACCGTCCAAAGGGACCGTTTACAGCTCAGTCCGATATTTCAGAGACTCTGCAGGCTGATCTACTGAAAACCCGCAACACCCTGCTGGAGAACCTGAGCCACAGTTTCGCCGGCAAACAGGCCGCCTCGGTGATCAGCCTGCCACCGTTGAACAAAGACATACCGGCGGGCAAGCGGCCCACCTTTGGCCCCTATGAGCGTTTCCACCAAGCTCACCAGCGGCAGATGATTGCCGCACTAACCAACCTGCGCTTGCGCGCCCGGCGCCACCTCTGTGCCCATAGTGCAGAGCTGGCCCGACTGGCGGAGCTGGATGCGGTGTTCGAACACGGCCTCTCTGCATATGTGCGCCGCTGTTTCAGTGCCATGCCCGCGTTTCTGGAAAAGCGCTACCGCGTCCTGTGGCAACAAGGTCAACACACACGCCCACAAGAGTGGATGGCCGCCAACGGCTGGCTATCCCAGTTTTGCCAAGAAATTCAAATGCTGTTACTCGCTGAGCTGGACGCCCGCCAGGAGCCCATTCTGGGGTTACTGGACGCGGCGGCAGGTGCCACCACCGACGCCGACACCCGGCTCACCGACATTGATGATAAGGAAAGCACCACCCCATGAGACGTTTTCTATTTGCTCTCCCGTTTGTCCTCGGCGCCGTGGCCGTTATCTGGATCGGCACCACCTTCCTGGGTAACCCGGTGGCCTTCACCGTTACCCTGCTGATCGCCGCCGTCTACGGGCTCGGGTTTGTCGAATTACTGCGCTACCGCCGCGATACCACCAAGTTAAACCTGCGACTACAACAATTACCCCACCCTAACGACGACCGCGAAACGCTGACTCGCTGGCTCAGCGAACTACCCAACACCCTGCGCCACGCCGTGCAACGCCGTGTTGACGGCCATCCGGCCACCCTGCCCGGGCCGGTACTGACCCCATACCTCACCGGTTTACTGGTAATGCTCGGCTTGCTGGGCACCTTCGTGGGCATGATCGTCACCCTCAAAGGCGCCGCCACCGCCTTGGATGGCAGCAGTGAGCTGAGCGCCATTCGCAGCGCGTTGTCCGCACCTATTGCCGGCCTAAGTCTGGCCTTTGGTACCTCCATCGCCGGGGTTGCTGCCTCCGCCATGCTTGGCCTCACCGCGACCCTGTGTCGCCGCGACCGCATGGACGCCTCCCGTCAGCTAGACGATGCAGTGGACGGCCAGCTGTATCGCTTTTCTCTAAACCACCAACGCGAAACGGCCTACGCGGCCCTGCAAAGCCAGTCCCAGGTGTTCCCGGAACTGGTCACCGCCCTGCACACCCTCACCGGGCGCATGGAACAAATGGGCGAACAGCTCACCGGCAACCAGCAGGCCTTCCACAATGGACTCCAAGAGCAATACCAAGGGTTGGCGCGTTCCGTTGCTGATTCTTTACGTGACACCCTAACCGACAGCAGCCGCCTGGCCGCCGAGAGCGCTCAATCAATCATGGCGCAATCCCTCGCCAGCCTCAGCAAGCAGGCTCAAGGCACCCACGAAAAGCTCAACGCAATCACCGAACAACAGCTCGGCGCCCTTACCGAACGTTTCCGTGACACCACCGAGCAAGCTGCCGAACACTGGCGCGCCGGGCTGGCCGAGCATCAGCAAACCAGTGCCCGGCTGGTGAGTGACATCAGCACCTCGCTGGCGGCTCACCACGATCAGTTCCAACACAACAGCAATTCCCTACTGCAACAGGTCCGTGACACCCAACAACAATTGGGCAATGCCAGTGAGCAACAACTCGCCACCATCACCGGAGAATTCCAGGCTGCCACCCGTCAGGCACTGCAAGACTGGAACGCCGGGCTGGAGGCTCACCGGGCCAGCGGCGCAGAACTTCTCCAACAAGTACGCGACACTCAACAGGCCGTGGCCGAACACAGTGAAAAGCAGTTTTCAGCCATCGCCGGCCAGTTCCAGGCCAGCACCGAACAGGCCGCTCAACAGTGGCAAACCGGCCTCAGCGAGCAGCAACGCACCGTGGCCACCTTGGTTAACGATATTCGTAACGCTCTGCACGAGCACAACAGCGAATTCCGTGACAGCGCTGCCGGCCTGCTCAGCGGCCAGCAAACGGGCATGGACAGCCTGATCAACCAGCTGGGTGAGCAACTCAGTGTGTTGCGCGATCAAGAAGCCGCTCGCGGTGACGCCGCCAGCGAGCGCCTAGCCAAGCTTGAGGCCACCGTCAGCGAGCATCTAGGTCGCCTGGGCACTGCTCTAGAAGAACCAATGATGCGCTTGATCGAAACCGCCTCGGAAACACCGAAAGCGGCCGCGGAAGTGATTTCCCGCCTGCGCGAAGAAATGACCCACAGCAGCGAGCGGGACAACGAACTGTTGGAAGAACGTCGCCGCATCATGGCCGAGCTGGATACCTTGCTCAGTGCCCAGCAGGATGCCGCCGGCGCCCAGCGTGACGCTATCGACACCTTGATTCGCACCTCCAGCGAGACGCTGAGTCAGGTGAGCGACACCTTCTCGCAACAGGTCAGCGACCAGGCCAGCCAACTTAATCAGGTCGCCGGCGACGTCGCCGGTAGCGCCGCCGAAGTGGCCAGCCTCAGCGACGCCTTTGCCACGGCCGTGCAAGTGTTCAGCCGCGCCAACGACACCCTACTGGACAATCTTCAGCAGGTGGAAAGCTCACTGGAGAAATCCTCTGCCCGGGCCGACGAGCAACTGGGCTACTACGTGGAGCAAGCCCGCGAGGTGATTGAGCTCAGCATGGCCTCACAGAAAGAAGTCATTGATGCCCTGGCCAACCTACGCCATGGCGATGCCCCTGCGCACAATGGCCAGCGCTCGGTTTCCGGGGTTAATTGATGGACGAATTACACGACAGCGATGCCCAGGCCTCGCCGGTCTGGGCCATCTTCTCGGATCTCATGGCCGCCCTGGTGGGCATTCTGGTGTTGCTGCTGGTGTGGGTGATCGGCATCCAGCTGGAGCTGAGCCAATCCCTAGAGCAGGAAAAAGCCAAACGCCTCGCCGAAGAACAACGGCGCATGGCATTGGAAGAAGCGCTGGCCGACCCGTTGGCCAGCGGCCGGGTGACGTTCAACAATGGCCGTATCGGCATCAGCGGCAGCGTGCTGTTCCAGCTCAACTCCGACCGGCTGCAACCGGAAGGCAAAGCCCTGCTCAGGGATCTGGTAAAACCGCTACAGGTGTTCCTCAGCCAACACGACGATATGCTCATGGTTAGCGGCTTCACCGACGCCCTACCCATCAACCGGGGCAACGGCCGCTATGCGGATAACTGGGGGTTGTCAGCCCAGCGAGCACTCACCGTCACCCGTACCTTGATTGAGCAGGGCATGCCCGCCGATCAGGTGTTTGCCGCCGCCTTTGGCGATAACCAACCGGTGGCCCCCAATGACGATGCGGACAGCCGTGCCCGTAACCGCCGGGTGGAGCTGACCACCGTGCCCCGACAAAGTGAGAAATCCGATGCGCCCTGACGCGGACTCTCCCTCGCCCTCCCCCTCAGCAACTCTGGAGGCTCTGACAGAGCGCCTGGAGGCCCTGCAAGAGCAAGGAGGAGAACACTTTGACCCGGTACGGTTCCGTTTTCTGGCCAGCCTTACCCAACGGCTGGCCACATTGCCGGCCCCTCCCGCTGGCACACTGAGCAAGCTGGACAACCAACTCAGCGAATACCAAAGCGCGTTCAGCCAAGCCAAAGCAACGCTGGACGCTGCTGGCGAAGCCGGCGACGACCCCGCTCAGTTCCGCCCCCGCTTGCGCCGAGCGTCGCAACCCGCTGGGCCCTCACCGTTTGCTCCGCTGCATCGGGCTTACAGCCTGATGACCACAGATGACAGCCCGGAGGAAAACAACACTCTGGCGGGTCTATTAAAACAACAGGAAAAACAGGTACTGGCGGATAATGGCGCCAGTGCTCCACCGCTACCACCCAAACAACGGGAGCTGAACGCCCTGCGTCAACTGCGCAGCCAGCGTCAGGCCCAGCAGGCTCGCCAACGCATCGACGATGCCATTACCCAAACGCCCAGCGACGCAGGCCCACTTAACTCTCACCGGATGGTCACCCGCGCCATTGAAACGCTGCGCGAGCTGTCGCCCGCGTATCTAGAGCACTTTGTGAACTATCTGGATACCCTAATGAGCTTGGAGAAAATCGCACCGAAACGCTGATGCCTCCGGCTCTCCTGTTCAAGGCGACCCCCAGGAAATGGGTTACGGCTAAATCTAAGTTCCACCGCCAAAACGAAAGACGCCCCAAAATGTGGGGCGCCCAAGCGGTAGTTCTACTCCCGTTAGCGAGCCATTACGCTGGCTTCACACTCCCCCCGTCTTCCCCTTTTTTGCCTTCGCTGTCGCCGCCAGACTGATCGCGCAGCAGGTCATCATGCTCCGCCATTTCCCAGGGCAGCTTACCCGGCGCCACATTCAAGAAGTGCAAATAGTTTTCGAACTGGTCGAGCATATCGCGAATGATATCCACCTCATCGTAGCCGAATACATCATAAGAACGGCCACCTCGACGCAAGAACACCTCAGCGCGGCAATACTCATGGGCATCGTTTACCCTGGCCTCACGGCTGCTGTAGGCATATTCCGGCACCGGTGTGGTGATCAAACGGATGTCATAGATAAAACCCACGTGCTCATCGCGATTGACCACCAACTCGGCGCGGATAAATTGCTCATCGAAATCCACCGACGCATCCCAGCCAACCTTACGCAGCTCATCAACGACCTTTGTCATACTGCCCATGGCAGTATCACGGATGAAGGTTTCCACCTCTTGCCGAGTAGGGTAACGAATCATCGCCGTGAGGCGATGGCGCCATTGGCTGCCAGTCATGTGGCGGCTATGAGCCATATGCGCCTGCAAGCTGGTTTCCCGGTGCCCTTCAATCACCAGCGCCCGCCACATGCCCACTGCCGCCAGCAGGATAATGATCGCAAACGGCAAGGCGCTCACCATAGTCATGGTTTGCAGTGCGCTTAAGCCTCCTGCCAATAACAACACCGATGCGATAACTCCTTCCAGAACAGCCCAGAAAATCCGCTGCCAAGCCGGGGTTTCCAGCACCCCACCAGACGCGAGGGAATCCACCACCAGGGAGCCGGAATCCGACGAGGTCACAAAGAAGGTAACAATCAACAATACCGCCAGGAACGACACCACGCTAGACAAGGGAAGGTGATCAAACAGCTGGAACAAAGCCACCGCCTTGTCTGCCTGCACCTGGGTTACCAGCTCGGTATAACCCTGCTCCATAATCAGGTTAAGCGCGGTATCACCAAACACTGAAAACCACAGAAAGGTAAAAATACTCGGCACCAGCATCACCCCAACCACAAATTGGCGGATGGTACGACCTCGGCTGATCTTGGCAATAAACAGCCCCACAAACGGGGCCCAAGCAATAGTCCAACTGAAGATAAACAGGGTCCAGTTACCGATCCAGTCACTGTGGGTGTAAGCCTGTAGATTAAAGGTGCGCTCCACAATATTGCTCAGGTAGCTACCCGTATTCTGCACAAAGCTTTCCAAAATATGCACCGTGGGGCCGACCACAAACACAAACAGCATCAGCAGCACCGCCAGCATCATGTTCAGAATCGACAGGCGCTTCACCCCCTTGTCCATCCCCGCCACCACCGACACCGTGGCCATCGCGGTGACAATGGCGATAGCACTGATCTGCACCATATTGCCCACCGGCACGTCCCACAGATAATTCAGGCCTGCGTTTATCTGCGCGGCAGATAAACCCAGCGTAGTCGCGATGCCAAACATGGTGCCCAAAATAGCGAACACATCGATAGCATGGCCAATAGGCCCATAGATTTTTTCGCCTATAAGAGGATAGAACGCCGAACGCATGGATAAGGGCAACCCATGACGAAACGCAAAGTAGGCCATCACTAGGCCAACCAAGCCGTAAATGGCCCAGATATGGAAGCCCCAGTGGAAAAATGCAATCTGCATGGCCTGCTTAGCAGCTTCCACCGTCTGCGGGTCGGCTACAGGCGGCTCAGAATAATGTAATACTGGTTCAGCGACCCCAAAGAACAATAGAGCGATGCCGTACCCCGCCGAGAACAGCATGGCGAACCATTCTGGAAACGAATATTCCGCCTCGCAATGATCCGGCCCCAGCTTAATATTGCCCCACGATGTCATGCTGATACCGACAATAAAAAGAAAGAATAGCGCCACCACCAGCATATAAAACCAGCCGAACGTTTCAGTGATCCATGCCTGGGCAGAAGAAAACACCTCCCCAGCCAGCTCCGGATCACTGATGGTGCCGATAATCAGCAATAAGGAAACGATCACCGCCGGCAAAAACACTGGCACCAAAATCGTCGAGTTGCGCATCATTCCTTTGTTTACCATATTTCAGCCCTGTTGCTTGTGTGGAGAGGCATGGTGACTTCTACCCTATAGACATCTTTACCCTGCTTCCAGCAGATGTGGTTACACGCGCTTACTATATGTACGCACCATTTTGCGGTAGGCTTTCGATTTTCCGAATCCACTACCACGCCCTATGACACTTGCAACCATGCGCCAACCACTTCTGATCCTATTCACCTTTTTCGCACTAATCTCAACGGCTCAGGCCTATGAGCAGGACTGCAAACTCGACATTCTTCACAGCGCCATCGGCGCCAACCATAGTTTCAATCTCAAGGTGACCTGCAGCGGCTACTACAACACACTGACCTATCTGCTACGGGCAAAACAAAACAAAAACGGTGTCTCACGCCTCGACAGCGAAACAGGACAGCTCTACATTCGTGGCAACGACCAAACCAGCGGAGGCATTACGATAGAGATGCAGGAAGGAGATAAAGTCAGCATTGAAGCTAAAATTCTTCAAGCGTGCGAAGTATTAGGTGAGGCCACACTGGAATATACGCACAAAGAATCACGCTGACTCCCTGTGCCCCTAGCAGACTAATGCGAATGTTCTTGCCGTTGGAAAACCTAACCGTAAGAAGGAAAAAGCACCAATTCATCCCCCTCGCACCATGGCTTATATTTGACCATGGCTTGCAAGAAAAATGGATGCTGCAACCAGCGCTTCAGCCACACCTGCAGGTTAGGGTAAGGCAGGCTGTAAAAAACATCGCGATCTACATGCGCGAATTGGCGGACAAACGGCATAATACCGACATCCGCAAGGGTCACATTATCCCCCAGCAAGAATGGGTGTTTAATCAACAACCCTTCCAAGACCTGCAAAAAGGCTTCACCGCATTGTCGATACTCTGTCTGGGTCTTCTCTGGGTAACGATCCGCGTATTTATAGCGATCAAGCCAATATTTGAATTCGCTATCATTTTGCTCAATGAGAGCATCAATCTGACCCGCGCCCTTTGTATACAGCAACCCTTGCGGATCATTTTTCTCAAGTGCCCATATCATTATATCTCGGCTCTCTTCAATTACAGTCCCGTCGAAAAGCTGCAAGACTGGCACCGTTCCTTTAGGGCTAATTGTTAACATCTGGGCTGGCTTATTCTTTAGTTCCACCTCACGCAACTCCACCCGCATCTCAGCAAACAAGAGTCCTAGACGAGCGCGCATGGCGTAAGGGCAGCGACGGAAAGAATACAAGCAGTGAAATGAGGAGGTCATGGAGTTTATTTATTGTTGAATGAAGTAAGTTAAGTAGAAGAAATACATAGAACCATAATCGTATTAACGCCCTAGCTGAAACAAACCCACGAAGCCCCGGTTTCGACACGGTAGTCTATCAATCGGAAGTGAGAAAACGATTCAGCCTTATCGCTTTCGATATCGCCGGAACCAGAGCCACCTGTTATGAGTAAAAACTGCACGCTCCCGATTAGGCTGAGCACGCAAAGGGGTTTTCAAAGGCCCCTAGCGCACGATTTTCCGATGTCTTCGCCAAACATAATTCTGTGCCCATCTGGAGTAACTACGCCAAACTCACGCAACCCCCAAGGTTTATTAGAAATAGTCTGAAAAATATCAACACCGCGCTTCCGATAATCACCATAAATATCATCAATGCCCACGCAATTCACATACGCAAAGTAAGAATGTTCATTGGTCGCTTCAGCAGAAATCTCATCCGGGCAATGCCCCAACATAATATGAAAACTGCCAAGGCTCAGGAACGACCAGCCGTCTACTCGAAAGCGAACAGAAAAACCAAGCTTATCTAAAAGATATCGTTCACTTTCATCAACATTATTGACCGCCAAAACATGCTGAGTTGCTTTAACTTCAAACACCTACGACTCCTTTCATCGGCATGTGAATTTATCAGTAACAATGAGGCCGGCGCGCAAAGAGCACCCGCAGGCCACTGATTGTGAGCGGGCCTCCCTCAAAATCGGTATGGCACTCTCTTTGTCGAATTAGAGAGGCACATAAATGATAACGTCGGATGACCACTTCCCATTTGTTAGCCATTGCTCAGGGAACTCTTACGAGAATGCGCTTTCTCAAAATAGCCAGCCCATGCCTCACCTATTTGCCACTCTGAATGCTCAACATCTTTTCTCATCGTTGAAATGAACCAAAGATCAACCGTACTGAAGAGTATACGTAGCAACAAAAACACCCAAGCGATAATGCCAGCATGCATGCTAGACGCAATGAGGAACCCAAACCCGCCAATAACCAGAGAAGTTATGAGTTCGCAATACTGCTGGATGATCTTATTACGACAAATTGAAAGTGTATGCTGAATAAGAGCGGATACATCAGACCTTTCGTTAGCAGTAGTGGATTCATCGACAACTCTGACCAGAAAATCACGGAATTTATCAGCTCTTTTATCCCTTTCCGACCGATAAATACGGTACTTACGAAATAGTTGTATAACTCCACCGATCCCCATGGCTATTAGCGCAATAACTGACGCTATGGAGCCGACAACGCTCAGTTCCACATTCACTTAAACTATCTCCAATTTTGGCTAACGCCGTAATAACCGGTGCAGCCTTGCTGCGCCAGGCGCCGTAGGCGCGAAGATGATTGATTTGCTCGGCATTTTCAATCATCTTTGTCGGCATGATAACTGCTTGAGCAGTAATAACTGCGAGCTTCAACGCCACCATCATCGAGCGGCCAATAATCCACCAGCTCTTCCTGCGCTCTATGAACTCCACAGATATCACAGGTACCCGGCAATTCGTTGCTTTCCTCGTTTTAACAGAATGTGTAACGATATCCCGTGCTAGAATCATCGGTGACGACTAACGTAAAGCAACCACAGTCCGACCAATCTAGGCGCACTGGGTCTGCATCAGAATCAGAGGAGCAATCGATTAAATTTGCTTCCTCGACTTCATCGGCCTCTTTAATAGCAGTACGAATAGAAAATTCATACTCCTCTGATAGAAATTTAAAGGTCTATTTCGTTTGTATTGGAATATTGCCTTCGATATCTAATTCAGCACGGTCGTCTAAAAACTCCATTATGGAGCGAAAGAGTCGACCGGTAGAGCTTATAACTTGCGGAAGATCCATTGTGACTTTGTGCTGCTAACGCAGTGATTCAATGACTCCAGACACCATCGTTGATGGTGTCTGATGACCAGAAAGCGACGTTCTTTTTCTCCTGATATGTGATATTCCCAGAAAACTCTAATCAGAGTCTGTCTCAGTTTAGGGGGAGTGGACATGAGCGGCCGCCCCAAAAAATTAGCATTGCACTCTCTTTGTCGAATTAGACGGGCACGCCGAGCTAACAAAAATACGCTTGATGGATGATCAGGAATACGAGCCGAAACACTGGCGCTACCGGCTCCTGCGGCGACAACCGGACCAGCAGAAAAAGTTAGATTCCACTTTCAATCAGAGTATAGCTTTGTCCAACTGACTCAAGCGTTAGCTCAGAAGGAGCCAGGGAAATGCCAAGAGCCTGGAGCAAGGGGGAAAGCAGAGAATCAACCAACTGCCCCAGAATATCTACCACAGGAACCAAGACCCCCCCCAAGAGTCCGTTTAATAGGCCTCCAAGACAGATAGGCAAACTCAAAATATCTACACACACCTCAGCACTACTTATCAGGCCAGAGAGCAAACTGTTCAATGAGGTATTAGTTCCAGAAAAATGTCTGGATTGTTTAGGCGTCATGTCATTATAAATGCCCATATCAATATTACTAAAACTGACATCAATCGCCCCAGCCAAGACACTCTGTGTATCAAAATCAACACTTGCTCCAGCGAGCACAAGATCAACATCGACATCCGCAGAAAGAGCAATTAAATCTGCCCGCCCATCAAGATCAATGTACGGGATCACGTTATTATCGCCAGAAACGCAATCAGCCGCCCTGAGCTCAACGCTTGCTTTAGCCGTTTCCAAACTCAACTCAACGTCTACCAGACCTAACGTTGTCAGTTTTATATCAACGGTAATCGCTGAGCTTGTTGCCCTTGGCCAATTACCCTCAGCATCCGTCCTTGCCGCAGCGATAAAAAAACCAGGGGATGGCGTTATACTCAAATCAACATTAATGTCAGCCAAAAGAGACAAGACCCCCCCCAAACTAGCAACTCCGTCCAAGTCACTCAAATTTAAATTGATCGTTTTAGGGAGAGCCCCATCAATATTAAGAATTACAGACTGAACAAGCGCCAAAGTTGACACTTTAGAACCGGGTGGCACTTCTGCATCGTTGACCCCTTGTATAACATCATTCACAGAAACATTATTGCCGACCGCAGCATTCACCAGCTGCTGAACCACCGAAGCGGCAGGACCAGTAATACCCTCACTGGCGTCCAGCACATCCATCAACAATGTATCAACAGGAACAGCATTCACAACTGAGGCCAAGCCTGCAGCATCAACCAAGTCGCCAACATCTGTCAGCGCATTACTCAGCTGAGTTAAACCAACACCATCCAGTGTTAAATCCTGACCTAAGACATCCCCAAAGACCAAACCAAGAAGAGCGGACTCATTAGTATCTAACGACAGCAACTCACTAGAGATGGTTGCTCCAACTACCAACTCTTTACGTACAGATGCTTCTGCGACTAGCGGTTCATCAACGGCGAAAGACAATAACCCAGTAATGGGTTTTTGCAACTTCACAGATACGCCATTGCTTTCCAATGGAGAACTCACTTCGCTGACAACGTAAGTGTGATTGCCATCACCATCCGGAACATCTATAAAAGCCAATACAGCATAAGCGACGGTCGTATCTAGTGGCGCTTCACCCACACTTATCATTGCATTTAGCTCTGCCCCCGCACTTCCAGCCACATCAATGCCATCCGCAACACCACTACAGGTTTGGCCCTCCTCTGCCAAACGGGTAGCCAAAGAGTTAGCCGCACTCTGCAATTTCTTTTGCTCGAAATATAAACGACCAGAGTCTACTACCAGTGCTGCCATTGAGAATATAAAGAACAATGATACTAGCCAAATCAAGGCTGAGCCTTGTTGTTTTTCTTTTCCGCTCGAAGTCATCATCTTTATCGCCCCAACAAACTGAGAACGTGCTCAGTTACTTTCCTTCATTGAATTAGCCTTCTCTTGCAGGCTTTCCGGGATGCTAATTTTAAAGGAATCACTGATTCTGCGCTGACTATCAACGTATAATTGCGCAGGAAGTTCGCTTTCTTTAGGAGGAGTGGAGTTACGCTGCTGCTCTAAAAGTTGTTCAGTCACAGTTTCATATCTTATATTGGAATCAGGATCAGAAAGCCCGAACTCATAGCTCTCCGGCCCCGCAAAAACCACGCCTGCTGAAGAAAAAGTCAGAAAAAACACTGTTATTTTTTTCACTATCATCTCCCTATTTGTGATGCCATTTTTTCAGCGTGAGAAAGCTCCCTGTCTGTATAGCCATATTCATTTTTCAAAAACCGCAATCCTTTTTGGTTTCCAGCCAGATAATAGGCAATTGCTAGGTTTTGACGAGATTTCCCTTTACCATTTTCTAGCTCAAGAGCTGTCCTCAAGTGCAGTTGCGCAGCTTCATCATCACCCGCCAACATCAATGCATAGCCATAATCATTCCTAATTGAGGATGACGCGGGCAATAGATTTAGCGCTCGCTCAAAATAAGGAATCGACTGGCTTAGGTCACCATTTTTCAACGCGACCATGCCAAGACCGTGATAAGCCTCTCCGTTTCCGCATTTCTCTTTCAACTCTTCGAAAATCAACCTGGCCCGATCTAAATCACCCGTTTTGGCAAGCAATTGCCCATAGCGGCGCCAATACTCTTGGCTTTCTTGCTTGTTGTCCTGCAGTGTCGCTAGGGCCGCATAATTACGCCCTCTCGCCATAAGCGTATCAACCATTTCCAGTCCCACCTGGTTCTCAGGATCAACATTCGCCGAGCAACGCACCTTAGGCTTAAACTGTGAAATATCGGATGACGAGGACGTCGATGAATGGTTCGCACAGGCTCCAAGAAAAAAAGCCAAACTGATTGCGGCTCCAGTTTTTATCCATTTCTTTTGCATACTCACGCCCATCCTAATTAGCGGGTCAAAGCTTCGACAATATTGATACCAGCTGGACCACCAACAATGATAAAAAGTGCTGGCATCATAAAAATCATCATAACCACTGTCATCTTAGCTCCAACTCTATTGACTTTTTCCTTTATAAGGCTCTGTTCAATATCTAGTGCTTCATCAATTAATTGCTCTATACTTTCTGTGATCGCACCACCTAGCGCACCACTCTGCTTCAACAATCGCGTCAACCCATAAAGAACCGGAATATCCTTCCCTTCGCCGATATCATCTAATGCTGTACCTCTATCTGCACCGCTTTCCATAAGGCGGTTAAACCGATCAAGTCGATAAGCTAGGCTGGGCATCAATGGCCGAGCCTGTAACGCCGCCACCCTGAAACCCCGTTCAACGGTAAGTCCGGCCTCTAGCAGCATTGCCAGCATTTGTGCAAGCTCAATAGCTTCTAAATTTTGCTTGTAACGCGCTTTACCAGCCAAACTGCGAATATAGCGTCTCGAGCCAATAAAACTGATCGAACCCACAAGCATCGCCCCAAGAGGGCCAGAAACGATCAAACCCAAAGCAATAAGCAGCAGAGGCAATAACCAGCAAACCAACAAATATATAATTTGAATTTTCTCTGGCGAACGGCCGGTCAGTCGCAAGGCATCAAACGCTTCCTTATAATCACTCTCAATTAACGGTGACGCCGTTAGTCGTGAATAAATCCCACCCACCACAACATCACTCGAAACCTCGTCCGTACTTACACCACGATGGTTCAGCCGATTCAAAACATGACGTTTGCGCTGCCAACGCTCCGCTTGAAATATCGCTAACCAGCAGGCAGCTGCCGCGCACAAAATAGCTAAAAAATAACTAACCACGACCCACTCCCTGCACCATCCGGAAAATAATCAACGCCCCCACGGCAATCAACGTAATTGAGACGGCCAGAAGCTTATGTCCCGCATCAGTCTCAAGGAGAACGTGGCGAAACCCTTCATTCATGGCTATGAGGGCAACACCAATACCTACCGGCAGCATAGCGAACGCTACAGCAGTAAAGCGTATCTCTGCTGTTGCTGCGATAAACTCCCTTCGCATCTCCTGCTGTGAGCGCAAAGCTTGGGATACTTTTTTCAATACTGGCCGAATTGAGCTACCAAATCGGCTCGATGTGCGTAGCGCCACAGCGACAAATACCAACGACGACACATTATACAAAGTGGCGAAATCGTCCATTAAGCCAGTGTAGTCACGGCCAGCCTCTACCGCACTACGCAGACGAAATGACAGGGGAGCAAACACAGGATCGGAATCATTAAACGAATCCACCAGCGCTTGCTCTAACGAGCGACCTGCATCAACGCCCCTAACAACATCATCAATTACATCCGGTAAACCTTCAAAAACCGCACGACGGCGGCGCTGATAACGTAGATACCAGTAACTTATCGCTAGCCCCCCTGCCATGACAGGCACAAGGGCGGCAAAAAACAAATCGAACAAAAGCCCAACCAATAAAGAGACAGCAATAACACCGGCCATCAGCAACAGCACGTCGGACTTGTCAAGATTCAATCCTGCCTTGAGCTGCCATTGTCCAAAGCGGCTACCAACCAGTTTTATCGCTTGCGCCTCTGTCTGCACATCAGCCAACTTGCTTTCCATGCGCGCACGAACATGTTTCTTATGGGCCTGACGATCCCTAATCCGCAACAACCACCATTGCCCAACCAAGAGCAGCAGTGCAAGAATGCCAATTCCTCTTGCCGCTGATAGCAGGACATTCGCATCCATTATGGACCAACCTCATCACTGCTACGGTATAAGTACTCCATGTGATATTCCCCGCTTTCTGATGATTTCAGTGCCACGACCTCACTGACTTGCCGCCGCCCATCAGGCAGTCTCACTAGCTGAATTATCATATCCAGTGCAGAACTGATGAGACGCCCAATAGCTTGCTCACTCGCCTCATACCCACTCACGGCCAACAGTGTCTCAATACGCACCAGGGCATCACGGGTGCCGTTTGCATGGATCGTGCTCATTGAACCCTCGTGACCCGTATTCATCGCTTGAAGCAATTCAATAATTTCATTAGAGCGTACCTCGCCTAAGATAATGCGATCAGGCCGCATACGTAATGAATTAATCACTAGCTCCCTTGCCGTGACACATCCTTTTCCTTCCGCGTTAGCAGGCCGCGTTTCCAGCCTAACCACATGGGGATGATTAAGAGTCAGTTCAGCGGAGTCTTCAATCGTAAGAATTCTTTGATTGCGGGCAATATATTGGCTGATCAAATTCAGCATTGTGGTCTTCCCTGTACCCGTGCCACCGCTCACAAGAATATTTCGACGACTCTGTACAGCATCAATCAGCACTTGGAGACAATTCTCAGTCATCGCTCCGCTACGAATAAGGTCTTCTGCATTAAGATGATGGCGATTAAATTTTCGAATAGAAATGGAGGGGCCATCCAGCGCTAAAGGCGGAATAATAGCATTCACCCGTGAGCCATCTGGCAAGCGGGCATCCACCATCGGGCTGGCCTCATCCAAGCGACGCCCCAAAGGGGATAAGATGCGACGAATCACGCGAATCACATGCGCATCATCGACGAAACGCGCTTGAGCTCGTTGCAATACACCTGAAATTTCTACAAATACATTTTCCGGACCATTAACTAGCACATCGTTAATTCGATCATCCCGCAACATCGGCTCCAACGGTCCAAAGCCTGTGACCTCATCAATCATATCCCGAACCAATTGGTTCAGATCTTGTGTTGAAAGTGGCGTACGGCGCTCAGCTATATGCTGGTGCACAGCACGAGTAATCGCTTCGTTTACATGGGCTCGGTTACTTTTCGCAACTTCAACGCCATCTTCATCCAACTTATCCACAACACGCTGATGTGTGTGGGCCTTTAGCTGCTGATACTCTTCATCAATTCGTCCCGCCACCATGCTCCTCGCTATGTTGGTTCCTGCAGCCTGCAGCATGAATATAGGCCCGGTCTCTCTTTGTCGCCTTAATTCCAGACCTTTTGCGACAAGACTCTACTCTAAGCCCTATGGCCATTTACGCTTCTTACTGTGCCCTTCCTGGCCAACCAAGACGTTAGCCAGTGCACGAATTTTTTTACTATAAGGACTTTTCGCCGCACTCTCCTGCATCGGCAGACCTAAATTAATTGCCTCCAGGCGATGCTTCCAATCCATCGGGAGCGCTGCTGTCACCCCCAAACCCGTACTCTCAGCAATTTCGTCCACACTCGGGGGCTGTGCTGGTTCATGGCCATCCAAGATCAAATGTACACGACAGGAAGAAGGAAGGTGTGGTCGCCAGCCACCAAGGTGCTCACGCACAGAACGCAGCTGAATCACTTCTGGGTTCGTTACAACTAGTAAATCCTTAACATGCACGCCAATAGATTTAACCCAGGCTGACTGTTGCTCACTGCCTACATTGAGAAGGATCAAATCAAACATCCCCATCAACCTAGATAGTGCAATAAATAAATCCGCCCCTCTATCGCCAAGGAAATCTGCCCCATCGCCACTCCCAAGCAACCGTAATCCAGGACGAAACTCTTCCAACGCATTATCAATAAGGGTTTGATCAAGAGTGTCCGGACTTGACAACAATTGCGACAAATCAAAACTACTCTGTCCATCAAAATGGAAAATCTGTTCATTTTGGCTAACAACATCAATCGCCAAAATCCGAGCATTTGGTTTAGCTTCTGACAAGGCCACAGAAAGGTTTTGAGCGAGAAAAGCGGTATCAACGCGGCAGTCGACACCGGCAACCAACACCAAATTACGATGCTGGGATTGCAACTCCTCATTCCAGTGCCCAGGGCGCACCAACTGATGGCGACGCAGACGATCCCTAAGCTCTGCCGCATCACTGCCAACCGCCACACAATCACGAGCACCAGCACGCATACACTGCAACAAAATGCCCTGATCTACCAACCGACACAACGCCACCACTGTTACCCAAGGGCGGGCATTACTTAGTGCCGTAATCGCAGCCATGGCCTGATTAGTGTCACGATCAGAAACTTCCACCAGCGCAACACTTGCTCCCGTTGCCTCAAGCAACCTCAAGACTCGGCCCAGATCGGTGCGGCTGACCTTCTCAATCCGCCCCGCTCCTTGCAAGGCATTATCTAACCAGACCTCGGTGCCCGAATCTTCCACTACTGCCAGCACGCTTTCCTCTGTCATGCTACCCCCTACCAGCTTAGGCCATGGCGTATGGACTGCGAGCCCGGACGCGTTTCGGTCATCATATCCAGCCATCCCGTGCTGCTATTGTGGTAACCAGCACCGGGCAAAGGGTCTCGCGGCATAGCTGCCGACTTAGGAGAGACCAAATGAGGCGTTACAACCATGACCAGCTCTTTATCTTCCCGTTCAATACGGCCAGAACGGAAGAAAGCACCCAATACAGGCAAATTACCCAAACCCGGAATCCGGTCGCTGTTGTTTACCGTGTTCCGGCTGACCAACCCACTAATAATAAAGGTTTCACCTGGCGCCATAGACACCGTGGTTTCTGATCTTCGCACCCTTAGCCCTGGCACTGAAACACCACCAGTCGTTACCCCTGCAGTAAAATCCAACTCGCTAACTTCCGGCGCTACTTTCAAAATTATCTGATTTTCATCGATCACTGTAGGCGTAAGCGCCAAACCAACCCCGAAACTTTTAAATTCAATTTGAACGCCGTTGGTGTTGCTCTGGGTCGGAACAGGAAACTCCCCGCCGGAGAGAAACGATGCCGTCTGGCCGCTTAATGCCGTAAGAGATGGTTCTGCCAACGTATAGGCAAAGCCACCGCTTTCCAAAGCGTTGATAATCGTTGTAGAGTTTCTTCCTAATCGAAACAGGCTAAAGCTATCTCCCGACGCTTGCACCGCACCACCTGGTGTCGAGACTCCCACAGTGGTATTGCCGCCATCAAAGATATTGGAATATTGAAACCCAAAACTATTAAGCTCACTACGACTAACCTCCAGGATGCGGATATCAGTCTGCACCTGTGTACCAAAAGGCAACGCATTGCCTGCCGTATCGGCAATGACCACAGTGCTTCGCAAAGGCTGCTCCATACCCTTAAGCCACACGGACACTATAGAGGAACCTTCCGCCTTCGCCGTCAACAACAGCTCCCGCGAAGCACTCACAGCCACCGCCGTCACCGCAGGATCCGAGGTTGCGACTTTCGTCATCCTCTTAGGAAACGTAAGCACTTGCTGATCACCCGGCGCCATTCGCAACACTTCATCCATAGACTCACCAGCTACCGCCAGTGACGGCAAGACAATTATGGACACAAGAAATACCAATACAGACGTCAACAAGAAACCCGAATGCAACTGCTTCCGAAAGCGATCCTCTGGCTCCGGGGCGACCTGTTTCTCCAGATTGGCCGGCATTAATTCCGTCCGTTCAGCGTACATAGGTGCTCCTTGAGGTAGACCCTTCATATACTTGCACCCTGTTCCCTCTGGGAGCAGAACGTCGTACCGGCTGCTTTTTTTGCGGGAATAAAGTGTCAAGCTTAGTTGTCATATTGCGATCGGACGCTTTGGCCGCTGTTTTCTCTTCTTTTTCTTCCCCATCCAGTGCTTCAGCGTCGCCCTGTGGGCTTAGGCTAGCCTCACCAGCCATCACTAACCGCAACTCACCATTACTGTCTGCTAACAATAAACGAGGTAAGTCTTCACGGGGAATTGCCAACACAACCGTGCTGTTGCGGTTACGATTCTGCTCTTTTTCATCCTCGGGAGGGGCATCCTGCAGCCGCCCCTTCACCGCCAACACCTCGACACCATTGAGCAACACTAGAGCAGTTGGCTCTTTGTCCTCTCCCTTTTTAAAGTGAGCCAGCACATCAACCAGATCCCCTGGCTCCAGCAAGCCTCCCACCGCAGACGTATTATCAATCGCCACAGCAAACGCCCGAAAGTCAGCCGGCACCGCTTTCGCGAGTCGATTACTGGCTTCAAGGTGGGATTCTGCAAGAATTTCGCCTTCACGGAGGTCTCGCCGCAACAATTTATTCGCTATCAGCGTATCCGTATTTACGGCCGCAGCCAGCGGCACCGAAACACCCACTTTACGGAAATCCTCTTCCGTGATGGTGTCACCGGTATTTAATTCACGGGCTGCCACCCAATAGGAATACTTCAACGCATCCTCGACTTTCTCCTCAGTGACTTGCCCCTCTACACCAGAGGCATCACTTTCGGATGGCGCAGGATCTCTGGCGAGACCAACCAACGCGAGTACGACAGCGACGACACTGAGAATCAGCGCCGGCAACATATAGAGCCAACGAGCCCCCATGGACCCCTCCTTGGAGTATAGAGCCCACCCCCATGCTTAACGGCAGGCATTAATCTTATTTATTCCGCAGTGCAGAAGTTACCGTGAGCCACTCACTCAGGCTCTGCCAGATAGATTAGAGCTTAATCTGCCCTGCGCCGAAAACTCAAAAGGCCACACTAGAACTCGCCATCAAACAGTCCGGCAACGGCGGGAAGCCATCGAAAAACCCTAATTGCTTCGGCTTATTAGCGCCGGCTACTGCCATGTTAGCCGGACACCCCCCCTCCATTGGCACACCTAGCCTACACACAATGACATCCGGGGTGCCCGCCTCAAACGAACAGACTTCGCTCGCTGGGACCGAACCTAGAAAAGACAGGTCCATCCTGCCCAACGCGGCAGTGGCCAATGCCACCGCCGCAACATCCGGTTCGGACGTAGAGCTACGGTCTAACGCCATTACAGCCCCAGTAGAACGGTCAACTGCTTGCTGCATCTGAACTTGCCAAGAGAACAGCACCCCGTAAACTCCGGCAGCGTAGATAAGGCTAACAATCAAAGGGAAAAGCAAAAGAAACTCTAATGCCACCGCCCCTCGTTTATAACGTTTCATTATCAATGACTACCCGTACTAGGGAGCAGGACCAGTTATCGCGTCTTTGATCTTTTGAAATGCATCACTAATCGTACTGTCTCCAAGCAGTGCCGCGCCGACAGAGACAGCAATAACGATCACTGCTGCCAAAACAATATATTCCAACGCACTGGCCCCACGCTGATTGCGTGCCCGGCCGGGGAGCTGAGTGAAAAGGCGAACAAACAAAGCCTGAGAAAGGGTTTTCAACATATCCATAGTATTCTCCATACATCTAACTACGTAGACTATTGTTGTGTGAAATCAAGGTGAAATTTTATGCATTAATATAGACGTATTCCGTTGATCCTATGCAACCGTGATGCACCCCACAACTGCGAGCATGTAGCCTTTTGTTGCAAAACATCCCGCTCATGTAAAGCTAGCACCAGCCCTATTTTGTGACGCGGATCAAACCACTGTTCGGGCAGGAAAGACGATAGACGGGCACCCTAACGCATATTTTTTTATATTTAACGTGAAGATAAAGCGCGCACTTTTCTCCAAGCATAAAAAAACCCGGGAGAGAATCCCGGGTTTTTTTATGTCCGCTACCAGGCAGGCAAGCTAAAATCGATTATTTGATTTTAGCTTCCTTGTAGGCCACATGCTTACGCACGACCGGATCATACTTCTTGGTTTCCATCTTTTCAGGATGAAGACGCTTGTTCTTGGTGGTGGTATAAAAATGACCAGTGCCAGCAGAGGACACCAGGCGGATTTTTTCACGAATAGGACCGGCCATGGGTTAACTCCTTCTGTTAGCCTTAAACGCGATCGCCGCGAGAACGGATATCGGCGAGTACTGAATCGATACCTTTCTTGTCGATGATGCGCATACCTTTAGAGCTTACCCGCAGACGCACAAAACGCTTCTCGGATTCAACCCAGAAACGATGGTGGTGCAGATTCGGCTCGAAACGACGCTTGGTCTTGATGTTCGAGTGAGAAACGCGATTGCCCGTTACAGGGCGCTTACCGGTCACCTGGCAAACTTTGGACATTGTCTTGCTCCGTAAAACTTCTTGCGGGGGACGGTAGAGCCCCGGAAAAGGCGCGTTTTATACCAACCCACCGCTCAAGTTTCAAGCTAAATTTGAATTTAAACGACCATTGGAGGCCAAACGGCGCAAGCTAAGCGCCACCAAGATCTCTTCTTGTACGGCTAAAACATGCTCAACAGGCGACATTGTGAGAGGCTAACACGCTCATTTGCTTAGTTCCGCATGTTTCGTCAGGCATACCATGCCAGCACACACGTGCTTACACTGCTCCGCGAGACGCCAACGACACCCAACCGCCATCACCAATCACCAAATGATCCAGTACTCGCACTTCCACCAGCCCCAGCGCCTCCACCAAGCGGCGAGTAATAGCGTGGTCCGACTGGCTAGGCTCCGCCACACCGGAAGGGTGATTATGCGCCAGGATCACCGCCGCAGCATTGTGCTCCATGGCTCGGCGCACCACTTCTCGAGGGTAGACCGCAGCGGCATCAATAGTGCCCTGAAACAGTTTCTCGAAAGCAATCAGCCGATGCTTGTTATCAAGAAACAAGCACGCGAAAACCTCAAACGGCAACCCGCGCAACTGGGCAGTGAGCAACTGTCCCGCTTTGTCCGGATTATCCAAAGGCAACCCCCGCTCTAGAGGCTCTGCCAAATAGCGGCGACCTAATTCCAGTGCCGCCAGCAACAATGCCCGTCGGGCTACCCCCATCCCAGGCAAGTGCGCCATTCGTTCCGGGCTCAGATCCAACATGGCCCGCAAACCGCCACTACTCACTAACTGCCGACGGGCCAAATCCACCGCCGTTAGCCCCTGCTGCCCAGTACGCAAAAAGATCGCCAACAACTCCGCATCACTAAGCGCCTGCGCCCCTCTCGCCAATAACTTTTCCCGCGGCCGCTCATCCTCCGGCCAATCTGTTATAGCCATAACAATGCTCCACGCGGCAACCTGTACGCAGCCATCACCCTCTTCATCCCCGCCTGCCACACGCTGAATGACTTATATATTCGTCTCAAAGCTCACCTCCCCCAAAAACATCTTTGTTTTATGTGTAGCCTGTTGCGCCCCGCGTGCCGCGCCTCTTATAGAGTGCTACTCTATGTAGCCTGACTTGATAGCAGTTTAGCGGCTGCAGCGGCAGTGGAGATTCGCCATATCTGCCGTCATCCAAACAAGGGTTTTTGCATGCAACGTCTGATGAACAAACGCGTCCTGCTGGGCGTCACCGGTGGCATCGCGGCCTATAAAGCCGCCGATTTGGTACGCCGACTGCAGGATGTCGGCGCACAAGTGCGGGTGGTCATGACCCAGGGAGCCTGTGAATTCATTACTCCACTGACCATGCAGGCGCTATCAGGGCATCCCGTACACACCACACTGCTGGATCCAACGGCCGAAGCCGCCATGGGCCACATAGAACTGGCTCGCTGGGCAGATCTGGTACTGATTGCGCCCGCGTCCGCCAACTTCATGGCCCGTTTGGCCCATGGCCATGGCAACGATCTATTAACCACCCTGTGCCTGGCCACCGGCGCCCCTATCGCCATTGCCCCGGCCATGAACCAGCAAATGTGGGCGGACATCGGCACCCAAAAGAACCAGCTGATCCTGCAGGAAAAGGGCATCACCATTTTCGGGCCCGGCAGCGGCAGCCAGGCCTGTGGCGAAGTCGGCGCCGGGCGCATGCTCGAGCCGCTGGAAATCATTCAGCAGGCGGCGGAAGTGTTTGATAACCAGCTACTCACCGGCAAGCATGTGGTGATCACCGCCGGTCCCACCCGGGAGTCCATCGATCCGGTGCGCTACATCACCAACAAAAGCTCCGGGAAAATGGGCTTTGCGCTGGCCGAAGCCGCGGCCGAAGCTGGGGCCAAGGTCACCCTGATTGCCGGGCCGGTGTATCTGCCCACCCCTTCACGGGTGGAGCGCGTGGATGTGATCCGCGCAGTGGATATGTATGAAACCTGCATGGACGTGGTGGAAAATGGCTGCGATGTCTTTATCGCCACCGCCGCCGTAGCGGACTACCGCCCGACCGTGACCGCTGACCACAAGATCAAGAAGTCCACCGAAGAAATTCACCTTACATTGGTAAAAAACCCAGACATCGTGGCCTCCGTAGCTGAACACGCCAAACGCCCCTTTACCGTAGGCTTCGCAGCAGAAACCCAAGACGTGATGGCCTACGCCCAAGGCAAACTGGTGAACAAGAAGCTCGACATGATCGCCACCAATGACGTTTCCGGCACCAATGTGGGCTTCAACAGCGACAACAACGCCCTCACGGTAATCTGGCCCAGCGGCCACAAGGTATTGCCGCTGGCCTCCAAAGCCCAAATTGCCAAACAACTGATCGAACTGATCGCGATACGCTATAAAGACTAACGCTGACACGCTCCACGCAGCATGTAACACGCCCGGTTTTATCCCGTGATGCATGTAGCCTGACCGAAGGAAACACCATGAGACTGCAATATCGGGTACTCGATACCCGCCTTGGCGACAGCATTCCTCTGCCTCATTACGCGACCGACGGCTCCGCCGGGCTAGACCTGCGTGCCATGGTCAAGGAGCCGCTAACCCTGCAACCAGGAGACACCAAGCTGCTGCCTACCGGCATGTCCATTTTTATCGATGATCCGGGCTATGCGGGCATGATCTTGCCGCGCTCAGGTCTCGGCCATAAACACGGCATCGTGCTAGGCAACTTGGTAGGACTCATCGATTCTGATTATCAGGGCGAACTGATGGTGTCCTGCTGGAACCGTGGGCAGCAGCCCTTCACGCTGGAGCCCGGTGAGCGCGTCGCTCAGCTAGTGATTGTGCCGGTAATGCAGGTAGAACTAAAACAAGTAGAAAGCTTCAGCGCCAGCAAACGCGGCGAAGGCGGCTTCGGCCATAGCGGCCGCCAGTAATACAACACAAAAGCAACAAACCATGCGGCACAACAACGCAGCATCGCTCGCACCACAACCTAAACCGCAATAACACAGTGGTAGCGCCGGGTAAGCGGAGGGGATATGGGGACAAAAAAGAACAACAAGCAAGATGAATCCACCAACGCCATGAAGCAACTGCTGCCCTTGGTTACAGCGGGCATTATCGGGGTAATTGCGGCCACCGGCTGCCTTTACGTCTATCAAATAAAGCAATTACAACCCGAACAACAGCATACTCAGGCTCAATTGTTGGCTCGCTCTTTGGCCAATCAAGTCCATAGCACGATCGAGATATCACGTAAGCAACTGGACATTCTCAGTAACCGCCGCGACGCAAACCGCGCTCTGGCAGACAATGACCTGTCCAGCTTCAACATGCATCAGCAGCAATGGTTCCCCGAAGCCTCAGTCCAGTTAATTTCCCACCGTGATTCAGATATGTCCCGGCTCAGCTACACGGCCCAAGAGCTACTCAAGAAGGCCAGCTTGGGCCAAAAGCCCGAGCCCGTCATCATTGCCGGCGACATACCCCGGCTAGTGATCGCTCGCGCCACCCACAACGAATCTGGCAGCCTACTGCTCACCCAGTCCTTAGTTCCGCTGGCTACCGCCCTGCGCGCGTCTATCCCAAACGGTGGCACGCTCGCCGTGAAATACGCTGGCACCCCTCTGCTCAACAACAAGCAACGCGCCAGCGGCGGCACCGCTCAGGTCACACAAGGCCCGGTTGAAGTCAGCCTAGCACTACGCGCGCCCAGCGATAATAGCCTGATTGTCGCCATCCTTGGCGTCTCCCTGGGTGCAGTTGCCATCCTCCTAACCACCCTGCTGGTCAACCGCCTGCTGAACCGAGCCCTGCGACAAGACGTCGCCGAGCTAATCCGCTACAGCGACGAACTCATACACCAACCGGGTGTCACCGCCCGCGACCATTTCCATTTTCCAGTTTTAAAAGGCGCTAACGAAGCCTCCGCCCGGCTGGCCCAAAAATTACGCGAGCGCGCAGGCGCCACTCGTCCCCATGCCGCAGCCCAAACCGACGCCTTGCTAGTGGAGGAAAATGACGACGATAGCATTCTACTAATAGATGACGATGACGGTGGCCAAGCTGTACCCGACAGCATTTTTCGCGCTTACGACATCCGCGGCATAGCCGGCGACACCCTAACCGCTCAAGGCACCTACCTGCTAGGACGCGCCATCGGCAGCGAAGCCGGCGAACTGGGCCAGCAAACAGTGCTGGTGGCCCGCGATGGCCGCCTTTCCAGCCCGGAACTCAGCCGCTCATTAATCAAAGGCCTGCTAGAATCCGGCCGCGACGTGGTTAACCTGGGCCTAGTCCCCACTCCGGTCCTCTACTATGCCACCGAAGTGCTAGAAACTCAGACCGGCATCATGCTCACCGGCAGCCACAACCCGCCCCAGCATAACGGCCTAAAAACCGTCATGAACGGCGACACTCTTTACGGCGAACGCATCCTAGCCCTTAGCCAGCGCATCAAGAACAATGCCTTTAGCGAAGGCCGCGGCCACGAAGAAGAACGCGACATCACCGATCGCTATCTCAACGACATTGCCAGCGACATCGTGCTGGCCCGCCCCCTAAAAATTGCCATCGACTGCGGCAACGGCGCCACTGGCGAACTGGCGCCACGCCTGTTCAGCCAGTTAGGATGTGAAGTTGCGCCACTGTATACAGAGATCGACGGAAACTTCCCCAACCACGCCCCAGACACCGGTAACCCGGATAACCTCACCGACCTGATCCGCGTAGTACAGGAACAGGAACTGGACCTGGGCCTAGCCTTCGATGGCGACGGCGACCGCGTCGCAGTGGTTACCAACACCGGCGAAATCATCTGGCCCGATCGCCTGCTAATGCTGTTCGCCAAAGACCTGCTCGCCCGCAGCCCCGGCGCCGACATCCTTTTCGACGTAAAATGCAGCCGCGCCCTGCCTGCCATTATCCGCAAGAACGGAGGCCGTCCATTGATGTACAAAACAGGGCACTCGCTAATCAAGGCCAAAATGAAAGAAAGCGGTACCGCCTTGGCGGGTGAAATCAGCGGCCACATCTTCTTCGCCGACCGCTGGTTCGGCTGCGATGACGGCGCCTATGCGGGAGCTCGCCTGCTGGAAATCCTTTCATTGCAAGATGACACCGCCGGCCAAGTATTCGACCAATTTCAAACCGGCGCCACCACCCCAGCGTTGTATATCGATGCCACCGACGACAACAAATTTGCACTGATCGACGCCCTCAAGGCCCATGCCGACCAATTCACCGGCGGCCGCCCCACCACCATCGACGGGCTACGGGTGGACTTTCCTGATGGCTGGGGGCTGGTGCGCGCGTCCAACACCACCCCGTCACTGGTGGCCCGCTTCGAAGGGCGCGACGAAGAGGCACTGGAACGAGTAAAAGAACAGTTCCGCAAACAACTGCATGCAATCGATAAAAGCCTAAAATTGCCGTTTTGAGTTAGAATCACCGAACTGAAAGGTCAAACGTGGAGATGGCACCGCGCAAATCGGATACTCTTTTGCTCCACGCTTTATCCTAAGAGGGAACGCGGACAAAGCCCCTGCAATGCAAAGCGTTGGCCCTGTATTTTGAACGTTAAATACCTCCGCTAAAGCGAATACCCAAGGAGACCCAATGGACGCCAATAGTGCCCATGACACCGCCCGAATTCTGATTGAGGCGCTACCCTACATTCAGCGTTTTGCCGGCACCACGGTAGTCATCAAATATGGCGGCAATGCCATGGAAAACGAGGAGCTAAAAAACAGCTTCGCTCGTGACGTAGTAATGATGAAACAAGTGGGCATCCACCCGGTGATTGTGCACGGCGGGGGCCCCCAGATAGGCGAGTTACTGGAACGTCTTGGCAAAGAATCCAAATTTGTTCAGGGTATGCGTGTCACCGACCGGGAAACCATGGACGTGGTACAGATGGTGCTCGGAGGGCTGGTCAACAAAGACATCGTTAACCTGATCCAGCATAACGGCGGTCAGGCCATCGGCCTCACTGGCAAAGACGGTCGGCTGATTAAAGCTCGCAAGATGGTTCTCAAGGCAAGCGATGCGGATAGCCCTGCATTACAGGCCTCAGAGATCATCGACATCGGCCACGTTGGCGAAGTGCAGGGTATCGACACTCGCATCATCGACCTGCTCGCCGGCAGCGATTTTATCCCTGTAATCGCACCCATCGGCGTAGACGACAACGGCGCCAGTTACAATATCAACGCCGACCTTGTGGCCGGCAAAGTAGCTGAAGTGCTGCGTGCAGAAAAACTCATTCTGCTCACCAACGTCCCCGGCCTGAAAGACAAACAAGGCCAGATCCTCACCGGGCTCACCACCGAAAGGGTCAACAGCCTGATCAAGGACGGCACCATCTACGGCGGCATGCTGCCCAAGATAGGCTGCGCCCTAGAAGCAGTGCAAAACGGCGTGCACACTGCCCACATCATCGATGGCCGGGTGTCTCACGCCGTTCTGCTAGAAATTCTCACAGACAAGGGCATCGGCACCCTAATTAGCAAAGACTAGTTGAACAATAAAATTTTAAAGTTTTCAGCTTCAACTTAAGTCGCCGGCAAGAGGGATTGCCGGTGACTTTGCTATAACCAATTTATAAGAATATTGCAGCAATAAACCCGGGAATGTTGGGCGCGGGCATAGCATATGATATATCTCTTGCCACACTCGCGCTGCAGCTTGCCGCTTGCAGCTAAAAACGGGAACGACATTTCATGACCGATAAAAAACCGTCTCGGAAAGAGCAGATCCTGCAGTCGCTCGCCCACATGCTTGAAGCCGCACCAGGAGGACGCATTACCACCGCCGGGCTGGCGCGGGAAGTGGGTGTCTCCGAGGCGGCGCTATACCGACATTTTCCCAGCAAGGCAAAGATGTTCGAGGGGCTGATCAGCTTTATCGAAGAAGCCATTTTTTCGCGTATTAACCGTATCGTGGAAGACGGTCAGGCCAGCGATCAGGTGGAACAAATACTCACCTTGCTGCTGGCGTTCACCGAGCGCAACCCCGGTATTACTCGGTTACTCACCGGCGACGCCCTGACTGGTGAAAACGCACGCCTGCACCTGCGCATTCAACAATTCTACGACCGAGTGGAAAGCCAAGTAAAAAAAGTACTGCGTGATGCAGAGCTGAAGGAAGGCTTACGCACCCAAGCCACCCCAACCGTCACAGCCAACCTACTGCTGGCCGTGGCCGAAGGGCGCATTGCGCAATTCGTTCGTTCTGGCTTCAAAATTAAGCCAGGCCAAGACTGGCCTGCCCAATGGGCGCTATTGCAACCCACCTTGTTTCGGTAAAAGGAATTAAAGGCGTTCGCCACCGTGGTGGCTATTTTCTTCAAGCTTTCTCCGCTTCATTCCGCACTAAACCAGAATCAGGGCGACCATTATCCGCCCTAATTCTGGCCTTTCTCAATAACCTCAAGACGCTCAATAATTGGCGCGTATTGTTGATTGGCTTGATCTATTTCTTGATCGAACTCACGTAGTTTTTTTTCCGCGGTGATGATCTGCCGTTGCAACCGATCAATCGCTTCTTTAACCACCTCCGGCACCTCTCTACCCGCCCGCTCATTGCGTGCCGCCGTGGCAATCTCATCATCCAGCTTCGCCTGTAACTGAGCCAGATTATTCTCTTCGTAACTAATACTGAGCTCCAGCGCTTCGACCCTACGGTCCCGCGCCCGCTCCGCATCTTCCGGGCCGGCATATAACCGCAACATATCGCGATCTTCCCGTGCCTGGCGAGCCTGCTTCATCCGCTGGGCCTTGGCTTGGGCGTCATTGAGCTCCACGCCCTCCACGTCCTCCAGCACCCGGCCATATTGATCCAACAACTGATAACCGTTGCGGATAGCATCCATCGTCAGGGTTCGGTTCAAGTGCACCACACCATCCGTGGTTTCATGTCGAAAGTAGGCGCCATCCGGCATCCGCTCATTCGCGCGCTGCCCGGAACGCGCCCAAACCGACGAAGGCAGTAATGGCGAAACCAAAATGAACGCCATCAACAGGACGACGATTCTCATTATTATTGCACTCCATAGCGCTCCCGGTATTCACGCATAGGCTCCACCACGGCTTCGCTATCCGGTTGCTGTTCCAGCCAGGCGACAATATCACTCATGGTAACGATAGACCCCACTGGCACTCCCAATGCTTGCTCAACTTCCTGAATCGCAGACAGGCCCTTGCCCGCCTCAGAGGGCTCTTTACCGCACTCCTGCCGATCCAGTGCGACCATCACCCCCGCCATGCTCGCGTCGGTCTTCTCGAACATCGCCGCGACTTCACGAATCGCAGTCCCGGCCGTGATCACATCATCTATCACCAGTACTCGGCCCTGCAATGGCGCACCCACCAGCCAGCCGCCTTCGCCATGGTCCTTGGCTTCCTTGCGGTTAAACGCCCAAGGGTAATCCCGCCCATGGTGTTCGGCCAGCGCCACGGATACCGCCGCTACTAGAGGAATACCTTTATAGGCCGGCCCGAATAACATATCGAATTCCAGCCCGGATGCCATGATCGCATCCGCATAATAACGTCCCAACCGGGCAAGCGCTTCACCGCTATTGAAGGTTCCCGCATTAAAGAAATACGGGCTATTACGGCCGGATTTCAACGTAAACTCACCGAATTTCAAAGCCTTACGCTCTTCCGCGAAGCGCAAAAAGTGCTTTTTATAGTTCTTCATAATCAAGCCTGTGTGCTACGTAACTTGCTCTCAACGGTGAAGCACCGTGCCGCGCACGGTGCAAAACGCACCTTTGTTTTGCTTTTACCAGCCGAGTGCGACCTGCTGCGCTTTAATGATCTCACCGATACCATTTTCAGCCAGCTCCAACAAATTGTCAGATTGCTCGCGGGTAAATGGCGCGCCTTCTGCTGAACCCTGGATCTCGATAAAACCGCCTTGCTGAGTCATCACCACGTTCATGTCAGTGCCTGCATTAGAGTCTTCCGCGTAATCTAGATCTAGCACAGGGGTATCCTTGTACATACCCACAGACACCGCACCCACTAACCCGGTCAGCGGGTCGTTTTTGATCTTCTTGGTTTCCAGCAGGTAGGTAAACGCATCAACCAGCGCCACACAGGCCCCGGAAATGGATGCCGTGCGCGTGCCACCATCGGCCTGCAGTACGTCGCAATCTAGGTAAATCGTGCGCTCACCCAGCGCCTTCATGTCCACCGCAGCACGCAAGGAACGGCCGATCAGTCGTTGGATTTCCAGGGTACGCCCTCCCTGTTTCCCGCGGGTCGCCTCGCGGCCAGAACGGGTGTGGGTAGAACGCGGCAACATACTGTACTCGGCGGTGAGCCAGCCTTGGCCCTTGCCCTTGAGGAAACGTGGCACACCATCTTCCACGGACGCTGTGCACAGCACCTTAGTGTTCCCAAACGCCACCAATACGCTGCCCTCGGCATGAACGGTGTAGTTGCGGGTAAAGCTCAGCTCACGCAATTGATCGGGGGCTCGGCCGGATGGGCGCATGGAATCTCCTGAAATAGTAAAAACGAAAGGGCCGCCATTGTAGCAAACACCGACGCCAATGCCTTCCTTGCACCCAAACCCGTCTCCATTAGACTAGGGGACCATTACTGCAGGAGCGTGCAGGCAAACACCGCAGAGCTCCACCCCACTGACAACAACGAGGTTCACCATGATTTGCAGCATGACTGCTTTTGCTCGCGCCGACCGCCCGCTTGAGGGCTACGGCCTTGTCTGGGAAATCAAAGCCGTGAACCATCGTTACCTTGAAGTCAGCCCCCGCCTGCCCGACGCCCTTCGCTCACTGGAAAACGCAGTACGTGAACGCTGCCGTAAAAGGCTCGCCCGGGGCAAAGTAGAAATTACTCTACGCTACCAACAAGATGAGAGCGATGCCGCCCTAGAACTCAATGAGCCACTAGTGAAGCAACTGTCGGACATCTCTCGCCGAGTCGGAGACTTGGTCCAACATTCCGGCCAGGTCAACCCCATGGAAATTCTCCGTCACCCCGGCGTTCTCAGCACCCGGCAGCTGGATGTGGCGCTACTGCAACGCGAATCCCTAACCTTACTTGATGAAGCCCTGCAATCCCTGATCGACACCCGCAGCCGAGAAGGCGAACAGCTAGGCAAACTGATTGAAGAACGGCTCAACGGCATCATTGTCCAAGTAGAAATCGTCAAAGCCGCCATCCCGCGCATCAAGGAAGCCCAACGTGAACGCCTACGCAGCCGCATCCAGGACGTCATTGACTCCCCGGACCCGGATCGCCTGGAACAGGAGCTGGTTCTTCTAGCGCAAAAGATGGACGTTGATGAAGAACTCGATCGCCTGCTAACCCACGTTACCGAAGTGCGCCGCATCCTCAAAAAAGGCGGCCATATCGGCCGTCGGCTCGACTTCCTCATGCAGGAACTCAACCGCGAAGCTAACACCCTGGGCAGCAAATCCGTAGACAGCGAAACCACAGCGGCAGCGGTGGAGCTAAAGGTGCTGATTGAACAGATGAGGGAGCAGATCCAGAACATAGAATGATATTTCCGCTCGTTTCTTCACATTTCAAAACACCCTCAAAGCCCCGTGATTAGGGGCTTTTTTGATTCTCCACGTTTACAAACGTCCCACCATGTTTCACCATAGTGGTGACAGAAATGGTGACAGAACGCCGAAAAGTCACCTGAAACCACCAAAACCTGAAAATCTGTCACCATTTTCAGAATACAGGGGACAGCATGGCCACACGATTGAACGACAAACAGATCAAATCGCTGCTTAGGAAAGGGGAGCCCGGGTACACAGGGGTAGGTAACGGCTTGCGTTTCCGCATATCAAATGAAGGAACTGGCTTTTGGGTGTTTCGCTATAAAGCCAATGGTAAACGTAGACAAATAACCCTGGGGAAATACCCCGAACTAACCTTAGCCAAGGCCATTGTGGAAGCGGCAAAACACCAGATTGAAGTAAAGCAGGGCGTCGACCCGCTAGCAGAGAAGAAGCGCCCGGAAAGCGCGAAGATCCAGACCGTTAACGATCTGGCCGCCGACTGGCTCAAAAACGACATAGGGAAGCGACTAAAGCACCCCCATATTCCCCGCCGCGTTTTCGAGAAAGACCTGGCACCCTACTTCGGCGAGCTATCCCTAAACCGTATCAGCCCCCTGGATATACGCCACGCCATCGAAGCGATAACCGCCAGCGGGCGGCCCACCGTCGCCAATGACGCGCTAGGGTACTGCAAGCAACTATTCCGCCACGGCATCCGCTTGGACCTGATGAAGACCAACCCGGCGGACGCTTTCACGGTTCACCATGCGGGCGGAGTCGAAAAGAGCCGTAGCAGGGCGCTCACTATCGGAGAACTGACAACCGTATTTAAGGTATTCCGTGACAATGCCGACCAATTCACCCGCGAGAACTATCTGGCCGCCGCGTTGCTGCTAACCCTGGGCATCCGTAAAGGTGAACTAATCGCGGCCAAGTGGAGCGAGTTTAGCGGCGACGGCACGCTGTGGGATATTCCGAAGGAACGCAGCAAAACGGGCGAGGCCATTACGATCCCCCTACCGCCCGTTGCGATTGGCTGGCTTGAAGAACTCCACATGAGGGCGTGCGGGTCCGAGTACGTTTTCCCTTCCCGGCGTGCCAGCAAGCGCCGCGGTTATATCAGTGACGACACGCTTAACCACGCCCTGGCCAAACTGTTTGGCCAGAAAGTCCGCCCCGGCGATCCACCGGCCAACAAACTCGGCGAGGCCGGCATTGAGCACTTCACCGTTCACGACTTGCGCCGGACGTGTCGCAGCCTGCTAGCAGGGGCAGGCGTACCGGGTCACGTTGCCGAGCGTTGCCTGAACCACAAACTCAAAGGCGTTGAGGGGATTTACGACCGTTACGACTACCTCGACGAACGCCGGGAAGCACTACAGAAAATAGCCGACCTGCTAACACCAATAATCAACCACGACAGTCACACCAATGTGACCACATTCAAACGGAGGGCATAGAGCGATGGGCTACCAAATTGGACACCTGATCAACGGCCCGAGCGGCAACACCTACGCCACCATCGAAGCGGCAGAAGCAGCCCTGGACCAACTGGTTAACGCCACATGGCAAGAAGAAGCCCATGCCCTACGCGAGATCCTGGAAAGTTGCGCAGACAGGTACGACCGCCCAGCGGGCACCGAGAACCATAACCAGCACCGCTTCGCGCAAATGGTGGAGGCCGGCGAGGACATGGAAGCAGCAGCCCGCGCCTGTGTTCGCGCCTCCCATCGTGCGGTTGTGACAGGCATGGCCACTATCGAGCGGAGGGCTTAAGCGATGGATGATGAAACAGCCCAATATCTGCTCAGGAACCCAGAACTGCGCTTTTGCAAGGGAGAAGAGGCAGCAGGATTCTTTCTCCTAGCAATCAGCAATGCCTTACTTGAGGGGCGCGAAATACCCATGCAGTCCCAAATAGCTTTAGGGCAGGCCCTCAGAGAAGCCGCACTGCTTTCCCTTAATACACACACAAAGGCGGACAAGAAAGCGGCAGGAAAATCACTATTAAAATCGCTCGCACTCGAGAAACGCGGGGGAATGGATCATTTCGAAAGAAGTGCCATGACCGGACAGACGAAACAGAAACTGGCCGACCTGTACAACATAGGGAAAAATGAAGTACCCGAATTACTAGACGCCCTAACCAAGTCAGAACGCGAGCTACTCAAGGATAGAATACCCATAACCGTTGGGCACCTAATCCGAGTCATTCAAGAACTCGGACCGGGCGCGGAATCCACTGAGGCCGCCAAGAGGCTGCGCGACGGGCTCAAACCTCAGTTTAGAATGCTCACAGCCCAAGATATAGAAAACCATGTTAACGAAGCGATGCGTGAGGCCCACAATCAAGGGCTTATAGAAAGCGGCGGCAGTTCCATTAAGTTGAAATTTTAACCCCAACAGCCCCACTCACCTCCCGTTTTTATCAGAAACGGGAGTTTTCCACCCCACCCGAATTCTCAAGCTCCATTTCTGAAACGATGCGCACCATGGACTGACTAAAACCAGCATGGTGAAACATGAACACACAGCAGCAAACCAACCCCGACCGCATTATTTCCCGCGCCCAATTCCGTGAACTGACCGGCATGAGCCGCACCACGGAATGGCGCTTAAACCAAGAGGGGAAACTCCCCGCTGTCATTGAAGTGAACGGCCGCGCCCTGGGCTATCTGGAATCCGCCTATATCGCTTGGCTTAAGCAGCATTCAGCTTAAGGGGCGGCGAAATGGACAAGTATCAAGAGGCGATCCGCCAAACTGTGCGAGCCCTCCCCGCTGGAAGCAAACGCTTAAAAGCGGGTGAAGTCCGGGCAATCGCGGAGGCTCACGGCAAGAACAAGCAGCAGGTAAGAAAGGACGTAGAACGCCTAGCCAGGCGTAAAGACTCCGGGAGCCCCATCTAATGCAACAGCTCCCCGAGGCGCTGTTGCCGCTCGCAGCGTATAAGCAGTTTATCGTCTACAGGTTGGTTCCCAGCACCAAAAAGCCGGGAAAAATGGACAAGCTCCCGGTTGACCATCGCACCCTGCAGGTCTACGCGAAGGGCTCAGACTGGCAGAACGACCCTGACGCCTGGACCACGTTCAAGCACGCATCAGCCTGCGCCACGATGGCCGGCCCGAACCACGCTGTGGGATTTTTCCTGCGCGATGACGACCCGTTTGTTTTCTTCGATATCGACAACTGCCGGAACCCGGACGGGTCATGGTCCGCCGTCGCGATGGGTATGATGGGCATGCTGAACGGTGCGGCTGTTGAGGTTTCACAATCGGGGCGCGGTCTTCACATTATCTGCACCGGTGCCAGCCCGGAACACGCCTGCAAAAACATTTCGCTCGGCCTGGAAATGTACACCGGGAAGCGGTTTATCGCCCTGACCGGGGCCAACACAGTGGGCAATGCCGCCGTGAACCTGACGACATGCCTGCCCGCCGTGGTGAACAAGTATTTCACCGCCAGCAACCGCAAACCCCTGCAGGAATGGACAACCGACCCGGTGCCGGACTACGCCGGCCCGACCGACGACGCGCAACTGATCGAGCGGGCGATGAACAGTCGCAGCGCCTCGGCGGCGTTTGGGGGCAAAGCATCGTTTTCGGACCTGTGGGAGTGCAGCACCGAGGCGCTGGCGGATGCGTACCCGGATGACGTACTGGGCACCGGGGCCAGAGCGTTCGATGCCAGTAGCGCCGACGCAGCCCTTGCGCAGCATCTGGCTTTCTGGACCGGCAAGGATTGCGCCCGGATTCTGCGCTTGATGTGGCAGTCACACCTTGTGCGGGACAAATGGAACCGTGACGACTACCTCGAACGCACCATCTTGAACGCCTGTGCGAACCAGTCCGACACCCTGACCGGCACCAACGACGGCGGCCCGAAACTGTCAGGCAGCCGCAAGCAACAGGAATACGCGAAGCAGATTCGTGCGGGCGTGCTGGCTCAGGCCAGCGGGGAACAGGTGGCACTACTGACAGCGACCCACGGTCCGGCAGCTAACGCGAAATTCTGGATCGACCACAAAGCCGAGACACCCGCGCAGCTTGCCGAACGGTGCCGCCCGGTTGATCTGGGTGCGACCGCAGCACAGCCAGCACCTGCGCCGAGCCCCAAGGGCACTGCTACCCCACCGCCGGCACCAGCAGGCGACACGAGCACGCGCTCAGCCAGCGAGCCATCAAGAGCGCCCGAGCTGCGCACAGGCTACCAGTACCTCTCAGCGGAACAGCAAATCGAGTATTTCCGGGGCTGCGTGTATGTCCGCGACCGTCACCGGGTATTCACCCCTGACGGCGATCAACTGAAACCGGAGCAATTCAACGCAACTTTTGGCGGGTATTCGTTCCAGCTTGAGGCGGACGGCTCAGGCAAGACGACCCGTAAGGCGTGGGACGCGTTCACCGAGTCACAAGCCGTGACGTTCCCGAAGGTGGCTAGCACCTGCTTTCGTCCCGATCTGGCGCCGGGTCAGATTATCACCGAACGCAATCGCCGCCTCGTAAACACCTATGTGCCAGCCCATGGGGAGCGCAAACAGGGCGACGTGTCGTTATTCCTTGATCATGTGGCGCGGCTGCTACCCGACGAAAACGACCGGGAGATATTCCTTTCGTATCTGGCCGCTTGCGTGCAAAAACCAGGCGTTAAATTCCAGTGGGCACCGTTGATTCAGGGCGCCGAGGGCAACGGTAAGACCGTTTTCTACCATGTGCTGGCCTACTCACTTGGCGATTGCTATGCACACCTTCCGAACGCCGCAGAGATCACCAACCCGTTTAATAGCTGGCTTGAGCAAAAGCTGATTATCGGTATCGAGGAACTACACACAGCAGGCCGCCAGGAAGTAGCCGACACGCTCAAGCCGATGATCACGAACAAGCGAGTTGAGATCCATGGCAAAGGTCAGGACCAGCGAACCGGGGACAACTGCGCCAATTTCATCATGTTCTCGAACCATAAGGACGCGGTACTCAAGAGCGAAAACGACCGCCGCTATTGCGTGTTCTACACGGAGCAACAGGAACCGGGCGACCTCGAACGCGATGGGATGGACGGAGAATACTTCGCTCGCCTCTACAACTGGCTCGAGTGCGGCGGATTCGCCCACGTCGCCCATTACCTCTACACCCGCCCCGTGACCGTTGACGTAATGGGGCGCGCCCCACGAACAAGCAGCACAGCCGAAGCCGTCCGCTCAAGCCTGGGTGTAGCCGAACAGATCATTCAGGAAGCCATAGACCTCGAGGAGTGGGGATTTCGTGGCGGCCTTGTCTGCACGAAGGTGGCCGGGGAACTACTCAAAGCCAACGGCAAGAGACTGAGCCCTCAGAAGGTGGCAGGCGTTCTGGTGAACCTGGGCTATATCAGGCACCCGGCATTAGAAGCCAGCCGCGGCACTGTGAAAGTCGACGGAGTTTTGCGCCGCTTGTATGTGAAGCGTGGCAGCTTGGCCGCACACCTCCCGAACCCGAAAGCAGTAGCCGGGGCATTCAGAAATGCACAGGTGGATGTGGTTGCAACTGATGCCGAGGTGCAAGCGAGTTGCGCCTTCTTGCAGCCGCCTAAAGCCCCTTAATCACTGGCTTTCCTCCTCTTTAGTTGCAAGTTGCAAGTAATAAGTAATTAGAGAGTAGAGAGAGCACAGCAGCGTGGCCACGCAGTGAGTCGCCGCCAATGTGGACATCAGTTGTAACCGCTCACAAAAAACCCGCCATCCCAGCAATGGCGTGGCCTCCAGCGGTTACAACAGCCCTTATCGCGATTTGCAACCAGACGTAGCGGCCAAACCATTAGCAAAAATTAGCGGGAAACGAATTTTAACCCGGCCCATGTGGCCACCAACATCAGCCGAAGCGGGCATTAAGCCCAACAGAAAACGGAGCAAAACCAATGAGCAACAATCTTGAGAAAATCCAAAAAGCCATCGCAGACGTTCGCGCCAGGCTCGAGTCGCTGAAACCGTCCAGCGGGCTCGACGATCTCGACGCCATCGCCGAAGAGCGCTCCACGTTGCGCGAAAAGCTGGATCTATTGGCCGACGCGGAAACCGCCGAACGTGAACGCATCGAAGCGGAGGAAGCAGCCGAGCGAGCCACGCAGCGCCGCGCATTCCTTCACTCAGTGGCCGAAAAAGCGGAGGCGGCGGCAACTCACTACCAGGAACTAACCGACCGTGCCGACTCACTGGTGACCGAACTGGTCGAAACCCTGGCAAAACGTGAACGCGCTTTGAATCGTGAGGCGGTCGGGCTGCAAACCCCCGGCATTCTCAGCAACGACGAGCATGGCGACCTGATAGCACAACTGGATAGCTCAGCCGTGGGCGTTTATCCCGGCAACTTTGGCAACACATGGAAAAAAGCCGTTATCCAAACCTGTGGGGACGATGCGCAACTACGCCGCCGACTCCTCGATTTGGTCACCTCACCAGGCAACCACCAGGACAAACCATTATCAGGCGCCCGCCCCATTTTGGCAGAGGGAGCCCGAACGCTTGCCGCCAGCAATCCAACGCGGCAGAGCAAAACCGACACCGTGACACCGATACCCGTAAAAGCCAGCGGGCACCGCTACGAAGTAGACCTTCGCGGTCCTGGCCGCGTCACCGACCTGAACGCCGATTAACAACAGCGCCCGCTCCGGCGGGCCAAATGGAGCAAACCGCAATGAGCAAGACCGACAACCGCACCGCACACAGCAACCTTTCCCGTCTCACTGTTTCCACGCTGAAACAGAAGCACCCCAGCCTGTACGAACAATGCGTATCCCTGGGCGTGCAACGCGAAAGAGAGCGCATCCTGGCGACCCTGCCGACCACCTGCAGCAGCCCGAGTGACCGGTTCGCTCTCGACTGCATCCGTAACGGCAGCGAGCTAACCCAAACAGCGAAGGCCAACTACTTAGTGCTGATGATGAAAGCAGCCCGAAGAGATAACGCCAGCGCCCAAACGCTGGCCGCTATCGAAAAACGCCTGGGGGTGCGCAGTGACTCTTGAACAGCTACTACACGAAGCGCCGGAGCTTTACGCGGCACTGATTGAGGAAGGCGTCCGCCAAGAACGAGAACGAGCACTGGCCCACCTCGACATTGCCCGCTGGTATGCCTCGCTTGAGGAAGCCACGGAAGCGATCCGGGAAGGCGTGCCAGCCGTGTCGGAAGAAGCGCTGAACCACCACTACGCAGCCGTGGAGGACGAACGCGACAGGCTCGACAGGGAAGCGGAGCTGCGACGGCTAAGGGGGCGCTAGCTTCCAAGCTGAGGCGGACCGGAGCGCTGGCCCCAAACGGGGAGCGCCCGGCATCCGCTTCGCGTCGAGCCACCCGAGCCCGTGAAGCGGCGCCGCTTCAACCCCTTGGGATGAGCGGGTCCTGTGGAAGGGGGGTAGGGGTATGCCGTTTTGATTCGACCAGCGCGCCCCTCGCACAAACTCACCTTTCCCAATTTAGCATCAATATACGGAGAATCTACACAATGAGAGTCATCAGCAAGGCAGCATTCGCAAGGGAAGCAGGCGTGACCACCTCGGCTATCTCGAAGGTTTTGAACACGGCGCTCAAAGATGCGCTGAACGGCCACGGGATAGACGCCGACCACCCCGCCGCGATCAAGTATTTATCCCGAAAACGCCGAAGCGGGCGACCATCGGGCGGTAGTAACGCAGAGATTGCCAAATATGTAGTGAGCAGAGCCGCACGATTGCGGCACTGCAAGGCTCAACTACTCCCTCGCTTTGCCCCGCTTATCAAGGATGTGTCAGTAAACATCTTTCACTTGGGATTCGCGGCAAAATGGATGCCTGCCGACGAGAGACACGAGCGAATGGCGTTTGTGGAACGCAGCCTCGAACTACTCGAGGAGGCTTGCGAATGATGCTTTGCACTCAGGCTGAGAGGGGGTAGCAGGCACATGGGAGCACTAAATTCCGAGATCCAGGGCACAGGGCACCAAAGCCCGGAGCGAGCGCTATTGAGTGAAGTTATCTTGCTGGCAATAGCCGACAGCCTCGGCACCGTTTCGACATGCACGAAAGGGGTAACCAGAGCGGACTCCGCCAGGCAGGCCCGTGAGTGGCTCCAGCGCTCCCCCGTGTGCCGGCATTACTGCACCCTTTTGGATATTGATCACCAGGCGATGCTCGACCGTTTGGCCCCCCGCTGGCAGAGGCAGAAGGTTACTATCGATTAGATCGAGATTACGATTTCGAGCGCCTCACACTTCGGGCGAATGGTGACAGAAATGGTGACAGACCACGCCTGCCCGCCCTAATAATCACAGCAACCAACTGATAATAAACACTTTTAGTGTCACCAAACCATGAGCAGATCCAGAACATAGAATGATGTTCTTGGGTGTTCAGTGGCACTCCATAATTCCATGCAAATCAAGCATTTAATAAATTTTGACAATCACCGTGTCCGTGTAAGTTCTGCCAAGTTTGGGTAGTTATGGGTAGTAGATTGGGGAGTATTTTCTCGCTATAGTGTATCGGCGAGATTGTACTCCCCAATTTGTTTTGAGGCAGGAAGGTGGGCAAGCTACACGACAAAACCGTCAAGAAACTGATCAAAGAGAAGCCATCCGTTCGGCATGCCGACGGCAATGGCCTCTACCTCATGACGCCAAAGCGCGGCGACGCTTACTGGATGCTGCGCTATACCACTCCAGCTACCAAGCTCCGCCGTGAATACACCATCGGCAAGGTGGACGACTGGTCACTGGCCGACGCCCGCGATGAGGCGGCGAAGCTGAGGTTGGCGATCAAGCGTGAGGGTGCTGACCCGGTTCAGGAGCGGCAGAAGGTCAACCAAAACCCCTTCAAAACGCTCAATGATCTGTACGCGGACTACTACGAGCTTCGCAAACGAGAAATCGAGTCCCACCATAAAGAGAAGAGCCTGTACGAGCGTGAGGTCGCCTGGCGCATCGGGAAGGTGGAACTTGAAAAGATCCGGCCAGTGGATATCAGTGAAATCCTGCGCGACGTGGCCAATGGCTATGACGACAATAAGCCCCGCCCGACCCTCTCGAATGACTTGATGCGCCTACTGAGGAACCTGTTTGATCATGGCATCAAACTGGATGTCACTAGGTTCAATCCCGCCTCGCCATTCCGCCCCAGGGATGCCGGTGGGGAGGAGAAGGCCGCCAACTACCCAATGAATGAAGATGAAGTCACCGAGTTCTTTACCAAACTTAGGGTGATTCCGGCGCAGTTCAGTCGAGAGAACTACTTGGCCTGCGCGTTGCTGATAGCGACTTGTACGAGAAAGATGGAGCTTTTGGCCGCGCCTTGGTCAGAATTCGATCTGGAGAACCGTATCTGGTACCTGCCCGAGGAAAGGACCAAAAAGAGAAGGGCCATCGATATCCCGTTGGCGGAGCCCGCCGTGGAATGGCTGAATGAACTGAAAGTACGCTCCTGTGGGAGTGACTGGGTCTTCCCAGCTCGCAGGATCAGCAAAAAAGCACGGACTCCGCACGTGTGTGAGAATACGCTGAACCATGCACTCAAGAAGCTCTTTGAGAAAAAGCTCTTCTCATTTGACAAGCGCCGTGTCCACGATCTGCGTGGCACGGCCCGGAGGAAGCTGGGCAAGCTTGGTTTTGATGACAATCTGGCTCAGCGCTGTCTGAATCAGCTGCCTGGCAACAGAACTGACCGGGTCTACAACAAACATGCGTATTTTGAAGAACGGAGAGAGGCTCACGAGGCGCTCTGCGAGTGGCTGGCGCCCATCGTGAGAGGTGACAAAGTCAGCTCTGGAGAGTAAAAGGGCCAGATCAGGCCCCTTGCTGCTCGATCCAGGCCAACAGATCCGATAACCGCCACGCCACCGAGTTGCAGCCCAGCCTTAGCCGTGCCGGAGCAAGTTTTTTTCGTTCCAGCGACCACCATTGAGTTCGGCTGACGCCGGTAATCGCACGGCGATCCCGCTCCCGGACCAGTCGCTCACACTGTCCAGAACGAGCCAGAAGCTTGGTGCGCACCTCTTCCGAAGGCGGACTGAACGTTTTGTCACTCATCCTCTGCCACCTCCGGATTACCGCTGGGAAAAGTGGGAAACTGGGATAACCCATCAAGTTCTGACAGCGAATTCAGATAGTTTCTGATGCGATCAGGCCATAAGGCGAAGAATCGTTCAAATCTGCCATTTACTTTAACTCTCAGTGTGCCACGACTCCTTTCATTGGTTTCCAGCAGATCTTTCTGGATCAGGAACTCTATTTCACGCATATATCGAGATTGGAGCCCGAAAAACTGCAGGAAATTGGCTTTCTTCACAAGTAGCTGCTTTTCACCGTTCACCGTGCGCTTGAATCCGTCGTAGGGCGATTCAGCTATACCCTTCTCTATATCAGCGAATCTGAACCTCCGTGAGTTCATATAGTCATTGAGCTTCAATAGAATCCGGTGCTCTTCCTTATTGAATATATGTCCTCTCGATTTTATCCAGGCGTCGGCCACTTGGTGCACTGCTCGCTCAGATTCTTCCTCCGTCCAGGGCAGCAGATAATTTCGACACGCCAGACATAGCGCAGCGGTAATCAATGCAAACCGCTTGACCACGCGGATGACCTGCGAAGCCATGTGCGACGTCGTCCACTGATCTGTCAACCGAGCCGTCTCCCTCTGGATATACTCGGGCAAGTCATCCACATCTTCTGTAAGACGCTCGAGCCAGTGCCGGAACAATGTGCCATGGCAGTGACTGGTCCGGCTTTTCAGCGCATCGACCAGCTCCTGAGAGCTGGCAAACCCATGCAATTCCTCAAATGCGCCGAATCGCCCAAACGCTGGGATTTCAACCAAACGGTTCTCTTGGCCGGCCCTGACTGGCTTCCCCAACTAATGAAATACTTCCGATAGCCAAATCTCACCGGAGCTCAAGGCCAGCGTCCGCCAATGCGTTTGTGCCGCCAGATCTCCGGAAATATTCGCCCTCAGCTTACTGGCACCGTTCATGATGTGATAAATCGAGACGTCCACATCCTCGGGCCGAGCCAAGCCGATTTCGTCCAGCATGAGCGCTATATCGTTGTGCTCGGCAGCGACCGCTGCCAGTCCATTGGCAGTCGCTACCCAGCTTCGTACGAAGGTTGGAGCCCCACAAACACTGGCGGCCACCTGCAATAGTGTCGTTTTCCCGGTGGAACTATTGCCGACAAGATGAAAAGCCCCGTTTTCTAACCCAGCATGTTTCAACAGGGGTGCCGCAAGGGCTACCCCAATGCTGAACATCGCTAGCGGGTTGCCCTCACACAGTTTCCCCACTTGAGTTTGCCAATCCTGGAGAGAGCCGCTTTCCTGAAGCAGAGGCGATGTCGATAGCTGCCCGACGAAATAGTGCTGCTCATCCGCCTGACCTGCCGTCCAGCTGCTCGTCGCGAACACCGGGCCATGCCAACCGGTGCGGTCGACGGTGGTGGCCGGCGGCGCCTTTGCCATTTCCTCAAGCAGGTAGCGTTGTAGTCGTGCCCAACTGATATTGCCAGGCTCCAGCGGATAGCCGCTGTCCACGAGCAGCTCTCGTATCTGCCGGGCGTTATCGCCGTTCAGAGTCCTCGCATACACCACCTCGCGCAGCAGGACGTTGTCCATATTTTTCCACTGCAGAAGCGCGCCGTGGCCGTGTTTTTTATTGGAGAGGCGGGTTCGGGCAACAACCTCTATCCACCCGCCAACCCTCTGCCACTCTTCAGAGCTGTAGCAGTACAGCCCTGAGTCTCTCAGCTGAAATTTCATTCGCCCCTCCGTTACAGCTGATCCAGCCAGTTTCTAACATCCTGAATTCGGAACCTAACGGCTCGACCACTAGGGTTGGGCTTTATGGGAGCGGGGAAGCGACCTGAGCGGACGTACCGACGCAGCGTGGCTTGGGAAAGTTGAGTGACGGCACAAACTTCTTCGTATGTGAGCAAGCGCTCGTTGGTCTCGCTAGAAAACATGTGCTTCATTGCCTACTCCTGATTCGTTGTTTAACGGCAGGAGTGAGTATGAATAATCCAGAATTCGGACCAGAACCGTGGAATTGGCCAATTTGGGCGCAAAGAGAAAAAGATATTAAAACGCTGAATTTAAAGGATAAATTTTAGGGTTTAGGCGCTTTCTATGTGGCGGCCATCGGTTTTTGGACAAATTCTGGCGAAAATGTGAACAGCCTCCGCTAGCCGCCGTCATCACGGCATCATTTTATGAAGCGGTAACTCCCGTTGACTTTCACATGTGAAAGTCAACGCTGGACGTGACCAAAACAGTCTCTTAAAGAACCTTTTCGAGACCCTGCCATTTCGCCGAACAGGCCCGCATCATACCGGGGCTCCAAAAGGACTCTGCCAAGCCCCTTGTCCGTACCCCAAGGAAATAGAGGGAATCCTTGTGGCGACGACGGTCTGTGCATTTCTATCAAGCCGCCGCATACCGGTACCGTCACAGCAGCTAAAGCTGTGGGTCCCAAATATATAACGGCAAGCCACGCTTTCAGCCCATGCCACCTATGTCGTGGAGCATAGGAGCGCATCGCGAAAGTCCCAAATCAGTTAGTTACGTGGAAAGGAATTGGAAAGGCCCCACGGCCTGGAGGCAAAAAACAGCCCTGGACCCGCCTTTGTGTCCAAAAAGGACAAAAGCACATGGCAGCTCAAAGCACTCGACTGATTACGATTGTTGGCAAATCCATAGCGAGGAGCCAGCCATGAGCAAACGAATGACTCACCAGGAAATCTGCGAAGAGTGGGAGTCGGTCAGCCGAGCCCAAAATGTGGACCATCGTCGCGGCACCGAAGCCGCCATCAAGCAATGCCGGCAATTTCTGGCCGCGATTCATCAACAAGCAAACGTGGAGCAAGCTAGGTACCGCTATCTGGCGCAGCGGCTCTGTGACCACTTCTGGTCCCACAACATCGCGCATCGCACTGACAGTACACCGGGGTATCCCGGCCACTACGGTTGCCGCGTCCGACTCCGGAAAAGAAAGCTGGAGTTGTCCTGGTACTACAATCGCTTCGTCCCGAAGAAGAGCGGGGAGGGCCAATCAGTGTTCAGTGAGTACATCCGTAAAGAAGGCCGGTATCGCTACCACAAACCAGCCTTCACGCGGGCCCAGGGTTGGGAGCAACCGCTCATCATGGATGACTGAGGCCGGTTTTGAAATGTTGCGAAGGCTCAATGCCAACCAGGCGGAGCTTTGTCGAATTGTGCGGAAGAGCGAGCGCCTTCTGAAAGATCTCGAAGAGCACCTCGCTGGACTGAGGGAGGCTGCCAGCCGGAGCGCAAGCCCATCTAACGAGGAGGGGTAAGGGCTGTCGAGCGTTAAAAGGCCTGCCGCTCACACCGTGGGCATTGATTGTAGTGAGCTATTGATGGTCTCACATGCATTTGGAGTGACTATATATGCCGTTCTTTACCGGTCTATCCGGATCAAATCGGTTGAATGCAGCGTGGCACCTCTATATATTGGTCAGTCAATGTAGTGTAGGGCTGTTCCGCCCATGAGACCGTGCCGCCTCAAATCAGGCGGCAACACCATCGCCCATAGGAAGCGAAAACATGGCCGAGATGGAAGACCGCTGGTTATCCGTGGATGAAATAGGCAAGCACCTCGGTGTCAGCAATGACACCGTGTACCGCTGGATCGACAAGCACGCAATGCCCGCCCACCGCATGGGGCGATTTTGGAAGTTCAAAAAAGTCGAAGTGGATGAGTGGGTCAAGGGCGGTGGAGCCGCCGAAACGAGCAAGGGTGAGCGCTCCGAATGACCCAAGGCCGGTATCGCATCTCCTTCACGTCCGGCAGCCTGTATCACCGCGAATCGGTGAGCCTGGCCGAACTGTACCTGCCACTCCGTGACTGGGACGAGGTGCGGGCTCAAGCTCTGCATGACAACCTGCTACAGGCCAGGACGGAAAGCACGGCAAAGCGCACCTGTAGAGAGGCGATTGCACGCCTGAAGACGTTGACCGAGAGCGAACTGACTTTCCTGGCCGAGGCAAACCACCAGGACCAGGCACATCTCCTGTGGGTTTCCGTGTGCCGCCTTTATCGCTTTATAGCGGACTTTGCGGTGGAAGTGCTACACGAACGGTTTGTCGCGATGAAGCTGGATCTCAGTTTTGAGGATTTCGATGCCTTCTATAACCGTAAATCGGAATGGCATGACGAACTGGATAATGCCAGAGCCTCAACGCGCGATAAATTGCGACAGGTCCTGTTCAGAATGCTGCGGGAGGCAGGGTTGTTAGCTAAGGACAAAACCATCAACGCAATACTGCTAAGCCCCAGACTGGTTGAGTTGCTGCGTCAGAACAATCCTGACGAGTTTTTCTACTTCCCAGTCTATGAATCCGATATCAGGGGGATGTCAGCTTGAGAAAGGACATTGCCAAAATGCCGATGCAGGAGCGACTCCAGCACCTGTTCAGCGTGGTTTCCGGCCAGCGGTTCCTTAACAAACAGGGGCTGGGTAATGAAGTGCCTTTCTTCATCTGCCCCTACCGGCCTGAAGAGGCGGTCGAAATGGAGCGTCTGCAGCGGCAGTTGGTTAACCGACTGGAGCAGGCGGGCATCCGGATCCTGAGTATCAATCTGTATGACCTGGCCGTCGACCTTTTGAAACAAAGAGACATCTGGGACCAGGTATTGGAGCTCGAGCCCACGGTCTCAAAGGATCAGCTGAAAGAACTGTTACAGGGAGTGCTGGACCCGGAAGCACACTTGGTACCCGCCATCGCGGCGAAGCTCCAATCTGTGGAATTCGACGTGTTGTTTCTGTCGGGGGTGGGCGAGGTCTTCCCCTACATACGCTCCCATAACGTGCTCAACAACTTGCAGAGCACCGCCAAAGACCAGCCAACGGTGATGTTCTTCCCGGGCTCCTATACCCACTCGCTGGAAACCGGTGCATCACTGGATCTGTTTGGCAGGTTGCATGACGACAAGTACTACCGTGCGTTCAACATCTTTCATTACGAAGCCTGAGCGGACGACACGATTCGAGGCGTAATCATTAAGGGAAAATACAATGACATTGAAGAACATTTTTCTAAAGCCCGTTGATCGCCCCATTGAAGGCGTTATCAAAGCCGACGATGAAGCCAGTCTTCGCCTCGAAATTGAAGAATACGTACTGACCAACGAAGTCGAGAAGCGTCTCGAAGAGTTCCTGGATGCTTACAACAACTACGAAGGGGCGAACGGGGTATGGGTATCCGGCTTCTTCGGCTCGGGTAAGTCACACCTACTTAAGATGTTGGCCCTTCTGCTTGAAAACCGGGAGATGGACGGTGCTACAACCCTGGACCTGTTCCTTCCCAAGTGCAGCGAAAATGAAATTCTCCGGGGCGACCTGAAGCGAGCCGTCTCAATTCCGGCGAAGAGCATTCTGTTCAACATCGATCAGAAAGCCGATGTCATCAGCAAAACCCAGATCGATGCGCTTCTGGCCGTGTTCGTTAAAGTCTTTGATGAAATGTGCGGTTACTACGGCAAACAAGGGCACATTGCCCAGTTTGAGCGCGATCTGGACGACCGTGGCCTGTACGAACAATTCAAAGCCGAGTACGAGGCCATCGCCGGCCGCCCCTGGCAGAAAGGCCGGGAGCAAGCCCTTCTGGAAGGCCCGAATATCGCCAAAGTCTACGCCGCAGTGACCGGCGGCGACCCGCAGTCGGCAGTGGGCATCCTCGACAAGTACCGCAGCGATTACCGCGTTTCAATTGAAGATTTCGCGGACAATGTGAATGCCTATATCGAGAAGCAGGCAAAGGAGGGTGGCCACAAAGAGTTCCGCCTGAACTTCTTTGTGGACGAGGTTGGTCAGTACATTGCCGACAACACCAAGCTGATGACCAACCTGCAAACCATTGCCGAGAGCCTCGCCACCAAGTGTCGGGGCCGGGCCTGGATTATCGTCACCGCCCAGGAAGAAATGAAAAACGTGGTGGGCGAAATGGGCAAACAGCAGGGCAACGACTTCTCGAAAATTCAGGCGCGGTTCAATAACCGTATGAAGCTGTCCAGCGCGGACGTGGCGGAGGTCATCCAGAAGCGCCTGCTGACCAAGACCGAGGATGGCGTCAATCAGCTCTCGGACGTCTACCACGCACAGGCGAACAACTTCAAAACGCTCTTCGACTTCGCGGATGGGTCGGCCACCTACCGGAACTTCCAGGACAGGGACCACTTCATCCACAGCTACCCCTTCGTCCCCTACCAGTTCGCGCTGTTCCAATCAGCGATCCAGAACCTGTCACAGCATAACGCCTTCGAGGGTAAGCACAGCTCCGTCGGTGAGCGCTCCATGCTGGGCGTCTTCCAGCAGGTCGCCATCCACATCGGCAACCATGAGGTAGGCCAGTTGGCCACCTTTGACCTGATGTTCGAGGGCATCCGCTCTGCACTGAAATCACAAATACAGCGGGCGATTATCCAGGCCGAGAAGCAGCTCGACAATGCTTTCGCCATCCGGCTGCTGAAGGCCCTGTTCCTGGTCAAATACGTCAAAGAATTCAAGCCCACGGTGCGCAACCTCTGCGTGTTGATGCTCGATGCCTTCGATCAGGACCTGCCGGCGCTTCGCGCTAAGGTGGAGGAAGCCCTGAGCCTTCTGGAGCAGCAGACCTACATTCAGCGCAATGGGGATCAATACGAGTACCTGACGGACGAGGAAAAGGACGTCGAGCAGGAGATCAAGAACACAGAGGTCGAATCATCGGACGTCGCGGACGAATTGGAAAAGATCGTTTTCGACTACGTCATCAAGCAGCGCAAGATCCGATATGACGCCGGTTCCTCCCAGAACCAGGGGCAGGACTACTCCTATTCGCGCAAACTGGATGATCGTCTGCATGGGCGTGAATACGAGCTTTCCATCAATGTCATCAGCCCGTTCCACGAGCATACCGACAACGAACAAATGCTTCGCACTGCCTCAACTTACAAGGCGGACGAGCTGTTCGTGCTCATGCCGTCGGACGAGCGCCTGGTGCGCGATCTGCTCATGTTCAAGCGCACCGAGAAGTACATCAAACAGAACATCTCGGTTACCCAGCAGGAAGCCGTTAAGCGGATCTTGAATGATAAGGGCTTCCAGAACCGTGAGCGCGAGGCCAGGCTTCGGCAGCAGGTTCAGACCCTCATTGGCAAATCCAAGTTGCTCATCGGCGGCGCCGATGTGGAAGTGGCGAATGAGGACCCCCAGACCCGCATTATTCGGGGCTTCCATGAGCTGATTTCGCGGGCTTACCCCAACCTCCGCATGTTGCGCGGCGTTTCCTACACGGAAAACGACATCAGCAATTGCCTTAACCGTACAGACGACGGTCTTTTCGGTAACGACGCCACGGCCCTGGCGGAATCCGAGCAGGAGGTGCTGGCGTTCATTCAGAGCAACAACCGGGGCGGTGTCCGCACCACCCTGAAGAGCCTGCTGGAGAAGTTCGAACGCAAACCCTACGGCTGGTATTACGCCGCGATTCTCTGCACCCTGGCCAACCTGTGTGCCCGTGGCAAGGTGGAGGTTCGTCTCGACGGGAATATCCTGGAGGACAGCGAGCTGGAGCGCGCCCTGCGTAACACTCACGGCCACGGCAACGTGGTGCTGGAGCCACAGATTGAGTTCACCGCCTCTCAGGTCCGAGCCCTCAAGTCGTTCTACGAGGACTTCTTCGACAGCCCGCCCCGCAGCAGCGAAGCCAAGGCCCTGGGTAAAGAGGCCGCCGAAGCGTTCCAGGAAATGTATCACGACCTGGACCGACGGATAGCGCAGGTCGACCAGTACCCGTTTCTCAATGCCTTGAAACCGGCCCTGGAGACGCTGAAAGAAATCGCCGCTAAGCCCTACACCTGGCACCTGACGGAACTGGGCAAGCAGGAAGACCAGCTGTTGGACCTGAAAGAGGATGTCATCGACCCCATCCGCAAGTTTATGGGCGGTTCACAAAAAGACATCTACAACCAGGCTCGGTCCTTCCTGCAGAGCCAGGAGCCCAACTTCATCTATGTGTCCGGAGACGAGGTCGAGCAGATCCGCACCATCCTGAACGACCCCAACTGCTACAAAGGAAATCGCATTCAGCAGCTCAAGGGCCAACTGGATAGCCTGCAGGAGCGCATCGACGAGAAAGTGCAGCAAACCCGAGGACAGGCAGAAACCTCCCTGAAGACCATGCAGGAACGCATGCAAAGCATGGACGAATATCAGTCCTTGCCGGAGCCCCGTCAGGAGGAGCTCAATAAACCGTTCCGGGATCTGGTCGATTACCTCGGGCGGGAGCGCCTGATTGCCGTGATCAAGGAGCGGACCCGGTACTTTGAAGAAGACGGCTACCAGAAGCTGCTGGGCAAAATGGTGGCGCTGGCCAATCAGAGATCAGTACCGGCAGACGACCCCGATCAGCCCCCAGGTAGCCAGAGTGAAGACCAGGATAACGGGGGGCCTCATGAGGTCAAGGAATCGCCCGCCGACTATGTTCACACCCGCAACCTCCGTGTCGCGTTCGACAAGGCCTGGCTGGCCGACGAGGGGGATGTGGACCGGTACCTGAATGCCCTGCGCGAGGCCCTGCTGGCTGAAGTCCAGCAAGGGCGCAAGGTCCAGATCTAAGCGTGCCGAACCGTCTAATCGGTCAAAGTTGGGGATAGCCATGCACGAAGCCGAACAGGAAATCCAGGCGCTCATTCGCGGCGGCGAAAGCCTTGCCGTCGAATTCAAGAGCGACGTCAAAAGCCTGCCGGACCGGGATCTGGTGTCCGCAGTGGTGGCCCTGGCCAACACCGAGGGCGGCGACCTGTTCCTGGGCGTTGAAGACGATGGCACCCCCACAGGGCTGCATGCCAACCACCGCAACCTCGCCGGCCTGCCCGCTCTGATTGCCAACAAGACCATTCCCTCGCTGGCTGTGCGCGTTGAGGCCCTGGAACTGGAAGGGCAACCCATCGCCAGGATCCAGGTGCCCAAATCCCGGCAATTGGTATCCACCTCGGATGGCCTGCTACAGCGTCGGCGCCTGAGAATGGACGGCACCCCGGAGGCCGTGCCCTTCTACCCCCATGAGTTTGTTCAGCGCCAATCCAGCCTGGGGGTAACGGACCCCTCGGCCTTGCCGGTGGAAAACCTGGCGGTTGAGGACCTGGACCCGATTCAGCGCATCCGCATCCGCAACGCCATCAAGAAATACGGCGGCGACCAGAGCCTGATGCCCCTGGCGGACGATGAGCTGGACGGCGCCCTGGGGCTGACGGTGAGCATGGGAGGCATGCGCCGCCCCACAGTTGCAGGCCTGTTGCTGCTGGGGAACGACATGCAGCTCCGTCAACACCTGCCCTCCCACGAGGTAGCCTTCCAGGTGCTTCGCGGTACCGATGTCCTGGTCAATGAGTTCTACCGCAAACCGCTGCTGGAAACCTTCGAAGAAGTCGAAGTGCTGTTCCGCGCCCGGGTGGAGGAAGAGGAGATTCAGGTCGGGCTGTTTCGGGTGCCCATCCCCAACTTCGACCGCCGGGCCTTCCGGGAAGCCTTCGTAAACGCCCTGGTTCACCGCGACTACAGCGCCCTGGGTGCCGTGCACGTCAAACTGGACGATGACGGTCTGAGCATCAGTAACCCGGGTGGATTTGTGGAAGGCGTCAACCTGGACAACCTGCTGGTGGCTGACCCTCGCTCCCGTAACCCCTTGCTGGCCGACATTATCAAGCGCATCGGCCTGGCCGAACGCACGGGCCGGGGCATCGACCGGATCTTCGAGGGTATGCTCCGCTACGGGCGTACCGCCCCCGACTACTCCATGTCGTCCGCTCACACTGTCTCAGTGCGCATGAGTGCAGCGGACGCGGACGCCGAATTCCTGCGCATGATCGTCGAGCGCGAGGAGCAGACCGGCGCCGCCATGCCCATCGACAGCCTGATTATCCTGTCCCGGCTGCGCAATGAGCGGCGCTTAAGAACGGCGGACCTGGCCAAATCCGTGCAAAAGCCCGAAACCGTGGTCCGGGGCACCCTGGAGAAACTGGTGGAAGCTGGCATGGTGGAAGCCCACGGAACCGGCAAAGGCCGCACCTACACCCTGAGCGCCAAGGTGTACCGGGGGGCGGGGCAAAAGGCCGCCTATGTACGCCAGGCGGGCTTCGATGCCATCCAGCAGGAGCAGATGGTGCTGAATTTCATCAATACCCTCGGCAGCATCAAACGAGCGGATGCCGCCGATTTGTGCCACATCAGCCCTTTCCAGGCCACTCGGCTGCTCAACCGCTTGAAAGACAAGGGCGTGATACGCCCGGTAGGCCAGGGGAAGGGGACCCGATATGAGCGAAGCTGATAAAATACGTGCGCCGCACGAAAAATGCGAGCGGATACGAGCGACGCGCGTATTTTCGCGTGCTGTCAGCTCAATATATAGGCCGCGCCGCATAGCGATATTAAGCGAAGTGACTTTCCAATGGTGCATAAGGATGACGTATGAACAGAACCGATGCTGAAGCATTGCTGCGTACTGCGGTGGGAAACGCAGCCGTAAGTTTCCGTAGTGGCCAATGGGAAGCCATTGATGCTTTGGTAAACCAGCGCCAAAAGCTACTGGTAGTTCAACGCACCGGGTGGGGCAAAAGCTCTGTCTATTTCATAGCGACCCGAATCATGCGTGATCAGGGCTATGGGCCCACCATCATTGTCTCGCCTCTACTGGCCTTGATGCGTAATCAGATTGAGGCGGCGCAAAGATTGGGGATCCACGCGATTACTATCAACTCTACCAATCGTGATCAGGCTGAAGCATTGATCCAGCAGGTACATACGAACCAGGTGGATTGCTTGTTGATCTCACCGGAAAAGCTGGCCAACGAGCAGTTTGTTGAGCAAGCGCTCCACCCTATTCTGGATAACGTAGGGTTATTGGTTGTGGATGAAGCGCACTGTATCTCGGACTGGGGGCATGATTTCAGGCCGGATTATCGTCGCCTGCTCAACATCTTGCGTCAGATGCCCCCTAACATGCCGGTATTGGGTACGACCGCCACAGCCAATGATCGGGTCATCGCAGATGTCGTTGATCAGTTGGGTGATATCGAAGTACTCCGAGGGCCTTTGGTTCGAGATAGCTTGTCCCTTCAAAACATTTCCCTGCCGGATCAGGCAAGTCGGCTCGCCTGGCTGTCGGAAATAATACCAACACTGGACGGGGCCGGAATTGTCTATGTGTTGACAAAGCGAGATGCGGAGCAAGTTAAACGCTGGCTATTGAGCCAGGGAATTGATGCAAAAGCCTACTATAGCGGTATCGAGCATCCCGACTTCGAAAATTCCGATCAATATCGTGAACACCTGGAAGATGCGCTGCTTAACAACCAGTTGAAGGTGCTTGTAGCCACGACGGCACTGGGCATGGGTTACGACAAACCCGATCTTCACTTTGTTATTCACTACCAAACACCGGGCTCAATCGTATCCTATTATCAGCAAGTAGGCCGGGCCGGACGCGGTATTGACGAGTCTCTCGGCATTCTGCTTTCAGGGACGGAGGATGAGCGTATTCACGACTTTTTCCGTCGCTCCGCATTTCCGAATCAATCCCAGATTAACCAGGTGCTTTCCGTTCTCGATGACAGTGATGGCTTATCTGTGCAGAAACTGGAAGAACACTTGAATATGCGCAAAGGGCAAATCGAAAAAGTCCTTAAATTTCTGAGCGTGGAGAACCCTGCGCCTGTATACAAAGCGGGCAGCAAATGGACAAGAACACCGGTTGCTTACCAGCTGGATCATGACCAAGTCCAGCGGCTCACGAACATGCGAGAGCAGGAGTGGCAAGAAATCCAAGAGTACACGACAACTTCGGGCTGCTTGATGGAATATCTGCGAAGGTCTCTTGATGACCCGGAGGCGCAACCCTGTGGCAAGTGCGCTAACTGTCTTGGTGCGCCGCTGGTCAGTGCCTCGCCCGATCGCCAAAGAGTCATTGCTGCAGCGCAGTTCCTTCGCCACTCAGAATTTGTTTTCAAACCCAAGGTTCAAGTGGCCGCCAATGGGTTTCCGCAATACGGATTGCGAGGGAACCTGCCACAAAACCTCAGAGCGCAGGAAGGCAGAGTACTTAGTCGGTGGGCTGATGCAGCATGGGGCGGTTTGGTCGAACAGGACAAACATGGGGGCTATTTCCGGGATGAATTAGTGGACGCCATGGCGGAAATGATTCAGCAGCGTTGGCAGCCAACGCCACGGCCTGAGTGGGTCACCTGCGTACCCTCGCTCAAGCACCCCGAATTGGTGCCGGAGTTTGCGCGGCGGCTGGCGAATAAACTGGGTCTGCCATTCCATCCGGTAATCTCCAAAGTGCAAGATAACGAACCACAAAAACTACAGAACAACCGCTATCACCAGTGCAGCAACCTGGATGGAGTGTTCGCGGTTGATGCAGGCCTCCCTTCCGGCCCAGTCCTATTGGTGGACGATGTCGTCGATTCCGGTTGGACCATGACCGTTCTGGCAGCCTTACTTCGGCAACAAGGCAGTGGCGAAGTCTATCCGGTCGCTCTTGCCTCTTCTGCAACGGGAGATTGATGAATGCTCGCTGCTAAAACACAGGCAATCCTGTTACTGACCGCCTATTTTTCCAGGTCAACAAGCTCAGAAGCAAAGCCTCTCACCAATAAAGAGTGGGGGCGTTTTGCCTTCTGGTTGAAGAACCAGGAAATGGTCCCCGAGGATCTCCTGACAGGGGACCTCAGTCAAAAACTGGCGGGATGGACAGACTCCAAGATTACATCCGACCGCATTCAAACCCTGCTCAATCGTGGGTCCGCCCTGGCAATGGCGATGGAAAAATGGACCCGCTCCGGCTTATGGGTGTTGACGCGCTCAGACAGTGACTACCCCAAACGTCTTAAAGCACGCCTCGGTAATGATGCACCCCCTGTCTTCTTCGGGTGTGGCAACCGCAATCTCCTGAACCAGGGTGGCATTGCTGTCATTGGCTCCCGTAAGACATCTGACGCGGATCTCCAGTTTAGCCGCGATCTTGGCGCTAAGTCCGCAAACGATGGGCGATCTGTCGTATCCGGCGGTGCAAAAGGCGTCGATGAAGCCGCCATGCTGGGTGCCCTTGAATCTGAAGGTACGGCAATTGGGGTTCTCGCCAATGACCTGCTGCGCGCCGCTACCTCCGCCAAGTACAGAAAGTACCTGATGGCGAACAACCTGGTTCTGCTCTCGCCTTTTTATCCTGAGGCCGGCTTCAATGCGGGCAATGCTATGCAGCGCAACAAGTACATCTATTGCCTGGCGGATGCGGCAATTGCCGTGCATTCCGGAACCTCAGGTGGAACCTGGAACGGGGTGCTAGAAAACATAAGGCACAACTGGGTACCTATGTGGGTCAAGCCTACCGACGATTCAGAGGCTGGCAATTCTGGCTTGGTGCAAAAAGGCGCAAAATGGCTACCCGAACATCTCGCTGAAACCGGCTTTACCCACTTGCTGCAAACCGCAGATTCATCTGCAGATCAAAGTGCTGATTTATTTGCTCAAAACCAGACAGAAACCGTGTCCGAGGTAACTGTAAACGAACCCCTGGCTCACACGACAGGCCAACAAGAAGAAAACGAAGTAGCGTCGAATGAGGTTGTCAAAGAGACTGCTGAAGACGTTCCCAAGCCCTCACCAAAGCAAAAACACGCAACACCCTCGCCCGGTTTCGGCGACCAATGCACAGAGAAAGCAGCTCTGGTGCAACTTTCCTTGTACGACCATTTCCTCCTGATGCTTAGAAATGAAACAGGCACACCAAAAACCATTGATGAATTGCTGGAGGCTACACAGCTCCACAAGACTCAGCTTAACGAATGGTTAAAACAGGCTGTCGCGGATGACAAGGTGACCAAGCTAAGTCGCCCGGTTCGGTATCAGTGGGTGGAAGACAATCAGCGCAAGATGTTCGAGGATCAGTAGTCTCCATGGAAATCGCAAAACTTAAAAAATTCGCCCAATTTGCTCGCCGCAGCCTCCTCGAACAGGTCACAGCCAAGCTCAAACTGGTATTGGCCGACGAGAGTCCCGCCCGGCGAGAAGGGCCGCAGGCGATTAAAAAGCTGGAGGAGGCGATAACCGACCAAGGAAAAGAACAGGTTATTGAGCGGGTGGCCTATATCTGGTTCAACCGCTTCTGCGCCCTGCGTTTTATGGACGTGAATCGTTACAACCGTATTGGCATTGTTTCCCCTGCTGAGGGTCAGTTCCAGCCCGAGATCCTGGCTGATGCCAAAATGGGCCATATCGATGAAGAAATGGTGTCGGAGTCGACCCGTCAAAAGATCTTCGCCCTGCTGGATGGAAAGACGCCCAGTCAGGATCCGCAGGGGGAAGCCTATCGCCTGCTGGTCGTAACCGCCTGTAACCATTGGTACAGCGCCATGCCGTTCCTGTTCGAGCGCATTAACGACTACACCGAGCTTTTGATGCCCGATGATCTGCTATCCGGCAACTCGATCCTGGCCTATACCCGCGAGGCGATGACGCCGGATGCTTGTGAAGATGTCGAGGTTATCGGCTGGCTGTATCAGTTCTATATCTCCGAGAAGAAAGAGCAAGTATTCGCTGATCTTAAGAAAAACAAGAAGGTTACTCCCGAAAATATCCCGGCGGCGACCCAGCTGTTTACGCCGCACTGGATTGTCCGTTATCTGGTAGAAAATTCACTGGGGCGTCTCTGGATGCTCAACCGGCCAAACTCTAGCTTGTTGGAGCAAATGGATTACTACATCGAGCCGGATGAGCCTGAGACGGATTTCTTGCGCATCAGCAGCCCAGAAGAAATCAAGATATGCGACCCAGCTTGTGGGTCGGGGCATATGCTGACTTATGCATTCGATCTTCTTTATGCCATTTACGAGGAGGAAGGCTACGAATCGGCCGATATTCCGGCCAAGATCCTGACTCATAACCTGTATGGCATTGAGATCGACGAGCGCGCTGGCGAGCTGGCCGCGTTTGCACTAACTATGAAAGCGCGTGCAAAACAACGGCGGTTTTTTCGGAATCCGGTACTGCCGAATGTTGTGGTTCTTGAAAGCGTGAGCTTTACCGAATCCGAGATGCAGGATATAGCTGTTCTCGTTGGTAAAGATCATTTTACGGACGAGCTGCATGAGACGTTGCGACAGTTCGAGCAGTCCAAAAATTTTGGTTCACTGATAGTTCCGAAGCTACCCGACCCTGCCCAGACATTGCGTATAGTAGAGGCAGGAGGCCCTAGCGACGACCTGCTTCTTAAAGAGTTGCAAACGCGGATCCTGGCTGCGTTGCGCATGGCTGAAGCGCTGTCGGCAAAATACCATGTTGTAGTGGCTAATCCTCCCTATATGGGGGCGAGTAACGCAAACGCTCAGCTTAAGTCGTGGTTAAGTAAAAACTATCCAAGCTCGAAGAGGGACCTGTTTTCAGCGTTTATTGATCGAAATCTAACATTGTGTCGCCCTCCCGGGGCTGTTGCTATGATAACCATGCAGAATTGGATGTTTATCAGCCGATTCCAATCATTCCGGGACATGCTCTATGATCGCTCTCATATCTCATCGATGGCGCATCTTGGAGAGCGAGCCTTTGATTCAATAGGCGGCGAGGTCGTGTCAACAACGGCGTTTGTCCTTGTGTCCTCAAGAAACTCTGAGCGTCTCGCAACATTTGTTCGCCTCACGGATGGGAATTCGGAAGCAGAGAAATCAGCCGCATTAAAAAAGGCAGCATCTGACACTGCATCGCCCATTCGTTACTCAGCCAGTGAAAATGACTTTAAAAAAATACCAGGTGATCCTATCGCCTACTGGGTCTCGCCCGAGTTGAGACAAGTTTTCGAGTCTACCGCTGATTTTGATAGCGTACTGGAGGCACGAGAGGGGTTAACCACTGGCAAAAATGAGGACTACGTTAGGTACTCGTTTGAAGTATCTTCTTCGCATGTGTGTAGAGCTGCGGCTACGCGGGAAGAAGCCTCGAGCTCCGGAGCGACGTGGTTCCCTTACAACAAGGGCGGCGAAAAACGAAAATGGTTTGGGAACGACGAATTTGTCGTCAACTGGAAAAATGACGGTCAACGACTTCAAACGCGAAAACATCCATCAGGTGATCGGCTTTGGGCGCACAACTTCAATCTTGATTTCATTTTTCGTCCTTCAATTTCGTGGTCTGATATCACGACAAAAGGACTCTCTGCACGGCTTTTCCCTGAAGGCTTCATCTTCGACGCTACTGGTTTGAGTGCTTTTAACAGAACCGACGAGGACTACCGTTGGCTTTGTGCATCGATATGCAATTCTCACGTGGGCACCTATGTTGCTGCTATCCTCAATCCGACAATGCACTTCAAGGCAGGTGACTTCGCGGAATTTCCTCTGATTGAGAGTAATCGTGCCAAGGCGGAAGATATTGCGGTTAAGGCCGTCGGCCTTGCACGTTCCGACTGGGAATCCTACGAAACCTCTTGGGATTTCACCACACTCCCGCTGCTATCGAAGCGTGACGACGAAACGCTGGAGGCTACCTACTCCCGCCTCCGCAACCATTGGCGGGACATGGTAAATGAGATGCTGCGGCTGGAAGAAGAGAACAACCGCATTTTCATCGAAGCTTATGGTCTGCAGGACGAGCTGTCCCCCGAGGTGCCGATTGAGGAGATAACTCTCACCTGTAACCCCGCCTATCGCTACGGGGTAAAGGGCTCTGAGGAAGACCGAGAAACCCGCCTACGCGCTGACACAATGGCTGAGCTTCTCTCATACGCCGTGGGTTGTATGTTTGGCCGCTACGCACTAGACAAACCAGGCTTGATCCTTGCCAATCAAGGTGAAACCGTTCAGGACTACCTGAAGGAGATTCCAGATCCAAGCTTCTTGCCCGATGAAGATAACGTGATTCCCATGCTAGATGGCGACTGGTTCACCGACGACATCACCGAACGTTTCCGTGAATTCCTGCGCATCGCTTTTGGCGAAGAACACTATGAGGAAAACCTCCGCTTTGTCGAACAGGCGCTGGGCAAAGACATTCGGAAGTATTTCCTGAAGGACTTCTACAACGACCACGTGCGCCGTTACAAGAAGCGGCCCATCTACTGGCTGTTCTCTTCACCCAAAGGCTCATTCAACGCGCTGATCTATATGCACCGCTACCAGCCCCACACCGTGGGCACGGTGCTGGAGTATCTGCGGGATTTCAAGGACGAGAAACTGCAAGCCCGGAAGAACCATCTGGAGGCCGTCAGCATCAGCGCCGGAGCATCCCCGGGAGAGAAGACCAAAGCCCTCAAAGAGATCGAGAAGATCAACAAAATCCTCGCCGAGTTGGATGACTACGAGCGGGATGTGCTTTATCCCCTGGCCACCGAGCAGGTGGAGATCGATCTCGATGATGGGGTGAAGGCCAATTATCCGAAATTCGACGAAGCTTTAAAGAAGATTACCGGCCTTTCTGGCTAGGAGCACAGTGATGCATATTCACAACCTTACTTTGCAGCGTTTTCGTGGCGCTCAGGATCTGCCGCTAGAGCTGGACGACAAGCTCAATGTATTTGTTGGCATGAATGGCGCGGGTAAATCGAGCATTCTGGATGCCTCGGCGATCATGCTGTCCTGGCTGGCGAACCGGATTAAACATGCGGGTGCTTCTGGGCGACCCATTGCCGAAACCGACATCAAAAACGGCGAATCCTCAGCCAATCTCGCTATCCAGCTGTGTGAAGACGGCTCCTACTTCGGCTGGAATCTGGCGAAGGTTCGTAAGGGGTATAGCAAAAAAGACCTGGCATCAGTTTTGGTTTCCGTTTCCGAGGCGGCAAAGCGGATTCAGGCTGGTATCTCTGAGCACAACGGCAAGGTTAATATCCCTCTGTTCGCCTACTACCCTGTAAATCGCTCGGTTTTGGACATTCCATTGCGTATCCGGGAAAAGCATCAGTTCGGGCTCTTGTCTGCCTATGAGGAGTCGCTCACCAGTGGTGCTAACTTCCGGACGTTTTTCGAGTGGTTCCGGGAGCGGGAGGACCTTGAGAACGAGAACCGCAAGTATGTAGACGACCTGATCAAGCCGGATGATTTCGAGTTTCCGGATTCTCAGTTAACCGCTGTCCGGCGCGCACTGGAAAGCTTTATGCCGGACTTCACAGGACTGACCGTAAGACGCAACCCGCTGCGTATGGAAGTTCTGAAAAACGGCCAGCGCCTTACCGTCAACCAGCTTTCCGATGGTGAAAAGTGTTTGATGGCCATGGTCGGAGATCTCGCCCGGCGCATAGCCATAGCCAACCCACAGCGAAAGGATCCGCTGCTCGGGGACGGTATCGTGATGATCGACGAGATTGATCTTCACCTGCACCCCAAATGGCAACGCTTGGTGGTGCCCAGGCTTACTGAGGTGTTTCCAAATTGCCAATTTGTCATCTCAACCCATTCACCCCATGTGATTACCCATGTACAGCCGGAGAACCTCTTCCTGCTGAACATGACCGATGACGGAATACTGGAAGCGATTCGCCCTGTGGAATCTTATGGGAAGACCGTAGATAGGGTGCTTGAGGACCTGATGGGGCTTCAGACCACTCGCCCCAACCGTGTGGAAACGGATCTTCGTGCCATCTACGAGCAAATTAGTGAAGGCCAGCTCGATACCGCGGGGAAGTCCATTGCGGCATTGGAGCAGGCCATTGGCGAAGATCCGGAACTGGTTAAAGCCAAGGTGCTGATCAAGCGCAAGGAGCTGATTGGCCGATGAAATATGTGGAGAAACGCCACGAACCTGAAGCCTTTGCGCAGTGGAAAGCCCTGGCTAATGAAGATTGGCAGCCCACCTATGGCGATTTGAGCGGTGATCCGAAGGTCTCGGTCAAGAGATCGCTGATGCGGGAGCAGGGCTACCTGTGTTGTTACTGTGAGCGCCGGTTAACTGAGGATGACTCCCACATAGAGCATTTCCAGCCTCAGAGTGACCCGGCTGTGGATCCGCTGGATTACGACAACCTACTGTGTTCGTGCCAAAACCAGATCAAGAAGGGTAAGCCCCGGCATTGCGGTAATTTGAAGGGCGATTGGTATGACCCTGAGTTGTTGGTCTCTCCGCTGGACCCGGATTGTGAGAGTCGATTCCGTTTCAAGGGCGACGGACTGATCAAGCCCGCTGATAAGCACGACCGCGCAGCTCGTGAAACCATCACTAGGCTGGGTCTGGATATTCCCAAGCTGAACGACCTCAGGGCCAGTGTAATTGACCCATTTCTGGAGGACAGTCTGACCCAGGATGAGTTACACAGGTTTGTTTCGGGCTATTTGAGCACGGGCGACGATGGCCGTTTCTGCGAGTTCTGGACCACCATAAAATATCTGTTTGGAGACTATGCAGCCGCATGAGTAATCGAATTTCTCAGGCATTAACCAAATTATTCGAACGGCACCGCGTTGTATTTTGGTACGACACCAAACAGGAGCTGCGCGGTGACTTCGAAGCGGTTTCCATTCCAGGCGTGGAGAAGGCGGAGATCGCCAACAACGAGTACAGCCTGAAATATCGTGTTCTGCGAGAGTCACCAGAACAGAAATTCTTGCTGTACAAGGATGGGCCACAACCAGAGGATCTGGACAACTGGTTGCTGGACGTACAGCTGGCCCACGGCGAGTTCCGGACCGACCAGGTGGCCATCTGGCTGTCCGAATTGGAACTGGGCCTGGAGTTTGCCGAGGTGGCCCAGGCCCACGCGGAGTTCTTTCAGGCGAACAAACGCAAAGAGGCGTTGAAGAAGTTGCTGAAACCGGATGACACTGCCGGCCAGCTGCGCCTGAAGATGCTGGCCGTGTGTGCCGGTAGCGAGCCCCGTATGGACTCGGTGGTGGAAACCCTGCTGCAGCAACTGGCGGAAGAGCGCGATGATGGCATCCGCCTGATTGAGCGTTGCGGCCTGGATGGCTTCCTATGGGAGCAGCTCACCCGTTTCTACGGGTACGAGGCTAGTGAACCCAGCTTGCGCGACTTCGTGATTGAGCTGTTCAAGTCCTGCTACGCCATGGGCACGGACGGCGAGGTCAAGTTGACCGGCGACGCCCTGGTGTTCCTCAAACGCTGGAAAGACAGCCGGCAGTTCGAGCAGGGGTTTGAAACCCTGTCTGCCGAATGTGCCGAGGTGCTGGGCATTGAGCAGGATCTGGGTAAACGGGATTTCCGGGATCTGGTTGAGCTGGACTACTTCCGGCTGATCGACCAGAAGATTATCAGTGACTTGGTGCGGGCGGTGGTAGGCCGCACGGTCACCAGCGGTGATGTGGCGCTGTGGGTGCGGCAGCGGCGCCAAGGCCACTGGTATGGCGAGTTCCGACACCTGTATGAAGCCATTGAGTTTGCGGCCCGCTTTGTCCAGATGCTTGGCGAGGCTCGGCTCACCATGGACAGCCTGTCTGACGGCGTTCAGCGATACACCCGCACCTGGTTCCAGCTGGATCAGCTCTACCGCAAGTTTACCTACCACGTGCGCATGTCTGGCCAGGCCTCGCTGATGGGTGAACTCAGTGAGCAGGTGGAGAACCTGTATTCCAACAACTATCTGCTCAAGCTGGGCGACGGCTTCCAGGTTCACGTGGATGCCGCGCCACGCTGGGAGGCCTATCCGGTCGTTCAGCAGAAGGCCTTTTTCGAGCACTGGGTGCGCCCGTACCTGCGAAAGGACAAGCGGATCTGTGTGATCATTTCCGACGCCATGCGCTACGAGATTGGTGATGAGCTGCTGGGCCTTATCCTGCAGGAAGATCGCTACAGCGCGGAACTCGAACCGGCACTCTCTACCCTTCCCAGCTATACACAGCTCGGTATGGGGGCGCTACTGCCCAACAAGTCCCTGGCAATCGCTGACAATGATACCGGCACGGTACTGGTGGATGGTCAAAGCTCACAGGGCACCGTCAACCGCACCAAAATCCTGCAGGCCGCCCTGGATGGGCGGGGCCAGGCCGTCAAGGCGGAGGATTTTATGCAGCTCAACCGGGAAGACAGCCGGGAGCTGCTCAAGGGTAACGATGTGGTGTACATCTACCACAACCGTATCGACCACACCGGCGACAAGATGCATTCAGAGGGGCAGGCCTTTGAAGCGGCGGAACAGACCCTGGCTGATCTCATACGTCTGATCAAGAAGCTTACGGCCGCCAATGCCAACAACCTGCTGATCACCGCTGACCACGGCTTTATTTACCAGAACCGTGAGCTGGATGAGAGTGACTTCCTGGGCGATGCCGTTACTGGCGACGATATTCGCTACCGGGACCGCCGTTTCGTGCTGGGTAAGGGGCTGTCCGCCTCTTCGGCCTTTCATCACTTTTCGTCTGAGCAGCTTGGGCTGGATGGAGATATGGAAGTGCAGATTCCCAAGTCCATCAACCGGCTGCGCCTTAAAGGCTCTGGCAGCCGCTTTGTGCATGGCGGGGCGTCCCTTCAGGAAGTTGTGATTCCGGTCCTGAAGGTCAACAAGAAGCGCCAGAGCGATGTCAGCGCCGTTGAGGTAGACATCCTGCGCGGGGCCAGCTCGGTGATCACTTCCGGCCAACTGGCCGTCACCTTATATCAGTCCGGGCCGGTTACCGAAAAAGTGCAACCTCGCCACCTGCGCGCCGGAATTTATACCCAGGCAGGGGAGTTGATCTCGGATACCCACGAGCTGTCGTTCGACCTGACATCGGAGAACCCCCGCGAGCGCGAGCTTCAGGTGCGTTTTGTGCTCAGCCGCAAGGCGGATGAGGCCAACGGCCAGGAGGTTTTCCTGCGCCTGGACGAGCAGCACGCCGGTACCTCCCACTACAAGGAGTACAAGTCGCTCAGGTATCTGATGCGGCGGTCTTTTACCAGCGATTTCGATTTCTGAGGGTTATAGCCAATGAGCACGCTTGACCAAAAGATCAACGAACACTTCCCCGGGTTGGTGGTGCGCAAAGACCTGGTGAAAACGGTCAAGGGCAACGCCATCGTTCCCTCATACGTGCTGGAGTATCTGCTCGGCCAGTACTGCGCCACCAGCGATGAGGCCACGATTCAGACGGGTATCGAAACGGTCAAGGAAATTCTGGCCAAGCACTATGTCCACCGTAATGAAGCCGGACTGGTGCGCTCGAATATCAAGGAGAAAGGGCGCTACAAGGTGATCGACAAGATCAGCGTGGCCCTGAATGAGAAGACGGATGCCTACGAGGCGCAGTTCTCCAACCTGGGGATCAAGAAGGTGCTGGTGGATTCCGCAACCGTGAAGGCTCACCCCAAGCTATTAGTGAGCGGCGTCTGGTGCATCGCGGACATCGAATACGTATTTTCTGAAGACCAGAACGCCAGCCCCTGGATCCTGTCCACCCTCAAGCCAATTCAGCTGTCGCACTTCGACTACGACGCCTACGTCGCTGCGCGTCAGCAGTTCAGCACCGATGAGTGGATTGACCTGCTGATACAGAGCATCGGCTTTAACCCGGAGATGTTCGGGCGGCGCAGCAAACTCCTCCAGCTCCTGCGCCTGATTCCTTTCTGCGAGCGCAACTACAACCTGATTGAACTTGGCCCCAAGGGGACAGGTAAATCCCACGTTTACTCCGAGTTCTCGCCCCATGGGATTCTGGTATCCGGCGGTGAAGTCACCGTACCCAAACTGTTTGTGAATAACTCCAGCGGCAAGATCGGCCTGGTGGGGTACTGGGATTGCGTGGCCTTCGACGAATTCGCCGGTAAGCAGAAGCGAGTCGACAAGGCCCTCGTCGACATCATGAAGAACTACATGGCCAACAAGTCCTTCTCCCGAGGCGTGGAAACCCTGGGCGCCGAGGCGTCCATGGTGTTCGTGGGGAACACCCGGCATACCGTACCGTATATGCTGAAACATTCCGACCTGTTCGATGAGCTGCCGGACAAGTTCTACGATTCTGCCTTTTTGGACCGGATCCACTTCTACATCCCCGGATGGGAGGTCGACATCATCAGGGGCGAGATGTTCTCCGACGGCTATGGCTTCGTGGTGGATTACCTCGCAGAAATCCTGCGCTCGATGCGGAACTACGATTATTCCGATCAATACCGGGAGCACTTTACGCTTTCTTCGGATATCTCGACCCGTGACCGGGACGGTATTAACAAGACCTTTTCCGGCTTGATGAAGATCCTGTTCCCCCAGGGGGGAGCGACCAGGGAAGAGGTGGAAGAAGTGCTGCGTTTTGCCATCGAGGGGCGCAAGAGGGTCAAGGACCAGTTACAGCGGATCGATACCACCTACGGCGAAGTACGCTTTTCCTATCAGGACCAACAAGGGCAGGAACGGCTGGTCACCACACTTGAGGAAGAAGAGTACCCAGGCTACTACCACCAAACGGTGACTAACCCTGATGACGTCGGAGAAGAACCCGAGCCAACAGCGGACGTTAAAGGTGTCGAGCCCAAAGAGCCACACGCCCCCGAGCCCGTACTGGAGGAAAAGCACCTGACCTTCCAGGAAAACCAGAAGGGTATCTCATTCGACGGCTTGTTTGGCCCGTACCTGAGAGGAGCCAGCAAGATCACCGTCACAGATCCCTACATTCGCCTTTTCTACCAGATCCGCAATTTCATGGAGTTTCTCGAAGCCATCGTGAAGAACAAGGCCGAGGAAGATGAAGTGGCGGTTCACCTCGTCACCGTCCGGGACGAGTTCAAGGGTGACCTACAAGACGAGAGTTTTGAAAAGATCCAAGAATCCGCTCGCACCGTGGGCATCGACTTTACCTGGGAGTTTGATGAAAGCGGCACCATTCACGCACGTCATATCGTTACGGACCACGGCTGGAAGATCTCACTGGATCGGGGGTTGGACATTTTTCAGCACTACGAGATGAACGAAGCCTTCGCGTTTGCCAACCGGTTGCAGCAGTTTCGGTCTAGCAAGGCCTTTGAGGTGACGTTTATCAGGCAAGAACAAAAAGATTAGGGGGGACGAGATGAGCGGCGAGGTAAAGAGAATAGAATCGATCAAAGGCATGGCGGTCTTTCAGGACTTTCGATGGGCTTCATCTGTAAGGGATGAAGGCAATAATGTTGCTGAATTTAGAAAGATTAACATTTTATATGGCCGAAACTACTCCGGAAAAACAACTTTATCACGGATTTTTAGGGCTCTCGAGACCGGTTCAGTCTCCGAAAAATATAGCTCGCCTGAATTTCAACTATGTTTCGATGGCGGCACCAATGCCACGCAAAACTCATTGAATAGCCATGGCCAAGTGGTTCGGGTTTTTAATGAAGATTTTGTCAGAGATAATCTGCGTTTCATAGTTGATGACGAGCAGGCCATAAACTCGTTCGCCATATTGGGAGAGGACAATGCCAAGCTTGAGGAAGAGATAGAAAAGCATGAAGCTGAACTTGGAAGCGAAGAGGATAAATCAGGTCTGCTTGGTGACCTCCTTGGTGCTGAGGATGAATTCAAAAGAGCCCGAAAATCCCATGACGATAAATCGTCAGAATTGGAGGCAAAGTTACGGGATAAAGCAAATAAGGCAGGCTCTGGAATTAAGCACAACAAATCGTTTGGCGATGCCAACTACAATGTTCCCAAAATTAAAGCAGATATCGCTACTGTTACCAGAGATGCTTATTCCCCGCTTACTGATGAACAGGTAGACCAATTTCATGACCTTCTCAGGGAGGAACCCAAGCCGGAAATCCCAGAATCATCATCGTTTAACCTTCAATATTCTGCGATAGTATCAAAGGCTAAAGATTTAATTGAAAAAAAGATTCAGGCATCTGACCCGATTCAGGAGTTACTAAACGATGCTGCATTGGCAACATGGGTGAGGACTGGTCGCGAGCATCATCAAGGGAAAAGAGACAAGTGCGCATTTTGTGGTGGCGACCTGCCGAAAGATCTATGGGAAAAACTGGACAAGCATTTCAATCAGGAGTCTGAAGAGCTTCGGCAAGCGCTGGATAACCTGCTTGGATCGATTGAACGTGAGAAGTCACGACTTCCCAGTCTACTGAAAATCAAGAATTCGGATTTCTATTCTAATTTCACCATGGATTTGGATTCGCTTTCAGAACAGTTATCAGCTAAATCCGCTGCTTATTGTGAAAGCTTGGATTCTATCAAAGAACAGGCCGAAAAACGGAAAAATGAAATTTTCACTCCTCTAACATTTGATGAACCTGAGTCCGTTGAGGATTCTTTGAATGCGGTTAGAGATTCATTTGAACAACTCAGGAAAAAATCAAATGAGTTTACTGCTTCGCTGAGCGAGGATCAATCGGAAGCACGCGCTTCCCTCCGCCTTCATGAAGTTCATACATTCATTAACGACATAAAATATGAAGAAGAATGCACAGCCATTGACGTGCTAAATAAGGCAATGGAAAAAGCGGAGGAAGCTAAGAACTCTGTAAAGGAAAAGCTTGATACAAAACGAGCAAAGATCAGTGAGCTGAAGGCCCAACTGAAAGATGAAAGCAAGGGTGCTGACCGGGTTAACGACTATCTGAATAACTTCTTCGGCCACCAGTCCCTTTCACTCAGAGCCATTGAAGAAAATCCCGGAGATACTTCATCGGGATACCGGTTTGAAGTAACACGCAACGGCAAGCAGGCATTCCACCTAAGTGAGGGTGAATGTAGCCTGATAGCTTTTTGTTACTTCATGGCAAAGCTTGATGATATCGAAACTAAAGGTAATCAGCCTATCATCTGGATTGATGATCCCATATCCAGTCTTGATGCAAACCATATATTTTTTGTCTACAGCCTTATTAATGCAGAGATTGTAACCCCGGAGAAATATGAAGATGGCGGGGAGGAAAAAGAACGTGACCGCTTTAAGCAGTTATTTATATCGACTCACAACCTGGATTTTCTGAAGTATCTTAAGCGGCTTCCTGGTGCGATGAACAAAAACAAATCTCAATTTCTCATCATTACACGAACGAATCAGACCAGCAACATCAAGTTGATGCCTCGATACCTTAAGGACTATGTTACTGAGTTCAATTTCTTGTTCCATCAAATTTATAAATGTGCTCACGCACAGATCGAGAGTGATGAAAATCATGATTGCTACTACAACTTTGGGAACAATGCCCGTAAGTTTCTTGAGGCATTCTTGTACTACAAGTATCCAAATGCCGTGGAGAAAGATGACAAGTTAACGCGGTTTTTTGGAGATGATGCCTTGGCCGCATCACTTACGGATCGTATCAATAATGAGTTTTCCCATTTGGCGGGTGTATTTGAACGAAGTGTTTTACCTATCGATGTTCCAGAGATGAAGACCACAGCAAATTTCATCTTGCGGAAGATTAAGGAAAAGGACCCTGATCAGTATGCCGCGTTACTTCAAAGTATCGGCGTGACTGAAGAGCCTATTGAGGAACCACAGGCAGCGGCGGAGGATCAATGAAAATCCTCCACACATCCGACTGGCACATCGGCCGCACCCTTTACGGGAGAAAGCGCTACGAAGAGTTCGAGGCTTTTCTGACCTGGCTGGCTGAGACGATTCAGCAGAATGAAATCGATGCGCTGCTGGTGGCGGGCGATGTCTTTGACACCAGCGCCCCGAGCAATCGTGCACAGGAACTCTATTATCGGTTCCTGTGCAGGGTGGCAGCTTCATCTTGCCGGCATGCTGTCGTTATCGCGGGCAACCACGATTCGCCTTCCTTCCTCAATGCCCCCAGAGAGCTGCTCAAAGCCCTGGATGTCCACGTGGTCGGCAGTAGTTCTGAGTCCCTGGAAGATGAAGTACTGGTGCTCCGCAATGAGCTGAACGCTCCGGAGCTGATCGTTTGCGCCGTGCCCTACCTCCGGGACAGGTATATCAGGGTGGCGGAAGCGGGTGAAAGCGTCGAGGATAAGGAGCGGAAACTGCTCGCGGGGATTCGCTCTCATTACGCCGAAGTCGCTGCCTTCGCTGAGCAGAAACGTGAGGAACTCGGAGTGGATATTCCCATTGTGGCCATGGGGCACCTGTTTACCGCCGGCGGACAAACCATCGACGGTGATGGTGTACGCGAACTTTACGTTGGCTCCCTGGCGCATGTGACGGCGGGGATTTTTCCAGCGAGCTTTGACTATCTGGCGCTTGGACACCTCCACGTCCCTCAGAAGGTGAATGGCCTAGAGACCATCAGGTACAGTGGCTCCCCTCTCCCCATGGGGTTCGGGGAGGCAAAACAGCAAAAGAGCGTTTGCCTCGTTGCTTTTAATCATGGAGAGGGCCAGGGCAAGTCGCCATCCGTGCAGCTGATCGACGTGCCAGTGTTTCAAAAGCTCGAACGCGTTAAGGGAGACTGGGAGAACATCTCAAGCCGTATGCTCGAGCTGTCGGCAACAGACTTTCAAGGCTGGGTCGAAGTCATCTACGAAGGTGAGGAAGTCATTGCCGACCTGCGCGAACGTCTGGAGACCGCCGTCTCTGGCACTGGAGTGGAGATCCTCCGGATCAAAAACAATCGCATCATCGACCATGTGCTGGGACAAATCCATGAAGAGGAGACACTCGACGACCTGGACGTAAATGACGTGTTCGAGCGTTGCCTGGCCGTTCATCAGGTGCCTGAAGATCAGCGGTCTGAACTGCTACGGGCCTACCAGGAAACTGTTTCGTCTCTCTATGAAGATGACGTGAAGGCGGAATAGAGGGGCTGTCGATGAGAATACTGCAGGTACGCTTCAAAAACCTGAACTCCTTGGTAGGCGAGTGGGAAATCGACCTGATGCACCCGGCCTTCGTGGCTGACGGCATCTTCGCCATTACCGGCCCGACCGGCGCGGGTAAGACTACGATCCTCGATGCTATCTGCCTTGCCCTCTATGGGCGGACGCCTCGCCTGAACAAGGTTACCAAGAGCGGAAACGAAATCATGTCCCGGCAGACCGGCGAATGTTTTGCTGAGGTGACCTTTGAAACCCAGAGTGGGCGTTACCGCTGTCATTGGAGCCAGCATCGGGCACGCAAGAAGCCGGATGGCGAGCTCCAGGCTCCGAAACATGAAATTGCCAATGCTGATTCCGGCGAGATTTTCGAATCCAAGATGAGAGGTGTAGCCGACCAGATCGAGTCGGCTACCGGTATGGACTTTGATCGTTTTACCCGTTCCATGTTGCTGGCCCAGGGCGGCTTCGCCGCTTTCCTTCAGGCGGCACCGGATGATCGGGCACCGATACTGGAGCAGATAACGGGCACAGAGATTTACAGTGAGATATCCATCCGTGTCCATGAGCGGCAGCGCGAAGAGCGGGAAAAGCTGAACTTACTCCAGGCTGAAACAGCAGGCATCGCGATTCTCGAGCCGGAGCAGGAACAAGAGATTGCGCAGACACTCGAGACAAGGCAGAAGGAGGAGACAGACCTTGCCGCCAAGTCCGCCGACGCCGGGAAGGCCATTGCCTGGCTCTCCATCATCGATGGATTAAAGAAGGAAATCGTCAATCTTGCCGGTGAAGAGAGCAAACTGAAAGTCGATATCGAGGCGTTCAAGCCGGATCGTGAAAGGCTCCACCGGGCTTTGAGTGCCGCCTCGCTTGATGGCGTATATGCGACGCTTACGGCCACCCGCAAACAGCAGGCAGATGACAAAGAGGCATTGAAAACTGAGGAAGAGGCTCTCCCTGGATTGGAATCCTCCGCCAAGGAGCAAGCCGAGACGATGAGCGCGGCTGAGCAGCAAACCGCTCGGACCAAAGAAAAGCTGAAAGCGGCCGTTCCGATATTGCAAAAGGTTCGCTCCCTCGATCAAAGGCTTGCCGATCAGGAAAAGGCCGTTACGGCGGGTGATGAGGCCTGCAAGAAGGATTCGGCAAAGATTGACGCAGATACACAAACCCGGCTCAAGGAACAGGAGAAGCGTATTAAGGCCCAACAGGCATTGGAGCTTGTTGAAGGGTATCTCAAGGAGAATGCCCGGGATGAATGGCTGATCGGCGGCCTGGCTGGTGTTGAAGAGCAGTTGAGAGGCTTGCTCTCTAGGCAAAGCGAAGCCCTTCAAAAAGAGAGCGATCAAGAAAAGGCCGCGAATGCTTTGAAACAGGCGACAACGTCACTCGACGACTGTCAGAAGCAATCCAGCATTCGGAAGCAGGAGCTGGAGGACGCATCAAAGAAGCTTCAGCAAGGCAAAGATGTTTTGAGCCAGCTACTGGGGGGCCGCTTGCTGCGCGAATATCGCACGGAGAAGGAAACTCTGCTGCGTGAAATGGCCTTCCTTACCAAAATAGCCGAGCTTGAAAATCACCGGGCGAAACTGGAAGACGGCACGCCCTGCCCACTTTGTGGTGCCACCGAGCATCCCTTCGCGGAAGGGAATGTTCCTGCCTCTGATGAAACTGAACAGAAGATCGAAACGCTGACCAAGCTGATCAACAAAGCGGAGGATCAGGAAGCCGCCATCAAGAAACTTGAAGAGGCTGAAAACTTGGCCCGTAATTACCTGACGGAGGCGGAAAAGCTGGAGTCAGCGGCGGCTAATGACAAAAAGGCTGCCGAAAGAACACTTTCCGAGGTAAAGGGCAGCTTGGAAAAGCTCCGTGCAGACTTTGCCGAACGCAGGCACGCAGTTTCCTCCAGGCTCCTGCCGCTTGGTATTAAGAACATCCCTGAAACGGACATTTCATCGCTGCTTGAGACTCTCAAAGCACGGCTGAAGGAATGGCAGGCCCAGGTCAAGAAGAAGGCGGACATCGAGAGACAGGTTGCCGACCTCGACAGTGAGATCAAGAGACTGGATGCGGTTATCGAAACCCAAAGCACTGCCCTGGCCGAAAAACGGGAGCGCCTGGAAACACTGAAAACGGAATTTGCCGCAGGAAATGATGAGCGCAAAGCACTTTACGACGACAAGAATCCCGACGAAGAAGAGCGCGGTTTGAATAAGGCGGTATTTGACGCCGAAGGTGCCGAGAGGCAGGCAAGAGATCAGCATAATCAACTACAGCAAAGGTGGCATACCGCAAAGGCCCATGTCGAATCCCTGAGAAAGCGGATCGACCAGCGAGAGCCAGAACTGGGAAGGATGGAAACTGATTTCTCCGCAGCACTTACGCCAGTTGGTTTTTCAGATGAAGAACAGTTTCTGGGAGCCAGATTGCCCTCTGAGCAGAGGGGTGAGCTGATGGCTAAGGCCAATGAACTGGACGAGCGTCAAACAGATCTGAAAGCCAGGCAAAAGGATCGGGAAACGCGCTTGACCACGGAAATGGCCCGAAAAGTGACCGACAAATCTCTGGAAGAGCTCGAACCCCAATTCAAGGAGTACGAGGAGTCTCTGAGGGAATTGCGGGACATCATTGCCGGTCTCAAGCACAAGCTGAGTGAAAATACGGCCGCCAAGGAGCGGATAAAGGAGAAGCAAGCGGCTATCGAGGCCCAGAGCAAAGAGTGCCGCCGTTGGGAAAATCTGCACGAACTGATTGGCTCTGCAGACGGCAAGAAGTATAGGAACTTTGCCCAGGGGCTGACCTTTGAAATGATGATTGGCCATGCCAACAGACAGCTACAGAAGATGACCGACCGCTACTTGCTGGTCCGTCACGATGCTCAGCCTTTGGAGCTCAATGTGGTTGACAACTACCAGGCCGGAGAGATTCGGCCCACGAAGAATCTTTCCGGCGGCGAAAGCTTTATCGTCAGTCTCTCCCTGGCTCTGGGTCTGTCCCATATGGCCAGCAAGAATGTCCGTGTGGACTCGCTGTTCCTGGATGAAGGCTTTGGCACGCTGGACGATGAAGCCCTCGATACCGCCCTGGAAACTCTTGGAGGCCTGCAGCAGGACGGCAAGCTGATCGGCATTATTTCACACGTGCCTGCTTTAAAGGAGCGCATCAGTACGCAGATCCAGGTAACGCCTCAAACTGGAGGCAGAAGCCAGATATCGGGGCCGGGATGCAGCGGGTTGAGCGCTACGGAACGGGCCGTAGTGGCAGGTTAACTTGAAAATGAATCGACAGGCGATGCTTTCACCGCGAGAACATCATTTCTACGTATCGATTGCCAAGTTCCTTTTCCACCATCCGGAGCATGGCATTGTGTCGGTGGGGGACCCGATTAAGATCAAGGGCGCAGAGCGGTACGGGCTCAGCTCCCTCATACTCTATGGCATTACCGTTGCCGGGTTGCCCATTCGGTGGATGACCTTCACTTCAGTCGATCAACCCAGGGCTTTCCGGGATGTTCTCCTGGAGGCGTGGCGTAACGCCGAGGGCTTGCGTGGCCAACCGGACATCCTGAGAATCAATCGCCACCTCGCGGCGGCCAGCCCTGCACTGGTACGGGATATGGCAAAGATCGGAATTCAGGTCGAGGTCGCCGATGCCAAGGAGAAATCCCTTCCAGCGTCTCTGCGCTCAGCCCAGGACTCCAGTCGGTGGCTGCTTAGGAAGCACGACGGAAATGCCCGGCCTCTTACCAGGTCCATCCAGGCCCTTTGCCGGTGCGCTCAAGTTGATCATGAATTTCGTGTCAGGGAGGATCACAGGGGCGTGAACAGCCGTGCGGTTGAAGCCAGAGTCCGGCAGTGGCTGGCCTTACCGGTGGAAGTGCCGGTGACAACAGCGACCGGTGGGCTCGACTGGAAACCCGGTCCATGGCTGTCATCCTGGGAAACCTCCCTTCCGCCCGACCAGCCCCGATATTTCAACCTCGATGGGTTTGATGGCAGTACCTGGCTGCTGACAGGTGAGAAGGCACCGGAGGATATCGTCGAGGATGATGATTTCTGGGACGACAGTGACTATGACAACGCGTCCGAGATTGCCAAGAACCTTGTGGCGTGCTGGCCCAATCCACCCGCAAAGGTTGCCGAATGTGCAGGGATCACCCTGCGGGAACTGCAGTGGTTTACCTCGGGAAAGGCTTCCCTTGACCGGCATGCGCGTTTTGCCCTTGAAGACTTGCTCGGCATCGAGTTCGACGAGCGGATGGGCAGATATTTAGAGGCCGGACCTTATGTCCTGGTGGCTCACAAACCACTGGCCATCAAAGAAGTCTATGAAGGCATATCCGGCGGCGGAGATGCACGGCCCTGTGAGATTGTCCCGCGCCAAGGAGCCGCAGACCCCAGCTGGCGATACATATTGATCAACACCTATGGAGAGCCCCCGAGCCTCGTGATGGCGCCCCGTGGAGCCAAAATCACGGAGCGCCTTCCGGAGTTGCTTATGAATTATGACGGCATTAGGCCTGTCGCTCCGGAGTTCTACCGGGATGTCGTTTCTACCTGTGCCCGCGCCTGCCGAGAACCTGCCGCCAACGTTCGCGAGATGAAAAGCTTTTTGAAACGCTACGAAGAGCATTGGGTAGATTGCTCCTGGCAGCCGGAGTGAATCTGTCTGGTCGAGTCAAAGCGCGGAAACTGAGGTTAATGGAAACGGCAGCGAACAACGGTTTGCCCAAGATTTATTCGCGGCTACGGTTCGGTCGGGATGCGCTTTTGGGGAACTTGCGCTTCATGAAAGCTTCCAGTCGGTCGGCGTTGCGGTAGGCAACAATGCAGAAAATAAGTACAACCGCGACAAAGCTCAGGAATCCAATCAGGGTGGCGGATAGATTCAGCATGTTCAGTTCTCCATTGGTTGGTTGCCCTATCAGGACATGTCGTTGGGTTCAGGCCGCAGCGTCGGCCTGTCTTTGTTCTTTGGCGACAGACGCAATCAAGTGCCGGGAGCAACTCAATATCTCCTGGATCTCGCTGTAGCTGTGACCACTGCGCAATAAGCTGGCGATGTGTTGTCTGCGCTTCAGGTCTGGCTGCCGCCCCTGGTACTTGCCCTCGGTTTTGGCTTTATGGATGCCCTGGAACTGCCGGCGCCGGCGGTCTTCGTAGTCTTTTCGGGCCACCGCAGCCAGCATGTCGAGCATCATGGCGTTGACCGCTCGTAGAATGGAGTCGGTGAAACCGGTGTCGTCCTTCTTTTCCAGCGCGAGCCAACTGGTCGGTAATTCCGGGGAGACGATGGCCAACCGCCTGGCGGCCAGCTTTTGCTTGAGGGAGTCCCAGTCACTCTGTTTGAGGCGAGCTAGCCGATCAATTTGTTCAACCAGAACGATGTCGCCCTCACCAGAATCTGCGATCAGTTTCATCAGCTCGGGGCGGTGCAGGGTAGCGCCGGACACGTTCTCCACATAGAAAGCGGCAATGCGCTGACCGTGGTTGGCTGCGAACTGTACCAGTGACTCCCGGGCTCGCTCCGCGTTCTGTTCCTGCGTGGATGCCCGAAGGTAGGCTCGAATAAACATCGTCGGCTCCTCAGTCTGTTATAAGCGGTTCTCTCTGACCAGTCTGTTTTAGGTGGTTCTGTTGGCCGTTACCGGATTCGAACCTCTGGTTCTCCTGATCTGTACCCATAAGGAACTACTTCAAGAGTCGAGAAATTCCCCGAACGGATCGTTCGCTCGATATATCTGGTTGATCCTGTCGTCATCGGAGAAACCCTCGGTACCGCCATCGTTCCCGTTGCCGGAAGTTGCCTTGCTGCTCGCGCCGGTTGCGGTCGCACCAGTGCCTCGACTGAACGACGCCATCTTTTCCTCGAATTCAGGAAACGTCATTTCCCCATCGGGTCCCTTGGCGAAAACCGTCTTGTAAGCATCGACTGCGGCCATTGCGAAACGAATGAGCAGTACGACCACCCAGAGCACAAAAAATAGATACCATGCGTAAAGCGCTGCATCAGTACCGCTAAAGGCGAGCTCCACAATGCCGATCCCGGCGAGCCCCACTGCTGCGATTTTTGCCACTCTCACCATGGCGTCAGTCCCCGATAGTTCTTTACTTCGAAGCTACCAGAACCTGAGAAAATGCAAGTTTTGCCCGGGTTCAGGCCGCTGCGGCTTGCCCGGCCAGCCATGGCAGTTTCACCTTGCTGTAGGCATCGTTCGTGATCGCCCTCAAATCTTCCACGTCCAGGTGTGGAACCACCAACGCCGTGCCTCGGTATCGAACTCGCGGGTAGCTGGATGGCTGGAATACGCCATGAGGGAGGTCGTCCTCATCGCCGAGCCACTGTCTAAGCCGGAGATCGACACACCAGCCCTGTTCGAGCTCGATCCAGCAATGGGGAGCGGTGATCATTAGGCTCAGCCGGTCCTCCGCGTATCCGATCCTGCATTGATGAAAGATGCCGTGCTCGCCCAGGGCGCTGCTGATCACAAAAGTCATGTAGACGCTATCGACTCTCAGGTCCTCCAGCGGCAGCAGTGCCAACTCAAGTTCATCGTGCCAGTCACTCATGATCGGGCTCCCTGAACATCAACTGTTGGCCCTGTTCATACAACACCGGATAGGGGAGCGGCTCGCCGTCCTGGATCACGGTGTTCGGTGGAAAGTACATCACTATCCAGGGAGGCATGCCGGCGCTGACAGCGCCATAGAATTCATCTACTGGAAAGGTGAGTTCATGGCCGGACTGCCGAAATACCAGTCGGGAGTATTTCTCGGGGTGGTTGGCAGCGATGTTATAACTGGCAGCTTCACCGCCGATGACATAGCTTGGTGTCTTCCAGTGATTCGGCTGTTGGATGTTGTAGGCGATGATGCAGTTCTCGCCGGAGCAGTCATATCGCTCGGCTTTTACTGACCACAGCATGAGCGGGTGCCCGTCAATTTCTGGCGTATTCACGTCTGTGAGTTTCGTTGCCGTAATTGCCATCGACTCGGCGGCCTGGGCGATGGCCTCATCTACGACTGCAACATAGTGGTCATAGGCGTCATCCTCGTTCGCCGCTAGTGATCCCGGCATCCAGCCCATCAGGCTGGGTCGCGCCGAAGGGTTGTCCGGCGTCATCATGATGTCAGTGGCGTTGAAGAGCAGCGTCTGGGTGCCAGTAAGATGACGAAGCGGCGCATCTAATGAGGTCGTCAGACTGGCCAGGTTGAGGGCGCCCATCAACAGGCTTTTGCGATAAGAGCGGGTGCCGTCTGGTGAGTCCCGCAGGTCCTGGTCGTAGATGCCCCCAGCACGGGCCAGGTTCAGTGCGCGGGACGATTCGTCGTCATAGTGTCGAGGCGTAGCAGCGCAACCTGCGAGCGCGGCTGTAGTTACAGCAAAACAAATGGTCTTCAACTTCGTCATTTTGAACTCCTGCGTTTTCTAAAATACTCGCACGAAGTTTCAAGCATGCAAGAGGAAAAATAAAAAATATTCAATAAAATCAATAGTTTGTACTGTCAGCACAAACTTCGATGTATCAGCAGAGGTGCGCTGGGAGCGCCGCTCTTGCTAGACTTGCTGGCAGGTTTTCTTCGGTTGAGACGAGGTGACGGGAAACCGGAAAAGATCAGGAATTCCCAGTTTCCCACTTATCCCAGTTTATAATCATGGGTAGTAACTATGTGGGCTACTCAGAGATAAAGTTTCTATCCATGGGTAGTAAATTGGGTAGTATCGATCATTTATCACAAGAGAAAATATTTTAATTTCCTGTTTTTGAAGGTTTTTATATTTTTATTCTTCGAGCAGGTGCAGAATATCGAGTAACCCCCCCATCCTTAAAACCCTGTACTTATTGAAATTTTATTAAATTAGAGTCCAGAAACATCCGCTCAAACCCACCATAATCCAACCCATAATGGTGGGTGAAACATAATTCTCACCCACCATCCTCTACTCTCAACACCTGTTGATCGGCAGCAATGACTGCATACCCATCAGCGTGTAAATACCTCGCCCCATCGTTAACCCGCCGACGCTTCATCCTCGAAACGCCCTTCAACCGCAACAGCAGCAGACGAACCGAACAACCCCTTAAAGGCCGGATAATACTTCTTAAAATCCGCAAGAATTTGCTGAAATGGAAGATCATCAAAAACGCCATGCTCTTTCAAATATTCCATATGACGATTGCCGGCCTGATCAAATGCATGCAATACAGAGTCATGAATGCCATCAAACTCAAGCGGTTTTACACCGGTCTTATCGCAAAGTGATTGATTAAACGCCGGAGTCGCTTTTACCCAGCGGGTATCGATATACAACTCCGTATAGCCATGCCAAGCAAACACATCTGTTTGCATCATCTCTTTCAGCTTTTCAGAGCTCAGATGATTTTTCACATCGGCAAAGCCCAAACGGCAAGGAATCCCAACCGCCCGACCGGCAGCGGCAAGCAGCACAGCCTTTGCCACACAGTAACCATAGCCATTGGCCAGCGTCGTGCTTGCCTTTAATCCCTCTTGCGAGAAACAAATCCGATACGGATCGTAGCGAATATCATCACGCACCGCGTAGTATAGCTTTACCGCTTTTTTTATCGGGTCCGTCTCGTCACCCACCACAGTTTCAGCAAAACTGATCACCGATGGGCTGTCAGAATCTATATATTCAGAAGGCTGAAGAGCCGCTTCAAAATCCATCGCTGCTACCTGCATGATCTAAAATTTTCGCTTCCATTCTACACATCGACTCGATGCCATTACCAAACATTATCGGCCTCTCTAGCTGCGGCATTCACAGCACTAACCAGAATAATGGCCTCTACAATAAAGAAAGGTTCACCGCACGCGCTCTCCCCTAAAAATTTATCGAGGTTTTGATTCGATACTTTTACGATGAAGACGCCTCTATTTTCCGGCAGTCAGATTCTAACGAATCTCGAGCAGCATGAGGCTGGAATACCAGTCTCCGGAGTATCCTCGAGCACAGCGTTGAATTATCAGTGGTGAGCTAAGTTCGGAGGCAGACCGTCACTGATAAATCGAATCAGGAAGTTGAAACAGACAATTATCAGATTAAAAAACCGTATGCCGAAACGGCACTGTGGAAGCCCACGCCAGCATTAAGCCGCCCAATACCTATAACGTTTGGCGTTCACAGGTCAAAACGCCCGTGTGGCCTTTGTTTGTTCCTGGTGCTAATCGGCCAAATTCGACAGGGGGGGGGAGGCAACCAGCTATATGGCGGTAGGCGGTATGGCGACGAGAAAAAAGGCCGCTGCTTGCGGCTTCCGGGATAACGACCTTTTCTTCATGAAGATCAAAGTCGCTTTCCCAGAATTCTACAGTGAACCTATTTTCCAGTTCATTCATCCAGCCAGTTTTTTAGCCGCGAAGATTACCGAAAGGTTCTAGCTCCGAAATTAAGAAAGGAACATTGGAATACTTCACCCTCTACCTCCTTTGTTCCCAACCTTGCCTTGCAGCGGTAGCCCGTGCCACCGCCACAAACGGCAATCACTACCGGTTTCAGATCAAAGACTTTAATTCAACATCCAGATCACTCAACACGTCAGCGCTAATACTCTTACGGTGCTGAACCAACTGCTTTCCAACCATAAACGCAATGGGCATATTCACCGCATCAACGGCAATCACACAGCCCTCACGGAGATAGAACACCGCAAACGCTTTGTCTTCCGTGCTGCCACGCATGACTCGTTCATCATGGTCCTGCGAGAGCCCCACCATTTGCAAACGAACATCATATTGATTCGACCAAAACCATGGAGCGCTATCGTAGGGCTTATCCTCTCCCATCAAGGTCGCTGCCGCAGTACGTGCTTGATCGACAGCGTTAGCAACGGACTCGAGCCTCTGCATTTTCTCGAAGAAAAGGTTTCGGTGACGAGTGCAATCACCTATCGCCAGGATGCTTGGGTCAGAAGTGCGGACATATTCGTCCACCAGGATACCGTCTTCACAGGATAGGCCGGCAGCCTCAGCCAAAGCCGTTTCGGGTATAACGCCAATCGAGACAAGCACAACATCTGCGTCAACCGTTTCGCCATTTGCTAACGTTACGCCAGCCACTCGCCCCTGATCTCCAGCTTTGAAGCCGGTGACAGCAGTATTAAGACGCACGTCCACGCCAGAACCACTGTGCTTAGCATACAGGAACGAAGACATCTCAACGCCCGTAACTCGCTGCATTAGACGCTCAGCGCCTTCCAGCACCGTAACATTAACGCCTTTCTTGCTCGCACTGGCTGCAACCTCAAGGCCAATGTAGCCGCCACCGACAATAACCAAACGGGCACCTGGTGACAGTTGATCGCGCAATGTATCCGTATCAGCAATGTCATGCAGATAATGGATGCCTTTTAATTCAGATCCAGGCGCATTAAGACGCCTAACGTGTGAACCTGTGGCAAGAATCAGTCGGCCATATTTCAGTGTGCTCTGATCTGACAATGTAAGGGTTTTGTTGTCTCGATCAATGTTCTCAACGCGCACACCAAGTCGCAACTGATGCCCCGCACCTTCATACACCGAGCGCGGTTTCAAATAGAGAGATTCCTCGTTAACCTCTCCTGACAGATACGTTTTGGATAAAGGCGGGCGCTGGTAGGGCGGATAAGGCTCTTCGCCCACCAGAACCACCTCGTGTGGATATTTCTTTTGTATCAAGGCTGTCATCAACGCACCTGCTGCGTGCCCGCCTCCAACGATGACAGTGGCATCTTGTTTTTCGTTTTCCATGCTTCTCTCTTTATCTGTGCCTTGGGCCAAATTATGTAAATAAGCACCGTTTCTAATGAGATGAGTAGGTGAGTTCACGGGTTTAGCTGTCGCGATTATGACACGAGGTGGTGCAACGCGCCGCGCTGCACGGCACACGCCACTCAACCGTCAGTATGCTTGGCATCCTCAAGGATCATGGCTGCACCCTTCTCAGCAATCATCGTTGCCGGTTGATTGGTGTTGCCACCAACCAAGGTTGGCATGATGGACGCATCAACCACTCGCAAGCCTTGCAGTCCATGGACTCGCAAACGCGGGTCTACCACCGCCATTGCATCTACCCCCATCTTGCACGTGCCCACCGGGTGGTATGCCGACTCACCGCTAGTCCTCACCCATTCAGCCAGATCATCATCACTCTTCAACGCCGACCCAGGCGAAATTTCAACCTCATGGTGCGACTCGAGCGCTCGCTGGGCTAGGATCTTGCGCACCAAATGAACGCCACGAACCAGCTGCTCAACGTCGGCCGTCTCGGCCATATAGTTAGGGTCGATCAGCGGCGCCTGGAGCGGGTCTGCGCTGTGCAAACCGACACGCCCACGCGACAATGGCCGAAGCCCGTAAATCATGACGATATAGCCATAACCACTCATCGCCGTCTTAAAGTCCCGGCCATGATCAGCATACAACATAGGCCCGAAGTGCAATTGCAGGTCGGGTATGGATTCCTCAGGCCGAGAGCGGATAAAACCGCCGGCCTCAGCACCGTTGCTTGTCAATACACCGCGCCGCCCAGTCAAATACTGCAGTAACGCCCGCATTCCCTTGAGCCAATAGCTGGGATGCATGGAGATACTCTGGCGACTGCGTGCTTTGACACGCATGAATACGTCAATATGATCCTGAAGATTCTGCCCAACACCCTCCAGCGCATGACGTAACTCAATGCCGTGTTTGGACAATTCCTCACGTGGGCCGATTCCGGATAGCATCAGAAGCTGTGGAGAATTGAACGCGCCGCCGCAAAGCACAACTTCGCGCCCTGCTCGGACCTGAACCAGCCCCGTGGCAGACCGGTACTCGACACCGGTAGCGCGGGAACCCTCAAGCAGCACACGTGTAACATGAGCACCACTACGAACCGTAAGGTTGGAACGCCCTGCCGCAGGCTCGAGATAGGCACGCGCATTACTGCAGCGCGCTCCGTCCTTCTGGTAAGCGTAGTAGAAACCTACGCCTTCCTGCTCTCTGCCGTTAAAATCTTTATTGTGCGGGTGCCCTGCCTGTACCGCAGCCTCAACAAACGCCGAACTTAGCGGGTTCGTATAACGTCGCTCGGCCACATTGAGAGGCCCACCTTCGCCATGGAACTCTGCTTCAGCCGGTGCCAACGGCGGTTCGTAATGCTCGGTTTTTCGGAAGTACGGCAACACATCGGCGTACGACCACCCCTCACATCCCTCTCTCGCCCAATCATCATAGTCACGAGCATGGCCACGTATATAAACCTGCGCGTTCATGCCACTGGAGCCACCAAGCATCTTCCCGCGCGGTTGAAACAGTGAGCGGCCATACATGTGACGCTGCGGTTCGGTATTGAACTGCCAGTTAAAGCGGCGGCTAAACATCAGCTGCAGGAACCCCAGCGGCATGTTAACGAAGGGGTTCCGCCGGCTCTCTGGCCCCGCCTCAAGTAGCAGCACCGAGTAACTGCCGCTCTCGGAAAGGCGGGCAGCCACTGCACACCCAGCCGAGCCCGCACCGACCACCACATAATCGAATTGTTGTTCGATCACCTTTCCGTTCTGGCGAGTCATTATTTTTTAGCCGTCAACTTAACCATCATCTTGGAATAGCCCCGCACAAAGTTCGATTGCACGCGCTCCGGCTCACCGATCACTTCGATGTTTTCAAAGCGAGGGAGAAGCTCTTCCCACAGAATACGCAGCTGCAGTTCGGCAAGGCGGTTGCCCATACAACGGTGAACCCCATAACCAAACGACACATGGTTACGCGTATCTTTGCGGTCGATGATGAATTGCTCAGGATTCTCAAATTTTCTCTCATCCTGGTTGCCCGACGCATACCACATCAGCACGCGATCACCCTTCTTGATGGTCTGTCCGTTCAGCTCCACATCCTGCTTGGCAACCCGGCGCATATACGCAAGCGGCGTTTGCCAGCGAATGATTTCAGAGACCATATTGGGGATAAGCTTTGGGTTCGCCTTTAGCTTCTCGAATTGCTCTGGGAACTGATTTAAAGCCAGCACCCCCCCGCTCATTGAGTTACGCGTGGTGTCATTACCGCCAACGATCAACAACGCGAGATTACCAATGAATTCCAAAGGACGATTGATCAGATCTTTTGTGTCTTCATTGGACTGAAGCATGCTGATCAAATCGAAACCCGGCTCTTCACCTGCTTTTTGACGGGCTTCTTTATCACGCCAAAGCTTGGAGAAAGCCCACGCCATATCTGCCGCGTCATCAAAAAACACATCTTCATTCGTAAACTCGCCGCCGGTTGCCGAGGACGCGCCGGACAATCGATCCGACCAGCCAACCAGTTTTTCGCGTTCGTCATACGGGAAATCTAACAGTGAGGCTAGCATGCGCCCGGTCAGCTCTTTCGACACCACCGGCACCCAGTTGAACGGAGTGTCCAACGGCAGGCTATCGAGTACGTCCCCGGTGCGCTTGCGGATCAGTCCTTCCATTTCTTTCAGGTTCTTGGGCGCAACAACACCCTGGACTGCCCGACGCTGTACGTCGTGCTTGGGAGGATCCATAGCGATGAACATTTCAACCGACAGGCCTTCCGGAGGATCACCCAAGATAATTTGGGGTTCGGCGGAAAACAAATCATGGCTCTTGTCCACGAAGACGATATCTTCGTAGCGTGTTACCGACCAGAACGGCCCGAAAGCACTGTTCTTCTGATAGTGCACCGGCGCTTCATCACGCAACCGCTTAAAGTACGCATTCGCCTTACCTTGTCGGTATAAAAAAGGGTTACTCGTATCGATATCTTCTATCGCCAAATCATTGACGTCAGGCAAATCGGTTTCAACAAAGTGCACCTGAGGGCGGGAAGTGCCAATGGTCTTCCGCTTCACCTTCATCAAGTTTTTTAGTGCCTTGATCTGTAGATGCATTGGCACGACTTTGGATGTGGCGTTAATTATTTTTGCCTGGATGTCATTACTTGTACTTGAACTCGTTGACATGTCGCTCTCCGCACTTACATTTGAAATTCTGGCAATTGAACAGTCATTCCGTCCATTGCCTCAGTGGCCTTAACCTGACACCCCAACCGAGAGGTTTTTGCACGCTCAGGTGTCATGGACAACATTTGTTCTTCAGCATCATTAATCGGCCCGGTTTTATCGAACCATTCTTCTGGAACAATCAGGTGACAGGTACCACAGGCACACTCCCCGCCGCAATCCCCATCAATACCGGGAACGGCGTTGTCTAAGGCAACTTGCATCAAAGTAATACCTGCCTCAAATTCTGTTACATGTTCAGTTTTATCATTCTCAATAAAGGTGATTTTTCCCACAGCTGCATTCTCCTACCAAAAGTCTGTATGAAACCTAGCTTGTCGCTGTATAGCCATGCCGGCGAGGACATTTCTTGACAGCATGGGGACATTTCAAGACAATCAAGGTCATTCCCAAGGAGTGATTATGCCAAAAACATCACAGCAAGAGGGCCCCCAAACCCCCGAAGCTGACATTCCGTCGAATTATTCACGACTGATTGCACGTGAACTTGGTCTCGCTGCCCGGCAATTACCAAAGTTACTGCGCGGCACAGGCCTCGACGTTGAGCAGCTTTTGAAAGAAGACAGCTTACTCACTGCGACCCAGCAGATTCGCATCCTGCGCAATGCTCTGGCCTTGTCTGGCAAGCCTGAGTTCGGATTACGACTAGGCTCGCGCCTAACACCCGCAACCCATGGTGTAATGGGCTTGGTAGCCTATAGCAGCCCGAACCTACTGGCCGCACTACAGGCATTCCATACCTTCCTGCCCACGCGCGCAAGCTTCATCCAGTTACATTTGCAACAGGTTGATGATCTCCTCGTATGCTTGGCTAACTTCCAAGTGGTGGTAGATGAAGATGTTGAGCGATGTTTGGCGGAGGCCGTTATCAAAGCGTTCTTCGAAATGGGCGAATTCATCGTGGGGCACCCCTTATACGAAGCCGAGGTCTATTTTCGCCATCCAGCCCCCACATACCAAGCTGTATACCCAGATTATTTGCCTGGGTCGATTCATTTTGGCTCCAATCAGCTAAAACTCACTTTCCCGATGGAGTTATGCCGGATACCAAACGCTTCAGCGAACAATGAAAACTATAGCCTCGCCTTTCAGCAATGCGAATCTATGCTTGCTCGACTGCAAAACCATGAACCAGACTATCAAACCCTACTCAAAAAAATGATGCTGTCTCATCCAGCCGGCACACTATGCGAAGAAGAGGCGGCCGGCGCTTTATTCATTAGCAAGCGCACCCTCTCGCGTAAACTCAAAGAAGAAAATAGTAGTTTTCGAAAGGTTCGAGCTGAAATTCTTTCCCGTCAAGCTTCCGCTTACTTGCGCGATACCCAATTATCCGTAGAGGCTATCGCTTCACTGCTAAACTATCACGACACTGCAAGCTTTAGGCGAGCCTTTAAGCGCTGGTTTGGCATGCCGCCCGATCAGTACAGGCAGCGCACTGATTAGCAGGCTGAGAGGGGTCTGTGGACGACCAGGGGAGCGCCCCTCGCAGGCTACTGAAAACGAGCCCCTGCTCTACGGGGAAGGCGATCCCAAGATTCGTATGTTGATCGGATCGTACGCCGCGATATTCAGACACACCTTTGACCAACCGACCTCAATCCACAAACCAAAGCGCCCACCTACCGCTTAATTACCCCATCTTTTATTACCGCCCAGACAAAGTCACCGATATCCTTCACGGTATACCGGCCGTCTTCGTTAAACCACGTTGCCACCCAGTTTAACGCTCCGAGCCCAATAAGACGCAGAAGATCACGATCCACATCAGCACGAATAAGTCCTTGAGATGACAAGGATTTCAACATAGCAGACCATAGAAGTTCGTATCTGTCCCGGAGATCAATCATTTCTTGGCGTGACACACCATGTAAGGAGCGCCATTCAAAAAGCAACACATAGACCTTATCCGACCCACCAACCAGCAACTCAAGGTGGGCATTGATCCCCAGCCGCACCTGCTCAAGGGGATCACACTCCCCCTTAATTGCCTCAGACAAGGACCCCGACGCCTGCTCAAGTGCCAGCCGCATTAGGTCTACCAGGATGCTCTCTTTAGAGGGATAACGATAATGCAGGCTACCAGGCAACATGCCACAAGCTTCGGCGATCTCCTTTACGGTAGTTTTATCAAAGCCCTTTTGCCGAAACAGACGAGCTGCAGCACCAAGCACAAACTCTCGATCCGTCTCGGCCACCGACATCGCCTGATTTTTTTTTCTTCCCACAAGCCACTCCCATGCTGTAAGTCTTTGATTCTAACATTCCTTTTGGAGGCGGCCCAGCCTTGCTCTCAGATCGCTCCACCTAGGCTATACATAAACAAGAACACTGTTTAGCCCATAATATTGAATTTGGTTGGTCATACAAATAAAGTCTAGATAATGAACTCTATATCGGAGCAATCCAATGGCCCTAGCAAATCGCAAGATCGGTTACGACGAGGTTGTAACCCGTGACATTCACTTTCCCATGAATATCGAAAACGTGGCCCGCCACTGGTTCGGTAATGACCCTTGGTCCACCCACTGGATGAACGCCATCCTTGCCGCCGTCCCAGACGGCGAGCGCTGGGTTATGAACTCAGCCAGGCGACAGCTTAGCAAGCTTGACGACCCGGAGGTGCTCAATGCCGCCAAGGAATTCATTCGCCAAGAGCGCATTCATGCTCGCGAGCACGACGAAATGAATGCCATCGGAGTGCAGCATGGGGTTCCCATCGACAAAGTCGAAGGCGTCTTCAAACTGATTCGAAAGCAACTCCAGCACCGTCTCAGTGACGACATGCAGAGCTCCATCGCTGCGGCGTTCGAGCATTTCACTGCGATTATCTCCTCGGTACTCCTTGAGCATCCGGAACTTTTTGACGAGACCCACCCAGAACTGCGCGCCATGCTCTATTGGCACTTTGTTGAAGAAACCGAGCACAAGAGTGTCAGCTACGACGTGTTCGTCGATGCCAGTGGCGGCGGCTTTCGCAGCTACCGGTTGCGCGCCAGTGGCATGCTACTAGCCATCGCCCTGGGTTTTCCCCTCATGATTGGCAACCAGACCTATCTACTCTACAAAGATCGCCAGATTCTGAATCTGCGCTCAGCAGCAAAAATGACCAAGGTGTTGTTCTGGCGGCCCGGCATTCTCTCCAAGGTCCTCGGTGGTGTAACACCCTACTTCTCACCCACCTTCCATCCTTGGGACGATGACAACCGTGATGTGATTCGTATCTGGAAGCGCGCCTACGAGAAAACCGGCGATGCCCAGAAGGCGTACCAGGCACTGCGAGATCACCGCGCCAAGCACGCACCGGAAACACTTTCTGCACCACAGGCTGAGCCCGCATGAGGAGAAGCATGAAAAAGAAACCGTTACCCCCGTCCACCCAAGCGGCCGCCGTCATCACCGGTGCCGGCAGTGGCATCGGTCGTAGCTTCGCCTACGAAGTGGCCCGCCGCGGTGGCTCGGTGCTGTGTGTCGATATCGATGCAGAACGTGCCGAACAGGTGGCCAGCAACCTGCGGGCTCTCGGCAATCACGCCATCGCGCAACAATGCGACGTGGGCGATCAAGCGCAGATGGAGTCCCTGGCGGAGAATGCCGAGTCCCTGCTCGGCCGGCCGGTGACACTGTTGATCAACAACGCGGGGGTCGGTCTCGGCGGTCCGATCGGTGAAGTGTCGCTTGAAGACTGGCACTGGTGCATGAACGTCAATCTCTGGGGCGCTATTCACGGCTGCCATTTTTTTGCCCCGGCCCTGCGCGATCTCGGTTACGGAGGCATCATCAATGTGGCCTCCGCGGCCGCCTTCGGATCTGCTCCGGAAATGACCGCCTACAATGTTACCAAAGCCGGCGTGCTAGCCTTATCGGAAACGCTTTCTTCCGAGCTGGCTGGAACCGGTGTGCAGGTCACCGCCCTGTGCCCAACGGTGGTTCCGACCAATATCGTCGAGAATGGGCGCCTGCCTGAACGTCGACGTGACTTTGCCAGTTCAGCGATGACCCGCTTTGCCCTGACCAACGCTGACCAAGTTGCTCGCCAGACCCTCAATGCCCTAGACCGTGGAGATCTGTACATGCTGCCACAAATCGACGGCCGCATTGCTTGGAGACTGAAACGCTTGACACCAAGACTATACGCCCGCGCCATTGGCGAAGCTTACCGAATACTGGCTGATTAACCGCATTCATGGGAAAGAAAAATTCAAGGAACTAACATATGGCCTCTATTCCCGCACACCTCATGAAGTTGCTTCTTCGTGCCGGGGTCAAGCGCGATATACGCGACCCGGACAAACTGGTAAAGCACCTGCGCAGAGCAATGAACGCTCCTTTGGCGCCCTCACCGCTTCCACGCGGAATACGGTTACAGCGAGGCAAGGTTGCCGGGACGGCAGGCCACTGGCTCAGCCCCACCGACCCACAAACAACCATACTCTACCTGCATGGTGGCGCGTTTATTGGTGGCCGCCTTGCAACCTATCACAACTTTTGCGGCCATCTGGCCCGCACGCTTAACGCGCGGGTTTTTCTTCCAGATTACAGACTCGCGCCAGAGCATCCGTTCCCGGCAGCGACGGATGATGCCTTTAATGTTTATCGTGAACTAATGGCTGATCCCCGCCCTATAGTCATTGCTGGAGACTCCGCAGGAGGCAACCTGACTCTGGTCACGCTACTACGCGCCCGAGATCACAAGCTGAGAATGCCGGCCTGTGCCGTAGCCATCTCCCCAGCATCAGATGCCCGAGGCAATTTGATGTCCCGACAGGCGAATAGCGACAGTGATGCCATGCTATCTCACTGCATGATTGAGGTCGCAACGGATGTCTACTTGGCAGGCGCTGATCCCGCCCACCCATATGCTTCACCAATCACCCAAGACTTTACCGGCTTGCCACCTCTACTTTTCACTGTAAGCAGCGAAGAGTGCCTGCGCGACGATGCCTATGCAGCCGCTCACTGCGCCCGACAAGCCGGCGTGCCTGTGCAGCTTCTGGAACGCAAAGATATGCCACACGTCTGGCCCGTATTCACTTTCCTGCTGCCGGAGGCAAAACAGGACCTTCCCACAATCGTCCGTTTTCTTCGCAAATATCTTGCCAGCACAGCCCCCTACGAGGAGGCATTTCACACTGCAAACGAGGGCGACACGACAATCCCGGAGATATCGTCATGAACATGGCTGCTTTTGCAACCCAGAATCCTCGCTATAACATTAGTCCCGATCATGAAGTAATCATCATTGGCGCTGGCATCTCCGGCATTGGTGCCGCCATCCAGCTACGTGCCGATGGCATCAAGGACATTCTGATCCTTGAGCGCAGTGAGGATGTGGGTGGCACATGGCGCGATAACCGTTATCCGGGGATCGCTGTCGACATTAGCTCTTTCACTTACTCATTTTCGTTCGAACAGAACGCAAATTGGTCGCGAGTATTCGCTCCGGGAAACGAGCTTTACCAGTACACTCGGCAGGTAACAAGCAAGTATGGCATCTACCCCCTTATTCGTTTTGGCGTCGAAGTCACTCGCGCCAGCTTCGATCTTGCTAACCATCTCTGGGTGCTTGAGCTTGGGGATGGGCGACAACTTCGAGCGCGGCATATTGTTTCGGCTTGCGGCGGGCTGATCTCGCCCAAAATGCCGGATATTGAGGGACTGGAGAAGTTCCAAGGCGAAGTCATTCACACTGCCCGCTGGCCGGACGATCTGGATCTCAGTGACAAGCGGGTTGCCGTGATAGGCACCGGAGCCACCGCAGTGCAACTGCTTCCGGAAATTGCCGTCAAGGCCCGCCAACTCGATGTCTACCAGCGCACCCCTATCTGGGTTCTAAAAAAACCGGATCACACCCTGCCCGGCTGGCTCAAGAGCCTGTTCCGAACCGTACCGGGTCTGCAACGCACCCTGCGCGGAGCCACCGATACCGCCAGTGAAACCCTGATGGTGCTTTCAACAATTTATTACCGCCAAGCCCCTTGGCTGGTGCGCATGTGCGAAAAAGCGGGCATCGCCAACATGCGTAAACAACTGCCCAACCGCAAGGACCTTTGGGAGAAACTGACACCGAAATACGGGTTCGGCTGTAAAAGGCCCACGTTCTCCAACGAATATTTCCGCACCTTCGCCCGGGACAACGTTGAGCTAGTCACTACGCCGATTAAACACATCACCTCCAGCGGCATTACCACCGATGATGGTCGCTCACGACGCATCGATACCTTGATCCTGGCCACCGGCTACAAAACTTTTGAGAAAGGAAACATCCCCTCTTTCGACGTAATCGGCAGCAACAGCATTAATTTGGGCGATTTTTGGCATGACCATCGCTACCAAGCCTACGAAGGCCTGACCATCCCAGGCTACCCGAACTTCTACATTATGCTCGGGCCCTATGCTCTTATCGGGACTTCTTATTTCAAGATGGTCGAGGGTAATGCTATCCACCTCTCACGCTGCATCCGCGAAGCCAACCGGCGTGGCGCCACCCAAGTGGAAATTCGCCAGTCAGTACATGACGATTATTTCCGCAATATTCAGAAGCGCCAGCAGAACACAGTGTTCCTCAACCACAATTGTGCGCAGTCAAACAGTTACTACTTCGACCACCACGGTGACGCGCCGATGCTGCGCCCATCTACCTCTTTAGAAATGCTGTGGCGGGCCAAACATTTGCCAATGAACCATTACCAGTTCAGTCGACTGGGCGATCACCCAAATCCCACCACCCCCAGCACAGTGGAAAGCAAACGGGTTAGTCGCATACCCTGACCCCCTGCAAAAGGCGCCCTGACGGAAAACAACCTTCTAACCTAGCGTGCCACTGGGCACGGCAAAATAACTAGGCTATTCTTCGGGGCTATGCTGATGCAAACTGCATTACTATTATAATTTGCTAACTCTTCTAACCACATCACAGACGTGAGGTACTGGATACGTTATCCCCGGTCGAGAAACCACGATTTAATCGACTGCTATCACTGTAACTGTTAGGCACTTCCACATACACTCTAGTCATCTGTCAATAATCATATGTGGGAGGGCAAAGACAGGCGCTGCGTAGACATAGACACAAGACAAGAAATCTGACAAATTTGAAATTTGCTTGGTTGTATGGCCAAACAAAGTAAATAACCAAAAAAAAAGACACCCCCCTTAAGGAGCCCATGATGCCTTCAACAAAAACAAAACGGTTGCCTCTCATTGCTGTTATTTGCGGCACCGCACTACTCTCTCCTAGCTTAACCATTGCTGGTGCTGGCGACGGAGCCTCCAACTACGGGCTTGGCCCCATGAATGTAGGCTCTGCCCTCGCATTCAGCCCTTTTACGTCCAACAGCTGGTCGGTTTACTATAACCCTGCAGCAATGGCCCGCTCAGAGGAAGGCGAACTGAGTATCGTTGCACAATATGGCGACCAAGAACTACGAGGCAAATCACTGGGGGGCTCCGCGCCTTTAGATCGCGAGAACGATGTACTCTCCGACAGCAGCTCCGAGTTGCTATTAATCGGCTTCAAAAGCCGCATAGCCGGCATCAGCAGCACCAAAAGACCGATCTATTTCGGGCTTAACGTTGGTACCGATGAATACACATCCAACCTCTTGCCATACCAAGCCAATACCTCACAAGAAGGGCAGTTCCTACGCTACGAGTCGCAACCACTTTATCTTGCGTTTGGTGGCGCTGTCAGCAATATCATAAGAGGCGTTGACGTCGGGGCCTCCGCCCGCCTAACCCTGGAAGCTAAAGCAAAGCTGGAAACAGTCTCGGACCTGGGCGGCAACACTGACTCGGAAAATCTCTCCCTTGAAGCGTCCCCCTCACTATCCCCAGCATTAGGTATCAATATCCGTTCTGGCGAAATGTTTTGCGGTTCCAGTGAATGCATGCCTTTTGGCATGGACAAACTCGAAGTTGCGCTATTTTGGCGTGATGAAAGCAGCTACGAGGTGTCCGTCGATGCAAACGTAGTCGTGCCTGGGGTTATACCTGAACCAGGGCTGAGTCTGGCATTGAGCACCATCGACACCTATCAACCCGAGGTTCTCGGCGCGGCGCTCCTGCTTCCGGTAGGCAAATTCGAACTGACCGCCGGCATTGAGCAACATAAATGGTCTGCTCTTGAACGCGAGTTCGCCAGTGATACCATCCGTGACCAGGCCAACCTGGCATTTGACGACATCACTATTCCCCGTATTGGTGTCAGTTATCAGTGGTCGGAATCAATGAAGCTATTTGCTGGTGCGGCCCTGGAGGACTCCCCCTTAAAGTCCAACCGATCCCAAGATGTTAATTACCTAGACACCGATAAAAAAATCTTCGGCTTAGGTGCAAGCTACCGCCTAGCAAACGCGCCGGTATTGCATATGCCGCTAGAACTTGCCTTCGCATACCAGTATCAAATGCTGGATGAAGCAGACTTTGAGTTAACGTCTATCAACTCCCCCTCTAACCCCAACTCGTACGAGACCCTACGAGCCGATGGCGAAATCCAAGTATTTTCTTCCTCTCTATCGCTGAAGTTTTAACAGCTGCCGTGCGATAATACCTGGAGAATAATAATGAATGAAAAAAAAACTAATATTTATCAATTATTTACCGCCCTTCTCGTCGCGACCATAGCTAGCATCCTATATGGCTGCGGAGGCGATGATGAGGGCGATGTGACAACTACAACTACGTGGCAAGCTCCTGATAGCCTGATTTTCTCTTATCCTTACCCTGATCAAATAGAAGTACCATCTTCCGCCCTGGTGGTTTTGCGTTTTTCCACTGAGCTTGATCAAGAGGTGATTGACGACATTGATACCCGGCTGCTGCTGGTAAGTGATCCCGACGACAGCACAGTCGCGGTTGAATATCAGGTGACGGATAACGGCAGGGGTCTGGTTCTGCACCCCCTGTCCCCCCTGCTTCCAGCGGAAACTTACCACCTAGCCGTCAGCGGAGCCGGCCTCGGAGCCATTGATGGTGATTCCGTGGCCCGCGTGCAATTTCAGACCGCCGGCAGCCAAGCTGGCGCAGCGGAAGCCATGGGCGCCGGCCCCTTCACTTTACTCTCGGCCCCCCCCTTGGACCAACCACAATTGCTCGCATCGAACGACGATGCCAGTCGCCCCAACGACATGAGCACTTTCAGGATGGCATTCAACCAGACACTTGACCCTACCAGCACAAGTTATGGCGAAAACGGAACCGTCCAGCTGCGTGACAACCTGGGCCAGTTAGTGCCTGCCTCCCTGTTCTTGCAGGGCCGATACCTGAGCCTCGACCCCTCCCAGGATCTGGAACCGGTGGAACACACATTGACCATTACTGGACTGCGCGCCCAAACAACCGGTGCTGAGTTGCCAGAATACAATCGTACATTTGTTCCAGTCTCGACACTTCCTCGCGCAACATCCATTCTTAAGGTAGGCAGCCTTGGTGCTGAGCAGCCTGATTTGACCTCGTTGTTAACCGGAAACCCAATCAACCAGGTCCCCGTCCAGTCCTTTGTGCTGGGCAACGAGTCCTTTACGGCATTGAGTGGTGATCTTGCTGCCGATCTAGGCTTTGCACCAGATTTTCCTGGTGCTGTGCCATTGCGAGTGCCCGCCGGTTCTGTGCTGCGGGGCTCACCTGTCGATGTCAATATTTTGGGCGAAATACCCTCCGGCCTTGAGACAGGTGAAGTTACCATCACACTGCTCAGTGACGCCAACGGTTACCTGATTCCCAATCCGTTCAGTGATTCACCGTCAGTCCCTCGTTATGCCCTGCTTAATATGGACGCGGCAATGAGCGCAGAAGGAATGGCGCCGAACGGAGCCCTCAGCCAGAACCTGCTCAATGTACAGGTAGCCGGGCTAGCCGTTGTTGAAGATGGGGTGCTGGTACTGGATGCAGTCAGCGTAGTCGAACCCGAAGTGTTAGGCTTGGAAAAGGCATCGGGCTTACTTTCATTCCGCATGGAGGCCTACGAAAACCAGCGCCAAGCGCCTTCACCCACTCCCGATGCACGCCCTCTGCAACTTCACTCTTGGGTACCAGGCATCTTCCAGCCCAATGCTCGCCCCGGCGATCCAATTATCTTGAACTTCAACAAACCACTGGACCCTGCATCGGTATTTCTTGACGGCGCCATTCAGGTTAGGGTCGATGGCGTAGTTCAAACATTCGAGATGAGGCATGATGGCGCCACGGTGGTGATAAGCGAAGACATTCTTGAGCATGGCAAAGATATCCAGGTAACCCTGACCAGCCTGCTTCGAGATACTCAAGGCAATTCGCTTAACCAAGATCGAACACTCGATATTCGCCTGCCGGAATTCATTCTTCCCAATGGCAACGTAAATGAGTTACGTTCACCTCTTGTCTCCGCTGTTTTCCCGGGCTACCCCTGTGCGATGACCGGTGCCGTGCTAACCGGACCACGCGAAAACTGGCGAAACGGTCGATGTGTAGGCGGCAAAAGTAGCGACCCGCTTTACCCAGTACCAAACCTTTTCAAGGACTTTAGCCTCCGAGCTATTTTCAGCCGCAGCATCGACATAGCCACTGTCAACGAGAACACCTTTGTTGTTGAGCGTTTTAACACTGGCAATAATGCGTGGGAGCTCGTCAACGGCCGTCTTAAGGTATTTGCACAACGGACCGAGTTTTATCCTGAAAGCCCTTGGCAAGTTGGTGACCTTTACCGCTATACCCTTCACTCTGAGGCCGGGTCTCCAAATTGTGGGGGCAACGCCATTTGTTCAAATGATGGAGCCCCGATACAAACACGCCAACTGTCTCAGTCCAGCTCTACCGCTCCTGGCCTGAGAGAAGGCGGCCCTAACTTGACCAATCACTTTGTGGTAACAGGGGAAGAGGATCGGATTACCCGCGTATCATTACGCTCACTTCCGGTAGCAGATGTAAACGCGAACCTCAGTCTCGAAGACAGCGAGCAAGGCGCGGAGCCGGATGGAAACGGTGGAGCGACTGCGGAATTCAATTACTTGCAACTTCAACTCAAAGACTTCTCTGGCGTTGTAACCGATGCCAACATTGGCTGTGATATAGGCGAAGATTGCCCAGAAAAGAAGTTTGCTTTCGTGGGCGCAGGTGCATTGCAAGCCGGGGTAAGCAGCTATGAACCAGATGTCACCGTAAACCGCCGCCTCATCGACAGTGACCCGGGCACGTCAAATGAAGTCACCGGCGCCGTGATTGCGAAAGTCTTTCCCACTATTCTCCCCACCACCAGCGTGTTTCTGCAGGCTAGGGCATTGGGAATAATCTCCATACCACTAGACACAGGCCCTTTGATGCTCCGCCTGGCATACGAAAACAACAACCCAATCACGGGGTATATCACCCAAACCCCTGATGGCCCCTGGTTCAGCACCACGTTTGATCTCATGGTAGATGCACCAGAACTAGAACCACGGCTAATTATTGAGCTCGGACATGATATCCGCAGCAAACTGATCACTGGGGTCGTCCTGGAAGGGCCGTTACGTTTTGTTGACGATGGCCGCCTGATTCTAAAGGTCCGCAATCCTGACCCCCTCATCATACCGGCCAACATTGATCTTTTGGGCATAGGTTTGGCTGGTGTGGAACTGGAGGTACCGCCCCTAGGCGTAGACCTGACATTCACCTTCTTGCCAGTTAAAAATCTCTAAAGCATTCCCCGTAATGCTATGCACTCTTATGCCCCCTTCATTGGGGGCTTTTTTTATGGTCTAGGGCAGGATGCCGAAAAAGCGGCGTAGATTTCACGAAGAAGTAGCCGTTATCCCGAAAACCGTAAGCCATTCTCTTGATGACCTTAATCCAAACCTTCATTCCCTCTAGCATGCTAGGCTCGGCTCAAGAATTCAGCGCGAAGTGGCACTAGCGGCGATATCCTCTGCGTACAGTGTCCATTTTTTGGCGAAGTGAATCATTGCCTTGATCCCCCCGCACGCGATCTATCATATCTCCTGCCGAATTTGGCCATCGCATCGAACAACCCATAGGCCACCCGGGCGTTGGGAAGCAAGCCTCGACCTCAGATCCATGGTCAAGCTCATGTCCATTGCCACCGCTTGAATCTGACGGGAGTGTGGCCACACCCGCTCAAAGAACCGTCGAATCACGGCTCTGAAGCGACCTTCGTTTACCCAGAGCACCTACCTCTCTTGGCATTCACTGCCATGTTGGTATAACGATCTCCTTGAACAGGGCAGATTTATCCATCATCACATAGCGGGCCTAGCCAAGATCCGGGGCACCAGATCGCGCCCCGTCGGGTCTTGTCGATGGCCTTGTGGTTTGCAATCCTGGCAGAGAGGCAATCAACTTGAGCGGCAACATCGGCACAGCCAGCCCTTCTGCATGCTAGCGTAATTGCTCTGTGAGCCAACGCTAGACAGACAACCCGCCCAAAGCTGCTAGCCGCACACCTCAAGCCAGATTCAGCACTCAAATGAATGCCGATCTCGAATACGACGCAACCGAGATCATGAATCAAGGGACACGCTTGGTAGCAACCGCTACATAGGTGTGTAACGGGGGAATCGGGTACTCAGAGGCAGAAAGGCGGGAGTCATGACAGGGAAAGAAACCCTTCTGGCCATTCTACGCAAACGTAGCCTCGGGCATGAGCGCAATGTTTTTGTTGTGTTGCTTGGCCGCACAAAACAGTGTAACTCGGTGCATTGTTCGCCCCTACCTATCTCGATCTAATCCGTGGTGAACCTTTTCTCACTGTAGAATTCATGAAGGGCTTTTTTAGCCACATTTGCACCCCTGCGACAATTTACTCAAGCAGCACTTCCCTTTTTGTGAATGAAACGTTACCATTTGGTTGTTTGACCAAACAATCAAGTGCCTTTAATAATGCATTATCAAGATAATCCCACAACGCGTAACCAGAGTGCTTCAAGTGCCACCCCGGAGACTGGCAGGGACATACAGTTCCAAGGAAACGGAGGTTTGGCTCTTAGTGCGACCCGGTTCGGTGATCCAAAGTCGCCGCAGGTGCTACTGCTACATGGCGGCGGACAGACTCGTCATGCATGGACGCACACGGCAACCGTCCTGGCAAAGGCCGGGTACTGCGCCACTATCATAGACGCCCGAGGTCATGGGCAAAGCCAGTGGTGTCCAAAAGGTGATTACAGCGCCACTGCCTTGGTGTCCGACCTCCGCGCTATCATTCAGTCGCTCCCCTCGTCGCCGTATATCGTCGGTGCATCAATGGGTGGCCTCACTGCCATGCTCGCGCTTGGAGAAGAGGCTTCTCTGAACTGCCGTGGCCTTGTACTGGTAGATGTGGCTCCCAAGCTGGAACGCAACGGCGTTCGCCGGATTATTGAATTCATGCGTCGCCACCGTGACGGATTTGACTCTCTGGAGCAGGTGCGGGACGCGGTCGCTGCCTATAACCCGGGGCGCAAAGCACCCGCGAATTCACAGGGTCTCCGCAAAAACCTGCGTGAGGATGTGAACGGTCGTCTCCACTGGCACTGGGATCCAGCGTTTCTTGATCATGCCGAGATCCCCGAAACAGATGAAAGCATGTTCGGCGGGGCCCGACTCAATCGTGCGGCGAGGCACCTCAGCATGCCGATATTACTGATCCGTGGTTACCACAGTGACGTACTCAGCGAAACAGGTGCTCAAGAGCTTTTGGCCCTGGTACCCCAAGCCCAGTACCGGGTGATTGAGCAAGCGGGTCATATGGTAGCCGGTGACCGCAATAGCATTTTTACGGGGGCTGTGATGGATTTCCTTCAATCGATTGATCCGCCCATTCAACAGATACGCTCCACTGAGCGGAGAGTTAAAACATGAAACACAGACATCTAGACGTTCTAATAATAGGTGCTGGCCTGTCCGGCGTGGGAGCAGCTTGCCATCTTAACCGCGACTGCCCTGATCTACGCTACGAAATTGTCGAGCGTCGTAAGCGAGTAGGCGGCACATGGGACCTATTTCGCTACCCCGGCATTCGTTCGGACTCAGATATGTTTACTCTCGGCTATAACTTTCGGCCTTGGACAGACACAAAAATGCTTGCCGACGGTCCCTCCATCCGCAAGTACATCGAAGAAACTGCCGAACAGCATCAGGTCGTTGACAAAATTCACTTCGGTCTCAAAGTTCTTTCCGAGGAGTGGAGTAGCGAGAGCAATCGCTGGACCGTCACCGCCCAGAACGAGGAAACCGGTGAAGAGGAAACCTTCACAGCCGGATTTGTGCTCAATTGCACTGGCTACTACAACTATGATGCTGGCCACACACCCAAAATACCCGGCATAACGCGCTTTGGGGGCGACGTCATTCATCCTCAGCACTGGCCTGAAAATTACGATTACAGTGGTAAACGGGTGGTCGTAATCGGTAGCGGAGCCACAGCTGTAACGCTGGTACCGGCAATGGCAGACAATGCCTCTCATGTGACCATGCTACAGCGTTCTCCCAGCTATGTTGCATCCGTTCCGGAGCAAGATCTAATCTCTAAAAACCTGCGTCGTGTATTACCAGAAATGGTCGTTTACCGTATGGCTCGCGCGCGCAACGTTTTACTTCAGAGAAGCGTATTCCAACTGTCAATCCGAAAGCCCAAGGCTATCCGCAGATTACTGTTAGCCGCTGCCCGTAAGCAGCTTGGGCCAGATTTCGACATGAAGCATTTCCAACCGCACTACAATCCTTGGGAAGAGCGGTTGTGCGCGGTGCCAAAGGGCGATCTCTTCCGGGTTCTTCGTGAAGGCAAAGCCTCGGTGGTAACAGATCATATAGCTAGCGTGACTAAAACTGGCATAAAGCTTAAATCCGGAGAACTTCTTCCCGCAGATATCATCGTCACAGCCACCGGTCTGGATTTGCAAATGTTCGGCGGCGCAAGCATTCGTGTGGACGGTAAGGAACCCAGTATTTCAGACACCATGATGTACAAAGGGTTAATGCTTGAAAACATCCCCAATATGGCATTCGTCTTTGGTTATACCAATGCCTCCTGGACCCTAAAAGCCGATATCGCTTCCGAGTTTGTTTGTCGCCTACTCAAGCATATGCAGAAGACCGGCGCTGACAAGGTGACACCCGTTGACGAAGAGGACTGTGGAACTGACGTCAACTTCCTCAACCTTCGGTCAGGATACATTCAGCGTGCCGATGATCGCCTACCACGCCAAGGAACCAAACAGCCTTGGCAAACACTGAACGATTACCTGCGCGACCTTCCCGCCCTTCGTTATGGGAAGCTTGATGATGGCTACCTGCATTTCGAAGGCAAAAATCTCCATAAACCTAAGCGCAAACTGGTTCAACAGCTACTCGGCAGCGCGCTAACCAAAGAGGCACAACGATGAAGTCATTTTCTGGAAAAGTTGCCGCCATTACAGGAGCGGGCTCCGGTATCGGCCAGGCCACAGCCATTGCACTGGCAAAAAAGGGATGCCATTTGGCTATCTCAGATATAAGCCAAGAAAGCCTCGAGAAAACCATCAAGATGCTTGCCCATTATCCGGTGAAAGTTAGCAGCCATGTCGTTGATGTCAGCGATCGCGAAGCGGTCTATAAATACGCGGACGACACCGTTACTGAGCACGGCAAGGTCAACATCATCATGAACAATGCGGGTGTTGGTCTTGGTGAAACCGTAGAAAACATGAGCTACGAGAACTTTGAATGGCTTATGAACATCAATTTTTGGGGCGTGGTATACGGCACCAAAGCATTCCTGCCGCACCTGAAGCGTGCTGATGAAGGGCACATCATCAATATCTCAAGCGTGTTCGGCATTATCGGCGTACCGACTCAATCTGCCTACAATGCCGCTAAATTTGCTGTACGCGGTTTTACAGAATCGCTGCGCGAAGAGCTTGATATAGAGGGCGGCCGCGTCAGCGCTACTTCAGTTCACCCTGGAGGGGTCAAAACCAATATCGCTCGCAACAGCCGCATGGGCGACATGGGTGACATGGGTATCGGTGACAAAGAAGATATTGCCGATATGTTTGAAAAAATCGCTATGACCACACCAGAAACCGCAGCAAAAACTATTCTAAAAGCTGTACGCAAGAACCGGCGGAGAGTATTGGTGGGCGGCGATGCCATCATGCTCGACACCACCCAGCGCCTGATGCCCACAGGCTATCAGCGGCTGCTCGAAGTTATGTTTAAAAAGCAGCAAGGCAAGAATAGCAAAACCGCCCGCAAGGGCATTGCTTAACATCCTTTAATTAACCATTACATTTAATACTGGAGGCGATATGCGCTCTTCAAACCCTGTCAAAAGCATAAAAAAACTCAGCGGAGCCCTCGTTGGCATTCCGCCTAGACATATTAATTTTAGTTTCCCAGAAAATATGCCGAAATACTTCTACGCAGGAAATGCAACTGCCACGACATTTTTCGCAATGCTTTCGGGATTTTTTCCGCCGGGCGAACGATACTTCATGGAATCGGTAAGACACTTTCGAAATGAAGTTAAAGACGAAACTCTGCGTGCAGAAATTTCAGGATTTATGGGTCAGGAAGCCATCCATGGTCGCGAACATGACCGACTCAACAACATCCTTTCTGAGTACGGCTTTGACATGCAGGCCCCGGACCGTTTCGTTAAAATTGGCCTAGCCATACTTGAAAAGTTACCCCCGAGCACGCGACTTGCGGCCACGACTTTTATGGAGCATTTCACTGCCCTTCTAGCCGAACAGCTCCTTAACGATGAACAATTCGTACAGCAAGCTGACCCTGAAATGATCAAGATATGGCAGTGGCATGCACTTGAAGAACTTGAGCACAAATCTGTTGCTTATGACGTTTACGAGCTGATCGGGAACAGCCGTATCGAAAGAGCCGCCGCAGCACTGGCGTCCGTAGTAGTATTGCTTCCGATGCTAGGAGTAACTTGGAGCTGGATGCTGGCAAAAGACGGCCAGCTAGGTAATTTAAAAGATAATATCAAAGGTCTTAACGTATTATTGGGTCGCAATGGTTTTGTATCACGCATACTATCAAGGCTTCCCGAATTCGTAGAACCGAATTTCCACCCCAATCAACACAATACCAAACAGCTGGAGAGCAATTGGCGAGATAAGCTATTTGCCGTAGGCGGAGCATTGCATGATCAATATAGCAATTCAGCTGCCTGATTATGTTAGCCCGTCACCTGCACGTAGGTAGGGTGGCAGCATAAAAGATTCACCACGAAACCCCGGGAAAGCGGCTTTTATCTTCATTAAGATATAGTCGCTATCCCGGGTATCACCACCATTTTATCTTGATAAAATGGTTCCAGTCGTTCATTTTTTTACGCCTTCTTTTCTTTGGGAAACCCGCAAGCGGACTACGTTGATCCTGCTTCAAACTATCCGGGTTGCGAAACAGTAACAGCGTGATTACTTTACTCGTATTCGCGTAGCCTTGTTACTACATGGTTTCTGGCTTGTCCCACCCTCCACGCGACCCAACACTACCCTGCCGAATTTGGCAATCACAAATCACATGGAACAGCTCATAAACCACAGAGGCACAGTGGGCAGAGCTCAGCATCCACTGCCACGCAGCCTTAATCAGGAATTTTGGAAAAGGGCATACCTATCTATGCACATGAATAACCTGTGCTCGCTCCAGACGTGCTTTTTCGATCGCTTTTAGAGTGTGCCAATATACGCTGTCAGGAGGTGATCTGTTTGAGTGGAAACCGCTGCGATGCGTGTAATCGAGATCAAGTTAGCGCTGAATTAAGCACTCAAAGACAGAAACGCGGGGTAAATACTGGGGAGAATACCTTTCTACCGGTTAACGAAAACTAACATGTGTCATATAGCGTAACAGCTGAGTTCTTATTCTGCTTGCTGCCTCTCATTTCATCCTAATACACGATGGTTTTAGCCCCAAAGCCTAGTAGCTAGCCTTGGGGCTAATTTCCGAAGAAAGCTTAACAAGCCGCCCCTTCAATATCGCTTAAGATAAACTGTGCCGCTCGCTCACCAATCATCATGCATGGTGCATTCGTATTACCACTGATCAATAATGGCATAATCGAAGCGTCCGCAACACGCAAACCCTTCACTCCGTTCACACGTAAACGAACATCCACCACCGCGCCATCATCACTGCCCATTCGACAAGTACCAACCGGATGGTAAATGGTTTCAGCACGCTGACGAATATCAGCATCAATATCCGCATCGCTTACAATGCTTGAGTTAGGCTCATCGTCCCCCCCAAAAGCCGGCTGAAACGATTTGCTGTGGAAGACCTTTCTCGCCAATTTCACCCCCTCACGGAGTACACTGACATCCTCAGGATCAGAGAGGTAATTCGGATCAATGATTGGTGCTGCTAATGGATCGCTATTGGCTAAACGAATCCACCCTCGACTTTTGGGTCTAAGCTGGCAAACATGGATAGTGCAACCGAAACCCGGGGTCAACTGGCGGCCATGATCACGAAGGAACGCCGGCAAAAAGTGAAACTGAGCATCGGGCCGATCCTCATCGCTGAGCAAACTAACAAAGGCCCCTGCTTCTGCAGCATTGCTGGCCAAAAATCCGCGCCGATGACGGAAATACTGGTAGAAAGCACGAATCAATCGGGGCAAAAAGAAAGGCGACATCCCAATAGACTGCCGACTTCGATCCTTTATTAAGACCGTCATATCCAGATGGTCCTGAAGATTAGCTCCAACCTCCGGCAAATGATGTAGGCAATTGATCCCGACTTCATTTAGGTGTTTTTTATCTCCAATACCCGACAACATAAGCAGCTGAGGAGTGTTGATCGCGCCACCGGACAGAACAACCTCTTTATGTGCTCCTATTTTCGTGACATTCCCATCACCATCACGTATTTCAACCCCAATCGCCCGGCCATCACCAAACAGCACTCTTCTTACCTGAATCTCAGTCATTATTGTCAGGTTTTTTCGGCCACGTGCTGGGTCCAAAAAGGCGCGCGCTGAACTCCAGCGCCGCCCATCCTTTTGTGTTACCTGAAAACGCCCAAAGCCTTTTTGATCTGGCCCGTTAAAATCATCATTACGGGGATAACCCAGCTCCTCGCCAGCGCGGATAAACATAGGGGTCAAGGGATTAATATCCTTCACCCGAGTTACATTTAGAGGCCCACCAACACCATGGAAGCTATCTTTGGGGTATTCTTCGTTGTTCTCGTGCGCGTTGAAAATAGGCTGCACATCCTTCCATGCCCAACCTGACGCGCCCTCCGCCGCCCAATCATCATAATCCTGCTGTTGTCCACGAATATAGACCATAGCATTAATTGAACTACTGCCACCCAGCGTTTTGCCACGGGGCCAATAGAGGCTTCTATTATTAAGATTCTTCTGTGGCGCTGTGTCATAACCCCAGTTTCGCTTGCCTTTTTTGATCAAACCAATAAGGCCAAAGGGAATATTTACGAAGCCACTATTGTCATGAGGGCCTGCTTCAATCAGGCACACGGAGTATTTCCCACTCTCGCTTAAACGGTTGGCAAGCACGCAGCCGGCCGAGCCCGCGCCCACAACGATGAAATCAAATGCCTCCATGTGCACTATCTCCTACTTGGCTAAAGCGCGTTATGTGATGTTCCCGGTCACCATGACTCAATGAACAATGAGTAATAAGGCGAAAGTAGTGCCCGATATTAAGCTCTTCAGTAACGCCAACACCACCATGTATCTGGATGCCTTGTTGGGCAATAATCACCGCCTGGCTCGCGTAGTAAGCCTTTGCTCCCGCAGTAGCTCGAACACGCTCGGAAATGCAGTCACTTTCCGCTTTTACCGATACCATCAGAAGCATCGATTCAAGCTGCTGTAGATCGATAAAAAGATCGACAAGATAATGCTGTATCACCTGGAAACTGCCAATGGCAGTGCCAAATTGCTTCCGTGTTTGAGCATATTCCAGCGTTGACTGAAATACCTGACGAGAAGCCCCATACATGCGTGCACAATCCAGCGCACAGAGATAATCGTACCAAGCAAGAACAGCCTGCTTAGCGTCCTCTCCACGACACAAAATCATTTCTTCACTGATTTCGACATCATCGAGGGTCAAACTGGCAGCACGACTTCCGTCCAACAGCCGATACCGCTCGACATCACAAGCCTCAATAGGCAATACGATAATCACCAGCTCATCACCAGACATCGCGGACAACAATACGGTATCTGCACAACCACCATCTGAGACGATATGCTTCTGGCCTGAAAGGCGTCCGCTATTAAGCCTTAATGAGGGTTTCAGTATATTGTAACCGGCATGCCGATCGTAAAACCCACATGCCACTCGTGCATCACCGGCAATCACTTTCTCAAGCAATGACAGTGATGTTGATGTGTTTACGTGCTCCAGCAACTTTCCAGGGGAGACGATCAAATCGACATAAGGGTCAAGACAGAGAGCTGCCCCCATCTCCTGCACGATCGCTGACACATCCAATAACGTGCCGCCGTATCCGCCAACAGACTCCGCAAAAGGAAGACCGAACCAACCCAAATCTGTCATTGCCTGCCAACGGCCTTCGTCCAAATGGTTGCTCTCATCAAGCTGAGCAATATAGGTATCGAACGAGTAATTATCTTTTAGATAACGGCGCGCCGTATCGGCAATCATCGTGGTATTTTCAGGTAACTTGAAATCCATGCCTCACCTCACAATCCGAGCAGCATCTTTGCCAATACGTTTTTCTGAATCTCGTTAGATCCACCATAGATAGTACAGGCACGCAGGAAGTTATAGCGGCGACTGGCTTGATTAAATACTTCGTCTCCAATCGGTTGCTTATTATCCCATGGCAGAGACATCAGCCCACCGATCTCAACCATCGCCTGAGAAACCCTTTGCTGTAATTCGGTGCCTTTAATTTTCAGCCCTGAAGACTCTGGCCCAAAGGGCTTACCCTCATCGGTCGCAGCTACGGTACGAAAATTGGTGTACTCCAATGCCATCAAGTCTATTTCCAGAGATGCCAAGCGCCGTTGAGCCTGCTGCCGCTCATTTTCAGTGGGCAGACTTTCCATGGCTGATTTGAGACGATTTATTTCATGATGAATATCAGCCACGCCAGCAATAGTCGTACGTTCGTGAGTAAGCAGGAACTTAGCGATGGTCCACCCCATCCCTTCCTTGCCCACAAGGTTTTCCACTGGAACCTTCACATCTGTGAAATACACTTCGTTAAGGTGGTGATGTCCATCGATCGAGTAAATCGGTCGCACCTCAAGCCCAGGCGTTTTCATGTCGATCAGTAGGAATGAGATGCCCTGTTGTTGCTTCACGGTGTTATCTGTACGCACTAGGCAGAACATCATGTCCGCCCAGTGTGCCTGAGTCGTCCAGATCTTCTGGCCATTTACCAAATAATGATCACCGTTAAGCGTGGCACGCGTTTTCAATGAGGCCAGATCCGAGCCAGCATTAGGTTCGGAATACCCTTGGCACCAGAGCGTTTCTCCACTTTGGATACCTGGCAACCAGCGTTCCTTCTGTTCTTCAGAGGCAAAGGTATAAAGCACCGGCCCAACCATGGCTACCCCAAAAGGACTCGTCGGTGGCGCACCGGCCAAAGCCCGCTCTAGGTCGAAAATATAGCGCTGAGTTGCGCTCCAGCCAGGGCCACCATATTGCTCTGGCCAAGTCGTTGTCAGCCAGCCTTTGCTTCCAAGCAAACGCTCCCAGCGCTGCTGCATGCTCTTATCCGGCATCGCCCCGCGGGCGGTACAGCTGCGAACATCTTCAGGGACGTTTTCAACCATCCATTGCCGGATGCTTTCACGAAATTTCTTTTCTTCTTCGTTGAAATCCAGATTCACGGAAGTCTCCAAGCTATTATCTGTTTCGTGATACGGGCGAAAAACTCAATTCAGTTAACCCGCATACTCTTATCTTCCCAGTAAGGGGATCGAAGTTCATTTTTTAATACTTTTCCTGCCCCACTGATGGGTAACGGCTCACTCCGAAACTCAATCGAACGAGGCACCTTATAGCCAGCTATTTTTTCTCTACAGTGATCAATGATATCTGTCTCACTGGCACTACTTCCTTCGCATAACACCACTATCGCATGAACAGATTCTCCCCATTTTTCGTCAGGGATTCCGATCACTGCGCATTCTTGTACTGCCGAATGACTATATATAGCGCCTTCGACCTCAACCGAGAAAATGTTCTCACCGCCACTAATAACCATATCTTTGGCGCGATCAACAATGAAAACGAAACCATCCTCATCCATGTAAGCAAGATCCCCTGTATGCAACCATCCGTTGCGCAGAGTTTCTTCCGTGGTGGACTCCATACCCCAGTAACCACGCATGACATTGCCACCACGCACACAGATTTCACCAACTGTGCCACGAGGTACTTCTTCATCGTTTTCATTTACAACCATTACCTCAACACCCAAGGCCGCACGCCCTGCGCTCCGTAACTTTTCGCCACCAGCAACATGAAACTCAGGAGCAAGCGTGGTAATGATTGGTGAAGCTTCAGTCTGGCCATAGCCCTGGGCGAACGAGGCTTTCGGCATTTGCTCCATCGCGCTTATCAACACCGCTTCTGGCATCGGTGAGGCTCCATAAAGCATTCGTCTTATGCTGCTTACATCGTAATTAGCAATACGCCCAGATGAGGCAAGAAGATTAACCATGGTTGGCACAAGCAAGGCGTCTGTGATTTTCTCGCGTTCTATGAACGCCAAAACTTCATCAACATCAAAACGAGGAACAATTCCATGGGTTCCTGCTGCAAGGGTTACAGCAAAAGTGCTGGCCATGTCAGCCAGATGGAACATTGGAGCAGCATGCATATAGACAGTGTCACGCCCATACCCCATTTCTGCGACGACATTCAGTGCGTTGAATACTAGGTTGTCGTGACTAAGCATTACCCCTTTCGAGCGCCCCGTAGTACCGCCGGTATAAAAAAGGCCAGCAAGGTCATCTCCGCCCGCGTCTACATCGCTCATTCGCTCGGATTGAACAATAAGCGATTCATAATCAATACAACCTTCCGGACACTCACCATCACCAATAAAAACCACATGCTTTATTGATTCAAGCTGTGGTCGGAGTATCGGAAGCAACGCTGAAAAGGTGTCATCAATGAATAGAATTTTCGAACCTGAATCATTTAACGTAAATGCAATTTCCGGCGGTGCGAGACGAATATTGATAGGGTTTACCGCAGCTCCCGCCCAGGGAACCGCATAAAAATACTCCATATAGCGGTCACTGTTCAGCGATAGGATCGCAACCCTATCGCCCGACTCAACCCCCAGCCCTACCAGACCATTTGCAAGGCGTGCGATACGATCCTCAAACTTCTTCCAGGTTTGTCTCCGGCCAGCAAAAATAGTGGCCGTACCTTCTCCATTTAACTGAACAGCACGACGCAAGGTCTGTGTGATATACATGACTGGACGCTCCATTGAGGATTTTAAGAAAGTTTTATTGTAATAAATCAGATTGTTTCCAAGGCTCTCTTGTATATAAACCGACCCTGCGAAACTTTATTTTTTTCAATAAAGAGGTCCACGACAACGATAATGAAGCGTCTACCTTCTCTAATAATTCTTGGTTCGGCTCGCAATGTTCCGGCGAAGGCTGGCCTAAGATAATCAAAGGTCATGCTTGAGCATATCGACTTATCATTAATCCCATTATTCGATGTCAAATAGCTTCCAGCAACGATCTCTGCAAAGCTGGCCAAGATGCCGCCGTGGAAAGTTTTGATTAACGGATTACCGACATGTTTGTCGCGGAACGACATTTCGTAGGTTTTTACGCCATCATCATCACCTAACCATATGCCGAGAAATTTCGAGTATGGTGATTCATCAGGGAGTGCATGATGGGAAGGAGGAGCCTCATTTCTTATATCAGAGCCAGCTTCCCCCGACTGCTCTTTCGGCACATCTTTTTTATTATCTTTTTCTTTTGCAATTGGTTTATCAAACGAAGGGCCTAATGTTCCGATCGCAAAGCTGCCAGAAACTGATGCCAACACATCATCTCCAGAACGGCCGAATGCCTCTCCACGGACATAGGCGATGTCCCCTTCAATAGCAAAGCATACGACTTTGCAATAAATCGCCTCATTGATACCTGGCATAGTGATGAAATCGACACGTAGATCGATAGTGGCGATTGGCCGCATATCTCCGAGACGAATAAAAATCGCCAAGCCACAAGTCGTATCCATCAATGTAGCAATTGCACCACGGTGTAACACACCGCTGCTATCACACGTATCAGGCACACAGGGCATGCCCATAACCACCCCGTCAGGGGCAACTTCTTCCATCTCGATTCCGAAAGCCCCAAACAAAGGGTGTGAGGCACCAAAAAAACCACTCGCGGCAAGAAGATCTTTAGATATTGAATTTACAGCCGTCATATTAGCAACTTTCGTTCTTCATAATGTCAACGCGGCGTCCACATACCGCAATTCTGCTTCTCTCACCTTGGCTATGGCTTCACGGATCATCTCAGTAGGAAACGTCTCACTTTCAGAACCCAAGCGAAGACAATCAGCCAATGCAGACCACGCACTGGCAGAGTCGCGCATCAAATCAGACAGGCCCATTTTTTTGAGTGCGGGGATTACCTCCTCTGCCTCATCAATAAACTCTGCATACATAGTGCGGAAACCACCGCCGCCAGTACCGCGCTTCTCTATCACTTGATACGCAAAACGCAGCAACCAAGGCCATTTTTCAAAATCTTTCCAGCGATGAAGATCATTGATCCAAGTATTCAGTGCTTCAATGCCCTGGTTTTTATCACCATCTTTAAGCGTTTGCGCATTACGAATAATCGCACTCTTGATCTGCTCGGGAGAGATTTCAACTGAGATATCTTCCGGAGCAAACAGAGAGCCGTGATGAATAAAAGGTGGCGTCAAAGAAAAGCGCGCCAGTGCCAGCTTATCGCGCGGCACCTTAAGAAGCTCAGGCCGCTCGGTATCACTCACCAAAACCGTTTTCCCATCATCAGTCCGCTGCCAAGCAACAATTGCATGACCGGGGAAATGGGTACTACTTTTAAAATAAGGAAGGTGATATATATCGGTTAACAAGAGAGCAGGACGACCAGCATCAAGATATCCATCTAACGCCTTCGCAGCGTCCTCTTTATCCTGCCAAGATTCCCAATGAAACGGCACTCCCAGTGTTGAGAACACCGCCTCTTCAAAACCCATTGAGCGAACATGAACAATAAAAGGCGTATCAGAATTTGGTATTTCCACATAGGTAATACCAAGCCCCGCACCCAGGCCAAAACAGAAAGCCTCAGTCAGGTTAAGCCCATGAAATTCGAGCAAATCCCTGATGGCTGAGCTACCACAGTGACGCCCCGGCCTATGGGTATGCTTATTGTCTCCGGGATTACTCATCCAGCGTCCTCCGGCTTTCTTTTCTGCATTAGGCCACCACTTTTAGGGGAACAGGACCGTAAATTGTCTCCGAAGCCTGCATCGGGTCACCATGCTCTTCATACTCCGCAAGCCAAGCCGCTACCTTTTCCGGCATACCTGTATCCCACGGATGAAACCCTGGACGAAACCAATCCAAAAACTCAGGCAACATTCCGGTAAGAATTCCTTTTCGGCCATACAGCTTGTTAAGGCCTCGCAGAATCACACCCGGCTTTCGCGTAGCACCGTCAAGTTTGAGCATATTCCAGAACACTGGGCCTACGACAAGATGAACCATCAAGGTAGCCACAATTAGCGCTGACGCTCGGGTCAGATAACCACCACCACCAGCACTTTGATAGAGATCATAGGCCACAGCCTTGTGTTCTACTTCCTCTACCCCATGCCACAGGAAAAGTGCCCGCATGACCGGGTCAGCATCCCGAAACATATCACTATCTTCACTAACCATTGCCTCACCAAGGGTTGCAGTGAAGTGCTCAAATGCCGCAGTCATCGCTAATTGGTACTTTTTAGGCAGGTACTTTTGTGTAGTGCGGATAAATGTTCGCAGATTCGCAGTTACCTTCTCCACGTCCACACCCTGACCAACCATCACATCATTGAAACGATCATGGACAATCCCGTGCTGACCTTCCTGACGAATAAAATGACGAATATCTTCACGCAGACGGCTATCTGTTACTTGATCCTGAAAGTTACGCACAGATTGGATAAAAAACCGTTCGCCTTCCGGGAAATGCACTGACAGCGCGTCAAAAAAGCGAGTAAGAACGGGATCGCCCGCATTCCAGTGCCGCGGAACAGAGGAAACATCAAATGCGACTTTGCGCGGCTGGATAGGTACAGAATTCATAATTCCTCCGAATGAGCAGTTACCATTGCATGGTTTAATGCAATTATCTTATTTGGCCAAACGACCAAATGTCAACACCCAAGCCCTTCTCCCTCTGACTGCTAGGGCTCTATCAGCGATCAAATCATCGGAGGGTGAGGCCTAAGTCGGCGGGAGCAAGGAGCCTCGAAAACGGCAACAGATTAACCTAAGTCCGTCAGCGCGCCTTCGCTGGCCGAACCCACCAGCCGTGCGTATTTGGCCAGCACACCACGGGTATAGCGTGGTGCTGGCTGTTGCCAGTTAGCACGGCGGCGTGCCAACTCCGCATCAGACAGCGCCACGACCAGGGTGTTGGCTTCGGCATCAATGGTAATTTGGTCACCGTTTTCCAATAATGCCAGCGGACCACCATCGAAAGCTTCTGGGGTCACGTGGCCTACCACGAAACCATGGCTGCCGCCGGAAAAGCGACCATCGGTAATCAGCGCCACCTCGTCACCCAGGCCGCGCCCCATGATGGCAGAGGTGGGGGTGAGCATTTCACGCATGCCTGGGCCGCCGCGGGGGCCTTCATAGCGGATCACCACCACATCCCCGGACACCACAGTGCCATCATTGATCCCCTGCTGCGCTTCTTCTTCCGAACCGAACACCCGGGCCGGGCCGGAAAAGTGGGTGCCTTCCTTGCCGGTGATCTTGGCCACTGCGCCATCCGGCGCCAAATTGCCATAAAGGATGCGCAGGTGACTTTCTGCTTTCAGCGGCGCAGACAGTGGCGCGATGATCGTCTGATCCAGTGGATAAGGACTGACATCCGCCAGGTTCTCAGCCAAGGTACGGCCGGTGACCGTCAGGCAATCACCCTGCAGCAAACCCGCCTCCAACAGCACCTTCATCAACGGCTGAATACCGCCGATGGCCACCAACTCGCTCATCATGTAATGGCCGCTGGGGCGCAGGTCCGCCAACACCGGCACCCGCCTGCCGATCTCGGTAAAGTCATCCAGCGACAGCGACACCCCCACGGTGCGCGCCATGGCGATCAGGTGCAGCACCGCATTGGTGGAACCGCCCAGGGCGATCACCACAGTGATGGCGTTCTCAAATGCCGCCCGGGTCATGATGTCCGAGGGCTTGATGTCCTGTTCCAGTAGCGCCAACACTGCTTCGCCGGCGCGCAGGCAATCATCACGCTTCTCTTCCGACACCGCATTCTGTGCGGAGCTGCCCGGCAGGCTCATGCCCAGCGCTTCAATAGCCGAGGCCATAGTGTTGGCCGTGTACATGCCGCCGCAGGCACCGGGCCCGGGAATGGCAGTTTCTTCTATCTGCTTGAGTTCGATTTTGTCCATGTCGCCGCGGGAATGGGCTCCCATGGCTTCGAACACAGAAACAATATCCGTGTGGCCCTTGCCGGGCATGATGGTGCCGCCGTAGACAAAGACGCTGGGGCGATTCAGCCGCGCCATGCCCATTAGGCAACCGGGCATGTTCTTATCGCAGCCACCAAGAGCTACCAGGCCGTCAAAGCCTTCACAAGCCGCCACGGTTTCAATGGAATCGGCAATCACCTCGCGGGAGACCAACGAATACTTCATCCCTTCGGTACCATTGGCGATGCCATCGGAGATGGTGATGGTATTGAAAATTACCCCTTTGCCGCCGGCCGCATCGGCTCCAGCGCAGGCTTTTTCGGCGAGCTCACCGATATGGCTATTGCACGGCGTCACCTGACTCCAAGTAGAAGCAATGCCCACCTGGGGTTTATGAAAATCCTCATCGGTAAACCCCACCGCCCGCAGCATGGCCCGGCTGGCGGATTTACCGGGGCCGTCCACGACCTTTGCTGAATGGCGGCGACGCGGATCGCCCTTTGAGTCACTCATATTTTCTCCTGATTCCAGTTAACGCTTCACCGCCAGCACGGCAAAGGTGTCGCCCACGTCCACCCGTGCCGGGTGGCGGCGGCCGATCAACATGCCCGCAAACGGCGCCCGATAGTCCACCGGTGGCTCACCGGTACGTTCCAGGGAGTACACGCGGGCAAGCACGTCACCCTGTTGCACCCAGTCACCCAGCTCCACCGCAAATTCCAGCAGGCCACGATGCTGACTGACACGGTAATAGTCTGCGCTGGGGATCTCCAACGCCTGCGATGCCACCGGCAGCGGATCACCGGGCAAGATGCCGGCAAAACGCAACACATTGTCCACGCCTTGCTCCGCCAATGCCACGGTGCCCGGGGTGGTGGTGCCGCCTCCACGCAGCTCGGTGCTGATGAAGACCCGGCCTAGGCTTTCCACCACGCTGTCGAATAGGGCGGCCTCTTCCAGCTCCGCCATAAACAGGGTGTACGGTGCGCCAAAAGCTTGGGCCCCGGCCAGGCAACGGGCGCCAAAGGTGGCGTCGGCCAGCCGATGGGTGGCCGCGAAGGGCAATAGATCCAGAGTACGCCCACCGGAATGCATATCCAGCACCACGTCAGCCAACGGCACCAAGTAGCGGGTGAAGTAATCGGCGATTTTTTCGGTAAGGGTTCCCACGGGGTTGCCTGGGAAGGCGCGGTTCAAATTGCCGCCATCCAACGGGGAGGTGCGTGTGCCGTTCAGCACCGCTGGGTGGTTCATCATTGGCACAATGATGACTCGGCCACTGATCTCTTCCGCGCCTAGCCGGTTGGCCAGCTTGAGCAGGGCGGTGATGCCTTCGTATTCATCACCGTGGTTGCCCCCGGTGAGCAGCGCGGTGGGGCCCTCGCCGTTACAAATCACCGTGATCGGGATCATCACATTGCCCCACGCCGACTGGTCATGGGAGTACGGCAGCTTGAGGAAACCATGTTGCACGCCGTCCTGATGGAAATCCACCGTGGCGCTGATCGCGCTGTCCTGCATAGCGAGTCCATTATCTCCGAATCAGAGTGCATATGACGCACCCGGTTCTTTACGCCTATAATGCGCGCTTTACCAGGATCGCGAACAGGACATTCCTTAATATGGCCGACAAAGGCACGCTGTACATCATTTCCGCCCCGTCCGGCGCCGGCAAAACCAGCCTGGTGGCCGCACTGGTCGACAAGCTTGCCCAGGTACGCATTTCCATTTCGCACACCACCCGGGCCATGCGCCCCGGTGAAAAAGACGGCGTGAACTACCACTTCACCGACCGCGACTGTTTTGTGCGCCAGGTGGAGCAGGGTCGTTTTCTGGAACATGCGCAAGTGTTCGGCAATCTCTACGGCACCAGCGCTGACTGGGTAGCCCAGACCCTGCGCACCGGCGACGATGTCATTCTGGAGATTGACTGGCAAGGCGCCACCCAAATACGCAAACAGCTCCCGGATTCAGTCAGCATCTTCATTCTTCCGCCCTCCCTGGAGGCACTGGCTGGCCGCCTGCGCGGCCGGGAAACCGACGACGAAAGGGTTATTCAGCAACGCCTAGACGGCGCCCAAGAAGAGATGAGCCACTACGGAGAATTCGATTATCTGGTGGTCAACGATGACTTCCAGCGTGCCCTTTATGAGCTGGAAGCCATTGTCGAAGCTCGCCGGCTGGTGACAGCACGACAGGCCGCGCGCCAAGCCGCCACCCTGCAGAACCTGCTCGCCCGGCGCTGATCGCCCGGCGCCGCGCTTGCCACGGCACCGCCGTTCGGCGGCCGGCACTGGACTTGCCCCGCCCTCAGCCCGTAAAATCGCCTCCTTGCGAATTATCAGACGGCGCGGGTTCATGTCGAGCCCGCCTCGTCAGCTTGTCAGGAGAGCAACATGGCACGAGTTACCGTAGAAGATTGCCTGGAAAAACTGGATAACCGCTTTGAGCTGGTGCTGGTTGCCGGCAAGCGCGCCCATCAATTGCAGAGCGGCGGTAAAGAGCCACGTGTAGCTTGGGAAAACGACAAACCCACCGTTGTCGCCCTGCGCGAAATCGCAGAAGGCCTCGTCACCGCTGAATCCGTGGATAACCCCATCGCGGACCGCAGTGCCGACGTGGACGAGCTAGCGCTGCTGACCCAGTCTTTCGGCGAGTAAGTGCCCGCCCCCGCTGTTTTATTGCGATAGCAAAAAGCAGACAAAGAAACGCAGAGACTTAGATTAGAGCCTCTGCGTTTTTTTGTGGGCAGCACACGGTGCGCCCCATTACTCTTTACGATCCCCCATTGTTTTTACCCAGCCGAATAATAGTTCGTCGCTATCCGCCTTATCGTAGACAAACCCCGCCCTCAAATCTAAGCTAAGAGTCATCTTAGAACCTGCTACTCGCCAAGGGCGTGACGAGGCCTTTTGCCCACCATTCATAATTTGGAAAAACGGTTACGTAGTTATCTGGACGATGATCAAATCGCCCAGGTCGTACACGCTTACCATTTTGCCGAGCAAGCCCATGAGGGCCAGTATCGTCGCACCGGCGACCCCTACATCACCCATCCACTGGCAGTCGCAAACATCCTTACCGACATGCACATGGACCATGCCTCGCTTATGGCGGCCATGCTGCACGACGTAATCGAAGACACAGGCATCAGCAAGGAGCAGCTGGCAAACGAGTTCAGCGAGGAAGTGGCCGAGCTGGTCGATGGCGTTTCCAAAATCGCCCAGATCAAGTTCGAATCCAAGGCCGAGCAACAGGCAGAAAACCTGCGCAAGATGATGCTGGCCATGACCCGGGATATCCGCGTTATTCTTATCAAGCTGGCCGACCGCCTGCACAACATGCGCACCCTGCATGTAATGCGCGCGGAAAAGCGTCGCCGTATCGCCACCGAAACCCTAGAGCTGTACGCCCCCATCGCCTTCCGCTTGGGCATGTACAACATGCGGGTTGAATACGAAGACCTGGCCTTTCACGCCATCTACCCCATGCGAGCCAAGCTGATTGGGCAGGCTGTTAAGAAGGCTCGCGGCAACCGCAAGGAAATCCTCTCCACCATCAAGACTAGCCTCGAGCATTGCCTAGAAGAGGAAGGCATCGAAGCACGCGTGCTGGGCCGCGAGAAGCACCTGTTCAGCATTTACTGCAAAATGAAAGAGCAGCACAAACCGTTCGTGGATATCATGGATGTGTTCGGTTTTCGTATCATCGTGGACCGGGTAGATACCTGCTACCGCGTGCTTGGCGCCGCACACAACTACTTCACCCCGATTCCTGGGCGCTTTAAAGACTATATTGCCATCCCTAAGGCCAATGGCTACCAGTCCCTGCACACCACGCTGAAGGCTCGCTCCGGGATCCCGCTGGAAATGCAGATTCGTACCGAAGAAATGGAAGCCATGGCTAACAATGGCATCGCCGCCCATTGGCTTTACAAGTCCGATGACGAGCCTGGCTCGCCCACCCACAGCCGCACCCAGAGCTGGATGCAACGGTTACTTGAGCTGCAGCAAAAAACCGGCAATTCCATGGAGTTCATCGAAAATGTGAAGGTGGACCTATTCCCGGACGAAGCCTATGTGTTCACCCCCAAGGGGGATATCAAGGAACTGCCCGCCGGTGCCACAGCCGTGGACTTCGCCTACGCGGTGCACACCAAAGTGGGTAACAAATGCGTCGCAGCACGTATCGATGGCAAGCTTGCCGCTTTGTCCACACCACTGGAGTCCGGGCAGACCGTCAAAATCATCACCGCACCCAGCGCCACGCCAAACCCAGCATGGTTGAACTTCGTAGTTACTGGCAAGGCACACACCAACATTCGCCATTTTCTCAAGAATCAACGCCGCGAAGATGCGGTCGAGTTGGGCCAACGGCTATTGGAAAAAGCCCTGCATTCCTACGAGATGGGCATGGATGATTTGCCTATCGGCCGCGTGGTCAGTGAACTGGCCGGTAACGGTTATTTGGAGCTGGATGGCCTACTAGAAGATATCGGCATGGGCAATCGCCTAGCGCCACTGGTCGCGCGCAAACTTGCCGGCGCCCGCGATGACGACGAACGCCAGCACGAAGAGGACCGACGCCCACTAGCGATCCGCGGCAGCGAAGGCCTGATGGTCAGCTACGCGAAGTGTTGCTGCCCTTTACCCGGCGACACCATCATCGGCCACCTTAGCGCCGGGCGCGGCATCGTAGTCCACCGTGACACCTGCAAAAACCTGCTGGCGGAAATGCGTAACGCCCCGGAGAAATGCATTGCCTTGCGTTGGGATAAACAGGTGGAACAGGAATTCACTGCCACCCTGCGTATCGAGCTAATCAACAAGCGCGGCGTGCTCGCCATCCTGGCCAACAGCGTGTCGGAACTGGGTTCCAACATCGACACCATCGACATGGCTGAGAAAGACCCCACCCTCACCATTCTCAATGTGACCATGACCGTAAAAGATCGGATCCACCTAGCGCGCATCATCAAAAAACTACGCACCCTAGACAGCATAGTAAGAATTCACCGGCTTTAAGAAACGCTTCTCGCAAGAGCTGAGCATACTCAAACGTTCCCTATTACGCGCTGATAGTTCGGAGCGTTCTGACGGTTACCGAGGCCTCCCACCTCATCACAGGCAACGTCCTTGTGGCATGAACGACAATATGGAGGCGGTCTCACTTTGAGAGCGGACAAGCCGTTTACCTGTACATTCGCACCAACTTGACTCGGTGCTATCCTCTAACGCTCTTTTGGTTGCGCCTCAGGGCATCCCATGCAAGCATAACGGCCTTAAATTATTCTGCTCGCTCAATGGCATCCAGCCAACAGCTCAACTATTGAAGATTCAGACCATGTCCAACCATTCTGTAATCAGCACCGACAAGGCCCCACAAGCCATTGGCACCTATTCCCAGGCCATCAAGGCTGGCCCCACCGTTTACCTATCAGGCCAAATTCCACTGGTACCAGACACGATGGAACTGATTGATGGGGACATGGAAGCGCAGATTGAGCAGGTGTTTAGCAATCTGACAGCCGTCTGCGAAGCAGCCGGAGGCAGCCTGCAGGATATCGTAAAACTCAATATCTTCCTCACCGACCTGAGCCACTTTGCGCTTGTCAATGAAGTGATGGCACGACATTTTAGCCAGCCCTATCCGGCCCGAGCAGCCATCGGTGTGGCCGCACTACCCAAGGGCGCTGGCGTGGAAATGGACGGCATCCTGGATATCGCCTAGCCCCCCTGCTGAACACACTACTATGCCACGCACACGCTCGCCCATTACGAGCGTTTTTGTTAGCTCACCCCCTCCGAAAGGAGGGGGAGACAGTACGTTTCAAAAAGCGCAGCATAGTAAAAACGGTCAGCGGGCCAACGCCCGTTTTCGTTAATCGGGCAACATCTAGGGAGAGCGATATGGATACCGCGACCCGCGACCTCAACACCTTGTTTGATCAGCTCGGGCTCGCCAGCAGCGACCACGACATCGAAGATTTCATCCACCAGCATGGCGGCACGCTCGCCGACAGCATGCACCTACACCAGGCCCCTTTCTGGAACGAATCCCAGTCAAAGTTTCTCGTCGAAGCGGTTCGCGAAGACGCAGAGTGGGCAGAGACCGTAGATACCCTCAGCGCGCTGTTAAGGCACTGATAGTAGCCCAGCGGAGATTCCTTAGGTGTGCAGTTCTGCTAGGTAAGGCAAGCTTAAAAGCCCCTTCCCCGGTCCTACACCGTGTTGACGATTGCCACTAGTCAATCGGCAGTAGCAACAGTATTCGATCAAAGAATAGACAGTAGAGCAGCAGGGGCACCGGTAGCCCAATCACAGTACCCATCATGTAGTGACGTAATTTTACTCCGCTGAGCGACAGCGTGTAATTAAGCGCAGGCATAGTCTGAAATAGTAAACGCAACAAGGCGACACTGCGTATTGGGTGGCTGTCCAAGCGTGCCAGAATTTGCCTAGCGAAAGGGTTCTGAATGTCGCGCAACGCACTCCCCCCAAGCCCACGCACCAGCACATAGGTTGCCAGACAAGAAATGCACGCTGCCACATAGGTTGCTAGCCCGCCCATCACCGTACCCAGAGCCAAAATGGCCGCCGCCAAGAAAATCCAGCCCGGTAGCTGTATAAGATTACCAATCACGAAAACCACAACAAAAGCGATAAACCCGCTCACCGGGTTGGCTTCAAGCTGCGCCCGCAGAAACGACACTGACATCTGCTCACGCAACCCTGACAGCTCCACCGTTATCAACACCAGCGCCAATATCACGACCAACATAATCAAACGGCGATAGCGAGCGAGTGAAAAAGAAAGCGCCACAACAACAATTCCAGAAAGGGTCAGTAATTCAGTGTAAATCATTACAGACGGGGAAGAGCGTGAAGGAGTAAAAGGCTATTGATTCCCAGCTTCACGTTGAAGCTGAGATTTTGGTTTTTCAGCCCAGAGCCCGCTCGGAATCCAGCACCTGCTGATACCCCTCCGGCAGGACATCAGCCCAGGCATCAAGCCCCTGGCGCAAATCGTCCAGAGAGGAGGCCGCGAGATTAGCATGGCCCACCTTGCGGCCCGGACGCACACTTTTACCATACCAGTGCACCACACCCGGATGCTGGAGCCAGGCGTTTTCAAATGGAGTACCGATCAGATTTACCATGGCAGACGAGCCATGCACATTCAGAGCATGGAGCGGTACGCCGGCCAAAGCATGAACGTGTAGGTCAAACTGAGACCAATCCGCACCTTCATGGGTCCAGTGCCCGGAGTTATGTACCCGCGGGGCAATTTCGTTGACCATCAGCTGGCCATCCACTTCAAAAAACTCCACCGCCATGACGCCGGCATAATCCAACTCTTCCATAATGCACTTGAGCATTATTTCCGCCGGCGCCTGCAGATCGGAACAGGCATTCGCCGGTGCCAGACTCAAGCGCAGAATGCCATCCACATGCCAGTTTCGGGTCAACGGGTAGAACAATGTTTCGCCGGTAATACTGCGCGCGCCGACAATGGACAGCTCGCGGCGGAACGGAATTTTCTGTTCTACAATCGCTTTGCCAGCCAACTCAACAGCAGGCACTGCACTCAAATCACCACCTTCGCCGACGATCCAGGTGCCCCGCCCGTCATAACCGCCACTGCGGGCTTTTACCACTACACCACCAAAGTCCGCCACCGCACGAGGCAAATCTTCAGCCTGGTCCAGCATTACCCAAGGGGCAGTGGGAATGCCCAGCTTGTCCAACATGGTTTTCTGGGTAAATCGATCGGGAATGACCTGCAGGGCCCCGCGCGCTACACAGCGATCACTCTGGGCTAATTCAGCGGAGAAACCGGTTTCTGGAAACGCTTCACGTTCCACGGTGATCACCGGGTAGCGCTCTTGGCACTCTTCCCAACTAATCGGCACAGCCAAATCAGAAGTACCCGGCAACAGCAGCGCCCGCTCGGGATCGTAACGGTCTACCACTAGACCCAAACGGGCCGCAGCTTCTGCCATCATCAAGCCAAGCTGGCCACCACCGAGAACAAGTACGCGATTCATAGCAGATCCGTCAGAGCAAACAAGGAAAGGAGCAGCGCAGGGAGTTAACCCTGCCCCAGCTCGGCATTGGCCAACACTTCATCCGCACGGGTGGCTTTCCAGTCGGCAATCGCCTGCAACAACGCCGGATTTTCCGTCGCCAGCATCTGCGAAGCTAACAGGCCCGCATTCCAGGCCCCCGCCGCGCCAATGGCCAACGTACCCACCGCCACGCCTTTGGGCATTTGCACGATAGACAGCAGGCTATCCCAACCGGATAGCGTGCGGCTTTTCACCGGCACACCCAGCACCGGCAGCGGGGTCAAAGACGCAATCATACCGGGCAAATGGGCCGCACCGCCGGCACCGGCAATGATCACCTTGTAGCCATTTTCATGGGCGCTTTTGGCAAAATCATACATGCGCTGGGGCGTGCGATGGGCCGAAACCACCTCGGCTTTCCAGCCCACATTGAAATGGGTCAGGGCGTCACAGGCTTCTTTCATGGTTTCCCAGTCAGATTGGGAGCCCATTACCACGGCAACCGGCGTGCTCATTCGCATTACTCCATTGCGCCCATTACAGGCTTTTGCGGGCGCATCAGAACCAAGCCACGCCAACACAGAAAAAATTGAGGCGCACACTTTACTAATGCCAGCGCCGGAGGCAAGTCTATCGACGAAAAAATGATCGACGATGAAGCTCTCAGCCGACAGATGGCGATTTTAGCGTGATTTGGTTGGGAATGCGCTTCTGCCCTTGCCGCCTGCCCACGCAACTCCCTTCAATTACAGAACAGAGGCGTAAGCGACAACCCACAAAACAAAACGGGCCATGATCATTATTTGAAATGCCGCCGCCGCATCATCCCGAATAAGAAATGATGCGCAGACACTGCATTGGATTCACTCAAGGATAAAGTCATGTGGCCGCTTACCTCCCTGCCAACACCTGAGCATAGCCGTCCTGATAGCCGGGATATTGCAGGGTGTAATGGCCCTGCTGGATATATAGGCTCGTCACCTGCTTGCCCACTGCCGGTTCATCCGGCACCGCCAAGGTCAACCCTTGCTGGTCTGCCAACCATTCCAATACATCCAGATTACGGCCGCCCACCGCATCGGTGCCAATCACCAACGGTGGCATTTCATGGCCACCCAGCCAGCCTAGCACCACGCTACGCAGTAGCCCCACGCAATCGTCACGGTGGATCCGATTGGTCCACTGGGGGGCAGGTAGACTTTCTTCGCCACGGGCCAATCTGGCTGCCTTGTCGATCTGCCGATATCGTCCCGGCCCGTAAATACCGGTAAAGCGCACCACAGTACTCAGACTACGAGTGCTAATTTCCTCTTCCGCCGCGAGCAGCACCTTGCCGTTATAGCGGCTCGGACGAGGAGGGGTTAGCTCATTGACCACCCCTTCCACGTCGCCAAACACCGCGCTACTGGAGACAAACACTACAGGGGGCAGCGGCTGCTGGCCTTCCAGAGCATCCAATAACATTAGCGGCGCCCGTACATAGGCCTGCAAATACCCTTCTTCACTGTACTCGCTCGGAGTCATGATGATGACAAGTAAATCCACCGGATCCGGCGGTAGCATGGCCACCCCTACAGTCAAATCTTGGCTATACAATTCCACTCCACCCGGCGCCTGTTCACCGCGGCGAATGGCACTGATGCGATGCCCGTCTACGATTAATTGTTTGGCCAAGCCGCTGCCTAGGTCACCCAGACCGGCAATCAAAATATGAGACATGAAGGCTCCTTGCGTACCGCCAGTAACCCGATGCCGGATGGCGAACGCAGGCTGTTCTTACGTTAGTCATCCGGCACCTAGCGTACGACGCCGTTAATATGCACAATGGTATTCAATCGAATAAGTGTATCAATGCCATGACATTAACAGAACTTCGCTATCTGGTCGCCTTAGCCCGGGAACGCCACTTTGGCCACGCGGCCCAAGCCTGCAACGTAAGCCAGCCAACCCTGAGTGCTGCCATTAAAAAACTGGAAGAGCAGCTGGGCATGCCACTGTTCGAGCGCCGCCCCCGGGAAGTGGTGGTTACGCCTCAGGCCGAACCCATTATCGCGCAAGCCCAGCGCGTGCTGGAGCAGGCGGACCTACTTTCCCAGATGGCAATGAGCCAGCGCGATCAGCTTGGCTCACCGCTGCGGGTTGGCGCAATCTTTACCGTTGCCCCATATCTCTTTCCCACCATGGTGCCGCGGGTCCGCAAAGCCGCAGCGGAAATGCCGCTATTTATCGAAGAGAATTACACCCACGTATTGCGGCGCAAGTTAGAGCACGGCGAGCTGGACGCCATCATCGTTGCCCTGCCATTCTCCGGTGGTGGTTTGGTGCGTGCGCGCATGTACGAGGAGTCTTTTTCGGTACTGCTACCGGCAGACCACCCCTGGACCAAGCAAAAGAAAATTGCACCTGAACAACTGCTTAGCGAGACTCTGCTATTGCTCGGTGAAGGCCACTGTTTCCGCGACCAAGTACTGGAACTGTGCCCCGCCATCGATTCTCAACACCAACGCAACCTGGTGCAAATCGAAGGCGGCTCGCTAGAGACTTTGCGGCATATGGTCGCGGGCGGCCTGGGCATCACCGTGCTGCCCAATTCTGCCTTGCACCAACATGGATACGACAAGCACACTTTTGCGGTTCGTCCATTTGAAGAACCAGTGCCCTCGCGGACCATCGCGCTAGTTTGGCGCGATAGCTTCCCACGCCCCAAAGCAATCGAAGTATTGCGACAGGCCGTACCCAAGGAAGGATTGTCAGGATAACAACGATGAACAGGCCGGTTTTTCCCTGTAAGAGCTCCTGTAGCGATGCGAACCGACTTGCCGGCACGCCTCCAAGCACCCTCTGCACCTCAACAGGTGCGGTTATGGCGACCTAACATCATGGCCGGTGACTCCCTCTCCAGCCTACCCCTGAGCCGCCTCAAGGGCGTCGGCCCCGCCGCTGCGGAAAAACTGGCCAAGCTGGGCCTGCATAACCTAGAAGATCTGCTCTTCCACCTACCGTTCCGTTACGAAGACCGCACTCGCATTTCCCCCATCGGCAGCCTGCGCCCGGAAACCGGCGTGGTCATCGAGGGTCAAGTAATGGCCGCCGATGTGATATTTGGCCGACGTCGCTCCCTGCTTTGCAAAGTGGCTGACGGCACCGGCATGGTGACGCTGCGTTTCTACCATTTCAGCGCAGCACAGAAGAACACCCTAGAGCGCGGGCGGACTATTCGCGTCTATGGCGAGCCCCGTCCTGGTTCCGCCGGGCTGGAATTTTATCATCCAGAATACCAGCTAGATTATGCTGACAGCGGCCTGCCGCCACTGGAAAAAGCATTGACCCCGGTCTACCCCACCACCGACGGTGTCAGTCAGAAAACCCTGCGCAACCTCACCGGGCAGGCCCTGAAATACCTACAGGCGCACCCTCCCCAAGAGCTGATTCCTGCCCAACTGCTGGATCAGAGCGGCCTGCCCAGCTTAGCCGACGCCTTGAGCAAACTGCATAATCCACGACCAGATGACCCGGTGAACTTACTGCTGGAAGGCAAACATCCGGCAGTAAAACGGCTGGTGATGGAAGAAATGGTGGCTCACCAATTAGGCATGCTGCAAAAACGCGCCGGACAGAAAGCCTTCCATGCCCCGCGCCTTGGCGGGCAGACACTGTTTGAAAAACTACAGGATAGCCTACCCTTTAACCTCACTGGCGCCCAAAAACGAGTCATCGGTGAGCTGATGGGCGACATGAAACAAGCCCACCCCATGTTACGTCTGGTACAAGGCGATGTGGGCTCAGGCAAAACCCTGGTAGCCGCCGCCGCCGCCCTTGCCGCCATTGAGTCCGGCTATCAGGTCGCGTTAATGGCACCTACGGAGCTGCTGGCGGAACAGCATCGGGAAAACTTCCACCACTGGCTGGCGCCACTGGGTATAAAAGTACACTGGCTGGCGGGCAGCCTCGGCGTAAAAGCCCGCCGGGAAACCAACGCAGCGCTAGCCGATGGCAGTGCGCACATCGTGGTCGGCACCCATGCTTTGTTTCAGGAGGCCGTACAGTTCCATCGCCTTGGGCTCACCATCATTGATGAGCAGCACCGCTTCGGTGTGCAGCAGCGGCTGGCCCTGCGTGAAAAAGGGCGCGAGGATAACGCCCATGGCATTCAGGTTCCCCACCAATTAGTCCTCACCGCCACGCCCATTCCCCGCACCCTGGCCATGAGCGTCTATGGCGATCTGGACACATCCGTGATCGACGAAATGCCACCGGGCCGCAAGCCCATCGACACCTTGGTGCTTCCCGAGAGCCGACGCCCCCAAGTAATCGAACGCATTAACGATGCCTGCCGTCCCTCTGCTAAAAAGAAAAACACTCAGGCCTACTGGGTCTGCACTTTAATTGAGGAGTCTGAAGAACTGCAGGCTCAGGCAGCGGAAGCAACATTTGCGGAATTACAGATCGCCTTGCCGGAGCTGAAGGTGGAGCTGGTACACGGGCGCATGAAGGCGAAAGAAAAAGCCGAGCGTATGGCACGTTTTTCGCGGGGAGAAGCGCAATTGCTGATTGCCACCACCGTCATCGAAGTGGGCGTGGATGTACCCAACGCCACCCTCATGGTAATGGAAAACGCCGAACGGTTGGGCCTCGCGCAGTTACACCAGTTACGCGGTCGCGTAGGCCGTGGAGCCGAGCAAAGCTACTGTTTACTGCTATACAAAAACCCTCTATCGCATACTGGCAAGCGACGCCTGGCGGTAATGCGCGATACCACCGACGGTTTTGTGATTGCCGAAGAAGATTTGAAACTACGTGGACCCGGCGAATGGCTGGGCACTCGCCAGACCGGCGACCTGGCCTTTCGCATCGCCGATCTGGTTCGTGATGAAGCGTTAATGGAGCCCGCCAAAGAGATCGCCAACAAACTAATGCAAGACTACCCACAGTGGATCGACCCCCTGTTACGTCGCTGGCTAAAGGGCGGGCAGAACTTTGCCGACATCTGACACAAACGAAGAATCCCCAAGATCAGGGGCGTTGTCACCGGGGAATGACAAAGGGGTCTTGCTCCTTTTTATAAAGCAAAAAAACCGAAGCCAAAACATACCATTCTCGAAAACAATAATGTTGAGAACGTCCTGACAAAAGAGATTTCAACAGCCGGCTAGAAACACACCTCTTGAACCTGAAATTCAACCCGCCACTGCCGTTGGCTTGCTAACCAGCCGCTCCGCCGGGAAATGACAGGTAAAGGTGCTGCCCTTGCTCAGTTCGCTGACGATTTCCAAGCGCCCATCATGGCGAATCATTACGTGTTTAACGATGGCGAGGCCCAGGCCGGTGCCCCCGGTTTCTGTAACGCGGCTATTGTCTGGCCGGTAAAAACGTTCCGTTAAGCGCGGGATGTGGGCGGGGTCGATGCCAATCCCGTTGTCTGTGACAGAAAAGTGCGCGCCGCAAGAATCTTGCCACCAACGGATACGGATGGTGCCGTTGGCCGGCGTATATTTCACTGCATTGGTAATCAGATTGCCGAAGGCACTTTCCAGTTCAGCCGGATTGGCGATCAAGCGTGCGTCGAGAGGAACATCCAGCTCGATCTGGTGATCCTTGTCGCTGCCTATAGCCAACGCATTTTCTTTCATCCGATTAAGCATGCCATGAACGGGTACCGCCTGACGTACACTGTCAGCTTCCGTTCCTTCTAATCGGGCCAGTAATAACAAATCGGCGACTAGGGCTTCCATGCGGTTGGATTGATTGTCCATTTGCATCAATGCGCGACGCAGACGGGCCTGTTCTTCCGGGAGGGTATCGAGCAGGGTTTCCAGGTAGCCTTTGAGTACGGTAAGCGGCGTCTTTAATTCATGGCTCACATTGGCTACAAAATCTTTGCGCATTTGTTCCAAGTGATGCAGCCGCGTAACGTCACGGGCGATCAATAATTGTTCGCCGATACCAAACTCAGTTACGCGGAACTGCAGGATACGGTTGTCATTCACCGGTGAAGGGATTTCCAGCGGGTCCTGAAAATCCCCTTTGCTTAGATAACCGGTAAACCGAGGATGGCGGATCAGGTTCGTCAGTGGCTGGCCCAGATCTTGGCTCGCATTAAAGCCCATGGCACGTTCGGCGGCATGGTTCCAATATTCCAGATAACCGTGTTGGTCGATGAGGATGACTACATCGTCAAGGGCGTTCACTGACTGTTGGGCGCGGTGGATGATGCCTTGCAGGTTTTCCTGGGCGCGACGTTCTTTTTGGAACAAGTGCTCAAGGCGGGTATAAAACTCACCCCACAGCCCGATACTGTCCGGTGGCTCGGTATGATCGTCGCGCACCAGCCAGCTGTACAGGGCGAACAGTTGCCGGGTGCTCCAAATAATATAGCCCCCCAGCCCTACCAGCAGTGGCCAAGTGTGGCCCACTGCCAGGGCAGCCAGAGCGGCCAGAAATATCAGGCCGGCAATGCGATTAACTTCCTTGGCCAAGCTAGCTTTCATGGGTATTCCACCGCAATTACTTTGCTCGTTAGCCGGTATCGGGGGGGCCGACGGCGCTGCCTAGTATAGGCAGCCGCATGCCTGCCGTCTCAACCTGCCTTGGCCGATTTCACTGAAAACCGGTAGCCGGTACCGCGCACGGTCTGAATAAAACGATCGTAGCCGAAGGGAGCCAGCGCCTTACGCAGACGGCGGATATGCACGTCGATGGTACGGTCTTCCACATAGACGTTAGCACCCCATACTTGGTCCAGTAGCTGGGTGCGCGAATAGGCCCGCTCTTGGTGGCTCATGAAAAATTCCAACAGCCTGTATTCGGTGGGCCCCATGTCCACGGGAGAATCGTTGGCGCTAATGCGGTGACTCACCGGGTCCAGGCACAGACCTTCTACTTCAATGGCCTTTTCCGCCGCGACACTAGACGCGCGCCGCAGCACGGCTTTAATGCGGGAGATTAGTTCACGAGTGGAGAAGGGTTTGGTGATGTAATCATCGGCGCCAACGTCCAGCCCTTGAATCTTGTTATCTTCTTCGCTTTTCGCAGTGAGCATGATGATGGGCACCTCGTTGGTAGTCTCATCACGCTTCAGCCGGCGGGCCAGTTCGATACCCGTGACCGACGGCAGCATCCAATCCAGCAGCACCAGATCCGGGCGCTCATCGACGATGATCTCATGGCCACGTTGGGCATTCTCTGCCTCCAGCACATCGAAATCGGCCAGTTCAAGGGCGACGGCGACCATCTCACGAATAGCAGGCTCGTCATCAACAATCAATATACGGTTTCGGGACATGGCTTCCTTCCTTGCCTGTCTTGTGAGTGGCGTGTGCCGCTCGGGATGTTATCTATTAGATTGCTTTTTTATGACATGTGTATGACAGATAGAGCCCCGCCACGCAACAACGCAGGTTAAGACGAACGGAAGGCCTGCAACCATCTGGCGACAGCCCCAAGCCACAAACGACAACACACGCCAGGCCTTAAGATACGGTAATAATATGCCCTCGATTAGCCGCTCAGGTGGACCGAATTATCCCTTTCGTCCCCCTTGAATCGCGGCGCCGAACACCATTAGGTGGCACTCTAAGACACCCCCGCTATAGGGGACTTGTAGCGATTCAAAAATACTGAAAATACAACCCGATAAACACGCATGCTCCGGCCCAATGATTATTCAGAAATGCGTGAAAGCTGGGCCAGCGTTCACGGTAGCGGATCAAGCTGTGCTGAAAGGCAAAGCTAAGGCTCATTCCAACCAAACCGGCGTACCAGGGCCAGGAAAAACCCAGCCGGTGGCCGACCATAATCAATGCCAATAGTGTCAGGGCTTGAAGGATGGCGATCATCAGGCGGTCGGCATCGCCAAACAGGATGGCGGTGCTTTTGATGCCTAGTTTCAGGTCATCTTCACGGTCACACATAGCGTATTCAGTGTCGTAGGCCACCGTCCACAGCACATTGGCCACGTACAGCAGCCAAGCGATTTCCGGCACTTCACCGGTTTCAGCGGCAAACGCCATGGGGATGGCCCAGCTGAAGGCAGCGCCCAAGAAAAGCTGCGGCATAAAAGTGAAACGCTTGGTAAAGGGATAAAGCACTGCAAGGCCCAAGCCGCCGAAAGACAGCCAAAAGGTCAGCTCATTGAGAAACAGCACTAGCCCAAAAGCCAATAGACCTAAGCCGCCAAACAGGGCCAGAGCCTGTTTGGCGCTGAGTGCACCGGTGGCCAGCGGACGTCCCTGAGTACGTTCTACGTCGCCATCGAAATTCCGATCGGCAAAGTCATTAATCACACACCCCGCCGCCCGCATGATCACCACGCCCAGAAAGAAAACCACAATAACGGTCAGGCTCGGCGTACCGGCCCCAGCAATCCATACCGCCCACAGCGTGGGCCATAGCAGCAACAGCGTGCCGATGGGGCGATCAAGGCGCATTAACTGAATGTAGGGCCAGAGAGTCGGGTAACGCTGTTCAACAAAGGCAAACATGGGGCATCCGAGTTGTCAGGGCGAAGATGAGTTTCAAACGACAAGCGACAAGTTTCAAGGCTCGAGCCAGGAGGATAACCAATTAAAAACGCGACAACCGCACCGCGTCCGTGGGCTCTCCCCTAATAGATGCATAGAGATAAGCTTTGTCGTGTAGCCACGACGCTTGCACACAACGTGCGACGTGCAGCTTCTCCCACAGCGCGGGCAGAAAATACTCCGCCACCAGCAGGGGCGCGCCGCGTTTGATAAAGCGCGATTGGCGACCCCAGCATAGCGAATGATGTTGGTCAGTCGAAGCGAGTCGGGCCCACACCTGATCCCGCTGGCAGATCGGGCGGTTATACAGTTCAAGGCCAAGGGAGCGGCTACCCATGTGCCCCAGGGAGCGGTTTGCACCGGCAAGGCTAGTGAGCGGCAGCACACTGCGGGCAGCAACCACCGGGGTATCATCCAGGTGCAGTGTCACTTCACGGATCAATGCAGCGCGCCTTACCGGCAGCGATAACAGCCTCCGTTCATCGGCTCGAGGCAAGGCAATAGCATGTAGGCCGGGAACCACACTGAAGTGGCCGTAGCGCTTGAGACGCCGTGTCAGAGAGTCTGGATCAGCCATCCAGTCCCGAATAATCGGGGGCAGTACCAGCTGTTCCAGTGGGCGCCAAAGGCTATCGGGGTGCAGGGCGGCAGGCAACATGGCTCTCTCATGATATCGCGCACTATCGCGGGCGGCAGGACTATGGCCCATGTCTTACGGTAGAGCAAGCGGCGCCCTAGTGCTTCAGGAATCAGAGAGCAGCAACCTTGAGCTTATGTAAGACGGTGCCGGCTGGCATTGATTTTTTTGCCTTACGCCGATAGGTTAACGCCCCCTGAGAACGCCCTGTATGTAGCACAGTAAGTAAGAGCTTACTTTACCTGACGAGGTTCACAATGAAGAAGTGGGAATGTGTAGTGTGTGGTTTCATCTATGACGAAGCCGAAGGTCTGCCCGATGAGGGTATTGAGCCGGGTACCGCCTGGAACAACGTGCCGGAAGATTGGGTCTGCCCCGATTGCGGCGTGGGCAAGGACGACTTTGAAATGGTAGAAATTTAAACCACTACCTCAGTCACTCCGCCTGTCCATTAATTGTTAAGGATTACTCATGCATCCTATTGTCATCGTCGGCACCGGCTTGGCCGGTTTCAACACCGTCAAGGAATTCCGCAAGCTGGACAAAGAAACCCCCATCGTCATGCTCACCGCAGACGACGGCCGTAACTATTCCAAGCCTATGTTGTCTGCCGGCTTCAGCAAGGGGAAAACCGCCGATGACCTGTGCATGGCCACCCCGGAAAAAGTGGCTGAGCAACTTAATGTTGACGTTCGCACTGGCGTGCATGTAGCCGGCATTGATGCCGCTAACAAGCGCGTACTGCTGCCCGATGACCACCTGGACTACAGTAAACTGGTACTGGCGCTGGGTGCCGACACCTGGACACCGCCGCTGGAAGGCGATGCAGTGGGCGAAGTGTTTTCCGTCAACGATCTAATGGACTACGGTAAGTTCCGAGCAGCCGTGGAAGGCAAGAAGACCGTGACCATCCTCGGCGGAGGTCTGATCGGCTGTGAATTCGCCAACGACTTATCCAACGGCGGATTCAAGGTATCTTTGGTTGAGCCCATGGGCCGTTGCCTACCATTGCTACTGCCTGAGCAAGCCTCAGAGGCGGTGGGCCGTGGGCTGGCGGATCTGGGCGTGCAGTTCCACTTTGGCCCATTGGCCAAGGCGGTACATCATGGCGATAACGGCCAGTTGGTGACCGAATTGTCCGATGGTAGCCAACTGGAGTCCGACGTAGTGTTATCGGCTATCGGTCTACGCCCGCGTATCAGCCTGGCCAAGGAAGCAGGGCTGGATACCAATCGCGGCATCCTGACCGACAAGAGCCTGCGTACCAGCGCGGAGCATATCTATGCGCTGGGCGATTGCGCTGAGGTGCAGGGCCATGTGCTTCCCTACGTTCTACCGTTAATGGCGTCTGCCCGTGCCTTGGCAAAAACCCTCGCGGGTGAGACCACTGAAGTCAGCTACGGCGTCATGCCGGTAACCATTAAAACCCCGGCATGCCCAGTAGTGGTATGCCCTGCTGCAGAAGGCAGCGAAGGCGCCTGGGAAGTGGAAGCCGAGGGTAATACCGTGCAGGCTCTGTTCCGTAGCAAGGATGGCAGCCTGTTGGGTTATGCGCTCACCGGTGAAGCGGTCAAAGAGAAAATGAAGCTCAACAAGGAACTACCGGCAATAATGCCGTAACAGCCACAAGCTGTTAGCGACAGGGCGCGGGCGGGATAAGTAAGCGAGACGAATTCTCTTGCCCCGCGCTACACTATGGAACAGCCATAGAAGTCATTGGCTTGCATGGCCTATTTCCGTATTGCAGTTTGACGCTTGCCCCTGACAGACAAGGATTTCTCATGAAATTTGCACTGGTATTGCTGGTTCTTGGTTGGCGGTTACGCTGGTTGGCGTGGCGTAACACAGGCTTTCAAAAGCAGCTGGAGAACCGCAATGTGGTGATGCAGTGGCGCACCTTCGCGGGCAAGCCGGCGCGCAGTTTTCATTTCATGCCAGGCAAGGTCGTGTCCAAGGCGGGTATTCACGGCAAGCCCACGGTAACCCTAAATTTCAAAGACGCAGGCTATGCCTTCCGCACCTTGCAGGAAGCGGGCAAAAACCAGATGGCGTTCATGGAAGGCATGCAGGCCGGTAATATCAAGATCGAAGGCGATCCGGGCCAGCTTATGTGGTTTATGACTTTAATGAAATTCATCATGCCCGGTGGCAAAAAGTAAACGCTGCCCCCTTACTCTGCTCTTTGCGCGCAACCTAAGGCTACATGCTGGATTACGCACGTAAGGAGCTCTTGTAGCTCGCGTGCACCCAAAGGACACAGGCCCTAAAGGCGGAACGTCACAACCCGCCGCGCTCAGGCAAAGACCCTGGCCTGAACCGAGAGCCTCAGTAGCCAAACGCTCTCCAATCCATTTGCTTCAAGGACGGTATATGTTGATGGCTCAACGTATTTTTGCATTCTGCTCGCTCCTATTGCTGGCGGCCTGCGCCACCACCACCGAAACCAATTCCACCTGGCAAACCAAAACCGACGAACCACGGCCGAGCTTTGCCCACCTGTATGTGCTGGTGCTGTCAGAAAACCCAGTGGCCTCTGCTGCTGTAGAACAGCAAGTAAAGAAGAGCCTGACCAAGCGCAAGGTGGAGACCACCTTAGGCAGCACCACGTTGCCGGCAACTAACCGGCAGGCAGCGGATTTTCGAAGCAAGGTTGAGCAGGCTGTAAAAGATAGCGACGCCGATGGGGTCATGGTGGTGACACTATTAAAGAGCCAAGAGCGTGACGAATACATGTCGCCCACGGTGGATTACCTGCCTATGGCTTCGGCGCCCATGTATCTTGGCTATGGCCCCTATGTAAGCTACAGCCATCGCGCGCTGTACCAGCCAGGTTATTATCAGAGCGCCACTGACTATTACCTGCAAACCCAGCTTTACAGCGTCAAAACGGCGAAGCCCGTGTGGCAAGCTCAATCTCGCAGCATGAGTCCCTACAGTCTGAAAAGCGGTGCCGAGGGCTACGCCAAGAGCGTGGTAAGTAAGCTTGACCGTGATGGCGCCCTGAAAAGATGATCTTGCCTAGCCGGGAGCCAGAGCCCGGCCTAGCCCCCCCTTGCTTTGACTCTATCTCAAGCTCTACCTTCCGATTCTGATTCTGACCATTGGTCCCCCACCGTGATTCTATCTCGCTTAACGCTATGGCGATCACCATGCCGAGGGTATGATTAAGGGTACTAGTAAGTTTGCATGGGCCAGGAGGCCCGTTGAGGCCAGAGGGGACGGCATGCATTCAACCATGAAAACGCTGCTTGAGCAGATGCGAATCACCGAGATGGATATCGATGCTCGAAAGCGTCTGCTGGATTTCAATGATGATGATGTGGACGCGCTGCTACAGTGCCGACCCCATGTGGAGAGCCGCCTCGATGATATCGTTGAGATATTCTATGGCATTCAAACCAGCAACCCGGATATTGCTGCGCTGATTGGGGATGTCGATACTTTAGAGCGACTGGTGAACGCCCAGCGTCATTACATTCTGGACCTATTTTCCGGCGTCTACGACTTAGAATACACCAACAACCGCCTGCGAATTGGCTTGGTGCACAAGCGAATTGGCGTTGAGCCAAAATTCTACCTTTCCGCAGTGCATTTGCTGCACCGGTTGCTGGTAAAAAACATTACCGAAGCCATTGATGCCAGTGCAGAGCGAGACCGCGCCTTGAAGGCGCTGGACAAGCTAATTTACTTTGACGTCACCTTGGTGTTTGAAACATATATCTTAAGCTTAGTGTCGGAAATCGAAACGGCAAAGGATCGTACCGAAGAATATGCGCGGGCACTGGAAGAAACGGTTGCCATGCGTAATGGCCAATTACGTATCGATGCCCTCACCGGCCTGACAACCCGCCGTTACCTTAACGAAGTCCTGCACCGAACGGTGAAGGCCGCTCAACGCCGCAGAGAACCAGTAGCGCTGATTTTCGTGGACGTGGATGCCTTCAAAGAAATCAATGATCGGCGCGGTCATGCCTATGGTGATCGAGTCCTTGTTGAGCTTGGCAAGGTGCTAAAAGAAACCGCCCGAGGTGAAGATACTTGTGTGCGCTATGGTGGCGATGAGTTCTGCGTAGTGTTGGCCAACAGCACTGAAGAGCAAGCGGAACTTGCCTATTGCCAACGGACTCGACGACTGCTGGCGGAGCGATTGCCAGAGGTCAGTATTAGCATGGGCGTGGTGCAGACGGGGCCGGATCATTTCGAAGACGTGGATGCATTGCTGTACGCTGCTGACCAGCGCATGTATTTGAACAAGCCTAGCCGGTGTGAACTAAACGCTGAGATCATGCATGATGGCGACGTCGACCCCATAACACCCAGGCCATGAATACTCCCCGGGCTGCCATGAAGCCATTCATGGTTAACCACAGGCCATGGTTATCCCAGCCACGGGAGCATACCCAAAGCATAAAGAAGACCCCCACTGACGCCAGCATGGTGTTGCGCATGGCGGTACCCCAGGTGGCGCCGACAAAGATCCCATCCAACCAAAATCCGGCGCTAGCGGTAACGGGCAGCAATAATACCCAAGGCAGATACTCGATGGCCGTGTCACGGATCGATGGCAGGTCGGTGAGTAAACCAATCAACGGTGCGCCGCCTAAGCAGAACCCCAGCAGGCCCACCAGCGCACAGCCGATGGTCCAGCGGCCGGTAGCCGCCACGGCGTCTGCAAAGGCTTGGTGATCCTGCCTGCCCTGAGCTTCCCCCACCAACGCTTCCGCAGCATTGGCAAACCCGTCCAGCAGGTTACTCAGGATTAGTAGAAAGGTAATCAGTACCGCATTGGCCGCTAGCGTAGCATCGCCGAGCCGTGCGCCTTGGGCGGTGAAGAAAAAGAAACACGTCAGCAGCGCCAAGCTACGAATAAAAATATCCCGGTTCACGGCCATCAGTGCCCACATAGCCACAGGCTGCCACACGGTTTCCCTATGCGCGGGCGGTCGCAGGGCAGCGCGCAGCCAGAACAGACCACCGGCCAAGCCCACATATTCTGCGCAGGCGCTCGCAATGGCCACACCACGGACATCCAGATTCCAGACCTGTACCAGCAATATATCCAGCAACGCATTGGTACTGTGCATCAACACCGTCATTTTTAAGGGCACGCGGGTGTTGTGGGTGCCGATGGCAAAGCCAATAAGGGCAAAATTGGCCAGCGCGGCAGGAGCACCGAGAATGCGGATGTTGATGTAATCCCGCGCCAGCCCCTGCACCGCATCACTGCCGCCCAGTAGCCACAGGCCCGCATCGCGCAGCAGCGGTGACAACAGAATCAGGGCAAACCCGAGCAGGGTCGATAGCAGCAAGCCACGCAGTAACACCACACGGGTGTCCCGCTTGCCCCCCTGCGCTTGAGAAGCAAAGCCGGTGGTACCCATGCGCAGGAAGTTGAATGAAAAATACAAGAACATGAAGAAATTGCTGCCCAACGCCACCGCCGCCAGGTAGCGAGGATGCGCCAGATGGCCTACCACCGCCGTATCCATAAGCCCCAGCAACGGGGCGGTCAAATTGGACAACAACAACGGCCAGGCCAGCATCCAGATACGTTGGTTGAGGGTCACACTCATTCAAACTCCGGAAAAACCCTTCTACTACGCCGCTGTAGGCATTCTCATTCAGGGGCATGAATCTTGCTCAGCACGGCATCAACCTGAAGGCCCATCAGTCATGCCAGGGTGCGACAGGTTCAGACCGATATCCGATTGCTCGGCGAGGGTCTGGTTCGCACCTTAAGAGGTGCTCCTACCAAAGAGGCTTGTCATGACCCCCTGCGCAACAGCGTCAGCACAAACAAGCTGCTGGCGGCCACCACGATGGATGGACCCACCGGCGTGTTGGCGTACCAACTTACCGCCAACCCGACCAGCACCGACAAGGTGCCCAGCACGCTGGCCACCGCAGCCATCTGTGCTGGCGTATGGGTCAGACGGCGGGCGCTGGCGGCGGGAATCACCAGCAACGAGGTAATCAGCAGCACGCCCACGGTGCGGATGGCACCGGCGATCAGCAGGGCCAGCAACAACATCAGTAATAGCCGGGTGCGTTGTACTGCGATGCCTTCCACCTGGGCCAGTTCTTCGTTGACGGTAATGCTGAGCAGTGCCCGCCACTGCCACAGCATCAGCATCAGAATGACCATGGCGCCTACCCACAGGCCGGTCACATCCTGCCAGCCTACGGCGAGCAAATCCCCGAACAAGTAGGCGAACAGATCCACCTGGATGCCGGTTTGCAGGCTAATGGCGATGACCCCGAGTGCCAGGGTGGTGTGGGCGACAATGCCAAGCAGGGTGTCTCCGGCCAGTTGCCGTTGCCGCTGCAGGCCGCTGAGGGCGGCAGCCAGCCCCAGGCACACCGCCACCACCGCCACATACAGGCTGATATCCAGCGCTAGCGCCAGCGCTGCGCCCAATAGCGCGCCGTGGGCCAGGGTGTCGCCAAAAAACGCCATGCGCCGCCACACTACAAAGGCACCCATGGGGCCGGAGACCAATGCCACGGCCAGCCCGGCCAGTAATGGCGGCAGTAACAATTCAATCATGATTGCAGGGCCCGTTGTGATCGTGGGAATGCGTGGCATTGCCGTGCAGATCATGGTCGTGATCATGATCGTGGGTGTATAGCGCCAGGTTAGGTGTACCGGCACCGGGGCCGAACAACTCGTGGTAGGCCGGGTCCCGGCTTACCGACTCCGGGCTGCCGGAACAGCAAACGTGGCGCTGTAAGCAAATGACTTCATCGGTGGCCGCCATGACCAGATGCAGATCGTGTGAAATCAACAGGATGGCACAGCCCAGCTCGTCACGAACGGTCTTGAGCAGGCCATAGAGAGCATTCTGCCCGGCCACATCCACGCCCTGGGCAGGCTCGTCCAGTACCAACAGATCCGGCTTGCGCAGCAAGGCGCGGGCCAGTAGTACCCTCTGCATTTCTCCGCCGGACAGCTGCTGCACCCCGCGCCGACGCAGATGGGCCACCCCGGCCCGCTCCAAGGCCGCCCGGCGGGAGGCCGTAGGCCCCGGTGCCGCCAACCACAAAAAACGGTCCACTGTGAGCGGCAGGCTGTCGTCGATCTTGATGTGCTGGGGCATGTAACCCACCCGCAGGCCTTTACGGCGGATCACCGTGCCATGGTTACTGTCTGGCTGCACTAGCCCCAGTACAAGCCGCGCCAGCGTGCTCTTACCGGCGCCGTTGGGGCCAATCAGCGTAGTGATGCGACCGGGGGCCAGGCTCAGGCTGACGTCAGACAGCACAGCGTTGCCTCCTAGCGTAACCGACACCGACTGCACAGTGACCAAAGGTTCTGGCATAAGAAAAGGGCCCGAAGTACAAAAACGTAATGATATACTGCCGCTCTTTCGCCTGCACTGAAGGGCGAGTTAACCGCAGCAAACGACAAGGCGCGCCAGAGGCGATGCAGGCTGCCTCCGCCAGATAGGGTTTCTGTTGTCGGTGCGGCTGAGTCGTTATTCGAGTGGAGCTACGCCCATCCCGCACCTTGCGACTTGGAGGTTGCTCCTGCTGCGTCATTTCAATTCAAGGAACCCCATGCGTCATTTCTGGTTAATCCTTTTGTTATTCCTTGGCTCCCCAGCCTGGAGTCAGACCGTGGTAGCCAGCGTGGAGCCGTTGGCGAAGGTACTGCGCAGCCTCTATGGTGAAAAAATTACGGTCACTACTTTAATGCAGGGCAACCAGAATCCGCATCAGCTGGCATTATCCCCTCGCCAAGCGATGGCGGTGCAGCAGGCGGATCTGGTGGTGTGGTTGGGCGCGGACGTGGAGGCTCCACTGGCGCCTCTGGTGGCGCGCCGCAAGGGCCGGACTGTGACCTTGCTGGAACTGGAAGGCGTGTACCGGCGCAAGGGTGAGCATCAGCACCATGAAGATCATGACCATGAGGGGCATGCTGCCAGCACCGACCCTCACCTGTGGTTATCCGTGGATAATATGGTGTTACTGGCGGGCGCCGTCGGTCAGCAATTTCCGCACGGGCTAACGCCGGGCCAGCCCCAATTGTGGCAGCAGGAGGCCAAGGCTCAGTTGCAAGCCGAGAAAAAGCAGTTGATGCCATTGGCGCAGGTACCCTGGCTGAGCTATCACCAGCCTTGGGGTTATCTAACCGAAAGCCTTGGGTTGGCCAACCCGTTGGTGGTATCAGAACAACTGGGGGCCGGGCCGGGTAGCCGTCGTTTTGTCACCCTGGCGGGGCAGGTGCGAGACCAGCAAGTGCGTTGCGCGGTTCAGGAACCGGAAGCTCGGGCCGGCCTGCTCAAACGTCTGTGCCCAGACTGTTACGTACAGCCGTTGGATCCGTTAGGACGCGACTCCTTACAACAGAAGTACCTGCCCTGGTTGTCAGAATTGAGTAGTGGGTTTGCTCAATGCTTACAAGCCGCCAAAGACACCTGAGATTCCAGCTCACCGAGGGGACGTGTGGCGCAACATTGTCCGGCGGTGCGGTGTCTGAGCATTGTTGGGCAATCTAAGCCAGACCTGAGGCCAGAAGGAATGCTGCTAGTACCATTTTAATGTTTGCGATCATAGTGTTACTGGTCCAGCCGCACTATTTAATGGTAATTCGTAACGCGCCATTTTGGCCATGTGTCGGGAAGTCAGGGCGGGTCAATAGAGGGTAACAAAGAGTTGAGTCATTGAGGCAACCGCCGAAACGAGTATGCTGATGCGCTTGATCTAAAAAACGGTAAGCCTGGATGTCGCATAACAACACACAATCATTGGCGATCGCCTGCTGGGATTTATCCTGGCTGCTTCAGCGCGATATTCGCGATGGTGCTTTTGCTTCGCTGGAACGTGTGTTCGATGAGACTCAACAACGGGGCTTTAATACCCTGCGGTTGGACCCCTGCCCCCACTTGATCGCTACCCCTGAAAACGGCATCCATATGGATCGCTGTGAACTGATGCCCCAAGGTGCGCCTGCGACTGAGGTAAAAATTCGTCATCAGCTCCAGCAGGTATTGCAATCGGCCCACGAGCGGGGACTGAAGGTTTGGTTCAGCAGCCGTTTCATTAATGACAGCCGCGCCCGCCGGTCCTTTGTGCGGCGCCCGGAAGATTATGTCCGGGTATGGAGCGAAACCCTCTCGCTGATAGAGCAGTGGGGCTATCTGCACGATGTAGCAGGGGTTGATTTCTGCTACCAGTTTCCTTCCCTACCCTATGCCCACGGCGTGGCCAGGCGGGTTTTCAAGCGCTCGCCAGAGCGCTCGTTGCCATCGCACTGGTCCGCTGCCGCCGGCGAGCGACTGGAGGATTACCTGCGCGAAGTCCCCCGCGCGTTGCATGCCTTGTTTCCGTCGGTACCCGTCGGCCTGAGCACCACCGTGGCGCTCAGCGAACAGTTTCGACAACTGGACACCAGTGAACTGGATTTCCTCGATTTCAGTGTGTGGCTAGATAATGATCCACGCTATCGACTAGCCAGCGGCGACGCCCTGCCGGCTTCCGGCATGCTAGGCAAACTGGCCAACCCTATGAAGCAGCTGTTGCTGGATGCCGGCGGTATGCACTGGCAGCGGCGGCTGGAAGATCAGCTGCAACGGCGCATGGCTTTTACTCGCTTGCGTCGGCTACAACCGGTAATCAGTGAAGGCTTCGTGCGCCAGCCGCAGAATCTGCACAAGCTGCCTACCGGCTGGGCAGACTTGCACGAGATGATGGTAGTAAATGCCTTGACCCAAGGGGTGGAAAGGCTAACCCCGACCTCGTTAGCGTGTCCAAATTACCCCTGGTTGTGGCAGGAAGAAGAGTACCTCGCCCATCTGAATCACCTTATTCTATCTGGTCAATCATAGCCGCAAGCCACATCGTGCCAAGGTCTGGCTATTTACAATAGCCACTGGCGTCGCGCCAGAAACGTTAGGGCCTGTTTGCCATTGAAACCTGATCAAGCTGTTGGGGACCAAACACGCCGTCATCCAATATATTTGCCGCGTAGAAAGTCATAACCTTTATTTTAGAAGAACTAAAAATGCGTGGCGGTGAAAACGAAGCTTCTGTGAACGGCACGATCAAACCAACGCCGTTTGCCCCTCTGTTGGGCCGCCCAACCAGCATAGCGCCGATACTCGCACAGTGGGCGCAAGTCGTGGTGTGGGCACCGGAATCACCGGCCTGAATAGAAAAATCATCGTAAATCACCCCTCCAAGCATCTTTAAGATGCAATTTAGCTGTACACGAAGGAGGAATCCGGGTATCTTCACTCCCAGCTAAAAGATCGTACTTGAATCACGCACTTCATTTCGTTGTTTTCTCTGTATAACTCGTCCTGCAGTTCCGAAGTCCAAGTCCCCGTTTTTCAGCTACTTACGCCATTGAGGCGAAACTTCATTTTTTCAGGAATAGTGTTATGTCTACAGTTAAAGGCACCGTTAAGTGGTTCAACGAAGCAAAAGGTTTTGGTTTCCTAGAGCAGGAAAACGGCCCAGACGTTTTCGCTCATTTCAGCGCCATCACTGGTTCCGGTTTCAAAACCCTGGCTGAAGGCCAAGCGGTTGAGTTCACCGTAACCCAGGGCCCTAAAGGCCCACAGGCTGAGAACATCGTCGCTCTGTAAGCGATCGTTCCAGTTAAAAAAGGCGCCCTTGTGGCGCCTTTTTTGTGTCTAATTTTCTCTAACGCATAAGCATCTCATGGCATAACCCCTACCCACATTGCCCCATTTGGGGTATACCCTGACTTAACACCAAGCGCCATAATCATCATTGCATTCGCCTGAACACTTATCTGATAGGGAACTTGTGATGAAGAAACTCACCTACGCCACCCTGGCTCTGGCCATTTTTGCTGGCGCCGCAATTGTGTCTGAAGTGCCTCTGGTCGATGAAGCTCGCGCAGAATGTAGCAGCATCTGGGCCAGCTGTTCCGAATCAGAAACATCTGAGCTGCAATCCGAGCTAGATAATGCCGGCTGACCTCTCCGGGCCGCCCGCTTGGGCGGCCCATCCCCGCCAAAATGAAACAGTTTTTTTCTAGCAGAAAGTATGCAGAAGCGCGCCTTTTCCTTTTACTGATGGCGGGCTCTCTGGCGATTCTTTTCAACCATTTCTACCACGTAACCTATAGCGACCTGTCCCAGTGGAAAGGCGGAGGCATGGGCATGTTCTCCACCCAGGATGCCCCCGGCACCCGGGTAGTTTCGATTATGCTTGAAACCCCAGAGCAACAATTTCTTGCCAACAGCCAAGCTTTAGGTCGGCCACTTGCTCATTTCAATGCCATGCCGACGATAGAGAACCTTCTATCCCTTTGTCACTATGCAGCCAACAAAGTGTGGCTACCTAGTGGCACCGTGAGAACCGTTACCCTGAATGACCAAACCCTGCGCAGCTACGCTGTCGCCGGCCTTTCCGGAGACAAAACCAGCAGTCATCAGCCTCTAGCCGTAACAGGCTTGCAGCTGGTGGCATGGAAAACCTTGCTTGACGTGCCCACCGGCGCCCTTACCCGCACCCCTCTGGGCAGCGCCTACTGGAATAACGCGGAGGGCTGCCGTGTTAAACACTGACGCCATCAACCGGCGACTGAGCACCACCCTCACGTCGCCGCTATTGGAAAAGTTGTGTGGCCGGGAGCAACAGGATTTTCTTGCCGTCGTTGGGGCTTTAACTCTGGGCATCCTGATTTTTCATGGCTTTCCCCATGTCTATTTCGCCATCCCTTTCCAACTGTTGGTCATCAGTTACCTGGTCTGGCCAGCGCTACTGCGACAAGGCCCCTTCTGGTTTGTGGTCTTTTTATTCAGCTCCGCAGCCTTATGGTTGAACTGGACACACGCGGATAACCACAAATACCTGCTTTGTTACTGGGTATTCAGTCTGTTTCTAGCATTCGACAACACGATTGATCGGCCCGCTTTTCTAAGGCGCTGTGCTCGTTATCTGCTTTTCTTCACCATGATGATGGCCGTGGTACAGAAAACCCTCTCTCCGGATTACCTAAGTGGCGATTTCTTTGAGTTTATTCTCATGACAGATAGCCGCTTTAGTGCTCTGGGCTCACTGGTAACGGGGATGGATGGCGATATTTTCTCTGAAAACCGCCAACTTTATGTACGGGCACTAGACCCCTTACTTGCCGACCAACCCACCGCCACACTGCACAGCTCTGAGGCCTTGCATCGCTTGGCGTTGGTGATTACTTGGGTCAACTATGTAGACCAAATTGCCATTGCCGTCATGTTACTGCTTCCACTCTCCCGGCGCGGTGAAATTTTCAAACATCTGCTGTTGATGGCTTTTATCATTCCTGTTTACGCAGTAGCTCCGGTCATCGGGTTTGGCTGGTTGATCATCATTTGGGGATATTGTCTGGTGCCTAACGAAGTGGCCGGCTTAAGGCTAGGCTACTTGGGGTTATTCCTGTTACTTTGTATCTACGAGTTTCCTTGGCTGAGCCTCTTGGTTTATTCCCCATGACCCCCAATCCAAACGACACCTATCTGGTTTACGATGGCGAATGTCCCGCCTGCCGTAACTATGTGCGCTTTATCCGTTTCCGTAACACGATTGGGCCATTACATCTAATTGATGCCCGCCAAGCGCCGCAATGGGTAGCCCATATGCAGGAAAAGGGCATTTCCTTAGATGACGGCATGGTATTACTCCTCAACGGTCACTATCTCCATGGCGCCGATGCGGTGCACCATATCGCCTTACTCAGCAGCCCAAGCGGCCGATTTAATCGCATTAATGCTTTTGTGTTTCGCTCCCGCAAGCTGTCTCGCTGCCTTTATCCTGTACTTAAAATGTGCCGCAACACACTGCTGTTTCTTATGGGGAAAAAGCCGCTAAATACCCACTAACCTCTAACCTCTACCCATTTACCCCGCTCCAAACCCCTTACCAGCATATCGAATACCGTGGTGCGCTAAACACAGATTTTCTATACTTAGCGGCTCACCGGTTCAGGGCGGATCAAGACTCAAACAATTCTTTGATGGGCATCAAATCCGGGTATTGCGCCTGTTCTTTCTTCGCCTGGGCTTGAAAGGTCAACATCATATCGTCGGGCCGGAACATACCCGCTTGCCATGTAGCCATGTATTTCAGGCTATCCTCAACACTGTGGTCACGGCTGTAATTAAGCATTTCCTTGCAGCCCATCACCGCCAGCGGAGAGTTCGCAGCTATATCCGCAGCAATGCCCATCACGGCCGCTAGCATGTCATGCGTATTACCGTAAACACTATTGACCAGCCCTTGCTCCGCCGCCTCTTGGGCGCCAAACTTGCGACCGGTATAGGCCAGCTCCCTCACCAGGCCTTGGGGCATCAACTTAGGCAGACGCTGAAGTGTCCCCACATCCGCAGTCATACCTAGCGGGGTTTCCTTGATGGTAAAGAACGCGTCCTCTGTGCAGTAACGACTGTCCGCCGCACATACCAAATCCAATGCGCCACCAATACAGCCTCCCTGAATCGCCGCCAACACTGGAATTCGCACCTGCTCGAGCACACTCAGACAATCTTGCAGCTGCAGCACCACCCGGCGAAGGTTCTCTGCCATTCGTCCCGGATCCCCTCCCATTGGGACACCACTAGGATCCGAAAACACCGCCAAATCCATGCCCGCAGAAAAGTGTTTGCCTGTGGAAGAAATCACCACCACTCGAGCATCAGTGCTCGCCTCTATATCCCGCAAGCAACGGGGCAACTCCAGCCAAAAATCCTTGTTCATACTGTTCAGCGATTCAGGACGGCTGAATTGCACGTGGGCAATAAAATTTTGCACGGTAACATCAAACGAGCGGTATTCAGGTAACGCAGACATGGTCTTCTCTCCCATTGTTATAAGCACCATTGCCAATGGCTTCCGGCATTTGCAACACAGCCTTACCCAATCTGCCCACATTGAACAGATCCGATCACGCACTAAACTGTGCTCATGACGACATTTTAGAATTCGCCCCCCCCCCCACCATTAGTACCCAATCAATTAACCACCATTTAGTGTTCCTAGAAACACCATAAAAAACGGCGCGGGGAGCTGGCGCGCCGTTTTTCCTCTGCGTGCTTTCAAGGCACGCAATGATCAATTCACCTCTCATCCCCAAAGCAATAAGAACACCAGCTCGCATAACACCACGCTGGCCCCAAGCGTATCACCGGTATAGCCGCGTAGGTGTCGCCAAAGATATCCACCCCACAGCAACGCCACCACAACAACAGATAACAGCGCAGGAATTACCGCACCCGCCAGAGCCGCCACAACCACGGTCAGCGCGGTAGCCACACACAACCGCTGCGTACTAAACCCTTCTGCCACCGGTTTGCTTTTACTGGTATTTGGATCCGTTACATACGGCAAATATCGCATTAACCACAATGGCGTTAACCGGCTAACGACCGGGCTCAGCAATAAGGCAAGCCAGACCGTTTTCGCCTCCGCCAGCAACAGGCCCTTTAACCCCAACGCCATGATCAGCGCCACCGTCCCATAGGTGCCAATGCGGCTATCTTTCATGATTTCAAGGCGCCGGGCCACGGTATAGCCACCCCCTAGCGCATCCACGCTGTCCGCCAGCCCATCCTCATGAAAAGCCCCGGTGATCCACAGGTGGAACACCAATATTAGCGCCACACAAATTCCAGTGGCCCAGAAAGCATCGAGCAATACAAATAAGCCCGCGTACAGCGCGCCCAGCAACAGCCCCACCAGAGGAAAATACACGCTGGAGCGATTCATTAAGGTCTGGCTGTAATCAATACGTACCAGCATCGGTATTCGGGTGAGAAAACCCACCGCCAGCCAGAACGCCTGCCACTCTTCTTGCCAGTCTCTGTGGGTAAACCTTTGCTGCGCGTGGTGATGACTTTGATGCTTCTTCATTAGGCTTCCTGCTATCAATCACGATAAGGCTATCTCTTTTCCCGCTACGCGACGCCATACCGAACAAGGCGCACAACTAGGCGCCCAGGCTAATGATAAAATGCGACGTGGAGACGAGAAAGAACGCCTTCCTCTCGCCCTCGGGGGCATCCCCCCGCTGGCCAAAACAACGCAACGGCCTGGCGCTGCGACACATTACTGCACGGAAGCGCGGCATAACTCCAGCCATCGTTCGATCCCCGGGCTACGGTACTTTTGGCGGTGCAACACAAAATAGAATTCCCGATTGAAGTCACGGTGTGGCACCGACAACTCCACCAAAGACCCTCGCTTGAACGCCTCTTGCAAGCACACCCGCGACAGACAACTAATCCCCAACCCTGTTTCCACCGCCCGTTTAATGGCCTCAGTGTGTTCCAGCTCTAGGGCCAGATCTAACTCAGCCACCAGGCCATGCAAAGCCCGCTCGAAGGTCTGACGAGTACCCGAGCCCGACTCACGGACAATCCAGTGGGCCGCGCGCAGGTCCTCATCAGTAAGCGCTTGCTTACTTGATAGCGGATGATCCGGGCTACAGAAGACCACCAGCTCGTCCTCCCGCCAAGGTAACAGCTCCAGATCTGGATGATTCAGCTCACCCTCTATCAGGCCCAGATCCAGCTCAAAGCTCAGCACCCGATCAACAATGGAGCGAGTATTAGCCACCTCCAAGTGCACCCGGGCGCCGGGCTGCTGAGCCATGTAATCCGCCATAATCGCCACCGCCAGATAATTGCCAATGGTCAGAGTGGCGCCCACATTCAGACGTCCCAAGTCCCGGCGGGATTGCAGATCGGATTCCAGCTCACGGGCCTGGGCCAGCAGCGCTTCTGCACGGGGCCAGAACTGGCGGCCCAGCTCATTGAGCTTCAATCGCTTGCCGGCCCGCTCAAAAAATTTTATATCGTAAAGGCCTTCCAGTTCCTTAAGTGCCCCGGAAGCCGCCGACTGAGACATGCTCAGATGGTGAGCCGCATGGCTCACATTTTCAAAGTGCGCAATGGCCAGAAAGACTTCCAGCTGCCTGAGGGTATAGCGCATGACCATCTCTTTATGATTGAATGAGAATTATTATTAAATGAATGATATCGGATTCCCCGATAAGATCTATCGGTATAACCCATTTTACCGATAATCTCCATTCGGTTAAATTTCCACCATCTGGAATTTTGGAATAAGCGCTGATTTAACTATGTCTAATTTGAATACCGAAACCGTCAAAAGCGTTCGCCACTGGAACGACACCCTGTTCAGCTTTACCACCAGCCGGGACCCGGGTTTCCGTTTCAAAAACGGACATTTCACCATGATTGGTCTGGAGCAGGACAACGGCCGCCCACTGCTGCGCGCCTATTCCATTGCCAGCGCGAACTATGAGGAAGAACTGGAATTTTTCAGCATCAAGGTGCAAGACGGCCCGCTGACGTCCCAGCTGCAAAACATTCAGCCGGGCGACAAGATCTACGTGAGCCGCAAGCCCACCGGCACGCTAGTCGCCGACCACTTGCTGCCGGGCAAAAACCTGTGGTTGCTATCCACTGGCACGGGCCTCGCACCGTTCATGAGCATCATCAAGGATCCGGAGGTGTACGAACAGTACGACCGCGTCATTCTCACCCACGGGGTGCGTCATGTCTCCGAGTTGGCCTACCAGGACACCATTGAACACGAGCTGCCAAACAACGAGTTCTTCGGTGAGTTCGTTAACGGCAAACTGCTCTATTACCCCACCGTCACTCGAGAGCCGTTCCGCAACGAAGGTCGCCTCACCGACCTGATGACCAGCGGCAAGATTTTCGAGGACCTGGGCCTGCCCAAACCAAGCCTGGAAAACGACCGCTTCATGCTGTGTGGTAGCCCGGCCATGCTCAAAGACACCACCAAGATCCTCGACGACTGGGGCTTCAAGGAAACCCGCGGTGGCGAGCTGGGTGAGTACGTGATCGAACGAGCGTTTGTAGAGAAATAACACAAGACGCAACATGTTTTTCGCTGTATTCAATACGCGATAGCAAGCGTTTGACGTTCACCGCCACTTTTTTGGGGTCTGTCTCATTCTCCGCAACGCAAAAACTTCGTTAGGCATGCCGCTCTCGCCACTGGCTGGGCGTCATGCCCATCGAGACCTTAAAAGCGCGGGTGAAATTGGCCGGGTCGGCAAAGCCCAGCAACTGGCTAATACGCTGAATTTCCATATCGGACGCTGCCAGCAGATGGCAGCTGTCACGGCGTCGGGCTTCTTCTAGCAGCGACTGAAAGCCCAGCCCCCTTTCCTGCAAACGGCGCCGCAAGGTACGTGCTGTTAGGTGTAGATGTTCGGCAAGCTGCTCCGGCGTCGGGTAGCCCTCAGCATCGAGAACTAACAGCTCACGCACCTGACGCAGCAGGGTATCGCCTGGGGCCAATAAGACACTCTCCCGCTCACATTGGATCAAAGCCTGACTCAATGCTTCCGGGTTTGCCGTGGGCAACGGGCTGTCCAGCCACCGCACCGCATCCGCCGCCCATATACCTGCCCTAGCTTGACGATAACGCACCAAAACCACACTATCGTCCAGGGTTTGGGCTGACGCCATCGGCTCGCCCTGCAACCAAATTTCCGGCATCAGCGACAGGCCCGGAAGGATAAACCGCATGCCACTGGCCATGCTGCCCAGCATGGAGCCCAGCACCAGATCTCGCACTGTGGCTGGCAACATCACTTCCGGCAGCAACTCAAAAAACAGGCCGCTACCTTCGACCTTTACTTCAAGGGCGGCACTACGGCCCCGCAGGTCCCAGAAACGTTCCAGCAGGCCAATCGCTTCCCGGGCGGTACCCGCACACATGAGCAGGTAGCCTAAGTTGCCGTGGGCAGTCAGAGGCATACGCTGCCCCACGGCCAAGCCAATGCCGTTGTCGCCGGTCAAGGCTGCCGCGGCCGCAAATACCTGAACGGTCTCCTGCAAAGACACTTGCCCAGAGGGGTCGTCCAACCGTGACGGGGCTAACTCGGCCCGCGCCAGCAGCGTATCCCGATCGACTCCCCGCTGAACAGCCACATCCACACACATGCGTGGATAGGTCACCGGCTGATTCCTTTGGCGAGTCCAGTCGGGGAATTGTGTCCAGGGTATGGTTGTTTTCGGCTCAATCAATTTGGCCACCAATGACAAGTGCTTTGTCCGCCAAGCATCTCACGCCCCCACTGCACTCACCAGTACCGTATAGGCCATCTCCCACCGTTCCTTTTCCGCCAGGAGGCTCAATATGAATGCACCGGCAAAGCCGCTTCACGATAATCCCGCCGATAGCCGACCGGCCATGATGATTCCCACCGTCCGCCGCCCGGAGTTCGACCTAGCTGACGATGTGCCTAAATACTGGTGGGATAGCGACCCGGTTAAAACCTTGATGCTCAGCGCCCTGTCTGCCAGCTTTCCCGCCGGAGAGCGATTTTTCATCGACTCAGTGCGCCATTACCAAGACCGCATTAACGACCCGGAGCTGAAAACGGCGGTACACGCTTTTATCGGCCAAGAAGCCCACCACTCCAAAGAGCACAAACTGCTCAACGGCTACCTGGAAGAGCGAGGGGTTGGCCTTGGCCGCTTAGATCGTGAAATTCAGGTTTTTATGGACTGGATGCGCAAGAACCTGTCGCCGGAACGGCAGCTGGCCCACACCGTGGCAGTGGAACATCTCACCGCATTAATGGCCGAGGAGTTTCTGCTCAAGTATAGCGCTCTGGATGAAATGGATCCGCGCATGGCGCCGATCTGGGCTTGGCATGCCATTGAAGAGTCCGAGCACAAGGCAGTGGCGTTTGATGTGTACAAGCAAATCGGGGGCAGTGAACTCACCCGCATCACAGAAATGGCCTTCGTGAGCGTTCTATTCCCGCTCTTTTCTACCCTGCATTTGGCACAACTAATGAAGGAACAGGGCGAGTTGACCAATGTGAAGTCGTGGCTGGGCGGCCTCAATTATATGTGGGGCAAACCTGGGGTATTCCGCAAGCTGCTGCCCTCCTACTTCAGATTCTACAGCCCGAGCTTCCATCCCTGGCAGCACGATTCCCGCGACCTTGTGGAAAAAGCCAAGAAAAAATGGCTCGGTAACTGGGCCTGATTTTCATTTTTTCAGGAGACTACACGCCCGGGCGCCTGATGCTTTAAGTCACAGATACCAATTTAAAAAATTGTGTTTTATAGCCTCCGGCGCCCGGGGAGTCTCATTCCACTTCGACCAGATCAAAGCTCTGTTTAATCTTCCCTCCCTCACGAATCGAGGTAAGCACGCTATTCAAGCGTGTCGGATCAAACGCCTGCGTCTGCAACTTGGCAATCTCGACATACAGGTTGGTTGCCGCTAGCACATTACTGGAGATGTCTTGGTCGCTATGTACCACGCCAAAACTCACGTCCGGGCCGATCAGGTCGATAGTCTTGTTATCCAGCAACAGAGTATCGAACTCTGAGACTAGCGCGTGGGTAACGGTGTATTGTCCAGCCGGGGTGGTAATTACCTGGGGGGTTTCAAATTCGATGGTTTCTCGTGATTTCACATAGGTCCCTGGCGCCGCTACCGCCATGGGCAAGGCAAGACCAAAGCGCACCGATTTCGCCTTGGCGGATTTCACGTTGCCCTCTTTGTCGATAACAAATTGACGGCGCAGACCCGGTTCCATGCCCAGCGCCATCACCCGCCCCGTTTCATCCTGCCAAGAGAGCCCTACTTCATAACCGTCATCAAATTCCTGCAACACTTCCCAGATAATAATCTGGTGTCCTCTGGCTGGATTTTTTATAACCGACTTGTCACCGACCTTTGCATCTTCATGGATATAAACGTGATCCGGCGCTTTCATTGCCGCAACCATGGGTACTTCCAGCAGGGAACAACCCTGCAGCATAGCCAGAGCAGAAAAACCTGCCATCTAGGCAAATCGACATTGCGTCATTAACCCCATACCTTCCCCCGATTAAAAATGCGCCGCAGCACTAAAAAGATAACATTACCGTATAATGTCGGACTACTGCGTTAATTTTTTATTCATTTTGTATGAGATCAGGTGGAGCAAGAGATCGCTATCACTTGTCCAACGACAAGCTCCACGTTTAGAGTCTGCAGAACACGGGGCATCACATAAAATGTTGGCGGGTAGCGAAGACGCATGCACACCGCGCCAGTTTATTCACCAGGTAGCGCTATTTTTTCGAGCTAGGCTGTAAGGTTACCGGCCGGGCTAATGCATCAGTGGCTTGCGGTGGTTTTTCGTCTAGGTCTTTTCGGGCGCCGCAGGCAACACATTCCATCCATTGCTGATCACCCTCTATGACGCGCTGTATCTTGTCCATCTGCCCACACTCAGGGCAGCTAGCACCAGCAATAAATTGGCGTTTCATCATCTCTCTCTAGTTAACGCCAAGCGCCCGGTGCCACACGTATTCGCGTCGACTCCGGGCGTTCGGTATCAGGTATTTTATCCATTAATCCCGCAATGACGTAGCAACGGTTCTACGCTCGGTTCACGACCACGGAACGCCTTGAAAAGCTCCATGGGTTCGCGGCTACCGCCTTTGGCAAGAATTTCCGTACGAAATGCCCGTCCGGTTTCTTCGTTGAACTCGCCCTCTTCTTCAAAGCGAGAATAGGCATCCGCCGATAACACTTCTGCCCATTTGTAACTGTAATAACCTGCGGCATAACCACCGGCGAAAATATGCCCGAAGCTATTGGGGAAACGGTTAAATGAGGGCGGCCGAATCACTGCTACTTGTTCGCGCACCTCATCCAATATCTGATAAATATTCAGCCCCGGCTGGTATTCAGCATGGATGCGCATGTCAAATAGAGAAAATTCAATCTGCCTCACCATCTGCATGGCACCCTGAAAGTTTTTTGCGGCAAGCATTTTTTCCAGCTTTTCCTTCGGTAACGGCTCGCCAGTTTGATAATGACCGGAAATCAGAGCAATGCCTTCCTCGGTCCAGCACCAGTTTTCCAAAAACTGGCTAGGCAGCTCCACCGCATCCCACGCCACACCATTAATCCCGGAAATACCGGACACATCTTGCTCGGTGAGCATGTGGTGTAAACCGTGGCCGAATTCATGGAACAGGGTCACGACTTCGTCGTGGGTCAACAAACCCGGCTTACCACCAGCCGGCGGGGCGAAATTACAGGTCAGGTAAGCCACCGGGGTCTGCACGCTGCCATCAGGCTGACGACGACGGATGCGAGCATCATCCATCCAAGCCCCCCCACGCTTGCCAGTACGGGCATACATATCCAGATAGAACGCCGCACGGACACCGCCATCGTCATCCACCAACTCGTAGAAGCGCACATCCTCGTGCCAAGTGTCCACGTCTTTGCGTTGTTTAAACTGAATGCCGAACAGCTTGCCGACCACCGAAAACATGCCATTGATTACCGTGTCTGCCGGAAACCAGGGGCGCAACTCTTCTTCTGAAATATCGTAGCGGGCTTCGCGTAAACGCTCACTCCAAAAACCAATATCCCATGGATTCAAATCCCCCACGCCTTGCTCGGCAGCAAACGCTTTGAGTTCCGCTAGCTCCTGCTCCGCCTGGGGTTTGGCGCGGCGCGCCAAGTCTTCGAGAAACTGTACAACCTCACTAACATCTCTGGCCATTTTCGTCGCCAAAGACTTTTCCGCGTAGTTAGCGAAACCCAATAGCTGAGCCTGTTGATGTCGCAGTGCCAGGATCTCATCGATAATTTTCGCATTATCAAATTGGCCAGCTTGTGGACCTTGATCAGAGGCCTTGGTGGTCCAAGCGGTATATATCTCTTTACGCAGTTCTGCGTTCTTACAGTGGCTCATCACCGCAATAAAAACCGGGGCGTCCAGGGTCAGTAGCCAACCCTCTTTGTCCTCTGCTTTAGCCCGATCTGCGGCGCCGGCCTTCGCGCTTTCGGGCAAGCCATCGAGTTCATTTTCATCGGTGATGTGTTTGCTCCATGCTTGAGTAGCATCAAGCGCGTTATCCGAGAATTTGCTGGTCAACTCAGATAACCGTTTTGAATTTTCCATGTATTGCGTTTTCTTTTCTTCCGGCAAGTCCACACCGGACAAACGGAAATCGCGCAGAGTATTGTCGATATCTTTTTGCTGGGCTTCACTCAGCGTGGCCCACTGATCGCTATCGCGCAGCGCCTGATAGGCAGCACAAAGGGCCGTATTCTGCCCCACTTCAGTACCGTATTCGCTAAGCAGCGGCAGGCAACTATTATAGGCATTACGCAAGGTTTCATTCTGGGCCACGGCATTCAAATGCCCGGCCGGGCCAAATGCTTTACCGAGACGGTCATCTTCCTGATCCAATGCCTGTACCAGGTGGTCATAATCGAAATTACCTTCGGCCAGCACCTGCTCGATACGGGCACGGCCCTCTGCTACCAGCTGCTCCACGGCAGGGAGAACATGTTCTGGCCGGATCTGTGAAAAAGGGGGAAGTGCTGGATAATCAATCAGCGGATTGTTGCTCATGGGTGTCCTGTCCTGCTTCGGGTTCAGCGTGTGTCTGCGCGGGCGGCGGCCGGTGACGAGTAGTGTCGTCCGGCTGCAACAGCATCTGGAATACCAGCCACTTGCTTAGCAGAAAAACGCCAAGCAAGATCAGTATGGCTAACATTATATGGGCGGGCTGGCGTTGCATGCTCGTCCCTGGCCATTGAAATGAACTATCGAGTGTATCAGTGATGGGGATTCGCCGCTTTGAAGACAAGGCCCCGCAGTTGGGGAAACGGGTATTTGTAGATGAGGACGCCACCGTGATTGGCGAGGTCATACTGGGCGACGATTGTTCGGTGTGGCCCAAGGCTGTGATTCGGGGCGACATGCACGCTATTCGTATCGGTAACCGGGTCAGCATTCAGGATAACGCTGTACTACACATCACTCACGACTCCCCGTTCAATCCCGGCGGCTTCGGGCTGCAGGTCGGCGACGATGTCACCCTGGCTCACCAAGCCATGTTGCACGGCTGCACCCTCGGCAACCGGGTCATGGTGGGTATGCAGGCAATCATTATGGACGGTGCTATTGTGGAAGACGATGTGATTGTCGCCGCCGGCTCATTGGTTGGGCCCGGCAAAAACCTTGAAAGCGGCCACCTGTATCGCGGCCAACCCGCGCGCAAAATCCGCCCGCTCACCGAGAAAGAAAAAACCTTTTTGCCTTATGTGGCGGGTAATTATGTGCGCTTGAAAGATCGATATTTGAAAAGCAGCCAATAATCAGAACATCTAGTAGCTGAGCAAAAATTAAGCGCTCCCTAATCGGTGATTATTCCCTTCGTTCACTTTCCTGATCGCATGTAAGCAAGCTCACAGCTAAATTTTCCACATGAACGACATGTTGCCAAAACTGGCGCTTTCATCCCGGCTGCGCAGAGGCGAGGTGGAGCTTTGTATTGCCAAAGTGAACGAAAAGGTATCCCAGTGAACGCCGCCGCCCGCGGTCACACCCAACACCCCGTCGCGCGTTTCCACGTTATATTGCCTAGCGTGGGTCTCCAGGTAGGAATATCCAATATACTCACCAAAAGTGGAGATAAAAACTTCCCAGCCGAAGCCTGTGCCATCAAACAGCCCAACCAATGAGCCGGCTGTACCAATACCCGCATAGTCAGGAATAAAATTACGCGGCAGATTGTGACCCACACGAAAGAAGCCACCGGCGGAACTGGTCCCGTGAAAATTGTTGGCATCTACACCCCAGGCATAACCGAGCTCACCCTGAAGCGCTGAATCCCACTGGAACTGTTTGAAACGGCGGGCATTAATGAAATAGAGGCCGCCAATCAAGTCCGTTCCCAACTGGTTATCCCACCCCTGCGGCTCATCAGACCCGGTGACCTTGTGGGCCAATTTTTGGCTTTGCTCCGCGCCCGAAGACGGACCCACTACACCAAGTCGCATGCCGTACCCAACCAGGCTATCGTCATCCCAACTGAACAGCCCCATTTCCAGGTTGCTGTATCCCGCATAAGGTAAATCATTGTAATTGGGGGCGGACTGACTGATATCCTTAGGCGTAATCATCATCTGTTCTAAGCTGAACGTCAGAGCATGCTGATCATCACGGAAGGCAATCCCCGGTAAGGGCGATAAAAAATCCGCCACTCCACAGGTAACATTGCTATTACTCTCACAATGGTCGTGAGCCTCTCCCACCCAACTGATACGCACGCCATTGGTGTAATGCCCGTCAGAACCAACAAACAAGTCATTATCCCAGGACAAGCCGAATGTAGAAGCTATAACACTTACTGGCAGCAATACGCCTAACAACAGAATAAAGCGCAGAAACATATTTCACTCGGCATCAATGTGAAGCGGCCCTGATGATGAGCCGTCCCCCAACGCACAGGGGGGTTAAAAACGCCAACGACGCTGCATGACCAAAAACGCAAACGATGCTGACCACGTTATCAATATCAAACCATTCAGGGCTTCTACCCCAGCAATCAGACGCAAGGTTCCCACTGGAAATAGATCCCCCAACCCCAAAGAGGTATAGCAGGCGGCAGAGAAATACAGGTGATCCAAAAAACTGCCGTTCACCGCCCCGCCAATGCTCATGGCAGTATCTCCCACGTCCAACAGCAGATACACCCAAGCATAGAGTGTTATTTCCACCATGTGAGCCGCGAACATAACAATCACCACCACCAGGATTTCGCCGCGGAAACTTTTCCAGCGCTTAAGTAAGCCTGACAGGCTAGCCAAGGTCCAATAATGCAACATCACCGTAGCCAGCACCATGATCAGACTGACCACAGACGCGTACACGACCTCATACATTACTGTACCGTCAGCCATGGGCTGCTAACGCAACGAGGCCATGACGGGCGCGGTATTCGGACGCCAGCCCCGCCAGATTTCAAATGCTTCAGCGGCCTGCTCAACTAACATACCCAAACCATCCGCTGTAGCCGCAGCCCCTTGCTGCTCTGCCCAGCGCATGAACGGGGTTGGCTCACTACCATAAACCATGTCGTAGGCCACCGCGCCCTCTGCCAGCAAACCATCAGGCAAGGCGGGCATCTCACCGTGCAAGCCCGCCGAAATCGCATTAATTACCAGATCAAACTGCCCCATGAGGTTATCCAGGCCACCCCCCAGCACGGGTGGGCCTTCTCCTTTCATGACGTTGCCCGCCAAGGCTTCGGCTTTCTCCTTGGTGCGATTAGCAATGCGCAACAAGGTGGGCTCTTGCGCCAGTATCGGCCCCAGCACACCGCGCACAGCACCCCCCGCACCCAGAATAAGCACCCGCTTCTTACGAATTGTCCAACCCTGATTATTACGGATATCTTTTACCAAGCCCGCGCCATCGGTGTTATCCCCATGCAGCTGATCGCCATCCCACCACAGGGTGTTCACCGCACCGGCCTGGTCTGCCCGCTCGGTGATGGCATCACACAGCGCAAAGGCTTGCTCCTTAAAAGGAACGGTGACATTTGCCCCCAGCCCGCCGGCCTCACGGAAGACTTGCACCGCCCCTGCGAAATCATCCAAGGGCGCTTCGCGTTTTTCATATTGCACGGGGTCGCTATGCTGGGCAGCGAATGCATGGTGAATTTCTGGCGAACGCGAGTGACTTACCGGATTACCAAAGACACAATATAACCCGGTATCCGCCCTGTCTTTTTCTCCGCTCATACCCACTCCCGGTGAATCAAAAATTTATGGTAAAGCTCACTCTCGGCACTGTTCGGTTCGGGGTGGTAATCGTAGTCCCAGCGTACCAACGGCGGCAGCGACATTAGGATTGATTCGGTACGGCCACCAGACTGCAGGCCAAAGATAGTGCCGCGATCGTAGACTAGGTTGAACTCCACATAACGACCACGGCGGTACAGCTGAAACTGGCGTTCGCGATCGCCAAATTCATGATCTTTACGGCGCGCCAAAATCGGCTGATAGGCCGGAACATAGGCATCACCGATGCTGCGCATCAAGGCAAAGCTCGTATCGAAATCAAACCGGTTCAGATCATCAAAAAACAGCCCCCCCACCCCGCGCGGTTCATTGCGATGCTTGAGATAGAAGTAATCATCACACCAGGTTTTGAATTCCGGATAGATTTCCTTACCAAATGGTTGGCAGGCAGCTTTAGCAGTCTGGTGCCAATGCACCACGTCCTCCTCGAAGCCGTAATAAGGCGTTAGGTCAAAGCCGCCGCCAAACCACCACACAGGGGCTTCGCCTTCTTTTTCTGCTACAAAAAAGCGGACATTGGCATGGCTAGTAGGGACGTAGGGATTTTTCGGATGAATCACCAGTGACACGCCCATGGCCTGAAAACTACGGCCGGCCAACTCGGGGCGCGCCTCAGTAGCCGAGGGCGGCAACTGCTCACCGAACACATGGGAAAAGTTCACTCCACCCTTTTCAATCACGGCACCATTTTCCAGCACCCGACTACGACCACCCCCGCCTTGCTCCCGCTCCCAGCTATCTTCACGGAAAGTGGCTGCGCCGTCTTCAGCGCCCAGCGCATCGCAAATTCGGTCCTGCAAATCCAACAGGTAGTCTTTCACCGCCTGCAGCGAAACCTCTGACATGGTGCTCTCCCCCGGGGCTATCGGTGTGTTCATGGTCGCAAGATGCGCCCACTTTCCAAGTCAATAATGGTAGAGGGTTTGGCTGCCCGGTCACAGGCACCACTGACAATAAAGTCGAGCTGGTTACCCAGCTGGCGAGCCACCTGATAACGATTACGCGCTGCCGGGCGGCCACTGATGTTGGCACTGGTGGAAATGATCGGCTGACCGGCCAGCTGGCATAACTGTCGCGCCAGCGGGTGGTCCGGCACCCGCACCGCCACCTTACGGTGCTCCCCTCGCACCCAGGCAGGCAAGCGATCACTAGCATCAACCAGGTACGTTATCGGAGCCGGCCATTTTTTCTCCAACTGAGCCGATTGCTGTTCGTTCAGGTGCAAATACGGCCCCAACTGCGCCAAGCTCTCACCAATCAGAATCAGCCCTTTGCTCACCGGCCGATGTTTGATGGCTAGCAACTGCATAACCGCGTTTCGGTTAAAAGGGTCGCAGCCCAGACCATAAACGGACTCGGTAGGATAGGCCACAACGCCGCCTTCCTGAATGATCTGTGCCGCACTGAGCAGATGCTGATCCATGACGAAGCCCTGAAAGCAAAAGCGGCAAATTACCCTGCACAGCTCAGGGACTCAAGCGTGGGAATCCATGGAAAGACCTTGCCTGCTCAATCTTCGCTCCCCTGACGCTTAAGATACCCGCCAGCCACCCGTTCCACCCAGCCCTCCAGCTCCAAATCCGCCAACTGCCCAGCGAGCGCCGCGACCGGCAAGCCAGTCCGCTCCTGTAGCGCGTCAAGAGAATTAACCCCACTGGTGAGCTGGGTCAGCAATGCTGGCGCTTCGCAGTGAATCCCGGCGGCCTCGACACTGCGCTGAAAATCACCAAAAGCCTGAAATATATCGTCCACGGACTCCAGCCAGCTGGCGCCATCACGCAGTAGCTGGTGGCATCCCTTGCTGAGCGGATTATGGATGCTGCCCGGAATCGCAAAGACCTCTCGGTTTTGAGCCAGCGCGGTACGTGCAGTAATCAACGAACCACTTTTAATGGCGGCCTCCACCACAATAGTCGCCAGGCTGAGACCGCTGATAACACGATTACGCATTGGGAACTGTGCCGGAAGCGGACGCGCGCCCGGCGCGAATTCCGACACCAGCGCACCCCCAGTATCCACAATTTCTTCAGCCAACGAACCGTTACGGGGCGGGTAGATGCGATCCGGGCCATTACCCATTACTGCCACCGAGCGCCCAGCACTGACCGCACCACGATGTGCCGCAGCATCAATACCCAACGCCAACCCACTAGCAATTACAAATCCACTTGCCGCCAGTTTGCGAGCAAATCGGCGGCTATTATCTAGGCCATCGGCAGACGCATTACGCGCCCCCACGATCGCCAGAGCCGGTGAATTCAACGCCTCTACGTTACCGCGCACGGCGATTACGCCAGGAGGATCATGAATCTGTGCTAATAACGGCGGGTAATCTTCATCACCAAACGCAATCCAGCGCCAACCTTGTCCGCTCAATTGCTCATAATACGCCTGGAGATTACCCGTATTGTCCAACAGGCTGGCTCGCTCTTTCAGGCCGGCCGGTAACAGAGGAAGAAAATCAGAGGCCGCAGCAGAGACGCTCCGGTGTTGTTTCAAAGCGCGCCCCAAGGCCGCTGAAGAGGGGGAAAACAACGCCTGCAATAGAAGGCGCTTAAATTGTCCGTCCATTCGCCCACCTCCTTGTGTGCGTTGACGGTTTATCAGGCGTCGAAACGCCGGCGGTGAGCGCTACCGCATAGGAATCAGTAACTACCCGCCGGACTTTCAGCGATGTCGTTCATGTAAATAGGTCGAGTGGACTCCATAATCAAGCTGTAGCTGACCTTATCGAAAACCCGGAAGATCACCATGGAACCCGTTCTCTCGCGGGGCAGCTGAACCATGTCACCCTGCTGACGATCACGAACCACTTCGCCCTGACCATATATATCCAACACATTGCCTTCTTTCAGACCATCACGCAGGCCCTTGTTAATCACTACTACGTCGTTACGGGCCACACTGTTAAGACGATCGAAGAAGCGAATCACTTTCGCCTCAATCTTAGTATCTGGTGCAGACGGGTACAGTACGGCTCGAACACGGCGATCTTCCGTGGAGAACAGGCGGTCATCAATTCGCAGATCCTCACTGGAGTCGGTGACTCGTAGAGAAATCATGTCGTCATCGTGGCTGGACACTCGACCGAGGCCGATTTGACGAGCTTCGTAGCCCAGCACCTCATTGGTATCCGGGTCCACGTACTGTTCACCGGTCCGATAAAAACCGTAGCCCTGCTCCAAACCTTCCCATTGCGTTTTAGTGTCACGGGCATAGACCGTATCGCCTTCACCGAAGATGACACGTCGATCACGGCCACCCACCAGATAAGGCGCTTCAATGATTTCCTGGCGATCGACCACCAGCCCTTCCTTCAGATAGGACTGGATGGCACTAGCCGGAATAGCAGGAATAGCCTGGTCATTGGCAATTTCACGCACCCGCGGGGTGAGTTTCACTGTACCATTGGACATCACGGTCTCTTCCACGCCCCGCTTCACCGAAAGGCGCGGTTCACCGTCAACATAGGAAAGGCGGATTTCGTCACCGGGATATATCAGGTGAGGGTTACTGATTTCCTCATTAATCTGCCAGATTTCTGGCCATTGCCACGGTTCTTGTAAAAAACGGCCGCTGATATCCCAAAGGGTATCGCCGTTTTTCACGAAATACTTGCTGGGGTGCCCATCTTTGAGCACCACCGCTGCGGAGGCCATACCAGACACCGCCAGCACCAGGCCAAAGGTCAAGGCGCGCTGGACCGATTTCATCATCATCGGATTCCTTTTATCATTATTGGACTCATCCCCGAGAGCGACCGCGACCCCTTTATTGTAGACGCGGTTCCTTTTGGATATTAGCAATGCGATCATATATTTAGCAACCGAAATTCGAGTACTACTGCAACTTCTGAGAAGGTACATGGCTAAACTGGAAATACTGGAATTCCCCGATCCCCGGCTACGCACAGTAGCAAAGCCGGTGGAAAAGGTAGATGACGAGCTTCGCAAACTGATCGACGACATGTTCGAAACCATGTATGCGGCCCCAGGAATCGGCCTAGCAGCCACCCAAGTTGATGTGCATATCCAGCTGATCGTTATGGATCTGTCTGAAGATCACAATAAACCCATGGTATTCATCAACCCGCAGATCACCCCTCTCACCGAAGAACAGGCCCCGTACGAAGAAGGCTGCCTGTCGGTGCCCGGGTTCTACGAAAAGGTGACTCGCCCGGCACGGGTGCGCATTAATGCTTTGGACCGTGACGGCAACGCTTTTGAAGTGGAGGCAGACGAACTGCTCGCCACCTGTATCCAGCATGAAATGGATCATTTGGACGGCAAGCTGTTTGTGGACTACGTTTCCCGCCTGAAGCGAGACCGCATTAAGAAGAAGCTGGAAAAGATTCACCGGCAGCAGGGCTGAATTGAGAATTTAAATTTTAAAAGCGCGAAACAGCTTCCAAGGTAACGAACCGTCGTACCCGCGATTTCAACCTTACCGCGCGGCCATGACCTTAAACGTGAATTGCCTGAAGAGATGCCCGCTTGCGCTTTCAGCTTTGCTCTAGCCACGCATCTCCACCATTGACACTAACCGACCTAAAGGCCATTTTTTGAAACCCTTACGTCTCGCCTTCGCCGGCACCCCGGATTTCGCCGCCGCCAGCCTACAGGCCGTGCTGGATAACGGTCATCAGGTTGTGGCAGTGCTTACCCAGCCGGATCGCGCCGCCGGGCGCGGCAAGAAACTGCAGCAAAGCCCGGTCAAACAACTGGCCCATAGCCAAGGCATTACCGTACTGCAGCCGGAAAACCTCAAGGGCGAAGCCATTCACCAGCAGCTGCGTGACCTAAACCTGGATGCACTAGTAGTGGTGGCCTACGGCCTGATCATTCCTCAAGCAGTGCTGGACATGCCGCGGCTGGGCTGCCTGAATGTGCACGGCTCGCTATTGCCGCGCTGGCGCGGTGCCGCGCCCATCCAGCGGGCCATTACCGCTGGCGACACGGAAACCGGCAACACCATTATGCAAATGGAAGCCGGGCTCGATACCGGCCCCATGCTGCTGAGTGAATCACTGCCCATCGGCGATAGCGAAACCGGCGGCGAACTGCATGATCGATTGGCCGCCCAAGGCGCTCGCCTGCTAGTCACCGTGCTGCAGGACCTAGAAAAGTACCTGGCCAACGCCACGCCACAACCAGATGAAGGCATCACTTACGCCCATAAGCTAAGCAAGGCCGAAGCGCGGCTGGATTTTCGCCTGCCCACAGGCGCCCTCTACAATCGCATTCGAGCTTTCAACCCTTTCCCGGTGAGCTGGGTGCCGCTGAACGGTCAGCCCATGCGCATCTGGCGCGCCAGTGAAAGCCCACAACCGGCACAAGCAAATGATGAACCGGGCTATATTCTCAGCGTGGACGACCAAGGTATCCATGTGGCCACCGGCGATGGCAGCCTGATACTTGAAGAACTTCAATTGCCCGGCAAACGACGGATGGCGGTATCCGACCTACTACGAGGCAACCCCACCTTGTTTTCGGTAGGCGAACCGCTGGGCGATGCCATTATCAATGAATCTGGTGACCACAGTGGCAACGCCTGACCCGCGCCTGAGCGCGGTACGCGCGCTAAACCGGGTACTGCCAGGCAAGGGCGACGGCGAAAGTCTCCGCGAGGTACTGCGCGACTTCCCATTGCAAGGTAGCGACGGCGGACAAATGCGCGATATTTGCTTTGGCGTCTGCCGCCATTTGCGTCCTCTCAATCACTGGCTTAATCAACAGCTATCCAAACCCCTCAAGGGCAGCGCCCAACCGGTACGCCTAGCCTTGCTGGCGGGCCTCTACGAGCTATGGTTCAGCAACCGGCCGGCCCACGCCATCGTCAACGCCTACCCGCAGCTATGCCGAAAGCTGAAAGCCCCCTGGGCTGCGGGCCTTAGCAATGCGGTGCTGCGCAAAGCTAGCCAGATCACCCTTGAGCAAGCCGTGGCCGACGCTCCCATCAATATCCAGTTAAGCCTGCCGGACTGGCTGTTTAAACGCTGGGAAAAGGATTGGCCCAACAACGCCGACGCCATGGCCCGCGCCAACCTGCAAACGCCCCCATTTACCTTGCGAGTAAATCGGCAGCAGCAACAACGAGCTGATGCCATCGCCGCCTTGGGCGAAGGCGCCCGCGCCGGCTACATCGCCCCTTACAGCATTTACCTGCAGCCCGCCCGCCCGGTACTCCAACTGCCCGGCTTTGAGCAGGGCGCCCTGTCCGTTCAGGACGAGGCCGCCCAGTTGCCTGCTGAATTGCTGCAAGCCCCGGCAAAGGGTCGCATCCTGGATGCCTGCGCCGCCCCCGGGGGCAAAACTGGTCAACTACGTGAGAAATTCCCAGCCGCAGATCTCTCTGCGCTGGAACTAGAAGGTAAACGGCTAGCGCGCATCCGCGAGAACCTGGCGAGGCTGGGCACCGACGTGACCCTGCTGCAGGGTGACGCCTGCGATCCGAAAACCTGGTGGGACGGCACCCCCTTTGATGCCATTTTGCTGGACGCGCCCTGCTCCGCCACTGGCATCCTGCGCCGCCAGCCAGATGTGAAGTGGCATCGCAAAGCCTCGGACATCGGTGTACTGGTTGATTTACAAGCGCGCATGCTGGATGCACTATGGCCCCTGCTCAAACCTGGCGGCATGCTGGTGTATGCCACCTGTTCGGTACTGCGAGACGAGAACGATCATCAGGTGCGTGACTTCCTGCAACGTCAGCCACAGGCTAGAGATGTGACGCCACGGCCGGAAGGGGCCACAATGGTGGACGCAGGGTGGCAACTGTTCCCGGAACAACACGGTCCGGACGGTTTCTACTTGGCTTGCCTGCGTAAAGAATCGGGGGCCCAACTCAGTTCATGAAAATTATTATTCTCGGTGCTGGCCAAGTCGGCGGTACTCTGGCCGAAAACCTGGCCAATGAACGCAACGACATCACCGTCATCGACACCGATGATGAGCGCCTGCGCGAGCTGGGCGACCGGCTAGATATCGGCACAGTACGCGGCATGGGCTGCTACCCGGCCGTACTCAAGAATGCCGGCGCTGAAGATGCGGACATGCTCATCGCGGTGACCAACTCTGACGAGGTCAACATGATTGCCTGTCAGGTGGCCTACTCCCTATTCCGCACACCCTCCAAGATCGCCCGCATTCGTACCGCCCACTACACCAGCCGCTCGGAAAAACTGTTCAACGAAAATGCCCTGCCCATTGATGTAATCATCAGCCCCGAACAGGTGGTAACCGATTACATCAAGCGTCTGATTGAACACCCAGGTGCCCTGCAGGTAGTAAACTTTGCCGGCGGCCGAGTACAACTGGTCGCTGTGCGGGCCTATTACGGCGGCCCACTGGTGGGCAACGAATTACGCGAATTGCGCACACACATGCCCAACGTGGATACCCGCGTGGCGGCTATTTTCCGTCGTGGCCGCCCCATCATCCCGGAAGGCAACACGGTTATCGAAGCCGATGATGAAGTGTTTTTCATCGCTGCCAAAAATGATATCCGTGCCGTTATGAGTGAACTGCGTCGGTTAGAACATAACTACAAGCGCATCATTATCGCTGGCGGCGGCAATATTGGTTACCGCCTAGCCAAAACTATTCAGCATCGCTACAACGTTAAAGTCCTTGAGCGCATGCCCAAACGGGCTGAATGGCTGGGTGAAAAACTACACCAAACAGTGGTGCTGCAAGGGTTGGCCACCGACCGAGACGAACTACTCAAAGCCAACATCGAAAACACCGATGTATTCTGCGCGCTGACCAACGATGACGAAGCCAACATCATGGCCTCACTGCTGGCAAAACGACTGGGCGCTCGTAAAGTGATGACCCTGATTTCCAACCCGGCCTATGTAGATCTGGTACAAGGGCATGACATTGACATCGCCATCTCGCCTCAGCAGTCCACCATTGGTAGTCTGCTTAGCCATGTGCGCCGAGGCGATGTAGTCAATGTTTATTCCCTTCGCCGGGGCGCGGCAGAAGCCATCGAAGCGATTGCCCACGGCGACGCCAAGTCATCCAAAGTGGTGGGGCGCGCCATTGATGAAATTGACCTGCCAGAAGGCACCACCATTGGTGCCGTAGTGCGCGGCGAAAAAGTGCTGATTGCCCACGACCATGTGGTGATCGAACCGAACGATCACGTCATCCTGTTCCTGATCGATAAACGCCGAACCCGAGACGTGGAAAAACTATTCCAGGTCGGCTTTACGTTTTTTTAGGAAACGCATGCACGCAAAAACGCAAAAATGCACTACGCACAAGCAAAGCCGTGGCTTCATCAGGTTGCCGCGTGATGCGTGGTCCGTGCCGGTTTGCCAGCAGGTACCCTCATGCACTTCGCGTTAATTTCGAAAATCCTCGGCCTGCTGCTCGTCGTCTTCAGCTTTACCATGATGCCGCCAGTGGCAGTGTCATATTGGTACCAGGAAGGCAGTGAAACTCCCTTCCTGGTTTCTTTTGTCATTACCTTAGCGCTTGGGTTGAGTCTTTGGCTGCCGTTCTTTCGTAATAAATCCGAGCTGCAGACCCGTGACGGTTTCCTGGTGGTCACTCTTTTCTGGTCGGTACTGGGCGTAATCGGGGCACTGCCGCTAATCATCAGCGATGATGTGCCGGTGGGATTCACCGATGCGGTATTCGAATCCATATCTGGCCTAACCACCACCGGCGCCACCATTCTGTCGGGAATCGATTTCCTGCCCAAATCCATTCTCTACTACCGCCAACAGCTACAATGGCTCGGCGGCATGGGCGTAGTAGTATTAGCCGTGGCGATTTTGCCCATGCTTGGCATCGGCGGCATGCAGCTGTACAAAGCCGAAATTCCCGGCCCCATGAAGGACACCAAGCTAACCCCGCGCATTGCGGAAACCGCCAAAGCCCTGTGGTTTATCTATCTGTTCATTACCATTGCTTGCGCCGTCCTTTACTGGGCGTTTGGCATGACTGTTTTTGATGCCATCTGCCACAGCTTCAGCACCGTCGCCACCGGCGGCTTTTCCACCCACGATGCCTCCATGGCCTACTGGGATAATGCTCTTATCGACTGGACAGCTACCATTTTTATTCTTATCGGCGGGCTTAACTTCGCCTTGCATTTTGCCGTATGGCGAGGCCGATCACTGCTGGCTTATCTGCGTGACCCAGAGTTCCGCTTTTTTATCGGCCTATTCCTGATCTACACCGCCATCATTACTGCTGGCCTGCTGTTCTTTCATTACGACTTTTCCGTGGATGACGCCCTGCGCCATTCCGCCTTCCAAGTAGCCTCGTTCAGTACCGGTACCGGGCTAACCAGCACCAACGCTGCAGCCTTCCCTGGGTTCATCCCCTTCTTGTTGGTATTTACCAGCTTTATAGGTGGCTGTGCCGGTTCAACCGGCGGCGGCATGAAAGTCGTACGCGCAGCACTGGTTTTCCACCACAGCATTCGCGAACTGCGCCGACTCATTTACCCTAACGGCATGTTTGCCTTGCGCTTCGGACGTCAAACGATTCCCGACAGGGTGCTCCAAGCCGTATGGGGCTTTGTGGGTGTTTATATCGCTATCTCGGTTATTTTCACCCTACTGTTCACCATGACCGGCATGGACCTGACCACTGCTGTCAGCGCCGTGGCGGCCAGCCTCAACAACCTAGGAGTGGGTATCGGCCAGGTAGGTGGCGGCTTTGCCAATATCACCGACAGCGCCAAATGGATGATGACCGTACTAATGGTCGCCGGACGGCTGGAAATCTTTACTCTACTAGTGCTATTCACGCCGATGTTCTGGAAGCAGTAACACAAACTGCAACTAATCGTAACACTACGAGCACCCACCAAAGCCTCTCCCCACCCTCTTTAGTATGCGTATACAACGCTGAACGGGCTTTCTATCGCTATAGGCTTACATAACCCTCCCTTTTTAAGCCCGATTAGTTATCTTCCGCTCTCCATTGATGCCATAAAGGAATAAAAATACATCAAGTCAAAATCAACCCGCTTTTTCAGGCCATCCTTTAAATTCCTTTAATAACAATAGGTTAACCATAAAATGGCAATGGTTTTGTCCACACCCCCTAAACTGAGACAGACCTGATTAGAGTTTTCTGGGAATATCACATCTCAGGAGACGATAATGAAGAAATCACGCTTTACTGAAACCCAGATCGTATCGATCCTCAAAGAGGTTGATGCGGGCATGAAGGTCGAAGAGATCTGCCGTAAGCACGGCATAAGCAATGCCACCTACTACAACTGGAAGAGCAAGTACGGTGGCATGGAGGCATCGGATGTGAAGAAGCTCAAGGAGCTCCAGGACGAGAATGCCAAACTCAAGCAGATGTTTGCTGATCTGAGCCTTGAAAACGCTGCCCTGAAGGATCTATTCGCAAAAAAGGGTTGGTGACAGCAGAGAGACGCGAGTCGGCAACGACTCTGGTCGAATTTGGATTATCGATCACTCACGCTTGTAAGTTGGTAGGTCTGGGGCGGGCGAGCTACTACCGCAGGCCCCGGGACTGGCGTGTAGCGGATGCTGCTGTCATTGATGCGCTGAACGAGCAGCTCAAGAAGTCACCGAGGGCTGGCTTCTGGAAGTGCTACAAGCGCATTAGGAATAAGGGTTTGCCTTTCAATCACAAGCGTGTCTACCGCGTATATTGCCAGATGGGCCTGAACTTGCGCAGGCGCACGAAGCGAGTATTGCCCAAGCGTATCGCCAAACCGTTGGAGGTCAGCATGTATCCGAACAAGCAGTGGGCGTTGGATTTTATGCACGACACGCTTTATTGCGGCAAGCGCTTCCGTACGCTGAACATCATTGATGAAGGCACTCGCGAGTGTCTCGCTATCGAAGTGGACACCAGCCTCCCGGCAGGACGTGTAGTGCGGACGCTGGAGCGCCTTGAGCAAGAGCGTGAGCTGCCAAATCAGATCAGGGTGGATAACGGGCCAGAGCTGATCGCAGCGGAGTTCTATGATTGGTGTGAAGAGAAAGGCATCGAGGTCGCCTACATCCAGCCTGGCAAACCGCAACAGAATGGCTTCGTCGAGCGATTTAACGGCTCATTCCGCTATGAGTTCCTTGACGCCTATCTGTTCGAGAGTCTGGGGCAGGTTCGGGAAATGGCGTGGCTATGGATGCTGGATTACAACGACGAGCGGCCGCATGAAAGCCTGGGTGACATACCGCCAGCGGTGTATCGCCAGAAAGTGGAAAACTCTAGTTTAGGGCTGTCTCACTAAAGGGGGAGTGGACAGTCGTAAAGGCCCTGTAATGGACGAAAGACCAGAGCGTGTGTTTCTTGCAGTAGATCAAGAAACCTCAATTTCTGTCCCTACTGACGTATTTGATAGGGCTGCTGTAGCTTGGGTCAATCAAAGCAAGAAAGCTTTAGGGGAAGATTTGCGCGGGGTATAAGATCACCACCACATCTGCTTCTAGCCCTTTTAAAAGAAGCGTGCGGCCAACTGCCTTATCCACAAGACCTTCCAAGTCCACTTTTTCTACCGCTGTTGCGTCTCGCTTGTTAGCTTGTAACGACTATTCGCATTTATATAGGGGTTCTGTGGAAGAACCGACAAATTTGACAAGTTTGGCTCTAACACGATCATAGCGAGCCCTGGAGTTGCTTAAACTGCCCCTGGATCATCGCCTTTTCCTGAAGTATTACCTTGTTCTCGTCAGTCAGAAATGCAATCTTGTCCTGGCAGGCTTTTAGTTCGGCTTTGGTGGTCTCCAATACTTGAGCTGACACAGCCAATTCCTTGCTCACATCTGCTTTTTGGGTGGTGATCACTGCCATGTTTTCCGCCATTTGTTCATTTTTATGCTGGGAATCCCGATACTTCGTCACGGCGTCTTCAAGCTCGCGCTTCAGACCCTGGATATCTTCTATCTTTCCGTTTAGCTCCCTGTTTAGCGTTGCATTGGCTTGTTCAAGTTTACCGGCGTTGCTTTGTAACTGTGCATTAGCATCAAATAACTCAGACGCTTTGGACTCGGCTTGGGTGAGCCGGTGTTGCAGATCACGAATCTGATCTTTTAATCCCTGAATAACAGTGCGAAACTGTTCGCGCTCCTGCTGACGGTCTTCCGCTGTGCGCTGCTGATAGTGTTCAAAGTGCTCTCGAATATCCTTGTTTTCCTGCTTGAGTTCAGCAACGCTTCCCTTCAGTTCAGTAGTCCTCGCAATCGCTTCGTCTCGTTGGGACTCGGCTTTAACCAGGCTGATACGCGCACCTTCCAGAAACTTTTTTTCCTCACCTTTTTCTTTGTTTTGCCGCTCAATCTGGCTTTCAAGATCTTGTTGTCGAGCAGTAAGCTGCGCGATTGTGTTTTTGGAATCGGTCAACTCTTTACGAAGCTCGTTATTGAAACCTTCAAATTCCTGACGGGCCTGCTCGATACGATGGTCGGCCATTTGTTGTACCCGCTCATACAGCGACTTTACCACTTCGATTAAGTCGTTCGGTAGCCCGCCGATATCGGCCGCCTCTCCGTTATCTGATCGCCAACGTTTGAGCAGTGGTGCGATGGTGCTTTTGCTGCCGGTTCCGAGGTGTTCACGCACCCGGTCTACAGTAGGTTCTTGGCGCTGACTTTTGATCGCTTCAGCGGCTTTGGCAACGTCGTGGTAAGTGACACCGGCACGGGCCATGTGGATTCCTCTCAGATTATTTAATAACGTATTATGTAACACGTAAAATAACATTATATTGATGTTTTTCAAATACGATTGAATTTCAAATTCTAACCAACGATAATGACCATTATCACAGGTTAGAACCGTTACTTGAAACTTTTCCAGTTGTAACGCCGGTACATAGCCGCCTTTTGAGCGACATCGAAGGAAATCCTATTCATGAACAACAAACCGCCAATACAGGCTAGCAACTTGTCGTTACGTAATAAGGATGCGACTCTGGTTGAACGCTAGGAGTCCGAATCATTGCGGCACTACCTCCAGGCAGCGACGTCCGACAACACACGTAAAGCCTACCGTTCGGCCATTCGGCAATTTGAGAAATGGGGTGGTCGCCTGCCCTCGGACCGGGATACTGTCGTGCACTATCTGCTGGCCAGAGCCAAATCACTCAATCCCCGAACCCTGGATCTGCACCTGACCGCCATTAGCCAATGGCACCATTACCAAGGGCTCATCGATCCGGTAAGTGATCCACTGGTCCGCAAAACCATGGAAGGCGTTCGTCGTACCCAAGGCCAACCCAAACGCAAAGCCAAGGCATTACGTTTGGAGCACATTGCCCAGATGGTGACTCACTTGCGGCAACTGCCTGACACCAAAAAGAAGCAGCGGGATATCGCGCTGGTGTTGACCGGCTTTTTTGGCGCCTTTCGTCGTAGCGAATTGGTGGCCATTCAAATCGGTGATCTCGTGTGGGAGCCTGAAGGGCTTCTCATTAAGTTGCCACGATCCAAGACCGATCAGCAAGCAACAGGTTTGGTACGGGCCTTGCCCTTCGGGGCACCAGGCTGCTGTCCTGCTACGGCCATGAGGAACTGGATAGAATCGGTTGAAATCAATGAAGGTCCGATTTTTCGCCCCATTAACCGCTGGGATAAGGTTCAACCCAAAGCGTTGAATTCCGGTGCCATTAATGAATTACTCAAGACGCTGGGTAATGCCTGTCAGTTCGATTTCGTATCGGACTTGAGCAGCCATAGCTTCCGGCGTGGTCTTTCCACATCGGCTGCAAGAGAGCGAGTCGATTTTGAACTGATTAAAAAGCAAGGAGGCTGGAAAAGCGATGCGACGGTTTGGGAATACATTGAGGAAGGACAGCAGTTCAACAACAATGCCGCGCTGGTTCTGATGGAAAAATTGGAGGCACTTGTTGGTAATGTCTGAAGAATATGGAGCGGCGAGCAAGGGAAAGGGCTGGAGAATATAACGTGGGGCAGAGTGCCCGGCTGACACCGAGCACTCTGCCCACAGATAAAGCCCTATTTCTCGAAGGTGGTTCGCATATAACCAAGTACGGCTTTCAGGTCGGCGTCGGTCAGACTGACATTGCCGCCCCGCGGTGGCATGGCCATGGGCGAGCCTGGACTCTGAAATCCATTGATCATGTTGCTCAGCAACTCTGCATCATTTTTGCTCAATGGGCCTTTCGACTTGGTGAAGTCCGGAGTGCCAGGAAAGGCACCCTTGCCGTCGCCGCCATGGCATGCGATACAGGTGCTAACCTATTTGTGCATTTGGTGCTTTATTGGTTTATACCACAGAGCTCCGGCAGGGGCAGACAAGTCTGCCCCATTTAGTTTGGCAATATTATGCTTTCAGCGAGCGGGTGCGCCATAGGTAATACACGACGGGTAATACCAACAACGTTAAAATCACAGCACTCACCATTCCGCCCACCATAGGCGCCGCAATCCGGCTAACAACTTCCGCACCTGTTCCGGAACTGAACATAATGGGCAACAATCCAGCGATAGTGGAGACCGTAGTCATCATTACGGGTCTTACACGAAGTCCCGCGCCCTGTGTCACGGCTTCGAGCAAATCTTCTTTTAATGGTTGCACTCCACGCTCACGACAGGTATCTATCAATTGGTGATATGCTTGGTTAAGATAAGTTAACATGATGATACCTATTTCCACCGTAACCCCCGCCAGTGCAATAAAACCAACCGCAACCGCGACAGAAAAATTATAGCCAAGCAGGTACATCAGCCAGATTGAACCAATTACCGCCAGTGGTAATGTTCCCAGAATAATGGCTATTTCAGTGAAGTTACGAAAATTCATGTATAACAGAATGATAATGATGGCAAGCGTCAAAGGAACCACATAGGTCAGTTTCTCTTTGGCGCGCAGCATGTATTCGTACTGACCGGACCAGGCCACCGAGTAACCGGCCGGTAAATCCAACTGCTGCTCGACCGTTGCCATGGCCGCTTGTACATAGCTGCCCACGTCCACCCCATCGATATCTACAAAGGTCCAGCCATTCAGCCTGGCGTTCTCGCTCTTGATCGCTGGCGGGCCGTCCTCCACATAGACATTGGCCACATCGGCGAGCGCAATGCGTTGGCCGCTGGGCGTAACGATGGGCAGCAGCGCCAGCTGTTCTGGCGAGTCTCGATAGTCCTGCGGGTAGCGCAGATTGATCGGATAACGCTCCAGCCCCTCAATGGTCTGCGCCACATTCATTCCCCCAATGGCCGTGGCTATTACCTGCTGCACATCAGCAATATTGAGGCCATAGCGCGCCGCCTGTGCACGCTGAATATCCACCTTGATGTAACGCCCACCGGCCACCCTTTCGGAATACACCGAGGCTGTGCCGGGTACATCCTTGAGGATCTGCTCTAGTCGCTGCCCAATCTTCTGAATTTCTCGCAGATCCTCGCCCGCCACCTTGATGCCTACCGGCGTCTTGATACCGGTGGCCAGCATGTCGATGCGAGTCTTGATCGGCATCACCCAAGCGTTGGTTAGACCGGGGAATTTCACTAGCGCATCCAGCTCCTTCTTGAGCTTCTCCGTGGTCATGCCCTCGCGCCATTCCTCTTTGGGCTTGAGCTGAATAAAGGTCTCGATCATGGTCAGCGGAGCGGGATCCGTGGCTGTCTCGGCACGGCCGATTTTGCCAAACACGGTTTTTACCTCAGGCACTGTCGCGATCAGCTTGTCGGTCTGCTGCAACAATTCCCTGGCTTTGCCTATCGAGATCCCCGGATAAGTGGTCGGCATATACATCAGATCACCTTCATCCAGATCGGGGATGAATTCACTACCAATCTTGTTAACCGGCCAGATCCCAACGAGGAAAATCACAACCGCAATGGCAAGTGTAATTTTCGGAAAACGCAATACGGTTTTCAGCAGGGGCATGTACCCGGCAATCAGTAATCGATTAACGGGATTCTTGTTTTCCGCTACCACCTTGCCTCTGATGAAATATCCCATCAAAACCGGCACCACCGTGATAGCAAGCGCCGCACTGGCTGCCATGGCATAGGTTTTGGTAAAGGCCAACGGCCTGAACATCCGGCCCTCCTGGGCTTCCAGGGTGAATACTGGTACAAAGCTCACAGTGATAATAAGCAAACTGAAAAACAGCGCCGGACCGACTTCACTGGCTGACGCCGCCACGATTTTCCAACGGTTCTCTGGCGTCAAGGGCGTACGTTCCATATGCTTATGCATGTTTTCGATCATGACAATCGCGCCATCAATCATGGCGCCTATCGCAATCGCTATACCGCCTAATGACATGATATTGGCATTGAGACCTTGCCAATACATCACGGTAAAAGCCGTGAGTATACCTAGCGGCAGACTGAAGACCGCCACCAGTGAGGACCTGACATGAAACAGGAAAATGACACAGATCAACGCCACAATGGCGAGTTCTTCGGCCAGACTTTTCCACAAACTGTCAATGGCGCGAGATATCAGCCCTGAACGATCATAAACGGTTACGATCTCCACGCCATCGGGCAAACCCGCCTTGAGTTTTTCCAGCTTGGCCTTGACCCCATCAATGGTTTTCTGGGCGTTCTCACCGAAACGCATCACCACAATACCGCCCACCACTTCACCTTCGCCGTTCAACTCGGCGATGCCACGGCGCATTTGCGGCCCCAACTCGATATCCGCCACATCCTTGAGCAACAGCGGCGTACCGTTAACATCCAACCCTAACGGAATGTTGGCCAGATCATCGATACCCTGGATGTAGCCGCTGGCGCGCACCATGTACTCGGCTTCGGCCATTTCCACCACCGAGGCGCCCACTTCCTGGTTGCCGCGCTGGATAGCCATCTGGATAAGAGACAGGGGAATACCGAAGGCGCGCAGTTTCTCCGGGTTTACCTTCACTTGATACTGCTTGACCATGCCACCGAGCGCCGAGACTTCGGAAACACCCGGCACGGTTTGCAGCTCGTATTTCAGGAACCAGTCCTGCAGGCTGCGCAGCTGACTGATGTCATGCTGACCGCTGCGATCCACCAAGGCATAGAGGTAGACCCAGCCGACACCGGTGGCGTCCGGTCCCAGTTGCGGCCGGGCGCTGGGCGGTAATGTGGGCGCGACCTGAGACAGGTACTCCAGCACCCGGGAACGTGCCCAGTAGGCATCGGTATCCTCGTCGAAAATGACATACACAAAGGAATCGCCAAAAAAGGAATAACCGCGCACGGTAACCGCACCGGGTACCGACAACATGGCAGTAGTCAGTGGATACGTGACCTGGTCCTCCACCACCTGCGGTGCCTGCCCAGGAAAACTGGTCTTAATAATGACCTGTACATCGGACAGATCGGGAATGGCGTCCACCGGGGTGTTTTTCAGCGAATAGAGACCCATCCCCACCAGCATCAAAGTAGCCAGCAGCACGAAGAAACGGTTACCGATGGACCAACGGATTATCGATTCAATCATGATTGTGCTCCTTTTGATCGTGACCGCCGTGGTTCATGCCCTGGTGTTCGCTGTGCTCCGGCATCGACATATCACCGTGATCCATACCCTCGTGCTGACCGTGATCCATTCCTGCAGGCATGGCATCATTGCCTTGCTCATTGGGAATATGCACTTGGGTAATCTGGTATCCACCACTGTTGTTATTGGTGATCTGCACATGCAGGCGCATTCCCTGTTTGAGCGCATCCATGTCCACAGCCTCAGCGACGGTGAAATCCATGGTCATGGTGGGCCATTGCCAGTCCGGGATGGCCTCGTGCTCCAGGGTCACCATGCGGTGATCCGGCATCAGGCTGTCGATACGTGCGGCCACCCAGACTGAGCGGGAATCAGCGTCTGCCTTTACATCCATTGATTCGCCTTGCTGATCGCGCTTGGCCATGCGCTTGAAGTCCGACGTCTTGCTGGATTCCGAGTCGATCAGGAACTGAGCAGAGGTCACAATGCGTTCCCCTTCTTTGAGTCCCGACTGAATTTCCACCTGCCGTTCGCCCACACGCCCGACCTCAACGGCCACCGATTTGAATTTGCCATCACCCAGCGCCAACACCACGCGCGCCTGGCTGCCGGTACGGATCAGCGCTTCTCGCGGGATTAACAGTGCTTCAGCCCCCGCCTGGGTCTCAATGACCATCTGCGCGAACATGCCCGGCTTGAGGAAGTCGTCCGGGTTGTCGAAATGCACCCGGATTTGCGCGGTACGTGTCTTGGCATTCAAAGACGGATAGACATAGTCCACCTGGCCCAACCAATCCCGACCGGGCAGGTAATCGAGCCGCATCCGCACCTGGTCGCCGGTCTTGACCAGGCTTGCCTGTCGTTCGAACACCTCACCGATCACCCAGATATGCTCCAGTTGGCCGATGCTCATCAGACTCAAGCCAGGCTTGACGAACATGCCCTCACGCACCGCGAGATTGTCCAGTACCCCGGACTGCGGCGCGGCAACGGTGATGGTCTGGCTGACCTTGCGGGTTTTACGCAGCCGGTCGATATCTGCCCGCGGCACCTGCAATGCCAATAACCGTTCCACGGCAGCGCCGATCAACACCGGATTGTCGCGTTTCAACGCCAACAACAATTCCTCCTGGGCGTTGACCAGGGTGGGTGAATAGAGGGCGTACAGGGGGTCGCCCTGTCTGACCGGATCCCCGGCGGCCTTGACATGGAGCTTCTCGATCCAGCCTTCCACGCGCGGGCTGATATGCACCAGCCGGTTCTCATCGTATTGCACGTAACCGACGGTTTTGACATCCAGATTCAGAGACCCGGACCCAACCGTGGCGGTGCGCACGCCGAGATTGTTGACGACCTCGGGCGATATCTTGACGGTGCCGGCTTCATCCTCTCCGGCGGATTTCTCGTACACAGGGATCAGATCCATGCCCATGGGCGATTTGCCAGGCTTGTCGCGCTTGTAGTTGGGATCCATGGGCGCCACCCAGTAAAGTGGCTTGCGTTCACCGCCGGTTGCTGTCATATCCCCCTCATCGGGGTTGCCGAGTAGCCAGACGCCGGATGCGCCGAGCAGCGCGCCGACGGCCGTGCCCAGCAAGGTTTTGGTGAATGTATTCATGTTGAACTCCTTTAAAACGGTTTCGCCGGCCGTGCATCGTCGAACGACGCCTCGGCGAGCAGGTAATTGATTTGGGCGATGGTCTTCTGCCGATCCACGGCAATGGCGAGCGCGTCGATCTTGGTATTCAATTCGGCAATGCGGGCACGCACGGCTTCGGCGAAGTCGCCGTCGTCGTTGTTGTAGGCCGAAAGTGAAGCCTCTGCCTGCTCGGCCATTTGCGGCAGCAGCTGATCGGCGTATAACGCCTGGCGTTCATCGAGACGCGCCAGTTGCACGCTCGCGGTTTCCAGTTCCGCCATCAGCCGACGACCAAGCAAGTGCTTTTCGGTTTTGATGGCCTCGGTTCGATTGACGGCGGCGCTGACTTCCTTGTCCTGCCGGTTACCGGTGAAAATGGGCAGGTCGAAGTTCACGCCTATGGAGAGCAGATCCGCCCGGTCGCGCCCCATGGGATCGTTGTCGCGATAGCCGTATTGGGCGGTCAGGCCCCATTCGGGCTTGTATTTCTGCTTGGCCAGATCAACACCGGTTTGCGTGGCATCGATACGCTGATCCAGCGCCCGCAACGCGGGATGATGACGGATCCATTCGTAGCGCGTATGCTCGTTGGCGTACTCAATGGTCGGTGCCGACAACGGCCTGGAAAGAGACTGTGTCGGTAGTACCGGAGCCAGAGGGACAGTGGCAGGCGCGCCGATCCATTCGGACAGGAGCTTCTGTGCGGCTTGCTGTTGCTGCCTGAGCACCGTCAGGCGATCGGACAGTCGTGTCAGCTCTAGTTGTGCGCGGATCACGTCCTGCTGGCGCGCCCGGCCCAATGCCGAAGAATAACTGGCCTCGGCGACATCCACCAGTTGCTCAAACAGTGCGCGATCCTGTTCGATCAGCCGGATACTCTCCTGCGCCTTGAAGACCTCCAGCCACAACTGGCTGACCGTAGCGCCTACCTTGGCCCGACGATCCAGCCTTAGTAAGGGATGCTGCTCGGCTAGCTGCTGCTTCTGCTGCTGGGCGAGCGACAGACTGTCACCCCGGGGAAACATCTGACTGATCCCCACCGACAACTGGGTCATGGCTTCCTGGTTGAGGTCGAAAGTGTCCACGGGAAAATTGCCAGCCATCAGGCTCATGCGGGGATCCGGCAAGGTCGCCGCGGCAGTCGCTTCGTCGGTAAGGGCCTGCTGAGTGTACTGGCTACCGGTGAGCCAGGGATCGGTATCTATGGCGAGGGTTATCGCCTCGTCCAGCGTCAGGGTCTCGGGAAGGGATTGCGCAAAGGCTATGACACTGCCTATACCGAGCGGCAGGATAAAAAGCATGGTGACGAATATTTTCATGGCTGCGCTTCCGGTTGTTGGAGTGGCTGAACCTGTTGAGCCGCGCTCTCGACACTGGCAAACACTTCAGTGCTGCCGTCTTTTTTCATCAGCAGAACCCGGTATGGCATGAACTTGTCACCCACCTCCATACCCGGACTGCCAACGGGCATGGCGGGCACTGTCAGCCCAATCCCGTCGGCTGGCGGATTAGCCAGAAACTGATGAATATAGCGGGCCGGGATATGCCCCTCAAAGGCATAGCCTTGTGACGACACCGCTGTGTGGCAGGAACGCAGGTTGTTTGCGATTCGATAGCGATCCTTGATGGCGTCCAGATTAGCCGGGTGTTCGACACTGGCCTCAAAGCCCTCGGCTTCAAGGTGACCTATCCATTTTTTACAGCAGCCACAGGTAGGGCTTTTGTAGACGGTAAGCGTTTCAACTGCACCAGCGGATGGGTCAGATGTTTTTGGGTTTTTAGGCCCATCATTACAGGCCGCGATCAAGGGCAGCGTCAACAGCCCCAACACCAAGCCCGTTAATTTAACTCGATACATAGTTGCCTCCGAAGACAATTGAATAGAACATTAAGTAATGGATGGCAAGGTAACGAGCAGACTTCAGTCGTGCAGGCGAAGCGCCTTGTATCTTTCCTTTTCCTGCGACTGCACGCCGTGATGACCATGGCCGTGATGCATGAATAGGTGCATGAAAGGACAGGCAAGCAGGATTGCATAGGGCAAAAACGCCAACAGGTGCTCACGATGTTCGACCAGCAGGAAATAACTCGCCGCCGCGATCAGCCCGAGTGCCGCCAAGCCCCTGGTGCTGAGCCAGAAGGCTTGTTCATGCTTCACCTCCTGTAGTCCTGGTGAGACGCAGCCGCAGCGCGTTGCCTACCACCGACACCGAACTCAGGCTCATGGCCAGCGCGGCGATCAGCGGTGACAGCAGCCACCCCGTCAGTGGATACAAAACGCCGGCGGCGATGGGCACGCCCATGGCGTTGTAGAGGAAAGCGAACAACAGGTTCTGGCGCATGTTGCCTACCGTATCGACCGAGATTTGCCGGGCAATGGCGATGCCACGCAGGTCGCCTTTCACCAGGGTTAACTGCGCCGTACTCATGGCAACATCGGTGCCCGTGCCCATGGCGATCCCGACATCGGCGCGGGCCAGGGCCGGAGCGTCATTGATGCCGTCGCCAGCCATGGCCACCTTGTGACCCTTGGCTTGCAGGCGAGCCACAAGGTCATCCTTATCCTTGGGGCGTACCTCACCGTATACCTCGTCGATGCCCAGTTCGCGCGCGACAGATTTCGCCGTGGTCAAGCCATCGCCCGTGGCCATCACCAGGCGCAAGCCGCTGGCCCTGAGTTCGCTGATGGCTTGTGGCGTGGAGGCTTTGATGGGGTCGGCGACCGCGAGCAAGCCAGCCAGCAGGCCGTCAACGGCCAGATAGATCACGCTGGCGCCTCTGCTGCGCAGTATTTCCGCCTCATCGGCCACGGCGCGCCACTCGACCTGCTGTTCCTCCATCAAGGCGGTATTGCCCAGGGCGACAGGGTGGTTTTCCACCTTGCCACGCACGCCAATCCCGGAAGCCGACTCAAAATCAACCGCAGGACTCAAATTCAGTCCCCGCTTGTGCGCCTCGGCCACAATCGCCTGCGCCAACGGGTGCTCACTGCCCTGGTCCAGGCTGGCCGCCAAGCGTAAAACCTCATTGGGTGCGAGTCTGCCCGCCGAGATCACCGCATGGAAAGCGGGACGCCCCTCGGTCAGCGTGCCGGTTTTGTCGACGATCAGGGTATCCACCTGGCGCAAATGTTCGATGGCAGCCGCGTCTTTGAACAGCACACCCCGAATAGCGGCGTTGCCAGTGGCCACCATGACCGACATGGGCGTCGCCAGGCCCAGCGCGCAAGGACAGGCGATGATCAACACCGCTACCGCGTTGATCAACCCGAACGCCCAGCTCGGCTCGGGTCCGAACAGCCCCCAAAGCACCAGCGTGGCGAGCGCGATCACCATCACCACCAGCACGAAATACCCCGCGACCACGTCCGCCATGCGTTGCATGGGGGCACGGGAACGCTGGGCATTGGCGACTAATTGCACGATCTGGGCGAGCACGGTGGCCGAGCCAACCTTTTCGGCCCGCATGATCAGTGCGCCGCTGGTATTGAGCGAGGCGCCGATCAGCGCGTCACCGGGCCGTTTGCTCACCGGCATGGGTTCGCCGGTGAGCATGGATTCATCAATGGCACTTTCGCCTTCCAGCACCTGACCATCCACCGGCACCTTCTCGCCGGGCCGGACGCGCAAGCGATCACCGGGATGCACATGGCTCAGCGGAATATCCTCCTCGGTGCCATCGTCGCGGATACGCCGCGCGGTCTTGGGCGCCAGACCCAACAGGGCGCGAATGGCGGCACCGGTCTCCGAGCGGGCCTTCAGCTCCAGCACCTGTCCGAGCAAGGTCAGCGAGATGATCACGGCCGCCGCCTCGAAATACACCGCCACTTGGCCATCGAGACGGAACGAAGCCGGGAAAATGCCGGGGGCAAGCGTCGCGATGACACTGTACAGATAAGCGGCGCCGGTACCGGTACCGATCAGGGTCCACATATTGGGCGAACGCCGCTTCAGGGACTGGAACCAGCGGACAAAGAAAGGCCAGCCGGACCAGAGCACCACCGGAGTGGCCAGCGCCAGCTCCATCCAGGGGCGTGCCGTCCCCAGCAGACTGTCAAATGCCCCACCCGACATAGCGATCAGAGTCACCATGATAGTCAGTGGTAAGGTGTACCAGAAACGACGCCTGAAATCCGCGAGTTCCGGGTTGTCCCTGGCCTCGCTACTGGGCATCACCGGTTCCAGCGCCATGCCGCATTTCGGGCAGGTGCCCGGGCCCAGTTGCCTCACTTCCGGATGCATAGGACAACTGTACTCGGTGTTGGCATCGCCCTCGGCGCGTTCGGACCCTGTCAGATAGCGCTGTGGGTTATCAATGAATTTGCTTCGGCAATGCGCGCTGCAAAAGGAGTAGAGCCGGCCCTGAAACTCGACCTTGTGGAAGGATGTCTTCTTGACCGCCATGCCGCACACGGGGTCGGTCAATTCTGTGCTGTGGGGCTCGGCGCTCAGACGGACTGGGTGGCTGTGATGGGCATGTGACATAGTGACACCAACCTTAATGGTGTTCTGCGTCATCCGCACCGCGTGCGGTCAGGACCTGGTATTGCTGAGGCGACAGCTCGGGCAGGCGTTGCAGAAACGCCACCATGTTCCAGATACGTTCATCGTCATGTCCCGGTGCCCAAGCCGGCATGCCCGAGGCTTTAATGCCATGTTTAATAATCCAGAATTGTCGCTGAATGGCTGCGTCGTTATTATCGGTTTCAACGCCATGCTCGTGTCCATGTTCATCACTGCTCATGGTTAGATTAGGTGGCGCAGGATACAGTCCCAGAGTGAAATCACTATCTGTTTTGCCAGGCTTCAAATGACAACCTGAACACATGTCATTATAATCGGCGCCACCGGCCAGCAAGCGTTCGGAAGTGTTTAGGTCTTGAGGAATTACAATATCACTGGCGGCCCTAGCTACGGATCGCTCACGTAAGGTTTCGAGTAACCAATAGGTCAGCTGATTGTGGGGAACATCGGCACCCATTGGATAGAAGCCCGAATAGAGAAAAAGCCCACCACCCGCAAGCGCAATAACAGCGGTAACGACAAGGCACTTAATGTAGGTAGTGAGCGTCGGCATGAAAATTCCTTGTATTGATTAGTGTTGGTGTTCAGATTTTTGTTGTTCGCTTTGAGTCTCATCTGGTGCAACGTTACTTGTAGACATGTCGTGATTCATCTCACTCATGCATTGCTTCATCATCGCCTGCATCATTGGGTCACTCATATCCATCTTGCTGTGGTCCATATTTTTCATGGCTGCGCAATCCGGTTTTTCAGCATCTTTCATATGCTCTTTGGGGTCATGGGCCTGTACAGAAAAAGCGATGGCCAGAGTCGTAAGCGCAATAAGCGAAGAGAAGTGTTTGCCTTTCATAGAAATGTACCTGTTACTTTCAATAAATGGTGATACCGAGGTATCGTTGGTTAAAACCAGAACCGCAATCCAGCTACGAATTGGGTGTCTGAGGTATCACGACCAGCCGAACGTCGGTAATCGGCTGTGTCGCCATAGGTGTCGGTCCACTCGACACCGATGTACGGCGCAAATTGCCGATTGAATTCATAACGCAGGCGCAAGCCAAGTGCTAAATCAGAGAGCCCCGAGCCCAGCCCGTTATCGAGGTCATCCTTGCCGTATAGGTTGAGTTCTGCACGGGGCTGCAGAATAAGTTTTTGTGTCAGCAGCAACTCATACTCCGCTTGAGCGGTGAACGCGGTTCGTCCATCCTCGCCAACATAGGCAGCAACATCGAGCTCGAACCAGTAGGGCGCTAGACCTTGCACACCCATTGCCAGCCATCGGCGATCTTTACCATCTCTATAATTGTCGAGTCGAATGCCAAGTTGGGTGTCGAAATACGCGTTGAGCGCATGGCCCCACAACAGATCGGTGGAACTTTCCTCAAGTGTGCCGTTGCTAATATCGCCTTCGGCTTTAATGACAAAGCGGTTGAAGGTGGTGCCATACCAAGCCTGTGCATCGTAAACCGTGCTGTCGTTGTCTTTCTGATATTCTAGGCGATCCGCCAGAACGGACCAGAAAGCGTGCTCATCCGCTAGTTTTAATTGTCTTGGACCTGGCTGTGCATAAGGCCCCTCGGTTAGCGTGTAACCGTCTGAATAGGCGTGAG